>Ga0207013_1117_pt1 | contig 19572 bp, 18 predicted proteins | sample Alteio_BWMinCont_55_FD_153501 | JGI IMG/M metagenome (GOLD analysis project Ga0207013, IMG submission 153501) | Enriched cells from forest soil in Barre Woods Harvard Forest LTER site, Petersham, Massachusetts, United States -... | ecosystem: Environmental > Terrestrial > Soil > Temperate forest >...
TGCTATCAAAAATTTTTATTTTAACATGGTATTCAAATATCAGTTCGATCTCGTCGTCATTACCAATTGTAATTCTTGATCTGCCATATTCTTGTAAAACAACAGCGTGTGCGGATGTATCTTTGGCATATTTTACCATATCCAGTTCCTGCTGGCTGGTTATGCCGTAAGGAAAGTCCTGCGCTGCTGATAACTTTGATAGGGCGGATAAAATAAGAAGGAGAAGTAAACTTTTTTTCATAATTTGAAATATAATTTAGGCGCTCACAAAGTAATATTTTAAAACGGATATATTTATGCAATTAAAATTTATAAGTATTAATTCTTTTTATGACTTTTGCTGCCATTGAAACAGGGTTCATAAAACCAGGAATCGTGCACAATATCCCATAATAAAATAAATATGCAATTCTATCCTGGAACAAACAATTAGCTTACAAATGAAACTAAATTTAAAACGGTCGCTGGCTTTTTTCGATCTTGAAACCACCGGGACCAATATTGGCATCGACCGTATTGTTGAAATATCTGTTATCAAACTTCATCCTGATGGGAGCGAGGAGGTAAGAACCTGGCGCATAAATCCCGGAATGCCTATTCCACTGGAATCATCACTGGTGCATGGCATTTATGATGAAGATATAAAGGACGAACCCACATTTAAAGAAGTAGCCACATTAATAGCATCGTTTATTGATACGAGTGACCTTGCGGGATATAATTCCAATAAGTTTGATATACCTATGTTGATGGAGGAGTTTTTGCGTGCGGATGTTTTGTTTGATTTGGATAACCGCCATTTTGTGGATGTGCAAAATATATTCCACCAGATGGAGCAGCGCACACTGAGGGCAGCTTACCAGTTTTATTGCGATAAACAGATATTAAATGCGCATTCGGCTGAAGCTGATACCCGCGCTACCATGGAGGTTTTGCTGGCGCAGATTGCCAGGTATGAGAACATGGAATGGGAAGATAAAAAGGGTGTACGCTCGTTCCCCGTTGTTAACGATATAGAGGCGCTGCATAAATTTACTAACCTTAACAAACCGGTTGATTTTGCCGGGCGAATGGTTTATAACGAAAAGGGCGAGGAAACATTCAATTTTGGAAAGCACAAAGGCAAACCAGTTGAAGATGTGTTTAAAGTTGAACCCAGCTATTACTCGTGGATGATGCAGGGCGATTTTCCGCTTTATACCAAGCGTAAATTAGAAGAAATATATAACCGCCTGAACGCCAAAAAGGCCGCCGAACGCCAGCCCAAACCAGCCCCGCAGAAACCAAGGGAACCTGAAGCCCTTGAATCAAGGCCGGTAGAAACCCCGGTTAGAAAGGAACTCAACCGGCCAGAAGCGCCCAAAAACAATAACCATACAAAACCGGAGAACAAACCTTTTAAAAAGAAGGATGATGGGCCCGCACAACCGGTAAATGAGGATATGTTGAAGCTGCTGGCTGATAAATTTAAAAAAGGATAAAACGAATTCGGAAGGCGGAATGCCGAATTCGGAATTAAAATGAGAAATTACTTGAATGATAACACAAGTTATTACATTCCGCGTTCAAACTTCCGCAATCCGCATTAAATTAGTCTGAAATATTAGTCGTTTCTTTCAAAAACGCAATATTCCTTTTCAAGCCGCTAAATTTCGTGCGCTTTACAGCGGAGTTTTTAAATACTTTTTGAAAAACGTCTTCGGTGATATCTTCCCAATCCTTGTAGCTTAGATTAAGCAAATCGGGGTGAGCATTAAATGCTGGTTCCTGGTGCAACACAGAGAATTTATTCCAGGGGCAAACATCCTGGCAGATATCGCAGCCAAACATCCAGTTGTCCATTTTGCCTTTAAACTCCTGTGGGATTTCATTTTTAAGCTCTATGGTTAAGTAGGAAATGCAGCGGCTACCGTCAACTATATAAGGTGCAACTATTGCTTCGGTAGGGCAGGCGTCAATGCAGCGGGTGCAGGTGCCGCAATGATCGGCAGTTGCAGCAATATCATATTCCAGGTCAATATCAACTATCAGCTCAGCCAAAAAAAAGAAAGAACCGGCTTTTACATTAATAAGGTTGGTGTTTTTGGCAACCCATCCAAGTCCAGCTTTTTTGGCCCATGCTTTATCCAGTACAGGCGCAGAGTCTACAAATGCGCGCCCATTTACTTCGCCGATTTTTTCATTAATTACAAGTAATAGCTGTTTCAGCTTATCTTTTATAACCTGGTGATAGTCGGCTCCATAAGCATACTTTGATATTTTAGGACTTGTGGCATCAGTTTGCGATGTTTCGGTATAATAGTTAAGACCCAATGAAATTACTGATTTCGCTCCATCAACCAGCAGCCTGGGGTCGAGGCGCTTGTCAAAATGGTTTTCCATATACCCCATTTCCCCATGCATCCCGTTTTTTAACCACGCTTCGAGCCTGGGGGCTTCTTCTTCCAGGAATTCGGCCTTTGCAATACCGCAAAACATAAAACCCAGTTTTTTGGCTTCATCTTTTATCATAGCGCTGTATAGTGACCTGTTTTGCGGCATTTATGCAAATATAAAGTAAAACCCAGTTGTAATAATTCAGATTATATCCAGAATATTTAACTTGTATTATATTTATTTATCGTTTATGTGGTATTTATTAAATAATGGTGTAATTATTGCGGTATTATCCCAAATATTGATTCTATGCTTCAGCTTATCAACGATTTACCGCCGCATGTAGCGGGTATACACGCCTTTGCTGATGTTACTAAAACAGACTATGAAAATGCATTAATCCCGTTGCTTGATGAGCTGCTCAAAAAGAACAAAAAAATAAATTTTATATTGGTGCTGGAGACAGACATAAAGGATTTTGAACCAGGTGCATGGTGCGGAAACGTAAAGATCGGCTTAAAATATTTTTTTAAGTGGAAGAAAGTGGCTGTGGTAACTGATCAGAAAGGGGTTCATGGCTTTAGTGACCTTTTTAGATACATTATACCCGGCAAGTACAAAACCTTCCCTTTAGATGAAATCGACAAAGCTTTGAGGTGGGTAGCTGAGAAATGACAATAATGATATTTCATAACAAAAATTAAATGGACTACGGTATGAAAAATTCAAATCAGGGAAAAGGAAAAGAAGCCAATGATCCCAAACTTGCCAACGGCAAGCAGCATGCAGAACAAAATAAATCAGATAGAAAACGTGGGTCGACCGTTACGCCCGATTATAGTAATGGCGATTTTACCCCATTGTCAGAGACAAAATCATCCAATAAAGGGCAAGGGCCTGCGGTCGAGAATTTATAGTCTAAGATTATGCTGATCTGTTTCTAAAAAATTAAGTAAACAATTAATATCGAATTCTGAATTTTGAGTATAAAATGGTGAAGTAACTTCGGTGTTCGATATTCAAAATTCAGTGTTCGATATTTAAAGAAATATTAATTCCTCAACGTAACAGCATTATGGAGGGGCGAGGGATTTAAAAGCTATGCTTTACGCTATTGCTGAATGTTTTGGTGGTCCAGTACCCGCTGTCTAATATACGCCTTACAGTTAGCAGAGGGTAATCTGCATCCCGTTTATCGGCCAGTTGGAAAACAAGTTTAAAACCATATTTTTTTAGTTCTGGCAGAACCGGTTTTTTCCAAACGCCAAAAGGATAGGCAAAGTAATTGATTTTTTTGCCCGTAATTTCTTCCAATTTTTTGGTTGGTTTTTCAATCTGAACTACCCAATCATCCTTTTTAGGATTAGCGTCGTGCTTATATTTGTCAACCCGGTGATGGTCCCAGGTATGGCTGGCTATTACATTGCCTTCGTCAGATAATTGTTTAACCTGTTCTTTAGTCATGTAATGAGGGCGCCCCAGCGAAACTGTCATGATAAAAAACACGCCCTTGAATCCGTATTTTTTCATTTCGGGCCTGGCAATCTCAAACTGATCCAGGTCCGTATCATCAAAAGTCAGCATGATTGGCTTGCTTGGCAGCGCTGCGCCTGTTTTAAGGTAATTATAAAGCTGATCGGGTAGTATGGTATGATAACCGCTATCGGCAAGCATTTTAAGATGTTGCTTAAATGCCGCAATTGGTATGATATAATCTTTGGCGGTTTTTGAATCTTTAGGCCGCCAATCGCGGATCTGGTGATAGCAAACTACTGGAACCTGTTTGCGCGCCATTATAGCGGCAGAGTTACCGGGCTGTGCAGAAGTAACCAAAGCAAAAAAACAAAGGACGTTGAGAGCAATAAGTTTTTTTAACATAATTAGAGTGGTGTTATAATGATCTTAATTTCGGCAAAAATAGTATTTTTTGGTTGATTGAGTGAGTGGTTGATTAAGTTGATTGAGTAATAAATAATATGATGGAAGTTTTGATTTCTCATCATTTAAAAATCATGAAAATCCTCAAATCCTATAAATCAAGGTTCAGACAACCTAAAGCACAATCCGTTTACTCTCCTTAATTGATCTTTTTGCAGCGTCCAGTATTTGCATTACTATCATGTTGTATTTTAAAGAAGAACGATCCTCATCTGCGTTAATAGTTTTGTTTAAGAATGCTGTAAAATAGGGTATGGGGCTATCCATGGGGGATGCCAATGGCTCAAGCTTTTTTGTGCTTTGCATTTTATCGCGCATTTTCATGGTTAAATTGTTACCGTCGGCAGCACGCAAATAGCCGGTTTGTCCAAAAACTTCCATGTCCTTGATGCCATATGGCCAGCTCCACGATGCTTCAATTAATCCTGTAGCGGTTGGGTACTCTACAATTACTGTCGCATCATCTTCCACTTTGGGATACACATCGGGCTTGTAATGCCGCGCAACCGCAGTTACCGCAATTGGCTTTTGCCCATGCATTAACCAGGTCATTAAATCGGCGCCATAGCAGCCAAAATCATTTAGCGCTCCTGCTCCATTCAAAACCGGATCAGTCAGCCAACTTAAAAATTCAGCACTGGCGCCAATTTCTACAGGTCCCTGGTGTCCATCGTGCACCACCATTTTCCGGATCAGGCCAATACTATCTTTATTAATAATGTTATAAGCCTCCTGAAACGAAGGGTACCACGTAGTTTCGTAATTGGTTAAAACGCTTACATGGTATTTATTGGCGAGCACTTCTATCCGCTTTGCCTGCTCCAGTGTTGCCGCCAAAGGCTTCTCTACCATAACCGGAATTCCAAGCGGTGCGCAAACTTCAACAATATCCACATGATTGGCCGCCGCATTATAGCCCAATACAATTGCAGGTTTTCGCGCGGCTATCATCGTTTTCAGATCATCAAAAAAGAGTGAATCGGGTAAGTGGAATTTTTTGCGATATTTTTCCTGCAGGTATTTACTGTGTTCGGCAATACCTACGATATTCACTTTGCCTTTAGCGTATTCATTTAAAATGCCATTGATGTGATCGTGGTTTAGGCCTGCTATACCAACTTTAAAGGCGCTTTGGGCTTCGGCGTTTATTACGCTGTTGCAAATTAGCGCCACTAAGGCAATAACAATTCTACTGTAATTGCGAGTTTTTTGAAGAGAAAGTTTATTTTTCATTTGTTAAAGAATAAGGGAAATCTACGGGTTTTATGCCTCTTTTTTTATTGGGTTGTGACGACATATTAAAGTTTATTATAGCGCCTTGCATTAGCTTTTTGTAGCTCAGCCAGTTGTAATCGTATGGTTTACCGTTAAAGCTCATGCTGTTAACATATAGGCCGCTATCGCTGTTATTTGCAGCGTTCAACATAACCTTTTTGCCGTTTACGAGATTTAAAGTTATCTTTTTAAATAACGGCGCACCTATTACATATTGATCTGATACGGGGCATACCGGATAAAATCCCATTGCCGAAAATACATACCATGCCGAGGTTTGACCATTATCTTCATCGCCGCAATAACCGTCGGGGGTTGCTGAATAAAGTTTGTTCATTACATCACGAACATGATATTGGGTTTTCCACGGTTCACCTACATAGGCATATAAATACAGCATGTGTTGAATGGGCTCATTGCCATGTGCATATTGACCCATGTTAACGATCTGCATTTCACGCATCTCGTGGATAACCTGGTGGTAATAGCTGTAATCAAAAATAGGAGGGAGCGTAAATACCGAATCAAGTTTCGCTGTGAACTGTTTTTTGCCTCCCATCATGTTGATTAATCCCTGTATATCATGGAAAACTCCCCATGTATAATGCCAGCTATTACCTTCTGTAAAGGCATCGCCCCACTTAAAAGGATTAAACGGACTTTGAAATGAACCGTCCTTGTTTTTGCCCCGCATTAAACCAGTCGACGGATCAAACAGGTTGCGATAATTCATACTGCGTTGTTTGTAAACTGCAAGTTCAGCCGCCGGGCGGTTTAACGCTCTCCCCAATTTGTAAATAGCAAAATCATCGTAAGCATATTCTAACGTGCGGGCTGCATTCTCGTTAATTTTAACATCGTAGGGAACATAGCCCAGCCTGTTATAATATTCAACGCCTTTACGGCCCGTAGCTGCCGGGCCCTCATTATTGGCACCGTGTATTAATGCTTCGTACAGTTTACCGATGTCATAACCGCGCTCACCCTTTAAATAAGCTTCTGCAACTACTGAAGCGGAGTTATTGCCGATCATTACATTGGCGTAGCCGGGGCTCGACCACTCAGGCAGCCAGCCGCCTTCTTTGTAATCATTAACAAGGCCTTGCTGCATCTCTTTGTCAATATCAGGGTACACGAGGTTAAGAAAAGGATAAAGTGCTCTGAACGTATCCCAAAAGCCTGTACCAGCAAACATATAACCTGGCATTGTTTTGCCCGTGTACGGACTATAATGAACAATTTGATTGCCTGCATCTACTTCATAAAGCTTGTTCGGGAAAAACAGCATACGGTAAAGGCATGAGTAAAAGGTGCGTGTTTGGTCAACTGTGCCGCCTTCAACCGATACGCGGCCTAAGGTTTTGTTCCATACGGCTTTTGCTTTTTGCTCGGTAACAGCAAAGCTGTCGTGTCCCAGTTCTCTTTTTAAATTGAGCTCGGCCTGTTCAAGACTGATAAAGGACGAAGCTACTTTTAGGTGTATCTTTTCGCCCGCCGCGGTTTTAAAGCCGATTACAGCAATGGCATGTTTCGCATGCAGCGACAGTGAATCGGTTAAAGTACTGTCGCTATAGGTTTGAGCGATTGTTATTGGTTTATCAACGTAAATAACGAAGTAATTTTTAAAGTTTTTTAAAGAACCCTGCGCGTATTTGGTAGAATAACCGACGATTTTGTTTTCTCCGGGGATGATCTTTACAAATGAACCCTTGTCGAATGCATCAATTACTATAAATGAGCTGTCGGTTTTTGGGAAGGTAAATCTGAATTGCGCGCTGCGTTCGGTAGGGGTAATTTCAGTCGTTACATCATGATCGGCCAGGTAAACACAATAGTAATACGGTTTGCTTGTCTCTGCCTTATGCGAAAACCAGCTTGCCCGGCCATTTTGAGAAACTTTTAGATGTCCGGTTACCGGCATAATGGAAAATTGACCGTAATCATTCATCCATGGCGACGGCTGATGGGTTTGTTTGAAGCCGCGTATCTTATGCGCATCGTAAGTGTATTGCCAGCCATCGCCCATTTCGCCAGTTTGAGGCGTCCAGAAGTTCATTCCCCAGGGCAAAGCTATAGCAGGGTAGGTGTTACCGTTGGAGAGATCATATTTGGAATCGCTGCCCATTAAAGGGTTTACATAGTCGACGGGATCGGCTGATTTCTTAGCGGGCTGCGCAGAGGCAGTTGCGGATACAAATAGTGTTACAAAAAGAAAAATGTATTTCATTAACAATCAGATTACTAAAAAGACGTCATTTTAATCAGATTAGCCTATTTTGTCATTGCGAGCGTAGCGCGGCAATCTCGTAAATGTCCTTAGCGAACGAGGCATATCGGCATGTTTAGCGACGAGATTGCCGCGCTACGCTCGCAATGAAAAATTCTTTAAAATTGGATCAAAACAACGACGGATTCCCGCCCAACTTAATTTTCCCCAAATGCTTATAAGCGCTTTCGGTTGCTTCACGGCCGCGTGCCGTGCGCATTAAAAAGCCTTCCTGTATCAAAAAGGGTTCATAAACCTCTTCGATGGTGCCTTCTTCTTCACCTACGGCTGTTGCTATGGTTTTTAAACCAACCGGACCGCCTTTAAATTTGTCTATAATGGTGCTTAATATCTTATTATCCATTTCGTCCAGGCCATGTTCATCAACATTCAATGCGTTCAGGGCATATTTGGCAATAACGGTATCGATATTACCATCGCCTTTTATCTGGGCGAAATCACGTGTGCGGCGCAATAAAGCATTAGCAATACGGGGCGTGCCACGGCTGCGGCGGGCGATTTCAAAGGCGCCCTCATCACTTATAGGTGTTTTTAATATGGATGCAGAGCGGAGCACAATAGTTGTCAACAATTTAGCATCGTAATATTCCAGTCGTGAGTTAATACCAAACCTTGCACGAAGCGGAGCTGTTAACAGACCTGATCGGGTGGTAGCGCCCACTAATGTGAAAGGGTTCAACGATATCTGCACGGAACGGGCATTTGGGCCGCTCTCCAGCATAATATCAATTTTGAAATCCTCCATTGCCGAATATAAATACTCTTCAACCAGTGGGCTGAGGCGGTGGATTTCATCGATAAATAAAATATCACCGGTTTCCAGGTTGGTAAGGAGGCCAGCAAGGTCGCCGGGTTTATCTAAAACTGGGCCGGAAGTGATCTTAATACCCACACCCATCTCGTTGGCAATAATGTAGGACAAAGTAGTTTTGCCCAGTCCCGGAGGCCCGTGCAACAGCACGTGATCAAGCGCTTCGCCCCGCTGGCGGGCGGCTTGTACAAAAACCTTTAAATTTGCTAATATTTTATGCTGACCGGTGAAATCTTCAAATACCTGCGGCCGCAAAACTTTTTCAATATCACGTTCGGCAGGAGAGAGGCGTTCACGGTCGGGATCGAGATTTTCATTCATTGCCAACGAAATTAGTATTTATTTTTTAAAGTCGGAATGCGGAGTGCCGAATGCGGAATTAGAAAAATGAAGCAAAAAAGTCAAGTTCAAAAAATGAAGAAAAAAACTTCCGCATTCGACAATCCGAATTCCGCATTCAATCACCCTTCCGGATACTTCCTGAATATACTATTGATCCTCATTTGGATAACACCTATAAAAGCTTCCCTAAAGATGCTTGTCGACATTTTTGATGTGCCGAGTGTGCGGTCCGTAAATATGATGGGTACCTCAACCAGCTTAAAGCCATGTTTTATGGTGGTATATTTCATTTCTATCTGGAACGCATATCCCACAAATTTAATCTTATCCAGATTTATAGTCTCCAGCACTTTCCTTTTGTAGCACATAAAGCCCGCGGTTGAGTCCTGCACATTTATACGGGTTATAAAACGCACATATACCGATGCAAAATAGCTCATTAATACCCGGCTCATGGGCCAGTTAACTACGTTTACGCCATTGATATAACGCGATCCGATAACCGCATCAGCGCCTTCAATGCAGGCTTGCCGTAGTTTTAAAAGGTCGTCGGGGTTATGGGAAAAATCGGCATCCATTTCAAAAATGTAGTCGTATTGCCTTTCAATGGCCCATTTAAAACCATGGATGTAGGCAGTACCAAGCCCTTGTTTGCCCGCACGTTCTTCTATGAAAAGACGTTCAGGAAATTCCAGCATCAGTTGTTTCACAATGACTTGAGTACCATCAGGCGAACCATCATCAATGATGACTAAATGAAAATCATGAGGTAATGAAAACACTGTGCGGATCATCCGTTCAATATTTTCCTTCTCGTTATAGGTGGGTATAATAACTATGCTATCCGGCACTTAAAAAAAATTGAGTAAGAAAGGCGGCTAAAATAATTGATTTTTGGCGTCAATAAAAATATAAAAAAAAGCAGTAAAGTAATTAATACCTGACTGCTTTTTTATAACGGTGGTTTTTTTTATAAATTATTGGTGTCAGCAATTACCTGGTTTTCCTGGTACGGATCTGTAATATAATTGTGTTCTTTTAACCGTGGGGACACAAACATGAATGCAACAGTAAATGCCGAAACTACACCGATGAAAAACCAATAATAATTTGCCCCCACCAGGTAATGCGAGAAAAATCCTTTGTTGGATATATTATTGTTAATCATCCCTGTAAATAAATTACCTAAGGAAACGACCAATAACCAGATAGCTGTCATGGTGCTTTTCATTGATTTTGGCGCGTGAGTATAAGCATATTCAAGCCCGGTGATGGAAACTAAAACTTCTGCTGCTGAAAGTACCACATAGGCAAAGATCTGCCACCATATGGAAGGTGTGCCGCCGTGATCAATGTTGGTTTGTATGAGTGCGATGATAACAAATGATAAGGCAGTTAAAACTAACCCGGCGCCTATTCTTCTTAGGGGCGTGGCTTTTAACCCAATCCTATCGAAATAGGGATATATCCAATAATTAAATATGGGGATGAACAGTAATAAAAATACCGGGTTAAAGGTTTGAACCTGGCCGGCTAACATGGTAAATTCATAGAAGCCTAAATTTATTGTCCGGTTCATTTTTGCAGCCTGTAAAACCCACTCCGAAAGGTTTTGATCCCAAACAGCCCAAAACGCAAATGCAAAAAAGAAAACGGCAATTACCCGGTAAACAGCTTTAACGCCATCAACTCTTTCGGGATTGTGGTTTTCCTTGGCCACATCTAACCACGATTCACCCGGTTTCCGTTTACTGAGGTGAGATAAAGCGTATACAGAGATAAAAACAAAGTTGTCCCTGTTGATCCCGGAAGGCGGAACCCTTACATACATTTTACGACCCGAAAAAAAGATGATAGTGGCCAGCCCCATTAAAATTCCGGGAATGCCAAAAGCCCATTTGGCGCCGTAATTTTCATATACCCACGGAATTAAAATAGTTGAAAATACCGAGCCGGCATTGATGGCGAAGTAGAACCAGCCATATACTTTTGAAAGCAAATCCTGATTAGTCACATCAAACTGATCGCCAACGTTAGCAGATACGCATGATTTGATACCCCCGGCACCAATTGCTACTAAAACCAACCCTGCCGTAAAGCCATTTAAATTAGTATCAAACGTTGCTAAAAACAAATGGCCCAAACAGTATACCATTGATATGTACAAAATTATTTTGTACTTGCCCGTAAACCAGTCGGCCACCAAACCACCTACGAAGGGTAAAGCGTAGGCAAGCGTCACAAAAAAGTGAGTGCTTTCATTGGCATGTGCTTCAGCAACGGTAGTTAAGGCTTTGTCGTGGGTTGGGTTATAAAACTGGGCTACCAAAAAGGTCACCAGGATGGAGCGCATGCCATAAAAGCTAAAACGTTCTGCCGCTTCGTTGCCGATAATAAACGGAACGGCTTTGGGGTATCTCGACTTGACTGGTGTGGGTACAGCTATATCTTGCATTGTTTATAAATAAAATTCACCTAAAGTACCATTATTCCTTTAAATCCAAATTTAATACTGTGGGTGTTACAGCATATTGTTTAAAGTTGCAGGGGCTATATGTATTACAAAATGTTGTAGGGTCGGTAATTTTAAAAAGCGCATAAATCATCTAGCCCCCAGCAATAGAAATTACGAATTAATTTTTAACCGCGCCTTTATCAACCTCCGCCTGTTTTTTCGGATCAATATATTCGGCATCGTGGTTATCGGGTACGTTCCTCATGTCCAGGTTTGTTACGTACACCCATCTGCCATTCTTAAGCTTGTAGCCGTCATAACTTAAATCAGGGCCAAAAGTATCCGGTTGGTTCTTCAATTTCGGATCCGGTGGCGAAAGATGATCGAACACAATTAAATTTTGTTCCGGAACGTATCTCAACAGCATAGACGCCTGCCGTGTATACTCGAATACTACCCTTTTGCGGGTTTTTCCATTTCCATCAAAAACGGAAAGGCCAAGTTCCGGCTTATCGTCTTTAAAAGAGAGTATGTCAATTACTTTTTTTGTTGATTTTACTGTGTTGCCCTTCCATCCAATTAAAACATAATATAGTTTAGGCGAATAAATAGGTATTATCTTATAATACTGTGCGCCGTACCACTTATGGTTATCAGTCACTGAATCCTCAGGGTTTTTTAATAAAGGAGAGTAATCTTCCAGAGGGTACATTTTTAAATTACCCCCGGTGTTGATCTGTATGGTGCCATAAAAGCGATAACTGCCGTCGTCGTTCACAATATGCCAGGTTAACAGTCGGAAACGGTTATCCGGCGAATTAATAATGCTGATACTCTTTACCGAATCAAACGGATAAAGAAATGAATTAGGGATCTTTAACGCGCTGACCAGCGTTTTTATAAAGGTATAGTTGGCATTTTTACGCTCCAGGTCATTGTCGTCATTAACGAATTGTTTGCCTAAAGAAGTTAAGCTATCCTCATAAAATTTTAGTCGTTGAAGGCGACCGCTTTCGTCTGAATGCTGTGCAAAACAATGAAAGCAAAGAAAGATTGAAATCAGGGTTAAAAAAGAGCTCTTTATCACAGTCCGAAATATATCATAACGCTAAGTTAATAAAACCTGTATCAATTGCCTAACGCAAATTTTCAATAATCATTGCGCTGGCACCGCCGCCGCCATTACAAATCCCTGCCGCGCCGTATTTTCCCTTATTTTGCTGAAGCACATTTATTAAAGTTACAATTATCCTTGCACCCGAGGCCCCCAGCGGATGACCCATCGCAACCGCGCCGCCATTCACATTTACCTTTGTAGGATCAAGTTTTAAAAGCTGGTTATTAGCGATGGAAACTACCGAGAATGCTTCATTTATTTCAAAATAATCTATCTGTTCTGATGATAAAGCGGCACGATGCAATGCCAATGGGATGGCTTTCGACGGAGCTGTGGTAAACCATTCAGGCGCTTGCTGTGCATCTGCATAGGAAACTATTTTTGCAAGTGGCTTAATGCCCATTTGGGCTGCTTTTTCTTTACTCATTAACACAAGCGCCACTGCTCCGTCGTTTAATGTAGAGGCATTGGCAGCCGTTACCGTGCCTTCCTTTTTAAATACTGGTTTTAACGAAGATATTTTATCGAATTTTACGGCTTTTGGTTCTTCATCCTCGGCAAACAAAGTAATATCGCCCTTTTTGTCTTTCAGCTCCACCGCTGTGATTTCATTTTTAAATCTGCCTTCACTTTGAGCTTTTTGAGCCCTTTTGTAGGATTCAATGGCAAAAGCATCTTGTTCTTCCCGGCTGATGTTGCATTCCACAGCGCACAATTCTGCCGCCGATCCCATGTGATAATCGTTGTATACATCCCACAGCCCGTCCTTAATTAGTCCGTCTGTGAGTTGACCATTTCCTAGTTTGTATCCACCACGTGCTTTATCTAAGTAATAGGGCACATTAGTCATGCTTTCCATGCCGCCGGCAACCACGATTTCGTTTTGACCTGATGCTATGCTCTGGGCCGCAAGCATAATGGCTTTCATTCCCGATGCACATACTTTGTTAATTGTTGTAGCGGGCAAAGAAGGCAATCCGGCAAATATCGCTGCCTGGGTGGCAGGTGCCTGCCCAAGGTTTGCCGATAAAACATTGCCCATGAAAACTTCCTGGATGTGCTCTGGATCTAATCCTGCCTTTTTAACTGCTGATTTAATAATGATCCCGCCCAGTAGGGTTGCCGATAGGCTGGCCAAACTGCCGCCAAAGCTTCCTATCGGCGTACGTGTGGCTGAAACAATAACTACTTCCTTCATAAAAAAGATGTTATAAATGCAATAACAAATTTAGTATTTTATTATTATGCACGCATAGTAAAGGCAAAATTCAAAAGTCAAAAATTGTTTTGTGGGTAGGTATGCCATGCCTTACAGTTTTGGTACTTAAGACTTAGAACTATCGACTTTAGACTTAAATTCTACGGTTTCTTCTGCCTGCTGCTTTTTTTACGTGCAAGCAAAGCTTGTTGCAGCAGGTATTCAATCTGTCCATTGGTGCTTCTGAATTCATCACCGGCCCAGGTCTCAATCTCCTTCAATACTTCAGGATTGATACGTAATATAAATGCTTTTTTTTCAGCCATAATTATTAACTAACCCCTCGTCTGCGTCTTCGTAATATGGCCAGGTGTGCACCTAAAAATATCAAAAGCGGGATTAAAGCAACGGGTGTCATGCTTTGATCTAAATAAATGGTAGTCTTAATATTTAAAGGCGAACTCTTGATCCGCATTATTTTACCATAACCTGGTGAATCCCATATATGATTCCAGAGCCAAAAAAATACAGGCCTGTAAAATTCCGCCTGGAAACCGGTTTGCATGGTTAAAAATCTTTTGCGACTAAACCAATCCCTGGTTACTTTTCCGATAACAATGCCACTTTCATCGGTTATCAGGATATTACTGTTGAAAATTCCTTCAAAACCAAAGGTCCATGTTCCAGTTGCTGTTATTGCTGTTGCCCTTCGTTTCGAAATGAAGTTATATAATAGTTTACCATAACTATTGGTCTCGTCGGTTAATTCATACTCAAGCGAGAACCAACCATGCCTTCGCAGGTGTAATACACTGGTTTGTTTGGGATCAGGTATTTTATACATAATGGATATGATATAAAGTGCCAGTATTAATTAATGTATTGCATTGCGACCACCCCACAAAATAGCCATCAGGCTACTTACTATAGCCGCGTTTCTCCGTCTTTTTAAAATCACTAAATATGATCCGAAAAATGTTAATAGTGGAATTAGCGATACGGGTGTCTTGCTTTGATCAATGTGAACAGTATCCGTTAAACTATATGGGCGACTATCGACATGCATTATATCGCCATAGCCGTCCGATTTCCAAATATAATGCAGCGACCAGACCGACGGTTTATAAAATTTAGCGACAAAACCGGTTTGCAACGATAACGTAGTGATCCGGCTAAAAAAATCCCGGGTCGCCGTTCCAATTATCGCACCATTTTCATCGGTGACTGATATATGCCGGTAAGAGTTGTCGGCCCGTTTGAATATCCATGTATTTGAAGCTGTTATTACAGTTGCTATACGCTTAGAAAGCCGGTGATAAATTATTTTACCATAGCTGTAAGCATTGTCCGATAGCTCAACTTCACGGCTAAACCAGCTTTTTCTAATCAGGTATAGCTCATTGGTTCTTTTTGTATAAAGTATCGAATACATAATATTAATGATATAAAGTTCCTGTATTAACAACCGGGTTTACACTGCGGTCGCCACAAAGCACAACTAACAGATTACTCACCATGGCCGCTTTCCGCTCCTCATCCAATTCTACTATTTTCTTTTCAGATAGCCTTGCCAGCGCCATCTCAACCATGCCAACGGCACCCTCAACAATCAGTCTGCGGGCAGATATAATAGCCGATGCCTGCTGACGCTGTAACATAGTATGGGCAATTTCGGGCGCGTAAGCTAAGTGTGATATCCGGGCCTCCAACACCTCAATACCTGCGCGGTCAAGCCTTTCGTTCAATTCTTTTTCCAGCAAGTGGCTTACCTGTTCGGCACCGCCTCTTAGCGTAATATTTGCATTTTCGTCTTCAATATTGTCATAAGGGAAAGAATTAGCCAGGTGCCTTACGGCAGCTTCGCTTTGTATATTTACATATTGCAAATAGTTTTCGACGGCGAAAATGGCGTTGGCTGTATCTTTTATCTGCCATACAATTACCGCTGCAATTTCAATGGGGTTACCTACACTGTCATTAACTTTTAGCTGCTGCCCGTTTAAGTTAAATGCCCTTAACGAAACCTTCTTTTTAATGGTAAAGGGATTCACCCAAAAAAAGCCATCCTTTTTAACGGTGCCAACGTATTTGCCAAACAACGTAAGCACTTTTGATTCGTTTGGGTTCACAATAACAAGGCCCGGCAAAATAAAAACAAAGTTTACTATGCCAATAATTGCGGCTAAAGCAGCGGCTTCTGCCGCAGCCGCAAAAGCCATTACAGCCAACAGCCCTAAGAATACGGCGAAGGCGGTGTAACCAGAAGGCGGGTTGATAATTTTTTCGGTATTCATGATAATTATGATTTTAAAATGATATCACAAAGATATCACATTATGTTTCACAAATGCAAGAAAAACTGCAGATAACGGAAACTTATATTAATTTTGAGCGGATAAAAATATAAATGGCAAAATTATCTTCTACGCGCCAAAAAGCTTTGTTGCGCAAATACTCCCGTAATCTTAAATTTTTAATGATGCTGGTAAGTATTTGCGTTATTGTTTTTACCCTTCCCAAGCAGGCTAAATTTAGTTACGATATAGAAAAAGGCCGGATATGGAATCAAAAGGAACTCATATCCCCTTACAATTTCGCCATTTTAAAAACTGATCAGGAAATTGAAAACGACAAAAAAACCGCGCTGGCCAGTGTAACGCCCATATACCAGTTTGACGACGAGGTAAGTGATCATGAACTTGACGGATTTAAAAGCGACCTGGATATAAAATGGCACGGTGCAGGCATAAATGACCGCCAAAAGAATAAATATGTAACCGCGGGCTATAACCTGTTAAAGGAAATATATGATAAGGGGGTTTTAAAACTTAACCCGAAATACCAGCAAAGTGCAGAGAATTACTCTATAACGGTGTTAAACACAAATATAGCCACCGATAAAAATACTGCCGATCTGTTTACAAAAGAGAAAGCTTTAACCTATTGCGACAAGGTATTAAGCGCACGCGACGACGTTGATAAGGATTTTCTAATGGATGTGATCCGCAACAGGATACAGCCCAACTTAAACTACGACAACAAATTAACGTCGCGACTTGAAAAGGAAGTGGTTGAAGGCCTTTCAACAACCCGGGGGATGGTGCAAAAAGGCGAGGTTATAGTTGCTAAAGGATCGGTGGTCAGCGATGAGGTTTATCAAAAATTACAATCATTCAAAAAAGCCTTTGAGGACAATGCCAGGATCAATGGAGACCACCGGCTGGTTTTGCTTGGACAAGTACTGCTGGTAGGTATTGCTATTACACTGCTCATGGTGTTTCTGTACTTGTTCCGGCGGGATATATACGATGACAACCGATTGGTAAGTTTAATTTTGCTGGTAATTACGGCAATGCTGTTTACCTTATCCATGGCCATAAAGCTTCAGCTGCCTAATTTATATTATATACCCTATTGCATTGTCCCAATTATCATTCGTATTCTGTTTGATACCCGGCTTGCTTTAAATATACATTTACTGGTGGTGCTGATGGCCGGCTTCTTTGTGCCCAACAGCTTTGAATTTGCCTATTTTGAAATTACTGCCGGGATGGTTGCCATTTACAGCATTAAAAACCTGATCCGGCGCGAACAGTTCCTGATTTCGGCGCTAATCATCACTTTAACTTATTTTGTTGCCTTTTTAGGGATCTCATTTATAAAAGAAGGCAGTTTTTCGAGTATCGACTGGATGGATTTCCTGCCATTTGTGGTAAGTGTTTTACTCACTTTACTTGCCTACCCGCTTATTTATATTTTCGAAAAGATATTTGCCATAACATCGGATATTACGCTTATTGAGTTAACCAATACCAATGCCCCATTGCTGCGGCAGATGGCTTTTACTGCGCCGGGCACGTTCCAGCACTCACTACAGGTAGCCAACCTGGCCGAAAACGCTATCTATACCATTGGCGGGAATGCGTTGCTGGTTAGGGCAGGGGCACTATATCACGATATTGGTAAGATCGAAAACCCGCTGTATTTTATAGAAAATCAGAGCTCAGGGTTTAACCCGCATGATAAATTGCCTTACCAGGAAAGCGCCCAGATCATCATCAGGCATGTGAGCAAAGGGATTGAAATGGCCCGCAAGGCCGACCTGCCGGAAATTATTATCGACTTTATAAGAACCCATCACGGCGACACCCGCGTGGATTATTTTTACCAGTCGTTCCTGAAAAACTTCCCCGAAAAATTAATTGACGAAAATACATTCCGGTATCCGGGCCCGATCCCCTTTTCGAAAGAAGGCGGTGTTTTGATGCTTGCCGATTCGGTGGAAGCGGCGTCACGGTCGTTAAAGGAGCCGGATGAACTGTCTATAAGCAACCTGGTTGATCGGATCGTAAAATACAAGCTGGATCAAAATCAGCTGAAAGACAGTAATATAACCTTAAAAGATCTGGAAACTATTAAAACGATCTTTAAACGGATGCTGATGAGCATTTATCATGTGCGGATTGATTATTAGGTGTGAGTGGTTGAATAAGTTGGATTAAGTTGAATGGTTGATTAGGTTGAATGGGTGAGCCGTTTACGAAGTTAATCTATTTAACTTTATTTTTTTGCGCTGATAATCAGTCGTTAACTCAATAAACTCAGTCAACTTAATCAACCAATCAACTTTTTTTTCGTCAGCTTAGGCGAATTGCTATATTTGCAATCCCGAAAAAAGGGGTTTTATTGAGATAACGGCCTGCGTGGCCAACCATGGTGAGGTGCCTGAGAGGCCGAAAGGATCAGTTTGCTAAACTGACGTACGGGAAACTGTACCGAGGGTTCGAATCCCTCCCTCACCGCCATCGGTCGCCGAAGCGACCTTCGGCGGTCAAAGACCGCCTGAAGTTGCGAAGGCGACCTTCGGTCGCTTGACGATTTGTGAACATAAAGCCGGTGGAATATGTATTTTACCGGCATTTCTTATTTTGTTAGCAACAAACTTCGATATATGGTTTTATGTTTATATTCTTGAACTTAATGATGGCAAACATTATGTTGGCTGCACCATTAATTTAAAAGAAAGATATAACCGTCATTCAAAAGGATATGTTCCGGCAACCAAACCATATCTGCCGGTTAAGTTAGTATGGTGCTGCACTTTTCCCGATAGATATAAAGCTTATCAATTTGAACGCTATCTTAAATCCGGTTCAGGCAGGGCTTTTTCAAAAAAGCATTTATTTTAATCTTGATGCAAAAGCGTTTACCTGATTTATGGATGCAAATAAAAATGACGAAACCGCAGCGGAAGCATTTTCGTTTAAGCCTCCCCACAACGCACAATGAAATTAATCACCCTCACACCGCCGTTTCAGAAGATAAAAAGAACGGTGTACGGGGCCTTTCCTTCATCCGCCTGTCAATTTGTTCTGCCATCCACTGAAAATATTCATTTAAAAATGGGTCAGCATTCTTTTCTCTCATATCTATGATAACGGGTTTGAATTGCTCCCATGAATTGCTTACAAATGTCCCTAATGTTTTATCTAAAAGGTCTATGCTAATCAATCGCTCGGCTAATAACAAACCGATTGATTCCATCTCCTGCGACAGCTGTACAAAACGTACCTGGTCGGGTTTATGCAACGATTCCCATTCCTGGTAGGTCTTCGGCATGGGGGTTGTATGTAAATAATGAATGTTCTCTGCAAATTCCCTTGTTTGAAAATGCCTCAGCATTTCACCCGTTTGTTTAAGCAACGCGTAGGTTACTCGCCTAATGAATACCGGATGCTTAATTGAGAGATTTAATAAAGAGGCTTTTTAATTA
>Ga0207013_1119_pt1 | contig 19133 bp, 16 predicted proteins | sample Alteio_BWMinCont_55_FD_153501 | JGI IMG/M metagenome (GOLD analysis project Ga0207013, IMG submission 153501) | Enriched cells from forest soil in Barre Woods Harvard Forest LTER site, Petersham, Massachusetts, United States -... | ecosystem: Environmental > Terrestrial > Soil > Temperate forest >...
CATTATCACTCATCTGGTTTACGTGGGGTTTTAATTTCAATAAAATGCGTTACCAGCAGCAAAACTGCCAAACCTAATAACCCGAATGATAATAACTGGAACATCCGTTTACGATTTAAAAATGTTTACACCTACAATGCCGTTCAGCAATATTTTCGAGTTGACCGGCAATTCGACCCATTGCGGCGCGTTTACATCGCTTTTTGGCACATCGTTTTCATTCAAAATGGTTTTTTCGCCAAAGGAAGCCAGGTAAAACTTCCCGTCGGACTTGTTATATCTTATTTGCAAGTGGGGCGTATTCACCCAATCCGTCGGTATCCGGAAAACATTCCGTTCTTCGCGTGTTTCATCACTGCCAGATACTACGATCTCATTATCGTGCATCAAAAACTCTACTTTTTTGCCGGCAAACTGTTTTTCAGGCAGGATAGTCTCAAAACGTGCATAATATTTTTGATTAGGGCTGGCGCTTTTTTCTTCTTCCGTTTCCAGGCCTTCATCATATGGCACCTCGTAGTAACCTTCGCTGTAATAATTAAAGCCTTTTAAAATATCCTGGCTGATGTCAAATGTTTGGGCGATGCCAGTTTGGCGGGGAATAAATGTCACTTTCAGGTTTTCCTCCTTTTGGGTATTACCGGGCATCAGCTTACCGATAAAGCCGATATCGCCAGGCTCATAATCGGGGTGCGAAACAAGGCGAAAAACCCACTTGGAGCTCGATGGCTTAGGAGGATATACAGGCGGTGAAATTGCTGCCTCAATTGCGCGGGAAACCATTTTGCAGCGGCTGGCCAATCTTTCGGGTGAGGTAATCCCGATACTTATCGGTGCTTTTGCCGCAGCAAACGAAAAAATATGGAAGGACAGGCATGAAGTAAAAGATCACAGCAAAATGGCATGTGTGGTTACGCTTGCTGTGGCCGATTTAACCTCGAACCAGTTCTATTATGCCCATCTCGGCGATACCAGGCTTTACCTTTTCAGGGATGGTTCGCTGGTCAAAATATCGCATGATCAGTCTTTCACAGGTTTTTTGGAAGATTCAGGCCGCTTGTCGGAAAGCGAGGCCATGAACCATCCAAAACGCAATGAAATAGACAAGGCGCTGGGTTTCCACGTGGATATTATTAAAGGTGATGAGATAGAAACCGGGCAGTCACCGTTTTTACCCGGCGATATGCTGCTGTTGTGCAGCGACGGCCTCACGGATGTGGTAAACAAAGCGACAATAACTGCTGCCATGACCAGCGGCGGTTCGTTAAAAACCATAGGTAACAAGTTGATCGATGCGGCGAATGATGGCGGCGGCAAGGATAATATCACAGTGGTATTGGTTAAAAACGATAAAGAAAAACAGCACCATACTGTTACCAAACCAATGGAAAATACCCAACCGGAAAAGCCAAAAGTTGTTGCCGAGCAACGCCGCCAGGCCCCAACAGCAAACGCCGTTGCTGAAAGGGCCCCGCGCAAAACTTATAAAGGATTGGCTATATTGCTTTTTTTGCTGGTTATTGTACTTGCCGCGATTTGTTTTTGGCAGCATATTAATTATGGGAATAATCAGGAGGGCTACGTTTCGCCAAAAAAAGATTCGGTTACAACTACGCCCCGACAACGTAACCCGCAGGAGATCAAGCTTCAAAAGGCTATCGACCAAAATAAGGGAAAGATATTGGTGCTGAGCGATACGGCATTTAAAAGCCCGGTAATCATTAGCCAGTCAATAGTAATAGGCCGCGACAGCCTGTATATCAAAGCCAAAGGGAACATAACCTTTCAAAGTGATACCGGGTTTAAACATCCGGCGTTTGTGCTTGCCTCTAACACTAAGAGTGTGCAGTTTGATAGCCTGTCGTTTCACGGTTTTAATGTTGCTATTTCGAGTCACGACCAGGCCTTGCAGTTAAAAAATATCCGCTTTAGTGATTGCAAGATACCTGTGCTAAATACATATGCCTTCTCCGGGAAAAAGTATATCAGCGGCGGCCCAAATAGCCCTGCATTCCGGGTTGACTCTCTTCCGAAGAAAAAATAGGCCATGGGAAAAGAACAGCCAATAACCACATCGAGAAAAAAGGAACGCCTGTTTCTTTTATTGATAGGCGCTGTGTTGCTCGTTCTTTTTGTACGCCTCTTCCTGGTGTTGGAAGGTGGTTTTGCAGATGTGGGCAAACGGCTGAAAGACGGTACGATGGTTAACCTGAATGCGAAAAATCCGGCCAGGCGCCTGGCGGAAATGCTGCAAAAAGGTCATTATTTTGATGACCAGCGCGATATTGACCTTATAGAAAAAACGATAGCATCGGGCATCAGCGCCGGTACAAAATTCGACAATATCGGCGAGCTCAATAAAAAACGTTTTAATGTTAATGCCGACGATGCATTTGCCGAAGGCGGACAATCGTTTAAGCAACGCGTAGCCGTTTCGAGGGCGACACTTGGTTACACAGGCGATGATTCGACACGTTTTGACCAGGAGCGGACGTCGCCGCCGCCATTTCCTGCTACGGCCGATATAGGCATGGGTGGGCCGGCTATCAGCGGGATTGTTTTTGATAAACTGAAGCCGGTGAGCGGCGTATTGGTGCGGCTGCAACTGATATTGCCGCAGGATAGCCTTTTCAGTGATGAAGAGGTCGACCTGACCAAAAACGTTGTTCAGAAAAGTCCCTCATTCACAAAAATATTTACGCCTGATTCCGCCAAAAAACTACACCTGCAATCGCTCGTAGCGTTTGCGCGGACGGATGCAGATGGAAAGTATTCTTTCAGCAATTTACCGGAAGGCCACGCGTTTGAACTGCTGCCCTTGCAACCCGGCTACCAATTTGGGAAGACGCAAGGCACCGAAAGCCTTGACGATGATGCCTTTTTTAATTTTCATCGCGCACCTCATGCTATCCGCCTGTTGTCGACCAAAGATTTTAACATCATCCGGAAGGAAAAATCTATTATTATCCGCACGCCCCACGAATTTGAATATTGGTATTGGATAGTTGTTGCCGGTTTTTTAGCGGGATTTTTAATCATCCATCTAATATTAAGCTTTCGTTTTCCCGAAACCGATCAACTCATCCTACCAATGGTGATGCTGCTTACCGGCATTTCCTTTTTAACCCTGTTGAGCCTGCAAGACCCTTTACGCGACCGTTTTTTTGCCAAAGATTCGTTGGTTTACCTGGCGATAGGTTTCCTGGGTATGATCGTTATCCTTTTTTTTAACCTGCGCCGCTTTAACGCAGATTCGGGTTTTTACAGGTTGCTTGTCTTTAAAAACAATGACAAAGCAGCAAATGGCTGGCCATGGATCGCCGCAGCATTGGTGCTGCTTTTTTTAACCATCAGGTTCGGTACAGGCCCCGAAGGAAGCGGTGTTAAAGTAAACCTTTTCATCTTTCAGCCAAGCGAAATTGTAAAGTACCTGGTGATCCTGTTCCTGGCTGGCTTTTTCGCTATAAATGAGCGGTTCATTAGCGAATATGCCAGCTGGCGTAAACGCTGGTCGTTTTTTTATTTCGCTATACTTGCTATTGGCGCTGCGTTGCTGCTCTTTTTGATTTTGGGCGATTTGGGCCCCGCAATGATCATCTGTTTTACCTTTATTATCCTGTTCTCTTTTTCCCGTGGCGATTTTATGCCCATGTTTATGGCAGTGGTGTTTTACGTACTGGTAACCTGGATGTTTAAAAATGTATGGCTTTCGGCGGCTTTGTCAGTGGCCTTTTTATTCATACTATGGGCTGTTTCCCGGAAACGGCTGAGCGAATCGGCCATCATGGCGGTGGTAGTGATCGCTGCGTTTATGACGCTGGATAAGGTACCACACTTGTCAAAGTTATTTCCCGGGCCAGTAGAACGATTGATCGAGCGAAAAGCCATATGGCAGGACCCCTGGAACAACGAAGTTTATGGCGGCGACCAGGTAGCGAACGGCTTGTGGGCCATGTCGGGCGGGGGCGTTGCCGGGCAGGGGGTAGGCGAGTCCTTTGCCAAAACCATACCCGAAGCGCATACCGATATGATATTACCGGCCATCGGCGAAAATTTTGGATGGGCGGGCATTGTTTGTATTTTTTTAATGTTCCTGTTGTATTTGCACCGGTCTATCATCATTGGCCGACAAACCGGAACGCCATTTTTATTTTATTTATGTGCAGGCATAGGGATATGTACGTTTGTTCAATTCCTGCTCATTGCCGGCGGCTCGACAGGGGCGCTACCATTATCGGGTGTTGCCTTGCCGTTTGAGAGTTATGGCGGATCATCATTGGTAGCGAATTTTGTTGCTGCCGGTTTCCTGATATCTGTTTCAGGGGTTAAAGGAACACAGGTGCAAATGACTTACATAACCAAGCAGCAGGATAAAAACCTGGTGCCTGCCTTGCTGGCTGCATCCATTGGTTTAATATTGTTAACTGTAAATGTATCCAGCTACCTGTTTGATAATGAAAAATGGGTGGTTAAGCCTGCGCTGGTGGCCGATAAAAGTGGCGCCCGCATGTTTAGTTATAACCCCCGCATTGCCATCCTGATGAACAAGCTTGAGGCCGGGACTATTTACGACCGGAAGGGACTTGTTTTGGCCACCAGCGATCCGCAACTGATCGAAAAACAAAAAGACAAACTGAACGCAGCCGGCACGGCGAATTATGACCTTGATTCGGCAATGCACAAACGATTAACGCGATACTATCCTTTCCAGGACCAGCTTTTCTTTTGGCTGGGCGATGCCAATACGATGGTGTTCGACGGTGGCACAAATGGATATTTTGCTGAATACGAGCATGCCGCAGAACTTCGGGGTTTTAAAATGCCCATATCAAATTATACCGTAAAGGCATCGCATTTCCAGGAAGATCGTTTTTTGCCCCGCGGCATAAAGGAAATGACCGTTGGTAAAAAAGATTATAGCGCTATTGCACCTTTGCTGCTGGCGGGGATAAACAGCGACGCAGTCACGGCCTTTAAAAATAAAAACCGCGATGTGCAACTAACAGTGGATGCTGGTCTGCAAAGTAGCATTGAAAAGGCCATAGCTGCGGATACTGCGGTGAATTATAAACGGGTTTCGGTAGTGATAATGGATTCCTCGACCGGCGACGTCCTGGCATCCACCCAATACCCCCTGCCTCCCGTGCATAACTGGGACCTGCTGACAATGAGCGTGCCCGATCAAAATAAACTGTCGCAATGGGTAACAACCAGCGACCTTGGCTTTACTTACGCTACCCAACCAGGTTCCACCGCCAAGGTATTGACAGCCATGGCTGCCTTCAATAAATTAGGCGCGAATGCTACTAAAGTGACTTATCACGTAAGTGCCGAAGAACGGATACGTACCAAAGGTGTAGAGCCGGATGAAACCGGTATGATCACATTGGAAAATGCTATTGTACATTCAAACAACGTATATTTTATCAAGCTGGCTAACCAACAGCACCTGCAAGAGGATATGGCTACCTTATACCTGAAAGTGGGTATGTTTTTGCATGGGGTAGGAGGGTATTTTTATGAAAAAAGGCCCACTAACACTGATGCTGGTCAGCAGGAAAAATGGCGCGAACTTTGGCGCAAAACGGAATTCAATACCAAGCCGCCATACGATCCTAACAACATTCACCGTACGAGGGCAAAAGGTATTTCGGGAATGGCCTGGGGACAGGGTGAGCTGATAGCTACTCCGGCTGCCGTGGCCCGGCTGGCATCGGGCGTGGCCAATGGGGGCACATTAATGCAGAGCCGGTTTGCCCTGAAGATAAACGATACTGTCATCGGCACAAAAACATCCGAGAAACTGACGGACACCGCTTATGCGGCATTGTTAAAGCAATATATGATAGAACAAAGTGCGCCGAAGGCTGCTATATTGAATATTGCGGTGGCCGGAAAAACCGGTACACCGGAACGCATATGGAAAGGGCAAAGCATAAACGACGGCTGGTATGTATTTTTTGCACCCAATCCGCAAAATACAGGATACACGGTGACCTGTATCCGCATCGAAAAAACCAAAGGTTCGTCGGATGCCGTACATATGGCCGGGCGCGATGTTATTCCTTATTTAATGAAGATGGGGTATATTAAAAGCATAAGTCCGGCAAAAACCCGCGAATCGGCAGGTGCTGATCAAACGGATGAGCAGCAGCCGGCGGAGCAACCGGATACAACACAAAATTAACGATGAGAATTAGGAACCAGGAATCAAGGGCCAAGAATCAGGAACCAAGAATCAAGATTCAAGAAATAAGATAGGGAATAGCCCCGCGTTATCCGACCGGACAATTTACTATCTTGACTCTTGGTTCTTGAATCTTGAATCTTGACTCTCAAAAAAGCAAAGCATGTTTAATCTATTTAAAAACGACGAAAAAAACCAACCTGCTGATGTGAAAGCGGCGCGTGCCGCTATTTTAAAGGCAGTTAAGCAGGAGTTGCAAAAAGCCGAGGGCGGCGAAGGAAAAAATATAAAGGGTATCGACCTGTTTATTGCAGCGCCAGACAGTGAAAAACATGTTTACGAATCCGCGGTTTATGCCGAAGAGCAAGGTCGCCTCAAAAATGAGATCCAAAAAATTGCCGATGACTATGCTTTGGATTTGCCGGCCAACTGGACGCTTGATATCAGCCACCTCGGCGAGTTACCGGTTGAAGCCATCAGGGTTAAGGGCGTTGATGCAGCGTTGTTTATCCGGACAAAGGATAATACGATCAAGAAATCGGCAACTGCTTTCATCCGGATTTTAAGCGGCGAAGCTGAAAAGAAAACTTACCGGTTGGAGTCTACCGATGGTAAGGTCAATATCGGACGAGATAAAAGTGTGCAAACAGCAGATGGTTTTTTCAGGCTTAACCAAATCGCTTTCCCTGGCGAAATAGATAACGAGATCAATAAATATATCAGCCGGCAGCATGCACATATCGAGTGGAACAATGAGACCGGCAGCTTTATGCTGTATGCTGATGAAGGGGGAGTGCCGCCTGGCAACAAAGTGAAGGTGAGGGCCGGGGCAACCGAAGCCTTAAACAAGCTGATCTCGATCCAAATAGGCCACAGATTAGAGGAAGGCGACCAGGTGATTTTGGGCGAAGGCGCCGCAATTGTTTTTACTTACAAAGAATCAGGACATAAAAAGTGAGCAAAGTTTTTTCGATAACGGAGGGTTTGGAGAATATGGGCGCATTGCGCACCGGTGGGCAGGGCTCTGTTTATAAAGGCCGCAGGATGGGGCCGGTGATCAGCGCTGTAAAATTGCTGCCAACACCAATCCATACCCAGGATAACGACGACAAAAACTTTCGTAATTTTCAAAATGAGGTTGAAAAACTGAAAAAGGTAAACGAGCAGCCTAACCCGAATGTGGTGAAAATACTAAGTTCGGGGCTTACCGAAAGCGGTGGCTTCCCTTATATCGAAATGGAGTTTATCGAAGGCCCTGACCTCGAAGATCTGCTCAAACCGCCTCATGATCCAATCTTTACTATTAAAGAAGTTTTAAAGCTTGCCGACCAGTTAGCCAACGCGCTGGCCCATTGCCACCTGGCAGGCGTAAAGCACGGCGATATAAAAAGTAATAACGTAAAGTACAATATCCACACCGGCAATTATGTGCTGCTTGATTTTGGCCTGGCCATCATGTCGGACGAGCAGCGGCGAACCAGCATGCGCCATGCCGGGGCGATAGAATTTATGGCGCCCGAGCAAAATGCCGGGGTGATGCAATTCCAGACAGATATTTACAGCTACGGCATCATTTTGTATGAACTGTTGGCCGGCCAGGTACCATTTCCTTTGAACAATGGCGGAGAGACATCCCGCAACGCTGTGATGATCGCCCATATGGAAACGCCGGTGCCAGACTTGCTGGAATTGAGGCAAAAAAATATTCCCACTACCTGGCCTGCCGAAAAACGGGAATTGGAAATGCAGGTGCCGCAATGGCTGCTGCAGGTAATCAATACTTGCCTTGAGAAAGATCCGGAGAAACGTTACCACAATGGCATGGCCCTGCAGGAAGCAATGTTTTTAGGCAGTGTGGCGCGCAAAGATTTTGTAGTCGGCACTCAAAGCCTGGAGGTATTAAAGACCCAGAATGCCGCGCTAACTGCACAATTACTGGATTTAAAGGCAAAAGAAACCAGTGATGCATTTTTCATGAAAATACCCAGGCGCCTGGTTGCCGGTATTGTGATCATCCTGGTTGCCATCCTGGCGTTTGGAAGCTATGGGATACTTAAAAAACCCACGATAAAAGTTGTCACAAAAATAGACACGATTGTTAAAATTAAAAAAGTATTGATACCCGATACTGTTGGGCGTGGCTACCGGCTGGCGCAGCAAAAGTTGCTTGATTCTATCGCGGCAGCAGATGGTACAGACCCTGACAAGCCCCACAAGAAAAAGCGTAAGAAGTTTTTGGGCCTTTTTTAAGGCTTACATTTTCATGCAAATAAATTAATTACCGTTTCCGGTTTGGGGAGTTTGCAGCTGCGTGTCTTTCTTATTTACAAACGGTATTTTCTTCCAGAAAGGCTGCTGGCTATCAGGGACAACAATACCTTCGTTCCAGTAGGTAATTGCGGTGATATCGCCTTTGCGGTTCCATGTTTTCCATTCGCCGTCTTTAAGGCCTCTTTTAAAATTGCCTTCCTCTTTCAAATTCTTATCCGGATAAAAAGCAACGTAATGCCCGTTTAACAGCTTGCCGTTGTATCCGCCTTGTGTGGAGTGTATTTTATCATTAAGGTACCAAAAATAATATCGGTCGTTCTTGATTTTTGGATCACTTTTATAGGGCAATAGGTCGGCACGTATCTCCTGGCTGGTATCAACTACGCGGATCTGGTCGTAATCGTCATTATCCGCCGGTTTGTTGGCCGTGGTAATTGGGCGGTTGTTGCTATAACTACCAGGGCGGCTGTTGTCGTAATCGTTGGTGCGCTGCGCATAGGTTTTACCTACGGACAACAATAAAATGAACAGGGCAATCTTTTTCATGCTGATGATTATGCATTTAGGACTACGATTAACGGAAATGGTTTAGTGTTAGCCTGTTAATTTGTTAAAATAAGACGGAAGCGATGATCGTCAGTTCAAGCTGTTTTTTAACCAAGAGTGCCTGTGTCTGAATCTGTAATTAAAATACTTCCTGAAGATACATGAATCATTTTATTCGTTCCTCCAAGCAAACAGTAACCATATCGCCGGTATCTTTACCGATCACCTTGCGCACATCGGCCTTAATAGGCAGTTTATGTGTCCCATCGCCCAAGGCCATAAACGAGCTTTGAAAAGGATGGCCTTCAACAGTGGCACGTACTTTTACCAGTCCCCGGGTACCGAAAAACGTGGCAGATTCCGGCCATGTTACATAAGTCCAACCGCCTTTACTGGGGCTTTTTTGCAGTGTTGCAGTAAATTGTTTGTTTAATGTGCTCATTTCATTGGTTTTTTGGCGATCCCTGGTTTTAAATCGTTATCTATCAATACAACTTTTAGCTGTTTCGGGCTGGTGATAACCATCCCGGGCTTGCCGTTATAGCTGAACAGTTTGCCGGTAACTATCACATCTTTGCCACGGTAGTCAATTTCGGGCTTTCCTTTAAACTTAGCCCTGTCGGCAGCGGGTATCATTATGGTTAATGACTGGTTTGGGTTATAGCCGCCAATATCGAGTTGGGTAATGTTTGAGGGCTTTATCATTGTACCGTTAAATACTTTATCACAAATAGTAACAGTTTTACCAATATGTTTGGCTGCATTTTTTACCGCGATGGTGGTTTGCGCCGATGTTTTATACGCAAAAAATGCTGCAAATACGCTGAGGATAAGGAGCTTTTTCATATTTAAAGGTAATAAAGTTTAGGCTTATATAAAAAAATAAATTCCTTATAAAAGTAGCATTTGCCTTGCAATTATAACACTGATCACTTAAAATTTCTCCCCCTCGGAAATATTTCCTTTTGCGCCACTTCACGTGCGGGTATTTTTTTCACTGCGGGAAACGGATTTGTTTTTTCATCGGCATGGGACAACGTCAGCACCGGCAGGTTTTCTTTTTCGGCAAGCGTTAGCCCGCGTAAAAGTTTCGACAAATCGAAACAGCGTTTGGCAATAACATGTACTACTTCGCCTTCACGTTGCAGCTTGCCTTCCACCATCAGCAGTTTGGCTTGCAGTATCTCTTTCCGGTATGTGTCGAAAAGGTTCTGGAAAACCACCAGGTTCGAGGAACCGGTCTCATCCTCTATCGTGATGAAGCAGATGCCTTTTGCCGTTCCGGGCCTTTGCCGTACCAGCACCAGGCCGGCGGCTTTTACCGGATCGCCGTCTTTGGCCATGTTTAATTCTTCTGTTGATAAGATATGCAGCAACCGCAGCTTTTCGCGCACAAAACTAACGGGATGTGCTTTTAAGGATAAAGCAGTTGTTGCATAGTCCTGTACTACGTGTTCAGATGCGGTCATTAAAGGCAGCGACACCTGGGTTTCGGTGGCGCTTTCTGATGGCTGCCCGGCAAACAGGGCGATAGGGCTATCAGATAGCGCGGATACTTCCCACAAAGCCTGCCGCCTGTCGAGCCCTAATGAGCGGAAGGCATCCGCATCGGCCAGTTTTTCCAAAGCAGCTAACGGCACACCGGCGTCAAGCAGGGCAGGAATACTGGTGTAGTGTTTGATGCGTGCAGTTACCAATGCTTCTACATCTTCCTCACGCATCCCTTTTACCTGCCGAAAACCAAGACGTATAGCACAGTACTTACCCGATTTTTCTTCCATAATATTATCCCATAGCGAATAGTTCACATCAACCTCGCGCACTTCCACGCCATGCTTGCGGGCATCGCTTACTATCTGTGCCGGCTGGTAAAAACCCATCGGCTGGCTGTTCAGCAAAGCGGTAGCAAACACATCGGGATAATGGCATTTCAGCCACGATGAAATATAAACGAGGTGCGCAAACGATGCCGCATGACTTTCAGGAAAGCCATAACTGCCGAACCCCTCCAGCTGCTTAAAAATGCGTTTAGCAAAATCCTCTTCGTAGCCCTTTGCCATCATGCCGTCCACCAGTTTTTTTCTATGTTGACTAACCAGGCCCTTGGCTTTAAAGGTGGCCATGCTGCGCCGCAACTGATCGGCCTCGGCAGGGGTGAAACCGGCCGCAACAATGGCTATCTCCATTGCCTGTTCCTGGAACAGCGGGACACCTTTTGTCCTGCCCAGTATTTCTTCCAGCTCTTTCGATGGGTATTCTATTGGGTCTATACCATCGCGCCGGCGCAAATACGGGTGTACCATGTCGCCTTGTATCGGCCCAGGCCTTACAATTGCAACCTCTATCACGAGGTCATAAAAACATTTGGGTTTCAGGCGCGGCAGCATAGACATCTGTGCCCGGCTTTCTATTTGAAAAACGCCAATGGTATCGGCATGACAGATCATCTCATATACAGCCGGGTCATCCTGTGGAACATTTGCTAACGTCAGGTCGAGGTCGTAATGTTGTTTTGCCAGCTCAAAGCCTTTGCGAATGCAGGTGAGCATGCCTAACCCAAGCACATCCACCTTTAAAATGCTCAAAGCTTCCAGGTCGTCTTTGTTCCATTCCAGTTGGGTGCGGTCGTCCATGCGGGCATTCATCACCGGGCAAATATCCGACAGCTTGCCCCTGGTGATCACAAAGCCGCCCGTATGCTGGCCCAATTGCCGCGGAAAGCCCATCAACTGTTCAGTAAGTTCCAATACCTTTCGCACCTGCGGGTCGTCGGGGTTTAAACCCTGGTCCCTGATGCGCTGCCGGTCAAAGCCTTCCTCACTGAAATCCCATATTGCGCCGGAAACACGTTTAATGGTATCCTCCGAAAGCCCCATCGCTTTGCCCACATCGCGGATGGCGCCTTTATGCCGCTCCTGGGTAACCGTGGCAACTATGGCAGCCCGGTCGCGGCCATAATCCTCATAAATAAACTGGATGATTTCCTCGCGCCGTTCGTGCTCAAAATCAACATCAATATCCGGCCATTCATCGCGCGCATCCGACATAAACCGCGAAAAAAGCATCCTCGATTTTTCCGGGTTCACCGCCGTTATAGCCAAACAATAACATACCGTTGAATTGGCCGCCGAGCCACGCCCCTGGTAAAGGATGCCCAGCTCCTCTGCCTTGCGCGTGTACCTGTGCACCCGTAAAAAATAAGAAGCAAGGTTTTTACGGCCGATAAAATCCAGCTCAAACTCAATTTGGGTTTTTATTTTTTCAGATACCCCGTTGGGGAACCTTTTGTGTGCGCCTTCCCAGGTAAATTGTGTTAAACGCTGTTGCGGCGTAAGTCCATCAGGACTTGGCTCCTCCGGCTCGATATATTTTAACGAATCAAGCGTGAACGTACAGGCTTCAGCAATTTCCTGTGTACGCAGGATAGCATCCGGGTATTGCCTGAACAGGCGCTGCATCTCGTCGATGGATTTGAGGTGCCTTTCAGCATTTTGATGCAGCAGGAAACCCGCAGTTTGGATAGTGCATTTTTCGCGCACACAGGTCAGCACATCCTGTAGCTCGCGCCGGGCCGCATCATGGTAATGCACATCATTTGTGGCCACCATCGGCACACCCAATTGGGATAGCCGGAACAACCGTTTTGCATCATCGCCGGTATAAGAGCGGCTGGCGGCCAGGTAAAGCTCAGTGCCAAAAGCATCATGGTATTCTTTCAATACATCCTTAAACGAAGCCTCAAAATCAAAGGCTTCATTCAATGTTGCCGGGGGGACTGCCACAAATTTTATCCCTTTGGCATGCTCATATACATCTGCTTTGTACAGGTGGCATTCCCCCTTTTCTGCCCGTAAATTGCCCACGGTTAATAAGCCCGAAAGCCGGCTGTATGCTTCCTGGTCGGTAGGGTAGGCCAACAGGCTGGGGCCGTCAAGTAGGTCAAGGCGACAGGCAGGGATAATGCGCATGCCCGCTGTTTTAGCGGCTACGTGGCCGCGCACTATACCGGCAAAGCTGTTATGGTCGGTAATGGCGATGGCCGTGTAACCCAACGCCGCAGCCTGCTCCACCAACTCCTCCGGGTGCGAACCGCCCCGCAGGAAGCTGAAATTGCTGGTTATTTGTAGTTCGGTGTAGCCGGGCATGGTAATTACTAATATTATTAGCAATATTAAGAAGAATTTTGGTGGGAATCAAGTGTGTTCATGTTCATTTCACCATAACACACTTGTTTTTAAGTGCGTAAATACCTGTAAATCAATGTTTCTATTTTTTGTGTTTTAAAAAAATGAAAAAAACTATGGATAGTGGTCAGTTGGAAATTCAAAAGAAATGTTGCTGGAAATTATTAGCCAGCAACAGCATGTATCGCTTTCACATCAATGTGATTATTGAATGGCAAGAATTTATTATGCTTGGAAAACAAAGCCAGATCATATCATATAATAATGAATTTAGAACATTACACCTATTTTGCCAGCAATGATTTTAAGGATTATGAATTTTATAGCGAAGGGCCGAAAGGAAGGATCAGAAAGGCAATCAGGTTTACCAAAGTCAATGATGAAGGATATGTTTTCTATAACTTGGGATTTGGTGATATCTCCGAAGAAATAGATATTATTGATGTTACAATCGTAAGTGATAACAACGACCGGGACATAGTGCTGGCAACAGTTGCTAAAGCTGTTATCGACTTTACAAATATTCATGGCAATCATTATATTTTTGCAACGGGAAGTACAGCAGTAAGAACGAGGCTTTATCAAATGAGCATTGCTGGATTATGGGACGAAATTAGAATGGATTTTGAGGTGTTTGGTTTTAAAAATGGAACCTGGTACCCATTTGAGAAGAACGTTAACTATGAAGCTTTTTTGGTTAAAAGAAAATAAATAAGTATTTTTGATATAGATAATTAAATGAGTTTATTATGTCTGAAGTTAAGAAAACGGGGATAGAAAAAGGTTATGGTAATGCAATTGTCAGCGATAAAGTTAAAGACCGCTCAAATGACCCTTTCTTTGTAAAAAAAGCAGAAGAAGCCAAAGAGTTTATGCGTAAACACCCCTTACCAGATCATTTGAAAAAATAAAACAACAGTTTAAATAATTGAAAGGCCGGAATTAGTTTCGGCCTTTTTTGTGGGTGTTGGCTTTATCAGCAGGACCTTTGTTCACGGCCTATATAGCCTTTATATCCAATGCCGTTTGTAAACGTATGCGGATATAGTTAGCATCAATACTGCCGTATCCTCCTTGCAGATGGGCATATAACCCTTCTTCAAAATCGCTGCGGTTTATAATTGGGGTAAACTCTTCTTTGAGGTAAGCCTTTAGATGCTCGGGAGCATTTTGAATTTGTTCTTCAAAATCATCTACGTTTTCCAGTAGATATACCAGGTCTTCAAAGTCTTTACTTGTGCGGTAATCATTATTTCCACGGCCTTTAAAAGCTTCCCATTTAGAAGCAACAAAATAAGGCAATGAGAATATACGGATGGTGGTTTGCCCATCCAGTACAAAAAGTATAGCACGCTCAAACCCTTCGGGATACCAACGGTTGCTAAAGCCAATAACCGTGGGGTCGGTGGGCATAATATCAACAATAATGCCTTGTATAATATACCTGCATATAACACCAGACACTATATCATTTTTAAATCCAAGACTACGCAACCGTTCATCCAATCCCGAATAACCTTTGTAAGAAGCCAGTTCGACAACTACATCTACATCATCCGTTGGCCTGATCTCTGACGCCAGAAAAGGATTGGTTGCATAAAGCGATACAACGGCGCCGCCAACAAAAACATAGTCCTGTTTTAAATCGCGAAGCGCCTGGGAAACCGCTTTTATCCGGGTTATATTTTCATGCATAGGCCATTTCAAAATACTGCTTTAATAACTCCAGCGCTTTTTCAACTTCCCGCACTTTGCCAACGCGGATGCTATCCACTAAAGCCAGCATATTATATAGTTTTTCGTCGCACAGGGCCGCTTGCACCTGGTTAGGGTATAATGGCACAATAGCCTGGCCTTTAGCGTCACCGTTAGGGTTTGGCCAAACATAAATATCGTCAGCTAAAATATAACCTTTTAATACTGGCGCGCTATGGGAGGTAGGTGTGCCGCGTACCAATGCGCCCGGCGCCGCCGGAAAAACAAAACTTAACCCGTTTTCAATAAATTTAAATAAGGCGCCTTTAAATACTTTCTTTTTATCCGGGCTGATCAAACGCGCTATCATAGATCGGTTTAATGATTCGCTGATCTCCGATGCGCTAATAAACAGGCTGGCCGATAAATCCTTATTCATCCAGTTGTCTTCTAACGAAATAATTTTTAACAGCACAACCACATCATGGGGCCGCATACCGTTATGTGCTTTCATATTACAAAGATAGTAGTTAATTATTGATTTGCAAATCGCGAATTGGAATGTGGCAAAAGGTATTTTAATATCTTGGCCTTTTTTGTTGATACTGGATTTACCACTTATGCCAATATTTGCAGCTTTGGGGGATATAAAGCTATAAACGAAGAAAGTAAGTTGTCCGAAAAAATCGGACAACTCAATATGCAGGCTCACGTTGTTGCGGACGTTTTTAATGGATAGGCCGGAGAGAATAAGGAGCTTCGGTAGAAAAATGAGTTAAGGGATAAAACAAAGAAACTGTGACGAATTGTCACGGTTTGAAAATGCAGGCTTCCCGCCAGATTGCAAAATAAAGTTAGTTGATAGAGGCGTTGCGTGATATGAAATAAATACGGGTACTTACCTTTAAAATAGCGATAGGCTTTTTTGCTTAAGCGGGACGCTTAAATTGTTGTGTGTCCAAGCGGCACGCTTGGACAGGCGGGTAAAGAAAAGGAATACAATAATATTATTGTAACCGATAACGTAAGGAGCTATGCTGATGAACCATTTTTTGTAAAAAACGAAGAGAAAGCCAAAGAGTTTTTGCGCAAGCATCCCATACCAGATCATTTAAAAAAATAAAAACAGCAGTTTTAATAATTGAAAGGCCGGAATTAGTTTCGGCCTTTTTTGTGGGCGCCAGGGTTTATCATACCTTTGCTAACATAATGATTCAAGGTTACAAACTTCAAATAGCAGCGAATAGCTTGGATGAATACCGGCTACAAGCTCTAACTGTAGGCAGTGAGGTTAAAAGTATTTCAATTTGATAGAAAAATTTAATGTAATTTTATTTTTCAATACTTAAATCTTATTTATGAGTTTCCATGACCCCATACGCCAGTCCAAATATCTAAGACAAACTTTATCCCAAGATAAGAAGCCAGTTGGATTTTTTATTTCCGCAGGATGCCCACTGGCCGTCAGTATGCCAAAGGATAAATGGCCGTTGATACCTGATGTGGCGGGTTTAACAAAGTATGTTTCTGAGAAACTGACTGAAGATAAAGTGATTTTGAAGGGTCAGGTAAGAAGCATAAGCGAATGCTATGGCTTATTAATTGGAGAAATAAAAAAAGCAGGTAAGGGGACACCTAATATAGAAGATATATTAAGTTTTGTTCGAGGTATGAAACAAATTTCTGCGGGGGCATCTGATGTGCGAGGATTTAGCGACTCAGAGCTATCCTTATTGGAAACGGGTATTTGTAGAAAAATAGCTGAGAAATTAAAAGTTACTTTGCCGGATAATAAGACACCTTATCACAAGCTCGCAAAATGGATACATAATATTGAAAGGGACACGCCAATAGAAATTTTTACTACGAATTATGATTTATTGGTTGAGGAAGCTTTTGAGAAAATTGGTGTACCCTATTTCGATGGATTTGTAGGATCAAAACAACCTTTTTTTGATTTAAGGGCAGTTGAAGACAATTTGATACCTAAGCATTGGTCAAGGTTATGGAAAATACACGGCTCTATTAATTGGTATCTTAAAAACAAATCAGATGTATATCGCTCAACAAGTTTAGAAGAAATAGACCCTTGTATTATTCAACCATCTCATCTGAAATATGATCAAAGCAGGAAAATGCCTTACTTGGCGTTGATTGACCGTTTAAACAAGTTTTTACGACAAACCTCCGCAGTGCTTATATTATCTGGTTATTCATTTAATGATGAGCACCTGAACGATACTATACTCAATGCCTTAAAGGCAAATCCAACGGCAATGGTTATTGGCCTATTATTTGGCCAATTAACTGAAAAAGAAAAAAAGGAGGAGGGTGGCGTTAAAACAGAAAAAACCATCGTCAAATATGAGCAAGCATTAAAACTTGCGGAAGATAGATCCAATCTCAGTATTTGGGCATTTGACGAGGCAGTTATCGGCGGGTTACGGGCTGATTGGAAACCTACAAAAGCGGAATATGAAGACGAAGAGAATATTGCGCACGCCGTAAAAAGAATTGAGGAGAAAATTAATGATTCAGAAGGAAAGGAAACAGAAAATAGCATTATTAGATATGAATTTCGGTTGGGCGATTTTTCTTTACTGGGCGATTTCTTACAAGAGTTAATCGGAAAAGAGCAATTTAAAATAGAGGAAAATGGAAACTAAATCAACTTTTTTGGGTACAATACAAGACGTAGTAGGCACAACAGTTAGCGTTTCCTTAGGCAGTACTGCACCATCAGGTCTCGCATACGTTGATGGAGAGGGCTACAGAATCGGTCAAATTGGAAGTTTTGTCAAAATACCTATTGGTTATGTTGATTTATTCGGAATAGTTACACAAGTCGGAGCGAGTGCTGTTCCTGAAAATCAAATTGCCTCGCAGCCATATGGGTATAGATGGATTAAAATACAATTAATTGGTGAAGGGCAAAGAAACGGCTCATTTCAAAGGGGGATTTCTCAATACCCAACGATAAGCGATGAAGTTCATTTAGTTTCAGAAGCAGACTTGAAAAATATATATGGTCAGCCTGATAAACCCTATTTTGTAAAAATTGGTCATATTGCTGGTGCTGAATCTATCCCCGCATTGATTGATATTAATAAATTGATTACCAGGCATTCTGCCGTTGTTGGTACTACCGGTTCTGGAAAATCAACAACGGTGGCAAGCATTTTAAATGCAATTTCTGACCCCAAGCGATATCCTTCATCACGAACAATCGTTTTTGATTTACATGGTGAGTATGCTCAAGCGTTAAAAGACAGAGCAAATATATTTAAAGTAAATGCCGATAAAACGGAAGGAAGCATTGAAAAGGATTTATTTATACCTTTTTGGGCTCTAAACTTTGAAGAATTATGCAAAATAAGTTTCGGGATTTTTAGCGATGAAAAAGCTGAAAATATCATGCTGGAGCGTATTTCGCTGGCTAAATTGGAGAGCCTAAAAACGTATCCCAAAAAAGGTGTCGATACTGATAACTTAAATGTAGATTCTCCAATACCTTTCAGTTTAAAAGAGTTATGGTATAACCTATATATAGAGTGCTTTGCTACTTACTATTCTAAAAATCGAGGGGGCGTACCGTTAGATAACCTTGCCTATGAAACCGATAGTTCGGGAACACTTTTAAAGGGAAAGCCAGAAATTGCTATCCCTCCGGTTTTTAAGAAACCTAAAAATGATAAAGATGACGATGAGAAAATTAACTATTTGCCCGGAACACTAAACCTTGGCCAACAGATTTTGTCTCTCGGTGCAAAATTGAGATTGCCAAGATTCGACTTTTTATTTAAGCCGGGTGAATGGACACCTGACCAAGACGGTAAAACAATAAAGGATTTAGATAGTCTTTTTAAAGATTGGATAGGAAGTGATAAGCCAATTACAATTTTGGATTTATCAGGAGTACCCATAACTATTTTAAATACCATAATTGGAGCCTTGCTTAGAATTATATATGACGGGTTGTTTTGGGCAAGAAATTTATCTCAAGGAGGAAGAAATAGGCCTTTGTTATTATTGATGGAGGAAGCTCATAATTATCTTAATAGTGAGGGAAGTGCTTTAAGTATAGTACAGAAAATTGTTAAAGAGGGTAGAAAATATGGTATAGGCGCGATGATTGTAAGTCAACGTCCATCAGAGGTTAATTCCACCATTCTTTCTCAATGCGGAACTTTTTTTGCTTTAAGATTAGCAAATGCGACTGATCGGGGACATATTACCAGCGCCGTAACAGA
>Ga0207013_1120_pt1 | contig 19125 bp, 12 predicted proteins | sample Alteio_BWMinCont_55_FD_153501 | JGI IMG/M metagenome (GOLD analysis project Ga0207013, IMG submission 153501) | Enriched cells from forest soil in Barre Woods Harvard Forest LTER site, Petersham, Massachusetts, United States -... | ecosystem: Environmental > Terrestrial > Soil > Temperate forest >...
ATTTTATGAGCATTGGTGATGGTGCGCATGTCGGTTATGAGTTTTTGTAGTTCTACTGGTTTGTGCAATGGCGGGATATGAAAATGTTTCGATTGTTCCGCGGCAGCTATGAGAATATTATGATAACGGGCCATCTCTTTTTCTGATATATTTTTTTGATGCGTTTTTTGGGTAATAACCGGGTATATGCTATTTACTCCTAGTTCGACGCATGAATAAAGAGCTTCCTCAAATGCCTCTTTTTTTAAGAGACCGATAAGTGCTGTAATTTTTGGTTTGAGCTCCGTATTTGTGTTTGCAGCTATTACGATAAAGGTGATGTTTTTTTTTATCAATATCAATTATTTTACAGGTTAATATTTGTCGTTGGTTAAAAATAATAAGAATATCATTAATAGCATAGCGGAGCACATTGATAATGCGGTGATATACAAGTTTATCATGCATGATAAGTATGGTATTTACTTGATGGTGATCGGCTAATGGTATATAAATTGCAAATTCATGCTTGTTTGCGGGATTCATTGATGCCTTATTGTTTATTAAAAATGTACGTAGAGTATACTTTTAATGTAATTAAAGTTATGTGAAAGTTCAATTGTTACATTATTTTTTTCAAGGAGCAACCGTGTTTATGCATCATCAGATTATTTCGATTTATTTTGGTGTATTGTGTGGATTGTATAGTGTTGGTTGCATGGGTGCAGCGGTGCAGCAGCAAGAAATAAAAACGTCAGCGCAGCGCGCAGTTATTGTGCCAGAACAGCAGCAAGAAAAGAGGCAGGATGCATGGTTGCCGCAATTTCCTCAAGAGTTACGTACGATCATTAAGCAATATTATTTAGATTATGTTAGTTTGTTGCCCGTTTTGTATAAATCGGTACGAGTTCGTGCTGATATGTCATCAGAAAGGAGTCCATTTGCTATTTGCTCGGATGGGAAAGTGGTAAATGCAGTATATGATAGATATGGTCATCAACATCATGTACGAGTATTGAATATTGATGGCTCGGTTCAACATATCATTAAAAAACATGCGCATCATATTCAATATCTTGAAATGGGGTTGGATGATAGCATTATTCTTGCTTCTGAGAATCAATCGGCGATAGTGAAAGTTCAGCAAGGTGATACGAATGATACCATTACTACGATAAAAGTAGGCGCTCGAATTGAACAGGCGCCAATTATTGGTCATGATGGAAGAATAACGATTTCTGCTCCCGATTGTACGGAGCGACAACCGGTGTATGATAAAAATGGTCAAGAATTATACAAAGTACATCATTCTTGTGTGTGGGCTTCGGCATTTGGGCCTGATGGTACTTTAGTGACGGGGGCTAAAAATATTGCGCAGGATTATCCTCAACTAGCAAAAAATCATAAATTATTGTTGGTATGGAATCCTGATGGTTCATTAAAACATTCTCTTGAAGGGCACACGAGTCATATATTCTCAGTAGCCGTTGGTCAAGATGGGACTATTGTTTCTGGCTCATACGATAAAACGGCGCGGATGTGGAATCGTGATGGAAGTTGCCGAAACGTTTTGCGGGGACATAAGGCAGGGGTGCATAAAGTTATTATTAAAAGTGATAATTCTATAGTTACTGCTGATCAAAATTATATAATAAAAGTATGGAATGTCGACGGAGTGCTGCAAGCAACACTGAGGGGGCATGAAAAAATGCATATTCAATGTTTGGAAGCAAGTAGGCATGGTACGGTAATTTCAAGTTCTTATCATGGCATGGTTCGTATGTGGGATGATAGAAATCAAAATTGTGTGACTTTCAACGGTGCTCATCGTGGCCGGATTGGTAAAGATGGGACAGTCGCGGTGCATTTGAAAAATAATGTGTTTGAAATCTGGCATCTTGATCCGGCGTGTGTAACGGCATTATTACAACTTTCGTTTGAGCAATTGGGGCATGTACAGTGGTTGTTGCAGTATATAGCTTGTCATGAAACGAAAAAAGTTTCGGATATTGTTGCCGGTCTTAATGATGAGCAACAAAAACGATGGGCGGCATTGCCAACATGGGTGCAGCAAAAAATGTTGCAGTGGCAATGATTTTTTTAATGGGTGTGGTATATTAAGAATATCTTCTGTGATTAAATTAATTCCATAATTAATTCTCAGGGAGTTTTTAATATTTAAGTACATGGTTTTATTGGGATTTAATGACATGGTAAAATCGATGAATCTTGCATGGATTTCTGTTTCCGATTATGCAAAAGCGAAAAAATTTTTTACGGAACAATTAGGACTGAAAGTGGTGAGTGATGCTCCGGAATTCGGTTGGGTTGAACTACAGGGTTCAGAAGGCGGATTTACGCTTGGTGTTGCGCAAGAACAAATTAAAAGTGATGAAGATATACGTCCTGGGAGTAATGCGATTGTTACGATGACCGTTGCCGATATTGCAAAGGCACGGGCGACATTGCAAGCAAAGGGCGTGCGTTGCATTGGGGATATTTTGGAAGTCCCTGGCCATGTTAAGTTAGCATTGTTCGCTGATTCTGATGGCAACAAATTTCAGTTGGTTGAAGAAGTGAGTAAGTAAAATATTTAAAAGTAACAATACCCATGGCAGAGTTTGAGCTCATGTCATGGGTATTTTATCCCACCCTTTTGACTAGTTTGTATTATTGTGTAAAAATACATAAGTATTGTAGAGTAAAAAATTGATATTTATTTTCTATATGAAATAAGGATGCATCATGTTTGTAAAAAAACGTTTATCTATATCGTTGTCGGCGCTTATTGTGTTGAGTCTGAGTATGCAATCTGTCCACGCGGGGCCAAGAGACTCTTGGGCGCGGTATTTAAAGGGTCATACAGAATCTTTGATGAATACGGTAGCGCGTCATTGTACAGCTAATTTGAGTGGATTGAAAAAAACGGCGGCTATTGTAGGTGCTGCTGCTGCATTAGTTTATGGAACTCGTTATGCGGTTCGAACAGATTTTCTTGGTTTAGGATCTTTTGCAAGGGGCGTGGAAAGAATGTTTCGTGATATTAAATACACGTTCACCAATAGCGCCAAGTTGTTAGTTAATGTTGGTGCTGCAGCTGCTGCGGTTTTAATTCCATGGACAATTGCTGAAAAACTAAGTATTACTGAGGCATTGCCAGATGGAGTGGCTGATATAGTCGGACAGCAAGCATTACAAGGCGCAGTGAGTAGTGCAGCCGCTGGCACAAAACACAAGGCAGATTTAAAATGGGAAGATGAAGTTAAGTTAACCTTCAGAGGTGTTATTGGTGGAGTTCCTCAAGAGATACATGATCTTGCAGATCAGTTGCAACATCCCGAAGCGTATAGACTGCATAAGGTGAAGTTCTCGAGTGGTATACTCTTGCACGGTGTTCCTGGTGCTGGTAAAACACATCTTGTTCGTGCAATGGCCGGTGAGTTAGGCGTACCGTTTATAGCAATAAAATCGGCTGATGTCGTTTCTAAATGGATGGGCGATACTGAAAAAGAGATCAAAAGAATTTTTGATGATGCTCGTCATAAAGCATTGAATAACGAGCATAAGCTAGCGATTATCTTTATGGATGAGATCGATTCTATTGGCGCAAAGCGTGGTTCGTCGGCTAGTGGTGATTCACATGGTGCAGTTGCTGCTCGTGCAAGTATGCTCAATACGTTGTTACATGAGATGGATGGATTTGAAAAAGATGATCGTTGTACTATTTTGGTTATTGGAGCTACCAATAGACCTGAGGAATTAGATGCTGCATTACTACGTGCAGGAAGATTTACTGAGCATATTAAAATCGAGTTGCCAGATGCGGCAAAACGTGAAGCAATTTTAGAGCACTACTTAAAGAACTCGAGATATGAGCATAATGCATTGCAGGTTAAAGAAGGTTCTCGTGAACTGTTTGCTGATTTAAGCCCGCAAAGAACCGCAGCACGAAAAGCATTTATGGCAAAATTAGCAGCTGCAACCGATGGTAAATCGCCAGCTGATTTGGAAGCTGTAGTTAATGGTGCAAAAAGAATAGCGGCAGCTTCGCGTGCACTTATGTTAACAGAAGATCTTATTTGGAAATGTGCAAAGGCACGATTTAATATTCCTGATAATTTTCAAGCTCCTGTGCGTCCACTGAATGGTAATGGTGCTCAACAGGCTCAGCCGCAAATGAATTATAATGGTAATGGCAGTGGTGGTGGGGCAGTAGTTTCATCACCAGCATGGAACCAGGGTCCTGTGCCAGCTGCACACGCTTCAGCGGTACCAGCTTTGCAACAACGCAATAATCAACAACCATGGTGGGTTGGTGGGGTTGATCAAAGTCAGCGAGCAGCGATTGCTTCTGGCAACTAAATAAGTTTTTAATATGTATGAAGAGGTTGTTGTTCGAAAGAGCGGCAACCTCTTTAATTTTTATATAGCAAAACTCACTAAGCTATGCATTTTTCCTATCCCTCAACTCGCTTCGCTCCGTCCAGCCGTCGCCAAAGGCTATGGCGGACACGGTCGGGACGAACGGAAAAATGTATGCGTAGCTTAAAGAAAATCGCTATAATTCTCATCCCTGACATAAGCAACCGTCTGCCCCCAAGGCTTTTCTTGAGGTGGAGCAACCGCAATCGCGCCGGCTTTGAGTGCCTTTTTATAAAAATTTTGCACATCACTTACGGTGAAACAAACTTCTGATGCGAGCGGCAATTGATTGATATCATTATGGATATAACCTTTGGAAAGATTAAAGTCACCCAATGATTCAGAAGCAAAGGCGATCACCGTTGCGCCTGTATTTAATTCAGCGTATTGCTTGCTCTCGTGCATGAATTTGAGTTCAAATCCAAAAACATTTTTGTAGAAGGCGACAGATTTCAAGATATCTTTTACATAGAAAATGGTATGCGAAAAAATAACCATAGCTTCCCTGGGTTGCTTGAGATTTGTAGGTTCATTAACAACTTATGTGAACGATTCTTTGCAATAATCTTATCTCAAGTGTTAGCCAGAGGCAATGGTGAAAACATATACTCATTGTTAAGACAGATTCTACCATAGATAACCAGTTATCAGGCATTAAAACAATTCAAATTGAATTTTAGACAAAAACCAAATTAATTATAGAAAAAAATTGACATTATTATCAAGGGGTGTAGAATTAAGATATGATATTATTTATTTTTATTTATTTTAAAGGAATTTCGATGAATTTAACACATATATTATTTTTAACCTTTCTTGCCATAACATCAAATCTAAGCCGCGCTGCGTGTGCGCCAAAACCCGAAAAAATTACTTATGATGATGCCATTGCTGCAGCATTAGAATTAGGGATACCCGTAGATAGTGCCGTTTTTGATGGTACGCCAGAACCATTAACTGGAGAACAAAAGCAGGAACGTGATAAAAAAATTGCACGAGAAGCAGCAGAGCATGAGACTCGTAAAAAAGAACAAAGAGCTGAATATATAAACGCTCAACAACAAAGAATGCTTCGATTAACTTTAGAAAAAACACGAGAAGAGCAAGCGCAACAAGCTCGAACTGCTTCTATACAAAGGCAAGCAAGCTTAGATGCTCAATACAAAGAAACTATAGAGCAGTATGAAAAAGAATCCGCCGACGCCAAGGCTTTGGCGGACAGGAAAAAACAGCATTGTGAAGAAAAAAATTCTTCTGGAAACGCTCAAATAAACGAACAATTCGATAATTTGCTACCAATGTTTCCAATTGAATTACAACGTCTTATTCGAGAATATGCGAAAGAATGGAGTCCATTAGATTATATTCCGGCAATTTGTGTAACAAGCGACATATCTCCTGAAAGCATCCCTGCCGCCATTAACCCTTTCCATGCAATAAGTGTTTACGTTGATGAAGATGATAATATTGTTGATCCTCTTGGAGGAGACAGTTACTTTCACAAGATTAAAAATAATTATGGCTCCATTCCAATAAGTAGAGATCCACATTTTTATCTTTCTTCCTGGATTGATAGGCTTTCGGGTCCTGCCATTACAGGTGCTTCAATAACTCGTGATGGCATAGGCATTATTGGATTACGTATAATAAGTAGCGACCGACAATGTAATGATGAAGACGGCAACCCCGTTACCCCCCTTACATCGTGTAATGATATTATTTGTATGTTAAATAAAAATGGTTCAATAAAAAAAATACTATGGAAAGACGATATACAAAATGGTCACCATCTAGAGTTCACAGGGCCTTCAATCATTGTAACAAATAGTGGAACTATTATTGGCGGAGGCCATGATGGCATGATTCGAATTTGGGATCTTGAAGGAAATTTAAAAATAGAATCAAGAAAGCACAAAACTGGTATTGCTGCAATAAAAATAGGTCCCGACGAATCCTTCATAACACAATCACATCCAGGTTATAAACACTGGGACATTAACAGTAGAGAATGGGTAACTCATGATGCCAGTACAATGATTTGGCAATTTCCCACAAAACTTCAAAATTTTTTAAATATGCTGCCATTCGAAAAGCTTGAAGCATTAAAGAAATTGCTTATCTCGTTGCAACGAAAAACAAAAAGTTTCTTTGGGAGGTATCAACCTGAAAAAATAATTTTATCAGCCCAGGAAATTATTATGTTTAAAAACTTACCCCGTCTTATACAAAACAACATCTGTTCATTTTTGAATTGCGGAACTCCCATTCAATTAATTGAACGCAGTGAAAAGGCAAACCAAAGTAATTGTTGTATACAATAACTACATAACAAACCCTATAAGTAACCAAGGAACCCATGAAAACAATAATAACGCTTCTAACAATTCTTACTCTCACATCAAACCTAACCCATGCTGCCTGCGCGCAAAAGTCTGTTGAAAGTGATCAACCAAACGAACAATTCGATGATTTATTACCAATGTTTCCAATCGAACTGCAGAGGCTTATACGAGAATATGCACAAGATTATAATATCTTAAATTATATGCCTGCAATTTTGCAATCTAAAATTGCATCAGAAAACATAAATCCAGCATTAGATCTCACAACCCAAGCTCAGATCAAATACGAAGAAAAACGTAGTTTTAGTTTTTCGACTGCGGACAATACGGTATATTATGCCAACATCGCTAATAATTTCGGTAATTTCAACATAAAACTGCATGAAGGGAATAGCCGTTACGGTCGTCCTACAACAATCACAAGTGCCGCTATTAATGCAAATGGTATATTAATTTATAACAATCAAAAACCTCATTGGAAAGAGGCACTCAACTCAGATTATAGCCCTATTGACGGATTAGCGTATATATCTAGTTATAGCAATTCAATCGAAATGGTCCACAAAAATGATGGTCGAATAAAAACACTGTGGAATGAAGAAGCTGAATGCTTCCGCCAAAAAAACAATGATTATTCTAGTCCTATAATTTTAATAACCCCTCATTTTATTGTTGCCGGATGCGATGACGGCATAATCCGCATTTGGAACTTAAACGGGAATTTAAAATCAGAATTGCGTAAACATAAAACTAGTATTTCCGCACTTTATTTTTCAGAAGACGAATCTCTTATCAGTAAAGCATATAATTGGGATACAATAATATGGTCAACATCTGCAAAATCCTTACTCAATACATTAACCTTTAAACAACTTAATAGTTTAAAAAAATTACTTATCTCGTTACAAAAAAAATCAATCAGTTTATTCGGGTCATATCAACCTGAACAAATAATTTTATCAGCCCAACAAATTATTATATTCAAACAATTACCCCGTCTTATACAAAATAACATCTGTTCATTTTTGAATTGCGGAACTCCCGCTCAATTAATTGAACGCAGCGAAAAGGCAAACCAAAGTAATTGTTGTATACAATAACTACATGATAACCCCATAAGGAACCTATGAAAACGATAATAGTATTCTTAACAATTCTCACCCTCACATCAAACTTTACACATGCTGCATGCGCATTAAAAGAGGAAAAACAGAATATTGAAAAGAAGCAATCAGCTGTAGCTAAAATAACCCAAGATAATGATAAACTTCTTGCGATGTTTCCGATGGAAATACAGAATCTCATACGGGCATATTATATAAATCCTGATGATTATCGGCTTACTGCCGGCTTACCAGCACATCCAAGCCAGCTATCTCTTACAAACCTGATTAATAATCATAAAAGGAACGCTCCTTATAAATTATTATCGAGAGGGATATTATTATGGGGTCCATCTGGTACTGGCAAAACCCATCTTATTCGTACGATAAAAATCAACCTCGATGTAACACATATGTCATTACAACCGGCTGAAAAAGGACCGACTGTTATTACTTCTCAATGGCGAAAAGAATGTAGCAACGTTATTATACGGTCTTTTAATGCCATGCGGCATTACGCATTACATGACAACCATAACCTAGCAATTTTTTTTGTGGAAAATATCGATTCTATGTGTGGAAATCATGCCCCAGAGGCTAGCGCAATTGCATTAAGTATACTATTAAGAGAGATGGATAGATTTGAAAATGATGACTGTTGTACTATTTTAGTTATTGCAACTACCAGATTATCAGCATCATCAGAAGACGGTGCATTATTGCGCAGTAAATTTAATCATCACATCAACATGGATTTACCAGATCAAAATCAACGGCAAAGACTATTAAATTATTTCTTGGATAATTCACCGTATATCTATAATCCAACTTTACTGCATTCAAAGAACAGAAATATCTTAACAAAAAAAATTGCTGCAATAACAGAAGAAGCAACCATTGCTGATTTAGAGAATTTAATCAAAGAAGCAAAATGCAAAACAGCTAAATCGCATGCACCGAGCTTAACCGATGACATTATCTGGGACTGCACAAAACGATTTAATGCTCAACGATTCAAGGGTCAACGATATAATCAACGAATGAATATTATACGCACCGCGGAGCAAGAATCTGTCATATCAACTCTAGATACAATACATGATAATCACCCACTCTATACATTATCATTGGAACAACTGGCGCGAGTAAAAGCAATGCTTGCAACAAGTAACCATACAAATCTAAAAGAAGAACATATCGAATTTTTTGTACGCTTGCCGGACGAAATTCAAACAGCCCTCTGTATAACATTTAATTGTGCATCACCAGAAGAGCTTGTTGAAAAAAGTAGAGCTATTATTGCTGCTGAAAAAGTAAAAGTTTCGAAAACCTAACAATGTCGCTACCAAAACCACAACAACCAAAATCTAACAGCAAGTATTGCTGTATACTATAAATAATTCATGTAACATAAGGAACCACCATGCAAATGATATCACTCACATTCTTAACAATTCTTACCCTCATATCAAACCTCGCGCATACAGCCCTACTTCGCCAAGGCTACGAAGGGCAAGCATGTATGCAAAAAGAGGAAAAACAGAATATTGAAAAAAAACAATCAGCTGTAGCTAAAATAACCCAAGGCAATGATAAACTTCTTGCGATGTTTCCGATGGAAATACAGAATCTCATACGAGCATATTGGACAGACGTTAATGATTATCTTCCAGCGTTTTTTGACATGTCAATTATAACAACCCATCAAGATCAAACATTCTCGGCTCTTGCTCGTTCTATCGGATTAAATACTATTATAAGACAAGATCATCGGCTATTTCACGAAACCCTCGGCTGTCAACCTTGTAATATAGTATTAACAGGATCTTATCATGATTGTGAAGTAATGACACGCATTACAACATATTTTACCAACCCAAATTTCATTTCCATCGATGCGCGATATATTTTACAATTCGATCCACAAAGCATTCCTGAAAAAGAATCCGTCTGCTTTATAAATAATGTAAGCTCCATCAATTCAATGCATGAATTACATGCATTAACTTCTGCAATAAATATTTTAAGCTCGCATCATACTGTTATAATCGCTATAAATACCAACAATCATGTATTGCTGAAAGTCTTGCAAAATCCTGATTTCATTACAAGACCTCCATTGCAAATAAAAAAATTTCATACACCATTGCCACAAAATCATCCGTTTTATACGCAATCTATACAACAACTAGAAGAGATAAGAATTGTCATTACGGCGCTACAAACTATGAATCAAAAACACAAAACAATAACACCTGAGCAAATGGCTCTGTTCATACAATTACCACAAGCTATGCAAGACAATCTTTGCAAGTTTTTTGATTGCGGATCAGCTAAAGAATTCATCGAAAGAAGTAAACAGCCAAAACCTGCTGTTGCAGCACAAAAAGAATGCGAACTGAAGGTAGAATTAGAAGAACCTTGTTTGCAATAACAACAATCCTATAAATTCTTCTCCATCGCATATTTCAATGCATCATCAAACAACCGCTGCATATGCTGCAATCCTTCTTGCGTCGTCGATTCACAGCGCATGCTCAATACCGCCTGTGTATTTGATGCGCGGATAATGCCCCAGCCATGTGGCGTTTGGACTCGAACCCCGTCAAGCAATAATAAATCATACGATGAGTCATGAGCAAAATAGTAATGCACACGCTCAATAATCGCCTTTTTATCCAATTCAGCGCAGACAATGCGCGCTTCTGGCATACTATACATACGTGGCAAGGTATCATATAATTCTTGCAATGATAACGAACGCTCTTGTAATAGTTCTAACAATCGCAATGCCGCATATATCCCATCATCGTACCCAAAATAACGATCTGCAAAAAAGAAATGGCAACTCAATTCTCCCGCCAGTACCGCTTTATTATTTCGCAATGCATTCTTAATAACCGCATGGCCAGAAGGTGAAACTATCGGTGTCCCATGATAACGCACAATCGTATCGGCCACCATTTGTGAACATTTAATATCATATACGATTTTTTTAGGACTCCGACTCTTGAGTCCTTGGTTCAAAATAGACTGTGCAAATATCGTCAATAATTGATCTCCGTACACAAGAATCCCCTCCTGCGTTATCGGCGCCATACGATCACCATCGCCATCAAATCCAATACCAAGCGCAGCTTGATGCATCTGCACCTGCGTACGTAAATCTTCCATATTTTTTTCAACCGTTGGATCTGCCTCATGATGCAAAAAAGTTCCATCGATCGTTGCGTGCAACAATCGAGCATTATCCCATTCCATACGATCTATTAATCGTTGCATCAATGGGCCGGTTGCGCCACTAGCGCAATCAAAAATGACAGCAATATCACTTCCTCTCAAATGCTTAAAATGATCCGCGAGCCAATTCAGGTATATATCTTGTATATCATACGCTCCAATCAGCGCATCTTGGCGTGCTTTGTTAATATTTATGAGATCTTTTGAGGCCGATGGCCGTTCGTACCCATTTCCTCCCATGCGGTGGCATGGGACCCGGAAATTCGATGCGCTTCGCTTACTCAGGGCGAACGGTCTTTTGAGATCTATTGCTTTTTGCGAATCGGCCTTGTGTTGGTACAAACTATAAATCTCTTGAATATCTTTACCCCATACAGAACGGGTGCCGAGATTAATTTTTAATCCGTTATATTCTGGACCGTTGTGTGACGCAGTAATCATAATTCCTGCATCATATTGCTCTTTATGATAATGCAAAGCAAAATACATAACTGGCGTTGGGCATAACCCGATCAGCACGACGGTCAATCCGCTATCATATAATGCGCGTGTTACTTCTGTTTTAATATATTCCGAATGAACTCTTCCATCCCATGCAACGACAACCGTTTGCAATCGAGGATTTTGTTGTAAAAAAAATGCTGCGATCGCTCGCGTTACGGGGTATACTTCTTCTAAGATAAATTCTGTGCCAACTTTACCTCGAATATCATATTCACGAAATACATGAGCATGCACAGGAGCTCCTTACTCATTTAAACAAACAAAGTGATACAATTACATGATTCCATTAAAACTACAGATCAAAAACTTTTTAAGTTATGGCTCGCCATCACAACTTATTGATTTTACTCCATATAACCTCATTTGTCTTTCAGGGAAAAATGGCCATGGCAAATCGGCCCTTCTTGATGCGCTGACCTGGGCAATCTGGGGACAAGCCCGAAAGATCCCCGGCACCAGCAAAGCTGATGAAGGCTTACTTCGCCTTGGGCAAACGAATATGGTCGTATCACTCGACTTTATGTGCAATGGTTATACCTATCGAGTTCGTCGAGAATTTACCTATAATCGCAATAAAGGCATTGTTCAACTCGATTTTGGTATAGAAGACACCCCAACACGATTTCGATCATTAACCGATAAAACGATCCGAACCACACAAGCAAAAATTGAACAAGTCATTGGTCTCGACTTCGAATCTTTTATCAATTCAGCATTTCTACGGCAAGGCAGTTCCAATGAATTTTCTAAAAAATCCCCCAAAGAACGTAAAGAAATTCTTGCAAATATCTTAGGACTCAATACCTATGAACTCCTGCGCAAACAAGCACTTGAAAAAATTAAAACCGGCGGCATGAGCAAAGCCCATTTAACCCAGACATGTACACGACTGAACCTTGAAATAGAACAAGAACTGGTACAAAAAAATCGTCTTATTGAATTGCAAGCATACTATAAAACGCTTGAACAACAAGAAAAAACAATCTACGAAAATAAACAAGCGCATATAACAGAGCATAAAAATATACAAGAACAACTTGCTCAATTAACACAAACCAAGTTTCAATACACACAATTACAAACAATATATAAAGAACAATGTGAACAATTTCATACAATCGTGACACAATTCCGTTCTATTTGCAGAGAACAACATGCAACACCATCCATGATCACGCAAGAGCGCAAACAACATATCGAAGCTGAATTAGCGACTTTGCAAACAATACTTGCACAACGGCTGGCACTGACCAACGCGATCATGCAACTCAAAGAGCGCAAACTGAGCATCGTTGCTCAATTTCAGGAAAAACACCATCAACAACAGCAACAATATGTTGAGCAATTACATATTCTTGAAAAGAAATTACAAGCCGAAGAAGCAGAATTTACTACACGTACCAATATCACAACCGAACTGCAACGCACGGTATTAACATTACAAACAGAACATACGCAGTTACTGCCACAAGCAGCTCAAATCGACACATTACATAAACAACTGGCACAACAGGAATCGGCTTTTGAACGTCGAAAATCCTTTTATCACAAATTCGTTGCTCATGGCAATCGCCTTACCCAAGAGCTCAAACAGATTGCGCACAAAAAAGAGCTTGCGCTTGATACGCAACGGCCCAGTTGCTCGCTCTGTAATCAACATTTATCAGCACAGCATCGCACACAATTACATCAAAAACTCATCGTACAAGAGCAGATTTTTCAGCATCAAATTAAACGGCTTACCCACGTCATTAAAAACATAAAAGATACGCTTACGCAAGAACATCAACGCATTCAAACACAGAAACAATTGCTTGAAACAAGTAAATTAGCTGCTCAAAAAATCGATGATATACAAATAAAGGTCGCACAGCACACACATACCGTACATGAAAAACTCGCTGCCTTAAAAACGATTGCTCAAATCATACAAGATACTCGGTTGTCCTTACAACAAAAACAATCCGAAAAAAAGCTCTCTTTTGCTCAAGCAGATGCATATACCATAAGCGATGAGTTTCAAACACTGGAAAAGCAGCTCCGAACGCATGAACAAACATTAGCGCAACAACAGTATGACCAACAACATTACGAAATATTACAACAAGAACTGACCCGATATCACGCACAACAAACAGCGCATACCGAGTTGATGAAACAAATAAATCTTCAATCAGAGCGCAAACAAACGATTCAAAAATATATCCAAGCAATACGCGCTACCAAATTACAATTACAACAGTTTGAAGCGCGCATACAACAACTTATACCAGTTTATGAAGCGCAACAAAAACTTGAACTTTTAGAACAAGAATTAACGGTACAACTACAAATGGTTGTACAAAAAAAGGAACAACTCGCTCACCAATGTGGAGCACTTGAACAAGAATGCCTCCGCATCGAAAAACAAAAAGAGTTATTACACAAAGAACGGACTTGTTTACAAACATTAGAAACTGATATTTCTGAATATCAATTTCTTTCACATGCGCTCAGTAAAGATGGCATTCAAGGGTTATTAATCGAAAATGCGTTGCCAGAAATTGAAGAAGAAGCCAATGCGGTGTTAACAAAACTTACCAACAACCAAGCGCATATTCTTATCGAATCGCTCAAAGATTTAAAAAGTGGTGGGACAAAAGAAACGTTAGATATTAAAATCTCCGATGCCATGGGCATACGTCCCTATGAACTCTTCTCAGGTGGCGAAGCATTTAGAATAGATTTTTCATTACGTCTTGCGATTTCTAAACTGTTAGCACGCCGGGCCGGGGCTTCTTTACAAACACTTATCATCGACGAAGGATTTGGCTCACAAGATGATGAGGGGCTCAGCAATATTATGGAATCGTTGTATGCCATTCAAGATAACTTTGCAAAAATTATTATTGTATCACACTTGCCAACGATGAAAGATCAGTTCCCGGTTCATTTTTGTATATCCAAAGACCCACGTGGAAGTGTTGTAGAAGTTGTAGAACAGGGATGAGAATTATAGCGATTTTCTTTAAGCTACGCATACATTTTTCCGTTCGTCCCGACCGTGTCCGCCATAGCCTTTGGCGACGGCTGGACGGAGCGAAGCGAGTTGAGGGATAGGAAAAATGCATAGCTTAGTGAGTTTTGCTATATAAAAATTAAAGAGGTTGCCGCTCTTTCGAACAACAACCTCTTCATACATATTAAAAACTTATTTAGTTGCCAGAAGCAATCGCTGCTCGCTGACTTTGATCAACCCCACCAACCCACCATGGTTGTTGATTATTGCGTTGTTGCAAAGCTGGTACCGCTGAAGCGTGTGCAGCTGGCACAGGACCCTGGTTCCATGCTGGTGATGAAACTACTGCCCCACCACCACTGCCATTACCATTATAATTCATTTGCGGCTGAGCCTGTTGAGCACCATTACCATTCAGTGGACGCACAGGAGCTTGAAAATTATCAGGAATATTAAATCGTGCCTTTGCACATTTCCAAATAAGATCTTCTGTTAACATAAGTGCACGCGAAGCTGCCGCTATTCTTTTTGCACCATTAACTACAGCTTCCAAATCAGCTGGCGATTTACCATCGGTTGCAGCTGCTAATTTTGCCATAAATGCTTTTCGTGCTGCGGTTCTTTGCGGGCTTAAATCAGCAAACAGTTCACGAGAACCTTCTTTAACCTGCAATGCATTATGCTCATATCTCGAGTTCTTTAAGTAGTGCTCTAAAATTGCTTCACGTTTTGCCGCATCTGGCAACTCGATTTTAATATGCTCAGTAAATCTTCCTGCACGTAGTAATGCAGCATCTAATTCCTCAGGTCTATTGGTAGCTCCAATAACCAAAATAGTACAACGATCATCTTTTTCAAATCCATCCATCTCATGTAACAACGTATTGAGCATACTTGCACGAGCAGCAACTGCACCATGTGAATCACCACTAGCCGACGAACCACGCTTTGCGCCAATAGAATCGATCTCATCCATAAAGATAATCGCTAGCTTATGCTCGTTATTCAATGCTTTATGACGAGCATCATCAAAAATTCTTTTGATCTCTTTTTCAGTATCGCCCATCCATTTAGAAACGACATCAGCCGATTTTATTGCTATAAACGGTACGCCTAACTCACCGGCCATTGCACGAACAAGATGTGTTTTACCAGCACCAGGAACACCGTGCAAGAGTATACCACTCGAGAACTTCACCTTATGCAGTCTATACGCTTCGGGATGTTGCAACTGATCTGCAAGATCATGTATCTCTTGAGGAACTCCACCAATAACACCTCTGAAGGTTAACTTAACTTCATCTTCCCATTTTAAATCTGCCTTGTGTTTTGTGCCAGCGGCTGCACTACTCACTGCGCCTTGTAATGCTTGCTGTCCGACTATATCAGCCACTCCATCTGGCAATGCCTCAGTAATACTTAGTTTTTCAGCAATTGTCCATGGAATTAAAACCGCAGCAGCTGCAGCACCAACATTAACTAACAACTTGGCGCTATTGGTGAACGTGTATTTAATATCACGAAACATTCTTTCCACGCCCCTTGCAAAAGATCCTAAACCAAGAAAATCTGTTCGAACCGCATAACGAGTTCCATAAACTAATGCAGCAGCAGCACCTACAATAGCCGCCGTTTTTTTCAATCCACTCAAATTAGCTGTACAATGACGCGCTACCGTATTCATCAAAGATTCTGTATGACCCTTTAAATACCGCGCCCAAGAGTCTCTTGGCCCCGCGTGGACAGATTGCATACTCAGACTCAACACAATAAGCGCCGACAACGATATAGATAAACGTTTTTTTACAAACATGATGCATCCTTATTTCATATAGAAAATAAATATCAATTTTTTACTCTACAATACTTATGTATTTTTACACAATAATACAAACTAGTCAAAAGGGTGGGATAAAATACCCATGACATGAGCTCAAACTCTGCCATGGGTATTGTTACTTTTAAATATTTTACTTACTCACTTCTTCAACCAACTGAAATTTGTTGCCATCAGAATCAGCGAACAATGCTAACTTAACATGGCCAGGGACTTCCAAAATATCCCCAATGCAACGCACGCCCTTTGCTTGCAATGTCGCCCGTGCCTTTGCAATATCGGCAACGGTCATCGTAACAATCGCATTACTCCCAGGACGTATATCTTCATCACTTTTAATTTGTTCTTGCGCAACACCAAGCGTAAATCCGCCTTCTGAACCCTGTAGTTCAACCCAACCGAATTCCGGAGCATCACTCACCACTTTCAGTCCTAATTGTTCCGTAAAAAATTTTTTCGCTTTTGCATAATCGGAAACAGAAATCCATGCAAGATTCATCGATTTTACCATGTCATTAAATCCCAATAAAACCATGTACTTAAATATTAAAAACTCCCTGAGAATTAATTATGGAATTAATTTAATCACAGAAGATATTCTTAATATACCACACCCATTAAAAAAATCATTGCCACTGCAACATTTTTTGCTGCACCCATGTTGGCAATGCCGCCCATCGTTTTTGTTGCTCATCATTAAGACCGGCAACAATATCCGAAACTTTTTTCGTTTCATGACAAGCTATATACTGCAACAACCACTGTACATGCCCCAATTGCTCAAACGAAAGTTGTAATAATGCCGTTACACACGCCGGATCAAGATGCCAGATTTCAAACACATTATTTTTCAAATGCACCGCGACTGTCCCATCTTTACCAATCCGGCCACGATGAGCACCGTTGAAAGTCACACAATTTTGATTTCTATCATCCCACATACGAACCATGCCATGATAAGAACTTGAAATTACCGTACCATGCCTACTTGCTTCCAAACATTGAATATGCATTTTTTCATGCCCCCTCAGTGTTGCTTGCAGCACTCCGTCGACATTCCATACTTTTATTATATAATTTTGATCAGCAGTAACTATAGAATTATCACTTTTAATAATAACTTTATGCACCCCTGCCTTATGTCCCCGCAAAACGTTTCGGCAACTTCCATCACGATTCCACATCCGCGCCGTTTTATCGTATGAGCCAGAAACAATAGTCCCATCTTGACCAACGGCTACTGAGAATATATGACTCGTGTGCCCTTCAAGAGAATGTTTTAATGAACCATCAGGATTCCATACCAACAATAATTTATGATTTTTTGCTAGTTGAGGATAATCCTGCGCAATATTTTTAGCCCCCGTCACTAAAGTACCATCAGGCCCAAATGCCGAAGCCCACACACAAGAATGATGTACTTTGTATAATTCTTGACCATTTTTATCATACACCGGTTGTCGCTCCGTACAATCGGGAGCAGAAATCGTTATTCTTCCATCATGACCAATAATTGGCGCCTGTTCAATTCGAGCGCCTACTTTTATCGTAGTAATGGTATCATTCGTATCACCTTGCTGAACTTTCACTATCGCCGATTGATTCTCAGAAGCAAGAATAATGCTATCATCCAACCCCATTTCAAGATATTGAATATGATGCGCATGTTTTTTAATGATATGTTGAACCGAGCCATCAATATTCAATACTCGTACATGATGTTGATGACCATATCTATCATATACTGCATTTACCACTTTCCCATCCGAGCAAATAGCAAATGGACTCCTTTCTGATGACATATCAGCACGAACTCGTACCGATTTATACAAAACGGGCAACAAACTAACATAATCTAAATAATATTGCTTAATGATCGTACGTAACTCTTGAGGAAATTGCGGCAACCATGCATCCTGCCTCTTTTCTTGCTGCTGTTCTGGCACAATAACTGCGCGCTGCGCTGACGTTTTTATTTCTTGCTGCTGCACCGCTGCACCCATGCAACCAACACTATACAATCCACACAATACACCAAAATAAATCGAAATAATCTGATGATGCATAAACACGGTTGCTCCTTGAAAAAAATAATGTAACAATTGAACTTTCACATAACTTTAATTACATTAAAAGTATACTCTACGTACATTTTTAATAAACAATAAGGCATCAATGAATCCCGCAAACAAGCATGAATTTGCAATTTATATACCATTAGCCGATCACCATCAAGTAAATACCATACTTATCATGCATGATAAACTTGTATATCACCGCATTATCAATGTGCTCCGCTATGCTATTAATGATATTCTTATTATTTTTAACCAACGACAAATATTAACCTGTAAAATAATTGATATTGATAAAAAAAAACATCACCTTTATCGTAATAGCTGCAAACACAAATACGGAGCTCAAACCAAAAATTACAGCACTTATCGGTCTCTTAAAAAAAGAGGCATTTGAGGAAGCTCTTTATTCATGCGTCGAACTAGGAGTAAATAGCATATACCCGGTTATTACCCAAAAAACGCATCAAAAAAATATATCAGAAAAAGAGATGGCCCGTTATCATAATATTCTCATAGCTGCCGCGGAACAATCGAAACATTTTCATATCCCGCCATTGCACAAACCAGTAGAACTACAAAAACTCATAACCGACATGCGCACCATCACCAATGCTCATAAAAT
>Ga0207013_1115_pt2 | contig 19014 bp, 17 predicted proteins | sample Alteio_BWMinCont_55_FD_153501 | JGI IMG/M metagenome (GOLD analysis project Ga0207013, IMG submission 153501) | Enriched cells from forest soil in Barre Woods Harvard Forest LTER site, Petersham, Massachusetts, United States -... | ecosystem: Environmental > Terrestrial > Soil > Temperate forest >...
CTCAAGCATAGTCCCAAAAATAGGGTCAAAATAATTGTCGCACGATAAGGTTTGAGATATGGCAAGAGGCGCTTTATGATATTCATATGAGCTGACATCAACTTAAGGGAATAGGCGTAATTTAGGCAATGAAAAAAGCTGTTTTTTTGGACCGTGACGGAACCGTTATAATAGACCGCGTTTATCTCAACGACCCTAAAGGAATTTCAGTCTACCCGGAGTCTTACGATGCCCTTCAGCTCCTTCACACCGAAGGGTACCTCATTTTTTTGGTCACAAATCAAAGTGGGGTAGCCCGAGGCTTTGTTCAAGAGGAGAACGTCAAGATCATAAACTCAATGATCATAGAGGATTTCGCCTCCAAAGGCTCTTTGATTTCAGGGGCTTATTATTGTCCTCACCCCGTCGATGGCGGCTGCGAGTGTCGTAAACCTAATCCGGGAATGTTAAAAGCGGCTGCCCTAGAGCATGGCGTTGATCTAAAAAAGTCATGGATGGTCGGCGATCGAATGAGCGATGTTGAGGCGGGGAGACGTGCTGGAACCAAGTCCATCCTTTTGCTCAATGAAACCACCCCTCCAATAGACGGAGGATTTGACGATGCCGAGTTTTCTCGAGAGAATATTTTAGAGGCCGCAAAACTCATTGTTATCGAGGATAAGAAATAATGATCAAAAATACCCTTGAGGTCTTAGCCCAGTGGATTATCTCCGTAGAAGGATCTATGGGCTTACTGGGATTGATCCTCCTTATGGGGCTCGAGAGTGCCTGCATCCCCCTTCCTTCCGAAATTATAATGCCCTTTGCCGGATACCTGGTGACTAAAAACGCTTTCAGCCTTTGGCAGGCAGGTCTTGCGGGAGCTCTCGGTTGTGTTCTGGGAAGTTGGGTGGCCTACGCCGCAGGCGTATTTGGAGGGCGTCCCTTTGCTGAAAAATACGGAAAATATATTTTATTAAACCCCGGCGATTTAAAAATGGCCGATGGATTATTTTTAAAATATGGAGAGGTTATAACATTTTTTTAGCCGCCTCCTTCCTGTAGTTAGAACCTTCATTGCACTACCCGCTGGAATTGCGAGAATGAACCTCTTTCGCTTTACCCTATACACGTTCTTAGGCTCACTCCCCTGGTGCCTAGGACTAGCATGGGTTGGCCAAAAAATGGGAGAGCACTGGCAAGATCTAAGGGAGCAATTTCATCAAATAGATTTGGCAGTAGCCGTTCTTCTTATTGTGGGAATAATCTTTTGGGTCAGGCATCATATTTTATTTCTGAAAGCGTCTAAGACTGCCTAAAAATTGAGTTGATTTTAATTTGTGACTTCCTATGTGGGCATGCAAGAGGGAGGCTGTGATTTTTTGTACTTGATGAGCTTCTTCTTCACTGACCTCAGTATTCGCAATCTTCGACCTTAATAGTTTAATAATAATATTTTTGGTCTCCTCACTCCCCACCACAGGAGACTTGGAGTGGTAATCAAAATGAGGTAGCCAACCTAATAAAGAAAGAAATTTGATTTCAAACTGTCGAGAAACCCCCGAAGTGAGCGCCCCCTTATCTAGAGCTTTCCAGGCGGCTCCTATAAGATTGTAGAGCTCTGGATTTTCAAGACCTTCTTGAGCCCCAATTTCGGTGAGCTCAGAGAGGTACATGGCCACAGTCAGTCTTTCCAGGTCGGACCTTAACCGGGGAAACTCATGGCGAACTTGGGTTTCTTCCAGATATAGAAGGTCCTGATTTTCTTTTTTTATGCCTCTGAAATCGATTTGAGTTAGGGGTTCAAGGGCTCCCCCAAATCGCTTGCGACTCTTTAATGCGGCTTTTGCAAATCCTGAGATTTTCTCTCCCTTGGATGTCAAGATCCGCACAATGATATCGGCCTCCTGGGCCGTTACGACTCGAAGCAAGAAGCCTTGACCTTTGATTTCTTGCCCCATCACACCCACATTTATGCTCCAAGTTCCGCCGGCACAGGACTTTGATTCTTACGCATAAAATAGAGTACAGCTCCGATGAGACTAATGAGAGCCGACATCACCTGATAAATGGTGATCAGTGTCGGTCCTAAACTCGGCACTATCCCGCCGTACCATGAAAAAAGAGCCAAAAATACGGCCTGCCCCACGCCCACTCCCCCAGGGCTGACGGGAATGGCCGTCGCAATAAGCCCAAGTGGTATCAAAAAGAAAAAGGCCCCCATCGTTACGTTTTCAAAATGAAGAGCCTTAGAGATGACGTAAAAAGCATAAATATTTAAGCTCTGAACAAAAATGCTTAGAATAATTCCTAAAATAAACTGCTTCTTTCCATGACGAAAATCGTGGACGGCGTCGTAAAATCGTCTGATGATTTTTCCACCAGGAAGCCCTTCAAGGAGCCCCTCAGTCCACGGGTGTTTTCGAACAAAATCTGAGAAACCGATAATAAAAAAAAGGGTGAAGCCAAAACTCAACCCCACGATGAAAAGAGCTAAGGGCCTGAGTTGCGGGGATTTAAATATTTTATCGGCATGGATGACAAGAGAAGCCAAGGCAATAAGAGCCATGGCGTAGAGACCAACGACCCGATCCATAAGGACACTTGTAGCGGCCCGAAATTTTGTACCCGGCTGCTCCTGAGCAATGTAGTAAGCTTTAATGACATCCCCACCCACGCTTCCCGGCATGGCCAGGTTAAAAAAGAGGCCGATAAAAGTGAGGGGAAGAGTCTGACGGGTTGAAGACTGGATCTTCTGCCCCTGAAGGAGAAGAAGCCACCGATAATTATTTATAAGAATCCCAGCCATAACAAAAGTAAAAACAAAGAACGTCAGCCATGGAATTCCCCAGAGCTGAATGAATGGTTCAGCTGTTATTTTTTTGGTCGCGATCAACCAATAGACTAGGCCGATCGCTACCCCCCCTTTTAATATAAAGACGATTATTTTCTTCATTTTATCCCGCTGGGGTTGACAACAAATAGCCCCCTGTTCATAACATGGTCAATAACCATGGAGCAAAACAAATGAAGATAGCGGTATTTGGCACGGGATACGTTGGTCTAGTCGCCTCTGTTTGCTTCGCCGACGCCGGTAATCATATTATTGGTGTCGACATAGATGACAAGAAAATCCAGAGTCTTAAGGATGGGCTCGTTCCGATCTATGAACCCGGCCTTGAGGATCTCCTCAAATCAGCTCTAAAACATAAACGCATTCAATTTACTACAGACAAAGCTTTGGCGGTTAGCGAAGCTCAGGTCATATTTATTGCTGTGGGTACCCCCGAGGGCGAAGATGGCTCGGCAGACGTAAGCCATGTTTTAAATGTCGCCGAATTTATAGCAAAAAATATGAAAGAAGAAAAAACTATCGTTCTGAAAAGTACGGTTCCTGTGGGCACAGCAGAAAAACTCACCGACCTTGTAAAGCAATTCACAAAATTCCCCTTTAACGTGGTCAGTAACCCTGAATTCCTTAAAGAAGGAGCGTCGATCCAGGATTTTTTAAAACCCGATCGGGTCGTCATTGGTTGCGAATCGGAGAAAACTAGAAAAATCATGGCCGAACTTTACGCTCCTTTCGTCAAAAAATGGAAATCCCATTTTGTTTATGAAAAACAAAGCTGCGGAACTCACCAAATACGCGGCCAATGCTTTTTTAGCCACCAAGATTAGCTTTATAAATGAGCTGGCTCAACTTGCAGATGCTGTCGGTGCGGATATAGAAGAGGTAAAAAAGGGATTCACAACTGACTCCCGGATAAATCCTGCCTTTTTTTATCCGGGAGTGGGGTACGGAGGGAGTTGCTTTCCCAAGGATGTAAAAGCTTTAATCAAGACGGGAGAGAGTCACCAAATTGCTATGGAAGTGGCCCGAGCCACTGATCGGGTGAACAATAGCCAAAAAATGGTGATCACAAAAAAAATTAAGAAGCATTACAACAAACTTAACGGTTTGACCCTCACCCTTTGGGGTCTGGCCTTTAAACCACGGACCGACGACGTGAGGGAGGCGCCGGCATTCGCCATTATCGAAGAATTACTTTCAGAAGGCGTAAAAATAAAAGCTTACGATCCGGTGGCTTTAGAGAACAGCAAAAAATATTTTGGGGCGAAGGTGGAGTGGTTTCAAAGCAACTATGAAGCCCTCAAAGATTCTGACGGACTCATTATTGTTACTGAATGGAATGAGTTCAGAAGCCCGGATTTTAAAACTGTGAAAAATCTCTTAAAACAACCCATTATTTTTGATGGAAGAAATATCTATAACCCGACCCAGGTGAGGAGTTTGGGTTTCACTTATTATTCCATGGGCCGAGATATAGTATGCCGAGACATAACGTGAAAGTCGCTGTTGTCGCAGGCGGCGCAGGCTTTATCGGCAGTCATCTCTGTGAGTATCTTTTAAAGAAAAATTACCGAGTGTATGCTGTCGACAACCTTATTACCGGACGAAGAAAGAATATCGAATCTCTTCTTCAGCATAGTGATTTTACTTGGATCGACCACGACATCATCAACCCACTTTTAATGAATTCTCCCTGCGATGAAATTTACAATTTAGCTAGCCCAGCAAGTCCGGTGGACTTTGAAAAATTTCCGGACTTTATTTTAAAGACAGCAGCCTTAGGTCATTTAAATCTTCTCAACTGGGCTCGAACCCATAATTCAAAAATTCTCTTTGCATCGACTTCGGAGATTTATGGCGACCCTCTTATTCACCCACAAGTCGAAAGCTATTTAGGAAATGTCGACTGCACCGGCATTCGCGGATGTTATGATGAAGGTAAACGCTTTGGCGAGGCTTTATCTATGTCCTACCGCCGAAAGTACAAACTCCAAACCAGGATCGCAAGAATATTTAATACCTATGGTCCCCGAATGCGACCCGAAGACGGACGCGTTATTCCCAATTTTTTTACTCAAGCCCTAGCCGGAAAACCCTTAACTGTTTACGGTGACGGGAAGCAAACTCGTAGCCTTTGCTATGTCACTGACCTCGTCGAGGGACTCTATAGACTTATGCAGAGCGAAATTCACCTGCCTATTAATATCGGAAATCCGCAAGAGATGACTATTTTAGAGATTGCCAAGGCCGTTTCAGAGGCATGCAGCGTCAAATTGGAGACAGAATCAAAACCCCTTCCTCCGTCTGATCCAAGACTTCGCCGCCCCGATATTTCAAAAGCAAAAACCTTGCTAAAATGGTCTCCGCAAACCTCCCTGTCCCAAGGCATGATCTTAACGTGTAATTATTTTAAAAATTTGGTCCCGTAACGTCATTTAGCGTGTGGAGTCTGAAATCACTCTGGCATATGCATTGCTTTATTTTGGGTATTATTATGCATAAGGCAATGGTTCGTTTCTTCATTCTAGGATTTTTCACTTTAGTGCCGACATGGGGTTTAACGGCTCCTCAAGAAACAAAAGAACCTCAAAAACCGTTGGGAATAAATTCTCAAGAAAAAACTCCAGCTGAAGACCAAGACAAAGCGCCAAATTCGGAGTCAGAAAAACCATTAGTGACTTCCATTATCGCCGCTTGGAGTGACTCACCCGAGTCCCTCACCGATGTGGCCCAGCGAGTTAAATCTTTAGGAGGTTATGGTTCCATATCAAAATATATTGATGGTCGGTCTAAATGGCTTGTTTTATTTATCCTGCAAACTGATTCTGATCCGATCGATGTGAATACTCTAGCTGGAAAGGAGAAAGATTTCGTACACTTCATTATTCTCCCCATCGAAAAAATCCTTATTCGAACCGCAATGACCATCAAATTTGAAAATGGTCTTAATGCGTTCACGCGATCACCCGTTACATTTTGGATCGGAGATTCTGCTCCAGTCACCTTTCCCTCTGTTTCAATACAGAAGGATCAAGTTGTGGACGTCAACACTTTCGTGCCGGACTTCCAAAGTTGCAAATCGATAACACCCAATTGTCTCAGAACATTGATTTCTGAAGGCTATCTAGTTCAAAACACAGTTATCGAAGGACATAAAGAATATCCCTTAAGTTATTTGAAGGAAGAGTTTCATCACTCCTATGACTTACACCAAAAAAACCCCGATGTCGGAAGGTTTAGAATCAACTCCCTTTACAGTTCCTTAAGAAACGTGATTGCAGATATCACTTTGAATCACCGACTGTGGGTTTTTCTCAAACCGGGTTCGGAGATGACCAGTATTGGAAGCTTTTCTGATCTTACGGGAAGTAAAATTATGGATTTTAATACTCCTGGGTACCCCGTTTTAAAAACTCCCCTGACTTTGTCCAAGGAACATATTTCTAACGAAACAATGAACGACGGCAAGGATATGAAGACTTTAATGGGAAGTTTTTACGATATTTCATATAAAGCAGAATTTAGAAAGAAGCACTAGGCTCCCACTCTCTAGGTTGAGGCGGGGTTTGAAGATAAGGACGCAGAGATCGAACAAATCAAAAAGTCATGTGAATTCTGGTTGCAACCTAAACCAGGTTATCCCGCCTACAAAGAGCAGAAAGAACGCGATAAATAGTCAATCATAATAAAAATCGCGGCAGTATCGTCGGGTGCTCCCCATATCTTTGGTATCTCACTTGCAACGAAGGAAGGACCTGTTCCCAGGTTTAAGGCTTCAGGTAAGCTGGGATCAGGTCAGGGGATCGGGTCTTTGAGTCCGGGTTCAGGGTGAATCTATGCAATCTATAAAGTGAAGCTCCAGGCTTATCATACCTAGCCATTAATTCCTTTTGCTCTAAGACAAGGAGCATACTTTCACACTCCCTAAATGATGCTAAGGCTTGCTCTTTGAAATTGAGACCTTATAAAACCTGGCATTTTCACCTTTGAGCAGTTTTTGTAAAATTCCAGGGCTAAAGTGTGAGTTCTAAAATTTTGAAGCATCTTAAAGTTCTCCTTTTCAAAAAATTGAAGTGACACGTAGGCGTGACTTCAATTTTTTGGAAAGGAGAATCAGAATGTCGCTTCAAAATTTTAGAACCCACTCCCTGGCCATCGAATTTTACAAAGACTGTAAAAAGCATAGAGAACTGCCAGCTTATGCAAGAGATCAACTCTGCAGAGCCGCATTATCGATTCCATTAAATCTGGCTGAAGGATCAACTAAGAGATCCTTTAAAGATAAGATCAGGTTTTATGAAATAGCGTTCGCCTCGCTGCGAGAAGCCCAATCTCTTATTGAAGCTGAAGATCTTAACGACTTAAAGATTAAAGCTCACCACTTAGGTGGGGCTTTGTATAAATTGGTGAATCAACCTCCCCCACCCTGACTCCCCAAACCGATGGCCGTTGCCCGAAGACTTTGCCTATAAATCCACACAACATCATAAAGAACCTGAAAAAAAATTTGAAGGCCGATTTTAGTCCCCTTTTGACTAGAAGTTGTCCACCGCCCCCCTAATCGACAAAGCGACATTCTACCCTCCAAAACCCCATAGCAAATTAGAACGCTCCTACACCTCCGGCAGGGAGAGCAGCTCCTCAGCACGTATCCAAAAGCTTGTTGGTATCTCACTTGCAACGAAGTCCCATTTTGGGACTAACTGAGGGTTATTCATGAGATTTTTTCTCGTTGGCATGGCTATTTTATATGGCGGAGATTGTTTTGCATGGAGTTGCTCTGATTTTCTAGCTGCCATTCGAAAAGTAACGTTTCGCACCGTTTCGCGCCCTGCTCGACCAGATCTTCAGACACCAACCCCTCCCACAACTAGAAGGGAATCAGCGATCGTCGTGCCTTCTGTCGCTAAACCTTCTACGACAGTATTTATTTGGGATAATGAGAAGAAAAAGACTCCTCTCGAAGAGCCAGAGGTCGAAGAACCCATCTTGGACAAAGTGGATCAAATTGAAGTTTTTCTTAATGACGTTATTTATTTCAATGTTTTTCTAACCGGGTTCGGGCCCCCGAAAATGATCGATCAAACCACCATGGCTCGGTTAGAAAAAGCAGTTTCACATCCAGAAAATTTAATATTTCTCCAACAAAATATAGACCTCATTCGCCTGTTCCAATGGGCGGAAAAGTACGAAGGTTTGGATAATTTTCCACAAACCTTGGTCAGGATTATTCTAAATAAACCCACACCGGGAAGAAATAGTCTTCAGCAAAGATATTCTTTAGAATTAAGTAAGCAAGTCAACGCGATAATAAGCGAGTTAAATGATTCACCTCAGTATGAGGCGTTGGCCAAATCTGTGAAAAAGACTTTGATGCTTCTTCAGAATAATCCTTCTCATCCCGGCCTTAAGACTCATAATATAACGACTTTGACTGGACCGTCAGGCCAGACAATTTACTCAAGCTATGTGAATAATAATTCAAATTCCGGATATCGCTTCCTTTGGATGTACGGCCAAGGTAATGAGTTAAAGATCCTATGGCTCGGTGACCACAAGAACTATGATGTGGTGAAACAAAATCGCAGGTCGCTTTTTCCCCAAAGAGTACAGGCTTCTGACTAATAAGCGTTCTTTGAGATAAATCCTTTAACCAAGGTCATAAGCATAATTTTAAAATCAAAGATCAGTGACCAATTTGAAATATAGTAGAGATCGTACTCTATTCTCTTTTCAAGGCTGGTGTCGCCCCGCCACCCGTTAATTTGAGCCCAGCCGGTCATCCCGGCCTTCACCTTATGTCGAAGCATGTATTTGGGAATATCATTCTTGAATTTAGCCACAAGAGCCGGACGCTCGGGCCTGGGGCCTACGCAACTCATCTCCCCTCTCAATACGTTAACCAATTGGGGAAGTTCGTCTAACGATGTCCGTCGCAAAATTCTTCCAATCCAAGTCGTGCGGTCATCGTCCTTTTTGGCCCACACAGCTCCGGAGTTCTTTTCAGCGTCAACTCGCATAGATCTAAATTTGAGCATCCTGAAAACACGTCCGTCTAAACCCATCCTCTCTTGCCTGATAAAAATAGGGCCAGGAGTAAAAAATCGAATACTTAAAGCAACCACAGCCATGAGTGGCGAAAAAATAACTAAAGCCACACTTGCATAAATAACGTCTGAGATACGTTTTGCCACCCGATTCCATCCTACAATAGGACTCTGGTTTAATGAAATCAAAGGTAATCCCTCGAACTCTTCCACCTCGCACCCAAGAGTAATATATTGGTGAAGATCGGGAATAATTCTCACATCAACGTTTTGATCCACTAAACTTGCTAAAATGAGATCGAGTTGATCCCTCTGAGAATTTTTTAAAGCTAGGATCACTTGATCAATACCGTGGGTTTCAAGAACCGCCGTCAAATCGGCGGAAGTACCTAGAATCGGAAGATCGGTCTTTTGAAGAAGAAGATTTTCAGACTCCAGTTGAACAACACCCTTAATTATAAGGCCCAGCTCGGGATGGAGTCTGAGTCTTTCAATAAATGCTGCTGAAATTTCGTTATTCCCCACCACAAGAGTCACCCGAAGATTAAAACCATGCCGCCTTAACGAATGGGTCAGAGAACGTATAAGAATGCGTTCAAAAACGAGCAACGCAAAAGTGAGAACATAAAATACAAGAAGAACAGCTCTAGAATACCGATCTCCAAGGACGAGAAAAACCATAGCGACAAGGGTCAAGAAGGCGAAGGTATGGCATTTGGCAATAGCCTCGAGTTCCAATCCGATTTTTTGTGTCCGACGAGATCTGTAAACCCCTCCTAAGAAAAATACAAAAAACCAAAGAGCAATGATTCCCGCCCCGAGGTAGGCGTATTGCCCAAAGGAAGGAACCCCGTGAATCGGGGGAAAATGGGATGTCAAATACAGAAATCGAATGGGGTATGAGATAAGCCACGCCGTCGCGATGATGACGAGATCAAAAACTTGAAAAACAGCGCTAAAAAACCGTTGGTGTTGCTTTAACATTGGCCCTCTAAAACCCTGTACTCTAACATCTCCTCTTGATACAAAGCAACCTTACGGTATGAGAGTCGCTCTTATTCATGATTGGCTTACGGGAATGCGCGGAGGCGAGAAAGTGCTAGAACTTTTCTGCACTTACTTCCCTTCCGCTCCCCTTTGGACCCTGCTCTATATTCCAAAAACGGTAAGTCCCGTTATTTCTAATCGCAAAATACACACAAGCCTCTTGCAATACCTTCCCTTTTCAAAAAGTAAATACCGCCATTACCTTCCCCTATTCCCTTTCTTAGCAGAAATGACTCGAGTGAGGGAGTTCGACTTAGTGATCTCGTCGTCTCATGCGGTGGCTAAGGCCATGGTCAAAAAAAATAAAAAAAATAATCCCTTCCATATTTGCTATATCCACACGCCCATGCGGTACGCCTGGGATCGTTTCGACGATTACTTTGGACCAAAAAAAGTGGGACCCTTTCTGTCCCGCTATTTTTTTAAACCTATTTGCAAGCTCTTACAGATTTACGATTTAAAGACTGCACCGAGGGTAGATGTTTTTATAGCCAATTCGGATTTTGTAAAAGAAAGAGTGAACCGAATTTACGGACGCAAGGCCTATGTCCTCCATCCACCCGTTAACTTAAAGCGATTCGCAACGGTTCCTCGCTCTCCCCGCGACTGGTATCTTATGGTGACGGCTCTGGTTCCCTATAAAAATATCGACGACGCCATATATGCCTGTGGAAGACTGGGCCGCAAGCTCCGCATTGTTGGCTCTGGTCCGGAAGAAAAAAGACTTAAAGATCTCGTCCAATCCATCGGCGCTGACGTTGAATTTTTAGGCTTTCTCCCCGATGACGAGCTTATCCAGCACTACTCCCAAGGGAAGGCCCTGTTATTCCCCGGGATAGAAGATTTTGGTATTGTTCCGGTTGAAGCCATTGCCGCTGGATGCCCGGTTATAGCTTATAAATATGGAGGGATCCTGGATTCAATGACAGAAGAGACGGCTGTTTTCTATAATGAACAAAGCTCGGAGAAGCTTGAAAGCGCCATTTTAAATTTTGAAAGCATTCAATTTGACGAAAAGAGATTAAGAGCTAGGGCAGAGGAATTTTCTGAGGACCGATTTCTCCAAAAATTTGAGAAAATCCTTGAAAGTGCAATGGAGGAAAAGAGAGAGTGAGAATTCTCTTTGACGCTCGAATGGTTAAAGGCCACCACGGCATTGGGCGCTACGCTCTCACACTCGTTCAAGAGCTTATCGCCCGACAAAACGAGGTTTCTTTACTGTATTCCTCAAATGAAACCTTAGACCTTATAGGTGGATGGAAGTCAGTTATTTCTTGCTTACTTCCCTTCTCGCACCCGGCAGAAAGCCTAGAACTTACGGCTAAAATAGATTTTTCAAAATTTGATATCGTTCACCTTCCCTCTTTTGCCGTCCCCATGACCTCGTCAAAAAACCTCGTCGTGACCATTCACGATATGATTCATCTTCACCACCCCTCGTTAGCTCATACGGTTTATTATCAAACGATCCTCAAGAAATGTTTAAAGGGATCGGGAGGAGTAATCGCAGTTTCGGACTGGGCCAAAAGTGAGTTGCACCAATATTTAGAGGTGGACCGGGCAAGAATCAAAGTCGTGAGAAACGGACTTGAAACCTTCTGGTTTGAGAAAACCCCAACAGCGACTTCGCCCCAAAAACCTGGGCGCAAACCTTATTTTTTATGCCTCAGTAATACTAAGAAGCATAAGAACATTAAAACCCTTTTCAAGGCAGCCCAAGAACTATGGAAAAATGATCTCGATTTTGATCATATTGTCTCCTTAGGGGGAAGTGATCTTCCCTCGCCATGGAATAATGATCCGCAATTCAAAGGGCGGGTGACCGTCTTAAAAAATGTGCCGGATAAGGAACTTCGAAGATATTTTGAAGGATGCACGGCGCTAGTCAGCCCAAGCTTCCTGGAAGGCTATGATTACGGAGTCGCCGAAGCCCTTGTTCAAGGTAAACCTGCTATTCTATCCGCAGGGTCTGCCCATGACGAATTTAATGGCAAATTAGTGTACTTTTATGGCGCAGCAGATAATTCATCTGCCTTGGCAGACACTATGAAAAAAATCTTCCTTGCCCCCCCCCTCTTCATGCTTTGATCACAACGTAAGTTCTCTAAATGATATGGTCGAAGGCACTCTTGAGGTTTATAGGAATTGCCTCCTTCCTTAAGGATTGATAGGATATTTTATGACGGACAAGATTACAGTTAACAATACCTTAGAAACACTGCGCCACCACATCTTGGTAGACGGATATCCTGTTGTGGTAGATTTAGAAAAGAGTCATGGAAGTCACTTGATCGACGCCCAAAGCGGTAAGAAGTATTTTGATTTTTTTAGTTTTTTTGCCAGTAACCCTATCGGGTTTAATCACCCTAAAATGAATGAACCAGAATTTCTAAGAACTTTGACCCGATGTGCACGGATTAAACCCGTTCTTTCCGACGTGTACACGCCGGAGTACGCTGAGTTTGTCGATACGTTTGCAAGAATGGGGAGCAAAGGTCATTTCACAAAGTATTTTTTTATTGAGGGCGGGGCCCTGGCGAACGAAAACGCCATGAAGGCCGCGTTTGATTGGAAAGTCCGAAAAAACCTCGCTAAAGGAAAGGGTGAAAAGGGCACTAAAGTGATCCATTTTCGTCATGCCTTTCATGGACGAAGCGGATACACAATGTCCCTGACCAATACTGATCCCCGAAAGACAATGTACTTTCCCAAGTTTGACTGGCCAAGAGTGATGGCCCATCCTGCTTTAAAATTTCCTCTAACGGACACAATTTTAAAAGAAGTCGCTGAAATAGAAAAAAAAGCCATAAGTGAAATTAATGAAGCTTTCGATAAAAACCCCGACGATATTGCTTGTATTATCATTGAACCTATTCAATCTGAAGGTGGAGATCACCATTTTAGAGGTGAGTTTTTGCAATTGCTCCGCCAAATTTGTGACCAGCGAGAAGCCTTACTTATTTTTGATGAGATTCAAACGGGAACAGGTTTAACGGGAAAATTTTGGGCTTGGGAGCATTTTGGAGTCAAGCCTGACCTCCTTACTTTTGGAAAGAAAGTACAAGTTTGCGGCGTCGCTACATCAGAACGAGTCAATGAGGTAGAAAGTGTTTTTAGAATTTCAAGTCGTATTAACTCCACTTTTGGTGGCAACCTTACCGACATGGTGAGATCAACTCAATTTCTTAAAATTATTGAATCTGAAAAATTAGATAAAAATGCGGCTATCCAAGGGGAATACATTTTGAGCCAACTTACTGAGTTATCAAAAAAGTACCCTCAAATGACAAATATCCGGGGGCGTGGCCTTCTTATCGCATTTGACCTCCCCACAACCCAAGAGCGTGATAACTACCGACGAAAAGCCTGGGACTTAGGACTGCTTGTCATCACCTGCGGGGAGAAGTCCATAAGACTAAGACCAGTTCTGAATATTTCCAGGGCCGAGGTGGACGAAGCCACTTCCCTTTTTGAAGCCACTTTCAAGAAGTTGTATTCGTAAGAAAAAGAGGAGCTCTAATATGAAATTCATCGACAACACAGAAAACGGTCGTCGTTACGGAAAAACATTGGTCGGATCACATTTTATAAACAATGGTTACGAAGACGGCTCTTCTGAAACCTTTAAAGCTCTTAATGCTTCCGACAATAGTGATGTCGTAGGGATCTTCCCCGTCGCCGGTGAAAAAGAAATTCAAAAAGCCGTTGAGGCGGCTAGAACTTCTTTTCGAAAATGGAGCGACACCCCTGCGCCGGTACGGGGTGAAGTTATTGGGCGCTTTGGCCAACTTCTTCAAAAAAATAAAGAAGAATTAGCATGGATTGTAACTCGCGAAATTGGCAAAACCAAGCGGGAGGCTCTTGGGTCCGTTCAGGAAGCTATTGATACAGCCCAATTTTTTCAGAGTGAAGGACGACGGCTTTATGGCCAAACTGTCTGGTCAGAAATGCGCAATAAAGAATGCATGACCTATAGAAGACCCTATGGAGTTGTGGGGATCATCTCTGCTGGAAACTTTCCTATAGCCGTTCCGAGTTGGAAAATTATCCCGGCGGTTTTGTGTGGAAACACAGTGGTGTGGAAACCTTCGGAGGACGCGCCCACAATCGCCCATATTTTTGCCGAACTTTTTAAAGAGGCGGGTCTCCCTGCTGGAGTTCTAAATGTAGTTCATGGTTTTGGGGCCAAGAGCACTGGCGAACTTATGATTAAAGGGATAGACAAGGGTTACTTTCAAAAATTTAGTTTTACAGGGAGCACCGCCGTTGGCCGTCTCATCGGTGAAGCCTGCGGACGACAATTACAAATACCCTCTTTGGAGCTTGGTGGCAAAAATCCTATGGTTGTGATGGAGGACGCTGATCTCAACAAGGCGGTAGAGGCGGGATTGTTCTCATGTTATGGAACCGCGGGGCAACGCTGTACAAGTACGGGTAATCTCATCCTCCATGAAAAGATCGCAGACAAGTTCTTAACTGATTTTAAAGCGGGAGCGGAAAAACTAAAAATTGGGAACCCCTGCTTAGACTCCAGTGTTTTTTACGGCCCTCTCATAAATAGTCGCTTTGCCTCTCGATACCAAGAACATTTTGATATGGCTAAATCAGACGGGGCCAAGATGATCTTTGGTCAAGGAGTCATAACCGAGAAGAATAAACCCAAAGACTTCGTTGGGGATGTAAAGGCCGGTTGCTATTATTACCCGACACTTTGGGATCACGTGAATATGAAAATGAAAGTGGCACAAACAGAAATCTTTGGTCCCACAGTTAATATTATCAGAGTTAAAAACTTTGAAGACGCTTTAGCAGCTGCCAATGCCGTAGAGTATGGTCTATCTAGTGCGATCTTCACTCAAAATCCATCCACAATGTACCAGTTTAAAAATGGAATAGATGCAGGAATGACCTCGATAAACAACTCGACAACCGGAGCTGAAGCCCATCTTCCCTTCGGAGGGACAAAAAACTCAGGAAATGGAACCCGAGAGTCGGGAGTTTGGGTTATTGATGCTTACTCGAAATGGCAGGCGGTCAATGTAGATATGAGCGGAAAGCTCCAACTTGCGCAAATTGACAGCGAAACGGCGACAACCCATTCTTCCTCTCCAGTGATTTTGGGCGACCACTTTAAACCCATTTGGAAATAAAATACCAGTACCCAGCAGAGGGCCACGAGCGGCCCCGCGGGTATTAACAATTACCTGGCCCCGAAGGGGGAAGAGCGTCCTGTACCCGAATGGCAATTGGGTTTGGGTCGACCCAAAGAACTTAGTTTTAAAAGTTGTGTGTAAGCGTGGCGAGAGGGCAAAACATTTGGTCTAATACATATCTCTAAGCTGACTTTCGGACTTCCTCTTCCCGATAGACGGTGAGGAGTTCCATTTTTCCCAAAAATCGAATGGCCTCCCTTACCTTAGAAAGGGGGATTTTCAGTTTCTTTGACAGCTGTCGAAAGTTGAGGGGCTTGTAATTTTCGCTCGCAAAAAGTCGGATCAATTCAAGAAATTTTTCTGAGTCCTCCGGCAGATCTATTACTAGTTTTTCTTGTCCTCCCTCAATAAAGTGGAGCGCCTTGGGCAGGTGAAAGACAACTTGAAGTCCATCAACAAACATGGGGCAATCTGTTTCTTTCCATCGTACGGGAGCTTTCTTCCAAGCCGCCTCCTGAAGGTCCCAATCTTTTATCTTCCATATTTTTTCAGGTTCCCCTTCTTTTGCCTCGTGGTGGGGAGACGGAGGTGTTAACACTGATAAAAAGTCGCTTCGCGGGGCTAAACATATCTCCTTAAAAACATCATGGCTTATGAAGGTTGTAAGTGCGTCTATTGCAAACCAAGACGATTGATCCTCAAGGGTCGCAAGATCAAAGAATTTTTCAATATGTTCTAATGAAAAAATGGATTTTCCGGTCCAGAGATATTTTTCTCGGTACTCAGGGAAAATTCTTTGAAGAATCTTTCTTTTCAACTCCCATATCGAGTCTTGGTTTCTAGTATGAAAAAATCCGATTTTTTTCCTCCTCGCTAACTCGGGAGGAATCCATCTTTGTGCCACTTCTCTTATGATATTTTTATCCCAAAAAAAGTCCTTATGAAAAGTTCCTGGGATTGAAACAAGAAATTCAACTAACCGATGATCAAGAAAAGGGACTCGCGACTCAACACTCTGTATAGATGAAGTCCGATCTTCGTGCCATAGATTAAAAGATTGTAGGACTTGCACGCGTGCCTTGGCCAAGTATTGAAAGTGTGTTTCTTGGGATCCGGAATTGAGAAAGTAGTCTTCAGAAAATAAACCTCGCATCGAGTTGGGAATGCCGTTGTCTTCAAAAAATTGATACTGACCCTCCCTCTTTAAAACCCCTTTTGCGTATTCATCCCAATTCTTAACAAAGCCATTTGTATGAGAATATCCACCGGCAAACTCATCAGCCCCTTGCCCCAAAAGCATCACTTTTAAATTTGGGATTTTGGTCTTTGCGTGACGATGTAGTTCGTGCTTGAGAAACCATTCGATGTCGAAACGGGGAGAATCCATCATCCAAATAAAATATTCGAAATCTTTAAGACGAAAATTCATATCCCCTAACATCTGACGACTATCAAAAAGAACGGGATGAAAATTTATTTTAAGTTTTTTGGCCAACTGACAGGCAGCGTCAGTATCTCCGCACATAAAGGTCGTTTTCTCGAGAGCATGAAAGCAATGGATATCTGGGTTCTTATGAGACGCAATAGCCGTCACTAGGGCCGAGTCAAGCCCGCCACTAAGAAAGGTCCCGACAGGAACGTCGCTCATGAGACGCTTATCAACGCTATCTTCTATAAGCCTTGCAAACTCTTCAATATAGAACTTTGCAGGCTTTGAAGTTTGCCCCTCGTGGGCAAAATGGTCTTCGATATTCCAGTAGGGTTTCTCTTGTAGACTTTGTCCGGGTTTTAATAAGGCATAGCTCCCCCCGGGCAGAAAATTTACTCCCTTAACAAAGGTAGAAACCTTGCCACCGCAAATTGATCCATGGTTTGAATTTCCAAGTCCAAAACTCCTAAACTCAATCTCTCTGGGACATTGGGGAAAAGCAAGGAGGGCCTTTAACTCCGAGCCGAAAAGAAGGCCATCTTTGAGTTGACAGTAGTAAAGAGGTTTTATCCCCATACGATCTCTGGCAATAAAAAGCTCATTTCTGTCTTTGTCGTAAATCACAATAGCAAACATTCCTATAAGAAAGTCTAGACACTTGGGTCCCATTTCTTCATAGAGGTGAAGCACCACCTCAGAATCTGAACGAGTACGAAACTGATGGGGCTCTTTAAGCTGTGCTCTAAGTTCTTTATGATTATAAATTTCACCATTAATAGAGATGAATTTTGACCTATTTTCATTCCAAATAGGTTGTTGCCCCGATTCTAAATCGACAATGGATAATCGTCGAAAAACAAAAGACATAATTCCGTTATCAAAAAACTGTTCGTCATCGGGGCCACGGCGAGAAAGAGGTTCTGACATGGCCTTAAGAAGCTCGTGGCGTTGACCACTTTCGCTGTAATCGCTCTCAAAGCCAAAAAAACCCGCAAATCCGCACATACGTACACTCCCAAATGAAGAATAACGCTCATCTACGCTTCGGTTTACTAACGGTTAGACTTAATGGAGCCCGAGTGGCGAAGGTAGCTCGTCTAAGGACTAGTTCCCCGAAATAGCCCTTAAGCTTGAGATACCCTCACAAAGATGTTCTAAGGTCGTATTCTTTTGGATTTCAGCCAGTGGAAGTATCAGGCTGGATTGAACCCAAGCTGTCGATAATCCAGAATGGATGAGCCAAGGATTGATGATGGGACTATTCCATGCACAGGCAGCGGCGGTAAAACTTCTAATGCTCCATTCTTCCAACTGGTGAACCAAGGCCTCTCCTCCAACGCCATCCACAAAAAATACCGATCTGTCATAGAGACGAATCATCCCCTCACTCAACAGGTGAACCTTGCCCTCAAATCGAGATTTAATTTTAGACTCGAAATCTAAAACCATGGATTTATCTTCATTCAGTTTGGGGAGTGGTGTGAGCAAAGCTTCTTCCAGTTTTTTAATGGCTTCGAGTTCGTATCGCGGCTCTCCCCAGAGGACCCTCTCTCCTAAGCATCTTTCGCCTTTGAGAAGGAGTGTGAGACCGGAAGTTTGCCCCCACAAGGGATCAGCGCAGATGCTTTCAAAGGGTGTTTCTGGAACAATGAGGCCGTGACTCAACGAATCTGGAGATTGATAAATTATAGTGAAAATATTCTTGATTGCTGCCTCTTGCCTAATCCATTCATAAGGATAAAAGACTCCAGTCAGGGGTTCAACGGCGCTGCAGAGAATAAAGAGAGTGTCCTTTTTAAGGGAACTCCAAGAAGTTTTTAAAGCACCTTCGTCGAAATTCGAAAAAGACAATGGAATCGTTTGAACATTAAAACCCTGACTGGCAAACTGCATGGCTATTTCAGCTAAAGGAGAGGGTTGGGGCCCTAAGACGGCCAAAGATCTCTTGTGCGGATGGAGATCAGCGAGAGACCGCGTCAGCTCATTGAGACCATGAACTGCATCAAAAGCAAAATCAAGCCTGATACCTGCGGGGAGCAAAAGTTTCTCGAAAAAAGCTTTTCGAGCTATTTGAGTTTCTTCAAAGCTTGAGAGGTTAATCTTCATAACCCTGTTCTCGTCTAAAGGTTCTCGGCCTGTGCACCAAATCGATCTTCAAGTGACGCCCGTCAGTTCGCGGTTGGACAAAGTTTTTGTCAGTAGTGAGACTTGACGTTGGGCAGGTCTCAACACAAATTCCACAGCTGATACATGTACTAAAATCAATTTTGAAACTCGTGACCCTCTTTTCGAAGATCACTCCCCGGGATGTCTTTGGGGTTTTTTCTTTTGACGGAAAATCCTCCGACGTAATTTCTATGCTACGAAGAGGACAAACCTCCTCACATTTATGACACCCAGTACATTCTGAAAAATTATTTCTGAGACTCACCCTGGCATTTTGCGGGGAGTGCTTGACGACATAAGGGAACTCGACTGTAGCCACTTGTTTTTTTGATAAAAATTTAA
>Ga0207013_1125_pt1 | contig 18881 bp, 19 predicted proteins | sample Alteio_BWMinCont_55_FD_153501 | JGI IMG/M metagenome (GOLD analysis project Ga0207013, IMG submission 153501) | Enriched cells from forest soil in Barre Woods Harvard Forest LTER site, Petersham, Massachusetts, United States -... | ecosystem: Environmental > Terrestrial > Soil > Temperate forest >...
TTTCGTTCACGACTAATTTTTTATTTTTAGTCTCAAACAATTCGAAAGTAACAACGCCGGTGTACCCGCTCTTTTTTAAGGCCAACGTCGCATTTTTCGTCAACGAGTGGAGTGCTGCTGACGAACCGATCGGCCCCTTGACCCAGAGACAGCGTGAATTCTCAGCTTGCCACTCGACGAGCGGAAACGTCGTTACATTGCCATTGGCGTTGATCGCCAACTGCAAAGCCAGCTCACGTTTAAATTTTACGAATTCTTCAGCAATCAAACCATGGCAAGTGTTGGCGTGAAGCGCCTGCCATTTACCTAAATCAGTTTTAGATTTGATAACAAAGGTGCCGTAGCCGTCATAGCCAAATCGGCGTTTTTTTAAAACCATAGCCTTATGTGATTTAAAAAACTCTTCAATGTCGGTAAATCTTTTTACTTCAGTGAAATCGGCCGTGGCGACTTTATTTTTTACCAACCATTGTTTTTGCGTTAAGCGATCAGATAATTCAGTCAGTAGTCTGACTGGCGGCAGAATTGAGACTCCGCTAGTGGTTTGAGCGGCAGTGAGTGCCGTGCCATTCATAAATTCACTTTCAACCGTGACCAGCTGAACGTCTTTAAAGAATTTCGTTAAAACTGAAACATCGTCGGGGTCACCTTGGTGCCAAAAGCGAGTGACTTGGGCGGCAGGGTCCGACACGTTTTTTGAAAGCACATGCATCTCAAGGCCCATTTTAAAGCCTTCGATCACCATCATTCGAGCGAGTTGACCGCCACCTAAAATGCCTACGCGATATCCAGGTTGAAGTTGTGATGTCAGTTTGCTCACGTTACAGGTCTCGCTTCTTTCGGTGGTTTTGCAAGCCCGCTCATTTTGCAGATGAGCTGAAACTCTTGAGTTGTGACCGGTTGTACCGACAAGCGACTATAGCGCAAAAGCGCCATGTCTTTAAGTTTTGGCGTATTTTTGATTTCTTCAAGAGATGTGAACTTTTTAAAGGTGTCGACATATTCGACTTCAACACAATACCAGCGTGGTTTATCTGGAGTTGATTTCGCATCGAAATAGCCAGACTTGCGATCCCACGCTGTCTCGTCGGGTATGGCCAGGGCTGAGATTCGAGCCAAGCCCGCAACTCCTGAAGGCTTAGCGTTAGAGTGGTAGAAAAGTACCAGATCACCAATTTGCATATCGCGCATCATGTAATTGCGCGCCACATAGTTACGCACGCCACTCCAGCGTTCACGTTTCTTGGTTTTGAGATCAGCAATTGAAAATTCATCAGGTTCTGACTTCATCAGCCAGTATTTTTTCGTTGTCTCGCCCATACATTCTTATACTCTATACACCTCAATGACTAAAGAGGTTCATATGATGCGCACCGAAAAAGATAGCATGGGCGAAATTCAAGTACCGGCCGACCGTTATTGGGGGGCGCAGACACAAAGATCTTTAGAACATTTCAAAATCGGCGGTGATCGCTTTCCGCGTGAAATGATTCGAGCTTTGGGAGTACTTAAGAAATCAGCCGCAAAGGCCAACCAAACCCTCGGTCTGCTCGACGAGAAAAAATCGCGAGTCATTCAACAAGCCGCCGATGAAGTGATTTCTGGAAAGCTAGACTCACACTTTCCGTTGGTGGTTTGGCAAACGGGTTCAGGCACGCAGACCAATATGAATGCCAACGAAGTGATTGCCAATCGAGCGGTTGAGCTCTTAGGCGAAAAATTAGGTAGCAAGGGCATTCACCCCAATGATGATGTGAACAAGGCGCAAAGTTCTAACGATACCTTTCCGACCGCAATGCACATTGCGGTTTGCAGTGAAGTCGAGCGAAGACTTCTGCCCATGCTTGAGCTTCTACGCGGGGCTTTGGCTGCTAAATCTAAAGAATTTATGTCGATCGTAAAAATCGGCCGCACACATTTGATGGATGCCACACCACTGACGCTCGGCCAAGAATTTTCAGGCTATGTTCAGCAACTCGATAATGGTAAAGATCGCATTATGTCGACTTTGCCAAGAGTGTATCAGTTGGCACTTGGTGGCACTGCCGTCGGCACTGGTTTAAATACCCACCCCAAATTTGCCGAGACGGCGGCAAAAATGATTGCCGAAGAAACCAAACTGCCGTTTGTTTCGGCTAAAAATAAATTTGAAGCGTTAGCTGCGCACGATGCCTTGGTTGAAATGTCGGGCCAATTAAAAACAATTGCATGTTCTCTAATGAAAATTGCCAATGACATTCGATTGATGGGGTCGGGCCCACGTTCAGGCATCGGTGAATTGAACCTTCCAGAAAATGAGCCAGGAAGTTCAATTATGCCGGGTAAGGTGAACCCGACACAATGTGAAGCCATGACCATGGTGGCGGCGCAAGTGATCGGCAACGATATGGCGGTCGCAGTTGGCGGTTGCACCGGTCACTTCGAGTTAAATGTTTTTAAACCGATGATTGTGTTTAATGTGCTCAATTCCATTCGTTTGATTTCAGATGCCTGTGAAAGTTTCACCGAACATTGTGTGGTCGGTATAGAGGCCAATCTGCCAAATATTCAAAAGCACGTTGAAAATTCGTTGATGCTGGTCACGGCCCTCAATCCAGTGATCGGTTATGACAATGCTGCTAAGATTGCCAAAGCGGCCCATAAAAATGGCACGTCCCTGAAGCAAGAGGCGGTGAAACTCGGACTATTAACCGCTGAGAAGTTCGATGAAGTGGTACGACCCGAAAAAATGACTCAACCTGGTTTATAAAAGCTGTGGACAAAACGCTTGAGGGGATAAAAATGCAGGCAAAACGAGTTGTAGAGAAAACCACACGCGTCGACTTGAACGCACCCTTAGATTCGGCAATTCCGTGGCTGGCTGATCCTGATATTCGCCCATATGTTTTTATGCGCAAAGAGAATTTATTTGCGCAACCCGGCTCTTACACGCAGTGCGGATGGTTTTCTCAAGAGGCCATTTATCGCAATCCACTCCACATGAAATCGGTTGATTTTGCCGATCAAATTTTGATGTTAGAATCAAAAGCATTTCAGTCGTCGGCGATGCCGATGCCACGGTGGGTGTTTTACGATTGCTCAATTATGCCGGGTTTTGTTTGCGGTTTTGCGCGCAAAACTTCGTCACTGCCAAAATCGCATCGCTCTAATATAGGCTACAACGAGAAGCTGGATTGGACACCCATTTCATTATTTATCATCATTCCAACTGTACGCCCGGGTGAATGGGTGGCCCATAATCTTTGTACGGCCAATTCGTTGGTTGAGAAATCAGACCAACTTTATTCTTTGGGTTTTCTGACTAAGGCGTTTGGTCTTTGGTATGCCGGGGTTGAGACATTGTGCGGCTTTAGCCAATGGCAAAGCCCATCCATTCGGCTGCACTCGCATTATGGATCTTTTGAGGTCTTAACCGCCTATACTCCAGTCCACAGCCATGCGCGAACGCTGACGTATCGCTCTAAAATAAACGGGCTTTACTGGCCAACGTTTTTTACCCAAGATGGCGACCAGTTAAATTCGCGATATACGCCCACCGGTTTTGAGGTCGACCCAACGAACGATGACAGCCTAAAATCGTTACAGACACGTATTGAGCAAGAAGAGGGGCCTTTTTATCTCAATCCCCATGAAATTCGCACCCAACCTTTGGATGCTTCGCTTAAAATATATCGTTTAAAGTCATAAATAGCCCATAAGACGGTGACTCTTTTGGCTAACACTTGCCCGCGACGATCATTACGATTACACTACCTGAATGAGCGTGTTACCGAAAGTGGCGTCGAACTTCTATACCGAGTGCAAAAAATGCGCTCAAGACCGGTACCACAAGGTGCTCACTCATATCGACTCAAAGACCGCCAAGCTTGAGTGCGAAGTTTGTCATACGAAAAGAAACTACAAATTAAACGAGGGTGCAAAAGTGGCAGCGAAAAAACCAGCAGGCAAGAAAACTAAAGCCAGTGAAGCGAAAGCTTTGGCCGCAGCAAATGCTCGCTTTGTTGAGTTGACTGAGAAAATGGGCAGCTCAAAGCCACAGCCGTACCGTATGGCAAACCAATATCCTGTTGATGCTAAAATCGAACACCCAAAGTTCGGTATCGGGTTTGTTGTAGCGACTTTTCCAGATAAAATTGAAGTCGCCTTTGAAGATGTGAGCCGTCATTTGGTTCAGGGTCGCAAATAATTGGTTGGCGACGCTGGATATTCGGCAGAGATTTTAGACTCGGGCGTTTATGTCACGAATAGACCAAATTAAAAGTTTAATCGAAGCAGCACTTAGTCCTGAGCTGCTTGATATTGTCGACGAGAGCAATCAACACCATCGCGGCGAAGAGACGCATTTCAAAGCTGTTATTGTCGCCGAACAGTTTGATGGCCTCAACCAAGTGAAGCGCCAACAGCTTGTGTACTCAGCCGTTGTCGGTGAGTTCTCTGAGGGACTGCATGCGTTTTCAATGACCACGGCCACTCCCGCCGAATGGAACTCAGGCAAAGTGAAAGTCAATTTGTCGCCTTTTTGTTCGCGCAAGCACAGTCTGATTAAGTAGGCCTTCTTAAAAAGCTCGGAGACTTCGTTGCTTCGTCGTCGCTTTGCTGCGACGTGCGCGTACGCACGCCTCGCTTCGCTCCTCCTCGCGCCTCGTCTGCGAGCTTTTTAAGAAGGCTTCAAAATGGGTAGTTACTTTGATAAGTCATCGAGCTGGCGGCGAATGTCGCACAGTTGACTGTGTATTTGCTTAATCTTTTGATTCTCGGCAGCTGCGCGCTTTTCTGTTTCAGGGTCGGCTTCATTGAATTTTTCAAGGGCGTTTTCAAGTTCTACGCAAGCAAGTCGAATGCGATTGTCGACCACCGATCGTTTTGATTCGGTGCTTTGTTCAGGCTGTTGGTTCTGCTGTGAGTTCTTTGGTGGCAAATTCGACATCGTTGAAAAAAATAGTAGTGTAGGAGTTTTGACAATGCAATCGTTGAGAGAGTAAAAATACCGAAACCTTTTAAATTAACTGTCGTTTTTCTGTGTGAAAGTTGGATTTATGGCTGAAGAGATCATTTACACCATGAAGGGTGTGTCTAAAGTTTATCCGCCGAACAAATATGTTTTAAAAGACATTTATCTTTCATATTTTTATGGCGCCAAGATTGGCGTTCTCGGATTGAACGGTGCGGGCAAATCAACTCTGATACGGATTATGGCCGGTACTGACCAAGAATTTCTTGGTGAGGCATTTCCGGCGCGCGATTTTAAAATGGGCTATTTGCCGCAAGAACCAAAGCTTGATCCAGCAAAGACCGTTAAAGAAAACATAATGGAAGGTTTGGGCGATCTCGCGCGCTATCTCAATGAGTTCAATCAAATCAATGAAAAGTTGCAAGACCCTGAGCTAGATCCAAATTTGATGGAGAAGCTCATTGAGAAGCAGGCAGCCGCGCAAGAGAAAATTGAAGCCCTCAATGGCTGGGAGGTCGATCAGAAAATCGAGCAAGCAATGGATGCTCTTCGTTGCCCACCGGGCGATTGGAAGATCGACACACTTTCGGGTGGTGAAACTCGCCGGGTTGCTTTGTGTCGGTTACTTTTATCGAACCCAGATATTTTATTACTCGATGAGCCGACCAACCATCTTGATGCTGAATCGGTGGCATGGCTTGAACATTTCTTGGCTGGCTTTCCGGGCACGGTGATCGCGGTTACGCATGATCGTTACTTTTTAGATAACGTCGCAGGCTGGATTCTTGAACTCGATCGCGGTGAAGGTCATCCGTTTAAGGGTAACTATTCATCTTGGCTTGAGCAAAAAGAGCGCCGCTCGATTCAAGAAACCAAAGAGCAAGATCGTCGCAACAAAACATTAGAGCGAGAGCTGGAGTGGGTGCGGATGTCACCGCGAGCTCGTCAGGCCAAATCAAAAGCGCGCTTAACCAATTACGAAAATATGTTGAAAGAGCCATCGCAAGAGCTTCTTCGCGATTTATCGATTTTCATTCCGGCTGGGCCACGGTTGGGTGATATTGTTGTCGAAGCGAACGGAGTATCGAAGGCTTACGGCGAAAAGTTACTTTTTGAAGATTTGAACTTTGTAATTCCAAAAGGCGGCATCGTTGGCGTTGTCGGCCCGAATGGCGCCGGTAAATCGACTTTGTTTCGCATGATGACGGGTCAAGAAAAGCCCGACAAGGGCACCTTCAAAGTGGGTGAAACTGTGCGCATGGCCTACGTTGATCAGAAACGCGAATCGATCAACCCTGAACACACCGTGTGGCAGGCGATATCGGGTGGTAACGAAGTGTTGACTGTTGGTCGTCGTGAAATCAACTCGCGCGCTTACATTGCGAAATTTAACTTTCATGGCGCTGATCAACAAAAGTTTGTCAAAAACCTTTCGGGTGGTGAGCGCAATCGCCTTTACATCGCAAAAATGCTTTTGAAAGAAGCCAACTTACTTTTGCTCGATGAACCGTCAAATGATCTAGATGTGAACACATTGCGGGCTCTAGAAGACGCTTTGCTTGAGTTCGGCGGGAGTGCCGTGGTGATCAGTCACGATCGCTGGTTTCTCGACCGTATCTGCACTCATATCATGGCCTTCGAAGGCGACTCTAAAGTGGTATTTCACTACGGCAATTACTCAGATTACGAAGCTGAACTTAAGAAACGCCTTGGCGTTGATACGTTACTTCCGAAACGAATTAAATATCGCAAGCTTCAGTAGAGGGTGCCTGACTCTTTCGCGTAACTAGGGTGCGTTAGCTTACTGCAATTCTTCGTTTGAGGATGAACCAATGTCAGGCGACCCTGCATTCAGTTGGATGACAAAACATGGCGAAATGGCCGGTCGAATTCGAAATATCGATTGGTCAAAGTCGCCGCTGGGTGAGCCGTCTGAGTGGCCGCAAAGTTTAAAGACCACTATCAATATTTGTTTAAGCTCTAAATTTCCGATGTACGTTTGGTGGGGATCTGAAAATATCAATTTCTATAATGATGCGTATATTTCGATCGTAGGTTCGGCTCGGCATCCGCGATTTTTGGGCCGGCCTGCTGAAGAAATGTGGTCAGAGCTCTGGCCGACGATGAACGGTTGGCTCGACGAAATTTACGCGAGTGCAAAATCAGTCGTTAAAAAACAGAACGAAGCGACCATCTCTTTTGGTCCAGCTTTTGACGATGACGGAGAGGTCTGCGGCGTGGTCGCGATTGTCTTGTCAGCCGATATGTTTAGCTAAGCGCAGGCCCTCATATTGGTTGATCTTAATGTAGTCTGTAATTGTCGCGAGCGCTTTAGCGCCGACAATGATTCTTGAAAACGGACGCTGATCCCAGAATTTTTTGTCGAGTTTAATCTTTGACCAACGCGAAATTCCAGTCACGGTCATCATAATGGCTGCGGTAATGTAAATGGTTGCCAACATTCGCGTACTGCTCAATTGCGACGGCGTTTTTCAGTGCGAATTTTTCTATTATAGCTCGAATTTTATTGTCCTGGCGCTTGAGTGACCAGGCGCCTTTGGCTTGTGACGACCTCAAAACAAAATGCATTGTGTGGCGCCAGGCGATGGGGCGGGGGCATGATCTGCCGATGCGGGTATTGCAGTACTCCCCACCGTAAATAACGCGAGCTTTTCTAAATTTCTCGGTGAAGAGGCGGCGGTTTTTGCGTTTCAACGGGGTTCTTGGCGTTTGCATAGTGAGCGAAGGTATCTCTTTTGCTCGGCGAGCAAGTCAATTGCATGGAGTGGTGGCAATTACAGCTGAGCGAACTCGGCGCACAGCAAATCGTAGGCGTCTTGAATCAATAGGTAAGCCTCAGTTGGGTCTTTTGCGACAGGCGCGTGTATCTCAGTCACAACAGGTCGACCGGCCGCAATGGCATCGGGGTGAAGTTTTCGCGCTAGACGATAGAACGTGCGGCGAATGTCTTTAAGGGTGATTTTTGTCGAGCTAATGTTGAGGGTGTGCAAGGCAAGACGGGCTGCAGGCGACAATTTTTCGACTGAGACGGCGGTCGGTGTCGGCGTTAAGATGGTTGGCGTTACGACGTCTGTCTCGACTGGCATCGGGCGAACTTGAGTGCGAGCAACTTGATAAGCGCTTCGCCCTAATTTTAGGGCTGGGTTTTGGCTGGCCGCCGAGACTCGAAATGCATCCATTTTCATAGTTAAAAGGTCGACTGAGAAGAGTGGAGCGCTGTGGCCATCGGCTTTTTGACGCTCAATGCTCTCAGTCGGCGCATCGGCGAGTCGGCTAGCTAGTATCTCTCGAAACGTGCGGTTGTCCATAGCTAATTTCTCGGTCGAGCGAGCGAAAAACTTAAATGCCGTACCCTCGTGAAACACATATGCGCCCTCGTAAAAAAGCATGTTTCATTCGAGAAAAGAGCTGTTTTGCTCTGAAAAACGGCATTTCTCTCTCGGGATGCCCTAAAATTTTTTATTTTTCTTATTGCAATCGCGGCCCGACTGCATTCATGATTGTGGTTAATACGGTTTTTGTAAGACCATAACCATCACAATCATTGGAGGAAATGATGGCAGCTAAGAAAGCGACTAAAAAAACAACTAAGAAGGCGACGGCTAAAAAAGCTACAGCGAAGAAAGCTACAGCTAAAAAATCGACTTCAAAAAGAAAGCCAAATGCAGCTTTCATGAAACCATTAACTCCAAGCCCACAGTTGGCTGAAGTTATTGGCGCAAAAGCTATTCCACGCACACAAGTCGTTAAGAAATTGTGGCAGTACATTCGTACTCACAAACTTCAAGACACGACTAACCGTCGCAATATCAACGCTGACGCAAAATTGCGCCCTATCTTCGGAAAAGGCACAGTGTCTATGTTTGAAATGACTAAATTGGTCAGCAAACACTTGCGCTAGTATCGGCCAATAGGTCGAGATATTGAGAAATATCAAACAAGCCCGCTTGCATAAAGCGGGCTTTTTTTTTACTCTGCGCCCATGACACCTATTGCAGCGCAAGATATTCGATTGATGGAGAAGGCGGGCCAGCTTGCCGCTCAAACTCTCGCCCACGTGGGCAGGTTTGTGAAGGCTGGCATTACCACTGACGAACTCAATCGTATTTGCCATGACTTTACGCTTTCGAACAAAGCCATTCCGGCGCCGCTTGGCTATCATGGCTTTCCGAAGTCGCTGTGCACTTCGGTCAATGCTTGTATCTGTCACGGAGTGCCTGACGACACCAAACTCAAAGATGGCGACATCATCAACGTTGACGTGACAGTTATAAAAGACGGCTATCATGGCGACACCAGCAGCATGTTTTTCGTTGGCGACGTGAGCGATAAGGCCAAAGACCTCTGTGACGCCGCCCAAAACGCCATGATGCGTGGAATTGAAGAGGTGGGCCCCGGTGCCACCACTGGCGACATCGGTTTTGCTATTAACAAATATGTGACAAAACGAGGCTTTTGGGTGGTGCGTGAAATCGGTGGCCACGGCATTGGTAAAGTGTTTCATGACGACCCTTGGGTTCCGTCTTACGGTAAAAAAGGCAAGGGCGAAAAACTCAAGCCCTGGATTTGCCTCACCGTCGAGCCCATGCTCAATGAAACAGCGGCTCCAATCAAAGAGTTTTCGATACCTAACTCTTCAATCAAATGGTACGAAACAGGTGATAAAACACTTTCAGCGCAATACGAACATACGGTGCTAGTGACGGATTCGGGTCATCAAGTGCTGACACTCGTTTAGCCAACAGGAGCCTTTCTCAATGCAAAAAGTAGAACTTAAAGCGGCCGGCAAATCTTCATCGGCGAAAAAAACATCAGGTTCAGCTACCAAAACAAAAGTCGACTATCGAGTTTGTGAAGCGGCGATGAAAAGCCCTGAAGAGTTCGCGCGTCTTGCAAAATGGGGTCGCGAAGAGATTCGTATTGCTGAAGACGAAATGCCAGGCCTGATGGCCCTTAGAAAAGAATTCGGTGCCTCAAAACCATTGAAGGGTGCTCGCATCACGGGCTGCTTGCATATGACCATTCAGACAGCTGTGTTGATCGAAACGCTGACGCATTTAGGAGCAGAAATTCGTTGGAGCTCGTGCAATATCTTTTCGACTCAAGATCATGCAGCCGTTGCCATTGCAGCCGCCGGCATTCCGGTTTTTGCCTGGAAGGGTGAAACAGACCAAGAATTTAACTGGTGCATTGAGCAAACCATTGATGGTTGGGGCCCAGAAGGTTTTGACATCATTCTCGATGATGGTGGCGATCTCACAAATATGATGCACGAAAAGCGCTACGAAAAACAAATTAAACGCGTAGTTGGACTTTCAGAAGAGACCACGACAGGTGTTCATAATCTGATTCATTTGCATGAGGCAGGTAAATTGAAACTGCCAGCCATCAACGTGAACGACTCGGTGACAAAATCTAAATTTGATAATCTCTATGGCTGTCGCGAATCTTTGGCTGACGGTATTAAGCGCGCCACCGATGTGATGCTCGCCGGTAAAGTGGTCGTCATTGCGGGCTATGGCGATGTGGGCAAGGGCTGCGCGCACTCAATGCGTTCTTACGGCTCGCGAGTGCTAGTGACTGAAATTGACCCCATCTGCGCATTGCAAGCCGCTATGGAAGGTTTTGAGGTCACAACAATGGATGACGCTGTTACTCAAGGCGACATCTTTGTCACGGCGACTGGCTGCTGCGACATCATTAGCCCTGATCATTTCAAAGCCATGAAGCATGGAGCCATTGTGTGCAACATCGGTCACTTCGATATCGAAATCGATATGGCGTGGCTGAACAAAAACACTAAGCAGCGTGAAGTGAAACCACAGGTCGACATTCATACCTTTAAAGATGGTCGCGAAATCATTGTGTTAGCAAAAGGCCGCTTGGTGAATTTGGGCTGCGCCACGGGTCATCCAAGCTTTGTGATGAGCAACTCGTTCACCAACCAAGTGCTTGCGCAATTAGAATTGTGGCAAAATCGCAAAGGCGACAAGTACAAAGAAATTGGCGTTTACCGTTTGCCTAAAGAACTTGACGAAAAAGTGGCCGAGTTACATTTGGCCAAGATCGGCGTGAAGCTAACCAAGCTTTCGCCGAAACAGTCGAAATATTTGGGCATCGACGTCAATGGCCCATTCAAGCCAGATCACTATCGCTACTAGCCTGTTTGAAAAACAGGCTCTAACTATTGAAGGGCCCCTACGCAGGGGCCAAATGGATCTTCATTTTTCTCAATCGACAACCTTGCGGTTTTGACATCTAGTTCTGTGAACAAAGTTGGATGATCGAGCACAGTCTGTAAGATGGTGCGAAGGGTTAAGTAATTTTTTGTCGTCCATCTCTGATGAGCCGGCAAAAATTGTTGTGCGGGAGCGTAGTACTCAACTTGATCGGGCGGGATGTGATGAAACGCACCGCTCACCACGGCGTCTCTATGTAAAGAGTTAAATGACTCTGAAAACATCATTTCTGTCATTGCCACCAACTGACTGATCGTCTCACGGCGAAGTTTGCTGGTGCGCGCGACAACATCTTTTATTGCTGAAGACAATATCGGAATTGCCTGCGTCGCCTGACCGTAAAACATAAAGGGCAGTATAGAGTTCAGTTGAACCAACTTGTTTTGATCCGCCAGACCCAACTTAAAGATTTCATAACGTTCAGTGACTTGTTCTTCGGTGGTTGCTTTTTCCATCGATACAGCAACCGATACGGCGGTCTGTAGCTTTTGAGCGACCGAGCCAGATTTCATGATTTCTGCAGCGGCTTTTAAATCTAAAGATGGCGTGACTTCAGCAAATGTTGAAATGGATGTCAGCTGTGACGCCGCCGTAAATGAGAAATAGAGAGCTAGTGATGCTGTTAATCGCTTAATGATGAACCTCGTAGTTATTGTTTTTAGAGCGGCGCGGTCATTACAGAACGACTGTTATTCTCGATGTGATCTGCATTCTATAGTATCAGCAAAATTCACGCAAGATTCTGTGACGTTTTGAGTGTCGAACTTTTCGGCAGTTTGACATTTTACGCGAAAAATATTCAGTGTCGAGTATTGTGTGGTCGCAGAAGCTTTCACGTTTTTAATTTTAAATTACTCAGCCACTATTTGCACAAGGTTGGGCTTATCGGCTTCAACGACGTAACGTCGATGAATCTGGTACATTTGATATGAAGTGATCAGCGTAGTGGCAACAAGAATGTAACCGAGCACCGGAAAGTGTTCGATGTAGCCGCCAGGCCCCTCAGTCACTATATAGCCAGCAATCACCGAAGCTAGTCCGCCTGAGATCTGTTGCAAAGATGAACTGACAGACATAAACGAGCCGCGCGTTTCAAGTGTTGGTATGGCCGACATCAGCGCTTGCGACGGAATCATACGCGAAAAAATTCCAACAAACATAACGGCGTTCACAATAATCACCACGGGCAGGGGAGTGACGCCTAGATTTGTGTAAATCAGAACCATGATGATTGATAAACCGGCGCCAAAGAGAAACGTATTGAATTTGCCAAACTTGTCAGCGGCTTTGCCCACCATTGGGCCTGTGAACATCGCGCAAAGGCCGGTGATAAAATAGATCATCGGCAAGCGGTCAATATTGATGCCGAGGTTGTGAACCGTGAAAGCGCTGCCAAAAGGCATGAGCATAAATCCGCCAACACTCAGCAGAGCCGTGGCAGAAAACGCAAATAAATAGCGACGATTAGAAAACGTGACTTGCAAATGATGAAGGGCTGAACCTGAGTTGCGCGTGCCCGATTCAAGGTGAGTTTTAATGGGTTTGAGATTGAGAGCGATGATCACTCCCACCACCGCGCCGATACCGACGATCAAATAAAAGGGCGCGTGCCAATGCCAAAGGTTAGCTAGAAACATACCTGCGGGTAGCCCTAAGATTTGACTGGCGGCGAACGCTGATTGAATAAACCCCATCACACGACCACGCTGTTCAAAAGCAAAAAGGTCTGTGGTGATCGCGAATACCACTGAGCCGATGACACCGCCAAAAACGCCAGTGATCATGCGAGCAAAAAGAAGCATTTCGTAAGAATTGGCAAGCCCACAGAGCAGAGTGCCAAGTAAGAACCCGCAGTAAAAAAATAGCAAAAAGCGTTTGCGGTCAAAGCGGTCTGCAAAACCGGCCGCGACCAGCCCTGATATGCCAGCGCTAAATGCGTAAACAGAAACGGCAAGACCGAACTGTTTGGGCGTAATATTAAGGGCAGGCATTAAAATCGCCCCGAGCGGCGAGATAATCATGAAGTCAAAAATAATTGTGAACTGCAAAAAGGTGAGAAAGGCGATCACAAGTTTTTGATAAGGGGTAAAAGCAGCGGGTTTTGAAATGACCATCACCTTAGTTTTCGGGAATTTTCACGAAACTCAAGTACTTTTTCAATTCATTGATAGACTCAATGATGTCATCGACGGCGCGATGACGAGATTCTTTTTTCGAGTAGCTGATTTGATAAAAATTATTAAACAAGACTTTGAACGACGACACATCCAGCATTCGATAATGAAGATGTTCGGCGAATTTCTTAAAGTACTTATTGATAAATAGACGATCCTGGCCAATCGAGTTGCCGGCTAGAATCACACGTTCTTTCGGGTCGAAATTCTTCAGCACAAAATCAATAAGTTCTTTTTCGACCACTTCTGAGTCTTTGCCGGTCGGTATAAGATCGGTGAGACCCGATTCTTTGTGATGAGAAGTGTTCCAGCTATCCATGGCGTCGATATATTTTTGCGGTTGTTTTATGATGGAGTGATACTGTGCCAAAGGCTCAAGGCTTATGCCCGTCACAATGGCGCCGACCTCGATGACAACTTCTTTTTCGACATCGAGGCCAGTCATTTCCATGTCTAGCCATAATAGTTTGAACATGCTTTTTATTTTGAACGGAAGCGCTATTGAGTCAACTGAAACTCAGCTTTGAATGTACCGTTGCCATAGCGGCGCATGTTCTTTAAGGTCGCTTGGGTCGATAGGCGAACGTCACCTAGGTCAACTGGCTTGGGTTCGTATTTGCCCAGCAATGACCTGCATGTGAATCGATTCAAGTAAGCGAGTTTCATGTTATCAACGGCAGCTTTGTAACGGTAACCTTGTTTGGCCAACGCAACAAGAAGTGCGTTGCCAAGATAGGGGCTAATCAGGCTGAAGGCCACCGTGATCACTTGAGCCCAAGAGCCCAGAACGGTTTTGAACTGCGAATAGCCTTTAAAAAAATCTTGGTCGGCTTCGTTCTTAAAATACTTGTCAAATTCAGATTGCATCTCGCTGGTGCCTTGATCGTAGGGCAATTGCGCGGCAATACCAGTGCCGAGCGAAACTGCATACCCGGTGACCGCCCCGCCGATAGACGAAAATGGCGAGTGCCCTAAGTGAATTAAGACGGCGTCTTGAACGGCAATGAAAAACGATTCGATGATCGAAAATACCGTCGTGCTTCGTGAATCATCAATGCGACTAAAAAATTTCTCTAAAGCTTTCGGGTCGTCAGAAGTGTATCGCCAAAACGGGCTTTCGGGATCAATCATGCTCATCTTGGCGTAGTTACTCCATGACTTATTGGCCATGACTTTCAAGTAGAGGCCACCCATAGCCGCAAGCAAGCTCGACATCGCCAGAGTGGCGCCACCGAATTGAATCGCATCGGTGAGTGGCCAATGTTGGCCCAGCCAAACCATCAGGCCAATACCAAGGCCGTTGCCTCCGCCGCGCAGAATCGAATACCAGCGGCGATATCGATCGTTATGACCCATGTAACTAAATGCGCCGTGAACTGCCGATGTGCCTAAAACCTTAAATTTAAAATCATCCAGCTTTTGCCAAGCTTGGTTGTATTTTTCTTTTACCAAATTCCAGAGCGTGTGTTTGACAGGTACCAAGACAGTGCTGGCCTGCAATCGATCAGGCAATTTACCAAGAAGCGACGTTAAATCGGTCTGAGCGACGCCATTTTCAGCGAAAGCTAAAATTGTTGTATGGTCAGACGTTTGCGACAACGCATTGATAAAGCTAATGACCGTGTTGTCTTGCTCTTCAGATCCGTCAGTTGAAAGATCGATAGCCGTAAGGTTCAATGTTTGACCACTTTCGAGCGTTTGCGTGTAATCGGCTACGTAAGCCGGAAAAGTCTGACCGTTGATAGTCAGTTCAACGACAGGGGGTGGTTGAGTTGAAAATGGGATGGTCGATGGGTTGGTATCATTCAGAGAGGGGCTTGGTGCAAAATCTGTTCTCGTCTCGATTTCTCTATCATTATCATTATTAAAATTAAATTGATCATTTCGTTGAATATGGTTTTGTTTTGACTGGCCATTATTTTCGGCAGAAGCCGATTGGGAGGTTGCTGCGGTAATCACCAGTGGAGCTAGAGCGACCTGAATGCTAATGAAGGCCGACAACAAATTCTTGAATATAAAAATGCGTTTATACGATCTCAAAACTTACACTCCTAAAGGGGGCCCTAAATCGAATACGACGGCTAGTATGACGCAAATCTGAAAAAATGTAAAACCAGCTAGAGGAAAAGCGTATAAACCACGAGAAATATTCGATTTCAATGGTTTAAATTGCCTCATATATAAGGCTGGCTTATAGGTACAATTATCATGAATCTAGAAGTGCCAAATATTGTCGCAAATTTCATCGGTGGTGAGTTCAATTTACCTCGATCTGGTGCGTACTTAGATCGTAAAAATCCAAGCACAGGAATGTCGGTCGGAAAAACTCCTGACAGCGACGCTGTCGACACTGTTATGGCCGTGAAAGCCGCGCACGGAGCCTCTGAGAAATGGTCGCAGGTTTCGGTGGCGGAGCGAGCGCAAATACTAAATCGCGTCGCCGATTTGATCGAAAAGCACGCTCAAGAGTTTGCTGAAATTGAAGCCATAGACACGGGCAAGCCCATTCAAATTTCTCTGCGATACGATGTGCCAAAAGCGGCATTAAATTTTCGTTACTTCGCGGCCAAAATCTTAACAGAACAAACATCCTCACAAGAATCTCAATATTCAATTCGTCAATCAGTGGGAGTCGCAGGCGTCATCACCTCATACGATATGTCACTGGTGCTACTGAGTGCAAAATTAGCCCCGTGCTTAGCGATGGGCAACACGGCTGTTTGTAAACCCGCTCACAATTCGACACTTTCGGCAAATTTATTGGTTTCAGTTTTGTGCGAAGTTGGAGTGCCACCAGGCGTTTGCAATATGGTTTACGGTCGTGGAGAAACAGCCGGTGTGGCGCTCGTTCAGCACCCTGGTGTGCCCTTGATTTCATTCACGGGTGCCACAGACACGGGCGTCATCGTGCAAACAAAAGCAGCACGAAATACGAAGAAACTAAGTCTGGCGTTGAGTGCTAAGAATCCCAATATTGTTTTAAAAGATGCAGATTTGAAAACCGCAGTGGCGGGTTCAATTCAATCGGCATTTTCGAATTCTGGGCAAAATGCTTTCAGTGGTTCTCGTCTCTATGTTCAAGAAGAAATTTACGAGAAATTCATGACTGAGTTTCGGGCTCAAGTGGCGGCACTAAAAGTGGGTGACCCTTTGCTTGCAGAAACGGCGATGGGTCCGCTTGCCACTGAGTCGCAGCTTTTAAAAGTTGAGGCGGCGGTGGCGCAGGCTTTGAGTGAGAAAGCAAAAGTCACGGTGGGTGGCAAACGCCCTAAGATGAGTGACGAGTTGAGTGGTGGGTACTTTTATACTCCCACTGTGATTGAAGATTTAGATAATTGCTCTGATCTTTGGAGCAACGAGATTTTTGGCCCGGTCGTCACCGCGCAAAGTTTCAAATACGCTCATGAAGCTGTGAAGTGGGCCAACACTTCGACCTATAAATTATCAGCCAGTATCTGGACGTCAGATCTTGCGCGTGCACATAAGCTCGCGCGTGAAATTAAAGCTGGAGTGGTTCGGTTGAACTCCGTGGGTGAGTATGACCCACGGATAGGTGACGACGCTCTTGAGTTTTTTTCTGAGTTAAAGACTATTTCACTTTAACTAATTCAACATCCCATTGAGACGTTTTGTAAGTGCTGTTGTTGTAATAGGTGAAGTAGCGCTTGTAGTTGATGACTCCGTCAGTTCCGGCCGAAAATGTGCGGCGATCGGTGGCGCTTTGTGAGTTGCCTTGAAGATTCCAAGTCCAGCTCGCGAGAACATAGTCGTCGGCATCAAAGTTGGCTGATTCAAGGGTGCCGTCTTTTTGGTCTTTTTTGTATTCAGACATCACGATGTCGGGGCGATCTTGATTGAGTTCGTCGATAAATTTAAGCTCGACTCCACCTTCTTTGTTGTCGATCAAGGTGAACTCTTTCGCGCGGCAGTAATAATCTTTTTTGCGTTTTTTATAATTGAGGGTGTACTGGCAGCTTTTCACCGTATAACGGCCGGCAAGGCTTGCCATCTTCGTTGAATCGGCATGGGCGACTGGGGCTAGTAAAGCCAATGTGCTGGCGACAGAGATGGCCGTAGAAACAATGGTAGACACGAATTTCATAAGAACTCCCCTTGGGTTTTTTGCTGGTTCAATGTGTGAATTTATATGGCAACGGCAAATGGTTGGACTGGCAAGAGTTTTCATCGGGGAGTGCCGAGATTTGGGGCTCGCGGGGGTTTCGCCGGGTTCGGCCACGACGCGGCCCCGCAAAATCGGACGGTTGAGTTTGGTAGGGCGAAAAAATCAGTTGTATCTTCGAGGGCTTCGCCGCTATATTTTGGTGCTCAAAAGTTTGTTCTGCGGAGCCGTAGTTAAGTTGGTTATAACGCTCGCCTGTCACGTGAGAGGCCACGGGTTCGAGTCCCGTCGGCTCCGCCATTTCTTCCAATGTACGAACCAAAAACCTGCGAAGTGACAGCAGGCGATCCAGCCGAAACCCTCCGGATCGGGAGGGGATGCGCTTGGCCTTCTACAGCTTCGATGGCTTGAGCACCAAATCCGACAACAGAACCAATGATGGCGTACCAAATATGCGTCTTAGCTCGTTCGTTGCCAGTTAAAAGCGAAAATGCCGCCCACGCGATTCCGATAATCGACAGTGTTGGCAAAATGACATGAGTGAGCTTACTTTGGATGTCCATGAGCGATGATTCGACACTTGCAAATCCCAGCTCTGGCACAAATTGAAGTGCGGTGGCAAGTGCTAGAAATAAAAAAATATGTTTTCGATCAATCATAATAATCACCTCCTTAAAGTTAGGCCGCATTGGCTTCATCAGTGCGGCTGTTTTCTGGGAACATAGATAGGTAAATATCTTCAGCGAAAAGATAGATGCGGATTTTGATGAAGCTTCCGACCACTTCGCCGTGAAAGTTGTCGCGCTAAATCCGTTAAAAGAGAACCAAGAGGAAAAATGCCGGGTGAATAGATGAAATCATTGGTGCTCTAGCGACTTTAATACTGTTTTAACTTTGAATATTCTGACTGGACTTTGAACCACTTAGATTATTGGATAGAATGTCACTAATGCTATTATTAATACTATTTTTAAATTATGCCTTCGCAGATCCATCAATTGACTTCGTTCAGGTTGATGGGGCTCCTGTATGCTTGCAAAACAAAGTTGATGTCGTAAACTTCTATTTTCCTAGATTGAAAAAAGCGTGTGAAGGAAATAGTAAGTATGAGAAAGTAAGTGACGACAACCAATTAAAAGAGATTTGCCAGCAATGGAAAGCCAATGTCCAATATGGCAGATATACTCCCCAGAGCTGCGTACATCGATATTACTTAAATATGGATAAATGTCAGGTTATTGAAGATGATAGCGGGTTCCCTGCTAATGTCCGAAACGACCCTCGATGTATGAAGTTAAGATCTTTAATACTGCGATATCGACAAATTCAAAAATTTGCTGTCGAACCAAAAGTCGAATTGCCGGATTTAACTAAAA
>Ga0207013_1129_pt1 | contig 18631 bp, 15 predicted proteins | sample Alteio_BWMinCont_55_FD_153501 | JGI IMG/M metagenome (GOLD analysis project Ga0207013, IMG submission 153501) | Enriched cells from forest soil in Barre Woods Harvard Forest LTER site, Petersham, Massachusetts, United States -... | ecosystem: Environmental > Terrestrial > Soil > Temperate forest >...
CATCTAACTTTTGAACAAGTTAAGGCACGACTCCTACGAGAGGTTGCGGCTAAGAAACAACAAGCTTCCTTTAACCGTTGGCTTGAGGCATCAATTAAATCAGCGGTGATAAAGCGCAACGATGCGTTGTTAGAAAAGATTAAAGTGAGAACCGAGGGCGAAGAAGAATAATGGTGATAAGGCTCATTTTCGTAAGTCTCTTATTTATCGGATCTGCAAAAGCAGAAGTCATAGAGTCTATTGTTGCCATCGTTAACGGAAATATTATTACGAAATCGGACATGAGTAAGTATAAGAACCGATTAAAGTCGGGCTCAATTGCCGACGACCTCTTGGGGGGGAAAGTAGAAGATCTTCTAAAAGACCAAAAGTCTCTCCTCAACCACATGATCGAAGAACGGGTGATCGACGACGAAGTTAAAAAACAAAATCTCAACATCACCATAGAAAGGGTCGAGCAAGAAATTAATTCCATTCAAAAAAGAAACAATATTGATCGATCTCAACTTAAAGATGCGCTGAAAAAAGAGGGAACGAACTTCGCCGATTATCAAGAATTCATAAAGAAAAGAATTGAGCGCCAAAGCATTATTGAAAAAGTCATCACTTCAAAAATTAAAATAAGTGATGAGGACATAGTCGCAACCTACGAGTCTGAGTCCAAGGGGCACGCCGTGAGCGCCACAAGTAGCGAATATAAAATTGCCCATATCTTATTTCGAGAGGGAAAGCGCTCCGACACTGAACAGAAGCGCCGGGCAGAAGAAGTCCTCGGAAAACTCAAGGCGGGAGGAAGTTTTGAAGCTCTCGCCAGCCAATATAGTGAAGATCCTAACTTCAATGAGGGAGGTTTTCTTGGAACTTTTAAAGCCGGAGAAACTCTTAAACCCTTAGAAGATTCGGTAAAAACTCTTTCGCCGGGCGAATATGCGGGGCCTATTAAAACGAAGCTCGGTTATCATATCGTTAAGCTTTTAGAGCGACACGTGATTCCAGACGCTGAGTTTGAGAAAAAAAAGGAACAGATTAGAAGCGAGCTTTACCAAAAAGCCTTTGTGAAGCAGTTTCAGTTCTGGCTCGCCCAAAAACGCGAAGAGGCTTTTGTAAGGATTAATTGATGTTACGTCCTCTACGGATTGCCATAACCACCGGGGACGCCGATGGCGTCGGTCCCGAAGTTGTTGCCAAGGCTCTGAGAAAAATAGGTCCTAAAAAAAATATTCAATTTTTTCTTTGGCGAAACTCCTCTTTTCCCAAACGGGATTTAAAGAGAATTTCAAAAAACATTTAAACTTGTGACGGTGCGAAGCTGGGCGGAAGCACTCAATAAAATCCCGAGCTCCCCGAAAGAACTGGTGGACATTAACGGTAATCACAACCCCGCAAAGTGGGTGGAGGAAGCTGGAGCCGCGTGTTTCTTTAAACATCTTGATGGGATGGCCACAGCTCCTCTTTCTAAACCCTCTGTATTTGCAGGTGGGATGACCGACCTTGGCCACACGGATATTTTAAAGAGGGTCTCAAACACTAAAGACGCCTATATGACCTTTTTGGGAAAAGAATTTAACGTCATGTTATTGACAGGTCACGTCTCTATTAAGGACGTATCTGCAAAAATGACGTCTCGTAATATTATTGAAGGCGTTAATTCCGCATCGAGTTTTGTAAAGCTCCTCTCTTTAAAAAAACCTTTGGCCCTCTTGGGATTAAATCCACATTCTGGCGATAGTGGACTTTTAGGAACCGAAGAAACTGAGGTGTTGGCGCCAGCATTAGAAACCCTACGTAAGGACAAGGTTTTAATTGAGGGACCTCTCGTCCCTGATTCAGCCTTTACTCCCGATCGGTGGCCGAGGTATAGTCTCTATCTTGCTCTCTACCATGATCAGGGACTTATTCCCTTCAAGACTGTCCATGGCCAAAACGGAGTTCACATCACTTGGGGCCTTCCTTTTGTTCGCACCAGTGTTGACCACGGCACAGCCTTTGATATCGCTGGGAAAGACAAAGCCGATGCTACAAGTATGCGGCTTGCGATAGAATGGGCTATAAAACTTTGCTCTATAAAAAATGGAGATTTACGAAAATGAATTTAGAAATTTTTCGAGAATACGATATTCGTGGCGTCGTTAATAAGGACTACGACAGCACTTTTGCTTATAATTTGGGACGCGCCTTTGCGACTTATTTAAAACATCATGGAGTCAAAGAGCCGCAAAATAAAGTGACGATCGGTCACGATGCCCGGGAATCTTCGCCGGAACTTTACACTTCCCTTATAAAAGGTCTAACCGACTCAGGTGTCAGCGTCCTAAAGTTAGGACTCATAACCACTCCACTTTCTTATTTCAGTACGTTCCACCTTCCAGTTTCAGGAGCCGTAATGATCACCGGAAGCCATAATCCACCGGAGTATAACGGTTTTAAAGTGAGTTTCGGTTCTGCGACAATCTTTGGGGAGGAAATTCAAAAACTAAAACATATAATAGTGGGCAAAGACTTTATTCAAAACGCCGCGCATGGAACCACCCAAGACTATGATATTTTTCCTCCCTACCTCGATCGTTACGGCAAGGATATAAAATTAAAAAATCCGGTAAAAGTTGTCCTTGATTGTGGTAACGGCTGTGCCGGAGTTATCGTTCGGGCACTTTACGAAAAAATAGGGATTAAGCCTGAGATTCTTTTTGAAAAACCCGACGGAAGGTTCCCCAACCACCATCCCGATCCAACTGTCGAAGAGAATATGCAAGACCTAAAAAAACGTGTTCTTGAAACCGGAGCCGTTGCAGGTATTGGTTTTGACGGGGACGCTGATCGGATCGGAGTTATTGATCATACAGGCCGCCTTATTTACGGCGATGAACTCATGGTTATTTTTTCTAGAGCCGTCCTGAAAGATAATCCGGGAACCGCTATAATTGGAGACGTAAAATGTTCGGATCGCCTCTATAAAGATATAGAAAAAAACGGAGGTGTTCCCGTAATGTACAAGACGGGCCACAGTCTTATCAAAGCCAAGATGAAAGAAATGAAATCTAAGTTTTCTGGTGAAATGAGCGGACACGTTTGTTTTGCCGATCGAAACGACGGCTACGATGATGCCGTTTATGCTGGAGCAAGATTTATCGAAATTCTTTCACAAACAGGAAAAACCGTCCCTGAATTACTCGAAGGTTTGCCGGAAGCCTACGGGACCCCCGAAATAAGAATCGACACCACCGATGACAAGAAGTGGTCCATTGTAAAAGAAATTAAAAAGGAGTTCACCTCTTCAAAGGGTTCTTACAAGATTAACGAGATAGACGGAATCCGTATTTCCTTTGATGACGGTTTTGCGCTCGTTAGAGCCAGCAACACCCAACCTGTTTTAGTATGCCGATTTGAAGCAACGACTAAAGCAAGAAGAGATGAAATAAGGGCCATGGTTGAAGGAGCTGTTAAGAAACTTTTGTGAGTGACGATTTTTCCAACGACATCATTTCAGACACCGCTATTGAGGTTCGCGGCGCAAGAGAGCATAACCTAAAGAACATTAGCGTAGATATCCCTCGAAATAAAATCACGGTCATTACCGGTCTAAGCGGTAGTGGCAAGTCCTCACTAGCCTTTGACACTATCTATGCTGAAGGCCAAAGGCGCTACGTGGAGAGTCTTTCTAGCTATGCAAGACAGTTTTTGGAACAACTTCAAAAACCAGAAGTCGATTCGATTACCGGACTTTCTCCAGCCATAAGTATCGAGCAAAAGACGACATCCAATAATCCGAGGTCGACCGTTGGAACCGTGACTGAAGTCTATGATTATCTCCGCTTGCTTTATGCTAGGGTGGGAGTCCCTCACTGTTACAATTGCGGAAAACTCATCTCAAGCCAAACGATCGACCAAATGCTAGAGAGAGTCCTTTCATTTCCAGCCAACACAAAAATTCACGTTTTAGCTCCCGTCATTCGCGGCAAAAAAGGCGAATACTTGGCGGAATTCAGAAAATGGATGAAAGCTGGCTTTGTTCGAGCCCGAATCGACGGTCAGGTGATTGAACTAGCAGAAGCTAAGAAGTTAGAAAAAAATAAAGTGCACGATATTGATCTCTTTGTCGATCGTCTTATTCTCAAAGACACCGTTCGGGTCAGACTCTCCGATAGCCTTGAGACCGCCCTCAGATTAACCGAAGGTCTCGCCAAGATTGAACTTGTTGATAAAAAAGAATTTATCAATTTAAGTTCTCTAAGCGCATGCATTGACTGTGGAGTGAGTTATCCGGAATTAGAACCAAGGCTTTTTAGTTTTAATAACCCCAGAGGAGCTTGTCCCGCGTGTAATGGCCTTGGGACCAAAAGAGATCTCACCGAACCAGAATGGGTGGACGTTCCTCTTGATGATTTAAAACCATGTCCCCTTTGTCATGGACTTAGACTAAGAAAAGAAGCCCTCTTTGTTCTCCTTGGCGGGAAAAATATCGCTGAGGTTAGTAAAATCAATGCCCGGGAGCTGAAGCATTTTCTCTCTCAACTCCAGTTTTCAAATAGAGAAAAAGAAATCGCTGAAAAAGTAAGAAAAGAAATTTTAGAGCGCCTTGATTTCTTAACTAAAGTTGGCGTGGATTATTTGTCTTTGGATCGACCGAGCCAGACTTTAAGTGGGGGTGAGAGCCAGCGTATTCGGCTCGCTACCCAGATCGGATCCTCCCTTATCGGCGTACTTTATGTCTTAGACGAACCCAGTATCGGATTGCATCCACGCGATCACGAACGCCTTCTACAAACATTGAGAAATCTCTGTGACCTCGGAAATACAATTTTACTTGTCGAACATGACGACGAAACCATTCGATCGGCGGACCATGTTATTGACTTAGGGCCCGGAGCTGGTAAGAATGGCGGAGACCTTATCTCTAGTGGCACACCTTCGGAACTTATTTTAGACAAAAGAAGTTTAACCGGGAATTTTTTGAGTGGTCGACAGACAATACCGATTCCTTTTTCAAGGAGACCAGGAACGCTAGCTCAAATTTCTCTGACCGGCGCCACGGGAAATAATTTAAAAAATGTGAATTTAATTCTTCGCCTTGGAACTCTTAATGTCATCACCGGAGTTAGCGGAAGTGGTAAATCCACCCTCATTATCGACACCCTATTTAAAGCTCTAAGCAAACATTTTTATGGAAGTCCGTCAGAACCCTGTTCTTATGATTCTCTTACGGGACTAGAAAACTTAGATAAAGTCATAGATATTGATCAAAGCCCCATCGGGCGTACACCAAGATCAAATCCTGCGACCTACACGGGAGTTTTCACCCTCATTCGAGATTTGTTCTCCCAGCTCCCGGATTCGAAAATGCGCGGTTATAAATTAGGAAGATACAGCTTTAACGTTAAGGGCGGTCGTTGCGATGCCTGCGAAGGCGATGGCGTCATAAAAATTGAAATGCATTTTCTCCCCGACGTCTACGTCAAATGTGACACTTGCCAAGGCAAGCGCTACAATAGAGAAACTTTAGAAGTAAAATATAAAGATAAGAGCATAGCGGATGTCCTTGCTATGGAAGTTGACGAGGCCGTCGAATTTTTTAATAAAATTCCAACCATTCGACAGAAGTTACAAACCTTAAAGGATGTCGGTTTGGGTTATATCGGTCTTGGGCAGAGTTCGACCACTTTGAGCGGAGGAGAAGCTCAACGAGTGAAACTGAGTAAAGAGCTCTCTAAGAGGAGCACCGGTCGAACTTTGTACATATTGGACGAACCCACAACAGGTCTTCATTTTGAGGATGTTAGAAAATTACTCGAAATTCTCCAAACCCTTGTCGATCAGGGAAATACAGTGATTATCATCGAACACAATCTCGATGTCGCCAAAGTCGCAGATCATATTGTAGACCTGGGTCCTGAAGGCGGTGTTGCCGGAGGCGAAATCGTTGCGGAGGGCACTCCCGAGGAAGTCGCTCGGATCCCTCGAAGTTACACCGGTCAATTTTTGAAAAAAGTATTACGAAACTCTTCTACTCAAAAAGAAACCCACCGCCCTTTAGATCTTCCGTAAAGAGACGGGGCCTTTGCTGGCAACACCTCGGAACTCAGTTATTTCAACAATGTTGAGATTCTTGTTCTAACGACGATTCGTCTCTCCGCCTGGGCGAGCATCGACTTTTCCGTTTGAGTGGCAGTTTGCTAAGCTGAACTCGTAGGTCTTCAATTCCAGGTTGTATATTCTTCCTATGTCTCGACAAGTATTGCCGCACTCGGGCTCCTTATCATACCAGGCGCTCTTGGGATCTTTATCCAATCCCTTACACCCCTCTAAGCAAGGTTGCCGGATCCCTTCTGCGAATTCTTTGCCCCTAATGTGGTTAGGCTCGCTCAAAAACAGAAAAAAACCCCAAGCTTAAATCGCCTGGGGCCTAGGAATTCATATCTAAAATATCTTTGATTAGGCCAACTTGAACGCGATCAAAAGGCAATAAATAACCAAGGATTCAATAAGCGCAAGACCTACGATCATTGGAACAAAGATCTTACCTGAAGCCGCTGGATTACGAGCGATCCCCTCAAGGGCCGCAGCAGCAGCTTTACCTTGACCGAGTCCACCACCAAGAGCACCAATACCGATTGCCAAACCAGCGCCAAGGGCACTGTACAATCCCTTGCCTCCACTCCCTGCTTCATCAGCCAGCGCCGGAACTGCGGCCAAAAGTGAAATGCCTGTCATGAACGCAAAACGAAAGAAATTTTTCATTAGATGAGATCCTCCACCAAGTTTAATGATCGTGAGCCGTCGCCATGGAAAGATAAACCATAGATAACAGCGAAAATACAAACGCTTGCACGAAGCAAACGAATAATCCAAGGGCATAAAATATAATAGGAATGCCTAAAGGGACTAAATCTAAAAAGATTGATAGCACGGTATGGTCACCGGTCATGTTTCCAAATAACCTCAAACCTAAGCTCAATGGCCTTACTAGTTGTGAAATCAACTCGATAGGAAGCATCAACGGAGCTAGCCAAATAAGGGGCCCTAGAAAATGCTTAACATAGGCTATGCCGTGAGCCCGAAGGCCCTCAATATTGTAGAGCACAAAGGAAAATAATCCGATTGAAAGGGTCGTGTTGAGATTATCCGTGGCAGGAGAAAATCCGGGAAAAAGACCGAAAACATTATTTATAAAAATATAGATGAACATTGTGGCGACAACGGGCAAGTAAACTTGGCCATCATGACTCATGACCGAATCCACAAATCCTGTTAGACTCTCGACTATAACTTCAAAAAAATTTCTCAAAGAGATTTTTGGGGCGGGAATAAGAGCCTGTTCCGGTGTACCCGCTACGGCCTTCGCAAGGACGCAAAGCACCGCCAACAAGAGGGTGCAAAAACCCGCCGTTAATACGTGATCGGGATATTTCTCAAGGACAGGACTTAGATGGAACCATGTAAAATGCAAACTTGGCCTCTATTTTACCCAGACAGTTGCTATTAAGAAGCTTAAAGCCATCGTCGCCAACCCCTCAAATAATGGCAACAGTGGAAGCTTCCATTCCTTCACAAAAACATAAAGAACAATGACTAAAATCGCGTATTTAATTACAACGAGCCCGATCGTCATTGCAACAGATTTCTTCTCCAATATCCCCCGCCACATCTGCCCCAAGAGAACAAAGTTCAAAGACACCAAAGCCGCCCCCCATAAAAAGGGTGGGACAAATGGCCTCTCTAAAACAAATATTAAACTCGCCCCAATCCCAACGACGATAATTTGGACCAAGGCAATTTTTTTAAGACTTATCACTATCGTCGCCCATGAGACTTTTAAGACGAAGGGTCATTCTTATAACCCCGAGGACAAATCCCGTTATTGCGCCTATAGTCATAAGCCTACTCCCCGTCGAAAAATAGCTATCAGCGTAACGGCCCAGGCATAGAAAGACCAAAACGGTAACCACAAACTCAGTTATACTGAGCATAATCGTGCCGTATTGGATCAAGCGTCCCTCTTTTTGGCCTTCCGCCTCTGAATACTTTCAATTTTGAGCTCGATAACATCTGGGTGAGAATAAGTGCTTTTGATACTTTCAAGTTCTTTTATGGCATTGTCCCAGTCCTTTTTCTCTTCAAAGGCTTGGGACTTATTAAGTTTGACCTCTGAGAGGTCGGTGGTTTTTCCGAACTCCTTTTCGATGGCATCATATTCTTCAATGGCCTCGTCGATCTTCTTCTCCGCAAGAAGGCTGTCGGCCTTAAGCATTAAGAAATCGAATTTTTTGTCGCTCTTTGAATCTGTGGACAAGAACTCTTGAGCTTCGGCAATGGCCTGGTCAAAGTTGGCCTGATAGAAATAAGCCCGGCCCAATCTCAACTGGTATTCAGCTGCTTCATCTCGATTGGAGCTCGCCTGAAGGAGGCGCTGATATTCCACTACAGCCTGGGGATAATCATTCAATTTCTCATAAAATATTTCAGCAAGTTTCTGCTGGGCCCATCGAACTTCGACACTTTTCTGACTATGTCTGACCAGGTGCCTGAAAAAGAAAATGGCTCTAGGATAATCTTTGAGTTCGTAAAGACAAACTCCTCCCCCCAAACGAGCGGCTTCTAGTCCCAATGGAGACCTTGGAACGTAATGAACAACCCGTTCGAAATCCGCCGCGGCGTCACTCCATTGTCTAAGTTCCTGGTGGTGTTTGCCGGAAACCAAAAGTCGCCTTTGAAGCGTGAGCCTCGGTGAGAAAAAAATAAAAATAAGCGCAAAAACAATCGCGGCCCCCACAATGAGCCAGCGATACTCTTTAATCTTTTTGATCATTTAGAAGTCATCTAAGCGTGTCCGGCGGCGCCTTCATCTTCGTCTTGTTCTTCAACTAGAGGTGAAAAACTTACGACCTTTTCATCATCATTCACTTTTATGAGCCGCACCCCTTGGGTATTTCGACCTAAAACTGAAATGTTTTTTGCAGGCATTCGAATGACCTGACCCTTACTTGTGATGATCATTAAATCGTCTTCGTCAGCCACCATCCTTGTGCCTACAACCTGGCCCACTTTATCGGTGGTTTTTTGAGTTATAATTCCCACCCCCGCTCTTGTTTGCGTGCGGTATTCGGCAATCTCAGTTCGCTTACCGTAACCATGGCTTGTTACGGCGAGGACCGTTCCTTTATTCTCTTTATTAAAAATTTCTAACCCGACAACATGGTCGTCTTTTCCAACATTAATCCCCTTAACTCCTCGTGCACCGCGACCCATAGAACGCACTTGATCTTCTTCGAACCGAATCGACATTCCTTCAGCGGTCGAAAGAAAAATATCTGATTTTCCGTCTGAGATTTTGGCATCAATAAGTTCATCATCTAGGTCCGTGGTGAGGGCTATAATTCCCGAGGCTCGAATATTTGAAAACAGTGTTAAATCCGTTTTCTTTATAATTCCCTTTTTGGTGACCATCACAATATATTGCCCCTCTGCAAAGTCCTTCACAGGGAGAATGGCCTTTATTTTCTCGTTATTCCCCAAACTTAAAAGGTTTGCGATAGCCTTACCCTTGGCAGCCCGGGACGCAAGGGGAAGAGAGTGAACCTTGAGCCAATAAATTTTCCCTTTATCAGAAAAACATAAAAGCTGACTGTGGGTGCTGGCAATAAAGAGACTTGTGACAAAATCTTCGTCTCTGGTCTCCATCCCCTTACTTCCCTTACCTCCACGCTTTTGACTTCGGTAAAGATCTACGGGATTTCGCTTGATGTAGCCGGTGTGGGTGATGGTGACAACCATTTCTTCTTCTTCAATTAAGTCTTCATCGCTAAGCTCTTCTGACTCGGCAATAATTTTTGTCCGCCGTTTATCCCCAAATCGGGACTTAATGTCTTTAAGTTCATCGGTAATGATTCCAAAAATGAGTTTTTCGCTACCCAAGATTTCTTTAAGACGACCGATAAGAGCCATGACCTCCTTAAACTCAGCAACGATTTTATCGCGCTCAAGACCGGTAAGCCTTTGAAGTCTCATCTCAAGAATAGCCTGAGACTGAATATCCGAAAACTTATACTTTAAGCGCAACTCTGCTTTGGCTTCATCGCCATTTTTTGATTTTTTGATAAGGGCAATAACTTCATCTATGTTTTCAATGGCTACTTTTAAACCTTCCAAAACATGGGCGCGGTCTTGGGCTTTTTTAAGTTCAAAAATGCTCCGTCTCACGACCACGTCGCGACGGTGTTCAATAAACGCCTTTAAAATTCCTTTGAGTTGAAAAACTTTGGGTTGGCCATTGTCGAGGGCCAACATAATTATTCCAAAGGTGCACTGAAGCTGAGTATGCTTAAAAAGTCGATTGAGAACAACGCCAGCGTTGTCGCCTTTTTTGATTTCAATAATAATTCGCATGCCTTCTCGGGAGCTTTCATCACGAATATCCGAGATGCCTTCCATTTTCTTGTCGCGAACCTGTTCTGCGATGTTCTCGATGAGTCTGGCCTTATTGACCATGTAGGGAAGTTCGGTGATCACGATTTGCTCACGGTCGCCTTTTCGAGTTTCGATCTCCGCTTCAGCCCGCATGGTGATGATACCGCGACCGGTATTGTAGGCATCCCGAATGCCTTTTTTGCCCGCTATGTACCCCGCAGTCGGAAAGTCAGGGCCCGGAATAATTTTACTCAGAGCTTCGCTTGTCACATTAGGATCCGCAATAATGGCTAAACATCCATCGATGACTTCACCGAGATTGTGGGGTGGAATATTAGTGGCCATTCCGACGGCTATACCAGAACTCCCATTAACAAGAAGGGCCGGAATCTTAGATGGCAACACCAGAGGCACTTGCAAGGAATCATCGTAATTCGGTCCAAAATCAACGGTCTCTCTGTCTATATCAGACAAAAGTTCCTCGGCGAACTTGGTCATTCTGATTTCTGTATATCGCATGGCCGCAGCTGAATCGCCGTCTATAGAACCAAAATTACCCTGTCCATCCACTAATGGATATCTCATAGAAAAATCTTGAGCCATCCGAACGATGGTGTCGTAAATGGCAGCGTCTCCATGGGGATGATATTTACCCATAACTTCACCGACAATACGGGCGGATTTTTTATAAGGTTTGTTGTGGACATTCGAGGCTTCCCACATTCCAAACAAAACGCGTCTGTGGACTGGCTTTAGACCGTCGCGGACGTCAGGGAGAGCTCGCCCGACGATGACGCTCATCGAATATTGCAGATAAGCGCTACGCATTTCAGTTTCAATATTTACGGGAATTACACTGCTTAGTTTTTCGTCCATTTTTTATTCCAGGTTTTAAACGTCTAGTTCTTTAACTTGCAAAGCGTTGTCTTCTATAAATTTTCTTCGGGGTTCAACGGCGTCTCCCATGAGAACGCTAAATATGGCATCGGCGGCAATAGCATCTTCTATTCGAACACCGAGCAGCGTCCGTTTTTCTGGATCCAAAGTGGTCTCCCAAAGTTGTTCAGGATTCATCTCACCCAACCCTTTGTATCGCTGAATATACTGACCCTTCTTGCTTTCAGTAATTAAATATTTGGCGAATTCTGAGTAGCTGGAGAACTCTTTATCGTCGTCCTTGGTTTTTACCCTTATCGGTAAATTAGAGAAGTCCAAAAATGAAGTCCAGAGCTTCTGCAATTCATTAAATTCTGGAGACTCTAAGAGCTCGCTATTGATATTTGTCTTTAAATTAACGGAGTTTCTTATTGTCGATACTTCAGCAACAAAGCAACTGTGCTCTTTATCTTCGGTGACCTTAAAGACTACGGTAGACAACCCTGTAGAGGCATCCTTCTTTATGGCCGCTTCCATCTTCTTAAGAGCTTCGTTGAGCCTACTTTCATCTTTTAGAATATTGTCTGAATCCCATTGATGACTGACAATGTGATAAAGAATGTCTTGATCTAAGTGCGAAGAAAGAGCCTTTAAGAGTCGATCAAATTTATGTATTCGAGTGGTTAATTGGCGAAGAGTCTTTTTATTAACCTCAGATTTAGAACCTACGATTGAGACATCTTCCAAGCCGGCGCTTAATAAATAGTCCGTAAGCTCGATTTCATTTTTTATGTAGCGCTCGGTGCTTCCTTTTTTGACTTTAAAAAGAGGGGGTTGGGCTATGTAAAGATATCCTCTTTCAATAATCTGAGGCATCTGGCGATAAAAGAAGGTGAGCAGTAAAGTCCGAATATGGGATCCATCGACGTCGGCATCGGTCATAATAACAATTTTATGATATCGTATTTTGTCAGGAGCAAAATCTTCTTTGCCGATTCCTGTGCCCAAAGCAGAGATTAGCATTCTAATTTCGTCATTAGAGAGCATCTTATCAAAACGGGCCTTCTCAACATTCAAGATTTTACCTTTTAATGGTAGGACGGCCTGGTTCTTGCGATTTCGGCCCTGTTTGGCCGAGCCTCCTGCAGAATCCCCTTCGACTAGATAGAGTTCACAAAGAGCAGGATCTCGCTCTTGGCAATCGGCCATCTTCCCTGGCAAACTACCTCCGTCGAGGGCGGACTTACGCCGAGTCAATTCCCTTGCTTTTCTGGCGGCAAGCCTTGCTCTGGCAGCGTCTATACATTTACTTGTAATTGCACGGGCCACATTGGGGGTTCGATCTAAAAAATCGGCCAGCTTGTCGTTCACGAGGGCTTCTACAAGCCCTTTGACTTCGCTATTTCCTAATTTAGTTTTTGTCTGTCCTTCAAATTGAGGCTGCGGCACCTTCACGCTCACAACAGCAGCAAGCCCTTCACGGATATCGTCTCCCTCTAGGCTTTCTTTAATATCTTTAATGAGATTTGCTTTTTGGGCATAACTATTAAGAGTTCGCGTTAGAGATGTTTTGAAACCCACAAGGTGAGTCCCACCTTCAATCGTATTAATGTTGTTACAGTAAGTGGAGAGAGATTCGGAATACGAATCGTTCCATTGCATACAAATTTCGACATCAATGTTGTCTTTCTTTCCAGAAAAATAAATGGGTGGGCTATGGAGTTTTGTTTTTGATCGATTGACATATTCTACAAATTCTTTAATTCCACCTTCGTAGTAAAATTCATTACTCTTCGTCGTGCGTTCGTCCTTAAGATTTATTCTTATTCCTGCGTTGAGAAACGCAAGCTCCCTTAACCTGTTGGCTAAAGTGTCATAATTATATTCCGTCACTTCAAAGATATCGGCGTCGGGTTTGAAGGTGACTTTCGTTCCCGTCTTATCACTTTCCCCAACGGCTTTAAGGGGTGCTTGGGGATTACCAATTTTATATTGCTGCTTCCAAACTTTTCCATTTCGTTTAATTTCTAAGTTCAATACTTCAGAAAGGGCGTTGACCACACTAATGCCGACGCCATGTAGTCCACCCGATACTTTGTAAGAATCGTTATCAAATTTTCCACCGGCATGAAGTTTTGTTAGAACCACCTCAGCCGCAGAGATCCCTTCCCCTTTATGTATATCCACGGGAATCCCACGGCCATCATCTTCGACAGAAATGGAGTTATCGGCATGAATTTCAACCAAAATATTCCGACAAAAACCCGCAAGAGCTTCGTCAATAGAATTATCGACAACTTCGTAAACAAGGTGGTGAAGACCTCGAACACTTGTATCGCCAATATACATCCCGGGCCTTTTTCGAACGGCCTCTAGGCCTTCGAGGACTTTAATTGAATCGGCAGAATAACTTTGTTTAGCTTCAGTATTGGTGGCCATCAGTTCCCTTATTGTTTCATGTTCCAAACGGCTACATCCTTATTTTAAATTCACTCGCCCAGCTTCAACTTGAAATACCCGACTCTCTTCTAAAAGATGAGTCTGATCTGTAGTGGTCAGAAAAGTCTGCGCTTCATTGTTCTTTAAGAACTCAAGTAAATAGCGCCTTTTGTGCTCGTCAAACTCACTTAATACATCATCAAGAAGTAACAGAGGAAATGACCCAAAAACCTCACTATGATACACGATCTCAGCTATTTTGAAAGCCAAAATGACGGCCCTTTGTTGACCTTGAGAACAGAAAATTCTAGAGTCATTCTCATTAAATAGAAAAGAAATGTCGTGGCGATGGGGGCCCGTCAAAGTAATTCCGGCCGTTCGTTCCGCCTTGCGTCTGTCAGAGCTATTTAACTCGGAGCGCAATCGATATAAAATCTGATGTTTTTCACGTTCAATCCAGGGCTCCTGACCGCTTCGGTATGTAAATTTTAATCGATCACCCACGCCGGTTATTTTTTCTAGGATGTGGTCTATTTTAGGAAAAATCTGGTCTAAAAAGCAAAGTCTCTCTTCAGTCACCTCTGCGCCCGTCTCTAAGAATGCCCCCTCAAGACTGGACAAAATATCTTCACCTATTGCGGGTGTAAGCTCAGCACTTTTGACCTGCCTTAGGCAAGCATTGCGTTGCCTCAATGCCTTGGTGTAAGCCCGTTGGGCATAGGACGATCTCTCAGAAAGCTGGTAAGTGGCCTGATCGATAAGTGCACGACGAGATTCGGGTCCAGCCTTGATTGAAGACAAGCTTTCTGGGCTAAAGACGACCGCTCGCAACTGCGCCGTAAACTTTGCTCCCGTAACGGGCTTATGATTTATAAACGCTTTTCTGGTCTTACTTTCAATTCGAAGGCTGAGATCCGTATTTAGGTTAGACTTGCCAGAGACTTCGGCTTCAAGGAGAAATCCCCCTTGATTTTTTTGAATAAGGTCACTAGTTTTATTGGTTCGAAAGCTTTGTAATGTGGATAGATAATAAAGAGCCTCTATAAAACTCGTCTTACCTTGGCCATTATCACCAACGAGGATATTTAATATTCTGGATGGGCTTACTTCAACATTTTGGAGGTTTCTAAATTGGCGAACTCTGAACTTCGAAACCCTCACTTGAATTTAAATGCGCATAGGCATAACGACGCAAGTATAGCTTGAATCATTTGCTGGTCGTAGGATCCCCGGAGAGAGTTGGTCGTTAAGCTCTATGTCGACTTCGTCATCTTGGATATTATTAAGAATATCCATAAGGTATTTGGCATTAAAACCAATCTTAAGAGCGTCTCCAGAATACTTTACGTCAAGCTCTTCTTTGGCATCTCCAATTTCGGGATTATTAGAAAAAATCTCCATCGTATTCTTATTGATAGAAAGAGTGATCCCCTTACTCTTTTGATTGGAGAGTAAAGACACTCTTCTTAACGATGCCAAAAGTTCCATTTTCGAGACGGCCACTCGCTTCATCAAACGTGAAGGTATAAGTTGTTGATAATTGGGATATTTGCCGTCAATAAGGCGAATAAGTAAGACCGTAGATTCTCTCTTTACGATAAGGTGCGACCCTTCGAAGGCCATTTCTAAGGAGCCTTCCTCTGTTTCTAAAAGTTTCTTAAGCTCATGAAGACCTTTTTTAGGAATGATAACCCCTTCAGATTTGGAAGAAGAGAGAGGCATTTCCACTTTTTTATCTATAAGGCTTAGCCGATGACCGTCAGTAGCGACCATCCTAAAACTTGTATTTCCCGCGTTGGTTGCCCTTTCAAAATAAACCCCATTGAGGTGGTAACGGGTCTCATCGTTACTCACGCTATACAAAGTTTTTTCAATCATATCCTTAAGAATTTGCCCTTGAACTCTCACGAAATCCTTTGTTCCGTATTGTGGAAAAGCGGGGAACTCATCTGCAGCAGCTCCAACAATATTAAACACTGCCTTTTTGTTTTTTAATTCGATCCAATTATTATTCTTCTTATTTACTATAATAGTTGAGTCTGAGAGCTCCTTGACGAGGTCAAAGAGGTTTTTGGCACTCACGGCCACCTTACCCTCTTCTTGAACCTGGGCTGAAATTTCATCTTTAATACTAACTTCAAGATCGGTCGCAAAAATTGAAACTTTACCGCTTTCGGCTATAAGGAGGGCATTAGAAAGGATTGGCATCGTGTTTCGTTTTTCAATGATATTTTGAGTTTTTTGAAGGAGCTTCAAAAAGTCATTTTTCTGGATCTCAAATTTCATTACTTTTATGCCTCTCTTTAATAACTATTATATTTTTTTAAAAAACCTGTTGTAGTAGTAGGGTATGTGGATAACTCGAATTACTCACTAACCCGCTAGAATCATTTTAAATAAAACCCTCACAACTTCATTAATCAAACCTGAATAGAGCCCAAAAAATGGTGTAAAAACATTGCTGAACTTTTCCACGAAAAGTTGTTAACACAGTTATCCACAACTCACGTTCTTGTCCACTGTGAATTGTTGATTTGGGTCTCTAAACGACTGACCTCGCTTTTAAAATCGGGATTTTCAGCAAGTAAATCTCTAACTTTTGCTTCGGCGTGTAAAACAGTGGTGTGGTCGCGATTTCCAAAGGCTCGACCTATCTCAGCATATCCCATATCTAGAATTTTTCGAGTTAGAAACATGGCGACTTGCCTTGGTCTTACAATAGTTTTGACCCGGGTTTCAGATTTGAGGTCCCGAGCTGTAACACTGTAGTGGGCGGCCACAATTCTTTGGACCTCGTCAACAGATAGACCCGATTTTTCTTGATTTAAGACCGAAGCGAAAACTTCGCGGGCCAAATCCATGGTTATGGGTACGAATCTAAGCTCCGAATACATCCGAATTGTAGCGAGGTGACCTTCTAACTCTCTCACACTTTTCCTGGAGAACTGAGCAATCAGACTAATCACCTCGTCAGAGATAAAAATGCCACTCTTTTCAGCCTTATAGCGGAGAATAGCCATTCTTGTTTCGACGTCTGGAGGCTGGATATCCACAGTTAATCCCCATTCCAAGCGGGTGCGGATACGGTCCTCCAGGCCCTCCATTTCACGAGGAAGTTTATCGCTGGCGACTACAACTTGTTTGCCAGCTTCGTGAAAAGCATTAAATGTGTAAAAGAACTCTTCTTGGGAAGAATTGGTTCTTGCCAGGACGTGAATGTCGTCAATGATAAGGAAGTCATATTTTTCGCGATAACGGCTACGAAATTTGTCCATTTGATTATGACGAATACTTGTAACGACGTCATTTATAAATCGCTCACCGGAGATATAACAAATCCTCATATGGGGTCTCTTTTCTCGGACGGCATTCCCTACTGCATTTAAAAGATGAGTTTTACCCGTACCCGATGGTCCACATATAAAAAGAGGGTTGACGTCATTTCCGGGTTTTTCAGCAACGGAATGACAGGCTGCGTGAGCGAACTGATTGCCCTGGCCAACTACAAATGTCCCAAAGGTATATTCGTGATTAAGAAAATCCCTTTTTGGAGGCATATTTTCGTTGGGAAGGGCCGAAACCTCAAAATCGTCAACGGAAGTGGCTGTACTTTGTGGTTCTGTCTTTTTTTGGTTGATGACGAGCTCTATTTTAAAGGGCTGCGACACTTGGCTGGAAAAAGCTCGTTCTAAATCGGGCATTAAATTAGAAGAAATCCAGTCTTTGTAGAATGGGCCGGGTACGCCAATCTTCAAAATCTTTCCCACGGCCGTCTCTTCAATAGCGTCTAATGAGGCGTCCTCTAACCACGTCGCAAATAGACGTTGATTTGTACTATCTTTTAAAGTGAGTCTAACTCGTTCCCAAAGGTCATTTTGAGATAATGTTTGTGAAATCGTCATGGCCTTTTCTTTATTCCCCAAATGTTACACAAGAACTAACAGAGTTGTGGATAAGTTTCAACTTCTTGACAAATTTACCCTAATCGTGTCTATTTAGACTCTTTATTTAAGTTCTCTGAGACGTATTTTTTGTCTTTGTCGTAAATAGAAGTGAAAAGGATCACTAATGAAACGCACATTTCAACCGAGTCGTCGCAAGCGGATTCGAACCCATGGCTTTTTGTCCCGAATGGCCACTAAGAACGGTCGAGCCGTTCTGAGTCGACGTCGAGCAAAGGGTCGTAAACGTCTTGCCCCCACCATTAGCTCAAAGTAAAAATATCCGTACTGCTGGTACGGCTACTGCTGGTACGGCTAAGGGATACCTACTTCGCCGATCCGATTACTTAAAGACATATAAAGGTTGGTTCGTGCGAAAAGAGCTTTTTGTTTTGTATGCAAGAAAGAACCATCTTAGCGGTCATCGCTTCGGAATCACAGCACCAAAAACCTTTGGCTCAGCCGTCGTGCGAAATCGTTTTAAAAGGTGGAGTAAAGAGCTCTACAGAAAGACCCAACTTGGAGAGATCTCGGCGGCAATTGATATAAATATCTATATGGGAAATAAGCGGCATAAAAAAGAGGATTTCAAAAATGCAAGTTACAGAGAGTTCAAATCACAATTTCAAGAATCGTTCGAGGCCCTTATTAGCAGGTTTCGCTAAATTTGCGGCTTTAGCCATTAGCCTTTACCAGATATTCTTGTCCCTTCCCTTAGCGGCTGTTTTTGGTCTTCGATGTCGGTTTAACCCCACCTGTTCGACTTACGCAAAGGAAGCAATAAGGGTGCATGGCCTAATAGAGGGGACGAAAAGAGCCTTAAAGCGTTTACTTCGTTGTCATCCTTGGGGAGGGTTCGGAGCTGACCCTGTTACGATCAAAGAAAATAACATCAAGGAGGCTTTCACTCGTGGAGTCTAAAAGTACCTTCGACAGTCGCACCATATTCGTCGTGGTTCTCTGCATGCTCGTTT
>Ga0207013_1130_pt1 | contig 18482 bp, 18 predicted proteins | sample Alteio_BWMinCont_55_FD_153501 | JGI IMG/M metagenome (GOLD analysis project Ga0207013, IMG submission 153501) | Enriched cells from forest soil in Barre Woods Harvard Forest LTER site, Petersham, Massachusetts, United States -... | ecosystem: Environmental > Terrestrial > Soil > Temperate forest >...
TGTCGCGGAAGCGGTCGCAGAGGATGGGATAGGTGCCCCACAGGAGCATGCAGCGGTTGATGACTTGCTCGAAGGGCGAGAGGGCGAAGATGGGTGGGTCAGGATGGTATTTGGACAGGAGGCGGACGGTGGCGCCGGATTCGGTGAAGATAGCGATGGCGGCTACGTCGAGGTCGTCGGCGGCGTGGGCCATGCACTCGCAGATGGTTTCAGCGACCGAGAGGCGGACGCTGGGATGATGGCCGAGCGCAGGGGGTGGATCGATGCGGATCTGATGCTCCGTTTCGGTGACGATCTTCGCCATCATGGCCACGGCTTCGACGGGATATTTTCCTGCGGCAGATTCGGCGGAGAGCATGACCGAGTCGGTACCATCGTAGATGGCGTTGGCGACGTCGGAGGCTTCGGCACGCGTGGGTCGCGGGTTGTCGATCATGGATTCGAGCATCTGCGTCGCGGTGATTACAGGTTTGCGATACTCGGCGGCGCGGCGGATGATGTGCTTCTGCAGGGCGGGAACTTTTTCGGGGGGTAGTTCGACGCCGAGATCGCCACGGGCGACCATGATGGCGTCGGTGACTTCGAGGATGCTATCGAGGTGTTCGATAGCCTGTGGCTTTTCGAGTTTTGCGACGACCCAGGCGTCGGATTTCAACGCATCGAGGCGGGTCTTGACGTGGCGGACGTCTGCTGCGGTGCGGACGAATGAGACGGCTACGGTGTCGACTCCTTGACCGACGGCGAAGATGAGGTCTTCTTCGTCCTTCTCGGTGAGCGAGGGAACGTTGACGGCGATGCCGGGGAGATTGATGCCCTTGTTTTCGCCGAGCATGCCGCCGTTGATGATCTCGCAGGTAACGTCGACGCCTTTGACGGACTCTACGCGCAGTTCGATGAGGCCGTCGGAGAGAAGGATGCGGGAGCCAGGTTCGAGATTTTCGGCGAGGGTCTTGAAGGTTGTGCCGACGAGTGCGGCGGTGCCTTCGATCTCACGCGGGGTGATGGTGAAGCGCTTGCCGGCGATGAGTTGGACGGGCTTGTTGCCCTTGAGTTTGCCGGTGCGAATCTTGGGGCCCTGCAGGTCGGCGAGGATACAGATGGGCTTGCGCTCCTCCTTCGAGATGGTGCGGACCATGCGGATGAGGTCGGCTTTTTGCGCGTGAGTGCCATGGGAGAAGTTGAGGCGGGCAACGTCGAGTCCCGCGCGGACGAGCTGACGGAAGATTTCAGGGGTGCTTGAGGCAGGGCCGAGGGTAGCGACGATCTTGGCGCGACGAGTGCGTTCCATTGAAGCAATGGGGGCAATATTCGGGGATGGATTCAAAGAAGTCTTCATGAGTCGCTTTGCGGGAACTTTCTCACCATCTCTGCTTTCGGATGGTATGACCAGTGGGTTTTAACTGCCGTTGGCAATTCTAACTGGATGGAAGGGTATTTGGGGGCGTTGGGGACGAATGAGTGTGGTGCGGGTGAAAAAAACGGGCGTGAAATTCTGTGTTAAATTCTGCTCCGCAGAGGACGCTGAGCGAGATGATGTACAGCCAGAAGAGCAGGGCGATGCCGGCGCCGAGTGAGCCGTAGACCTGAGAATAGTTTGCGAAACGAGTGACGTACCAGCCGAAGATGAGCGTTGCGAGGAACCACATGATGGTGGAGACAAGGGCGCCGGGCAGGACGCGCTTCCAGGATTGTTGCATCGGCGTTCCCAAGTGATAGATGAGGCCGATGATGCCGACACTGCCGACGAGCGCGACAGTCCAGCGGATGAGGTTGGCGAGGATAAAGAAGGGAGTGCGGGCGATTGGATTGATGTACAGGGCAAGCCACTCGGTGACGAACTGGCCGAAGACGATAAGAATGCTGGCGAGAAAAAAGGGAACGAGTGACAGCGGGACGAGAAGGAGAGCGCGGAGACGGCGTTGCGTGAAGGTCCAACAGTCTTCGGGGAGGTTGTTGGCGCGGCGAACGCCCTCCATCAGTGTAGCGAGGACGCTGGAGGCTCCGATGAGGCTGACGAAGAAGGCGACGATTAAAGCGTGGGCGGATTTGGGACTATGAGATGAGTCGACGAAGTAGCTTTCGAGGAGCGGGCTGACATCGGGGGGCAGGATGCGATCGAAGAAGGCGGAGAGTTCGAAGCGCAGTGGAGCGGTGTCGGGCAGCAGGCTGATCACAGCGGCAGCTACGATGAGTGCGGGGAAGAGCGAGACCATCGCGGAGTAGGCAGTCGATTGGGCGATGTTCAGACAGTCGTGCCGGCCTGCGCGAAGAAACGCTGCGTGAAAGATTCTGGGAAGGCGCAGGAGTCGTCTCATGGGATCTGCCCCCGTATTGAGTGAAACGGGGCTATGCCTTCCACCGGTTGAGGAAATCGGTGACGGAGTTGGCGTACATGTAGCGCATGTCTCCGAACTCGGCGGCCTGCTGCGAGTAGAGAAGCTTGCCGTTGGAGTCGAGAACGGCGAGAGCGGGAACTCCCTTCTTGAGGGGGATGTTGTACTGCTCGGCTATGTCGAGGTTCTTGTCGAAGTGGCCGATGTCGACGTGGACGAGGAGGAAGTTCTTGTCGAAGAGTTCGAGGTTCGGGCTTTGGTGGAGGTAGATGTCGAGGACCTGGCAGTCGCCGCACCAGTCGCCGCCGAAGTCGAGGATGACACGTTTGTGCTCGACGCTGGCTTGCTTGAGGGTGGAGGCGATGTCAGCTTTGGGATCGGCCTCTGCGGAGTAGAGATGCTTTTTGACCGCGGGCGGCGGGGTGACTAGCGTACGTTCCGTGGTGGCCGCAGCAGGTGGCTTACTCTTGCACGCGACAATGGAGACGGAAGCGGCTAAAGCAACCAGCGCGATGGCGGAGAAGAACGCGGTACGGCGGTTCGACGTGGTGCTCGCGATCATAGAGGAGAACCTTCCTACGACTTCTTGATTGAAGCAGATTTGTTATCGGGCTTCCAGCGATTAAGGAAGGCGGTGATGGCTTCCGGACTTGTGTGTTCGAATTCTTTTTCGCGCTCGGAGTAGATGAGATTGCCGTGCGCGTCGATGATGGCGAGAGCAGGAACGCCTTTGGCGATGGGGACTTTGTACTTCTTCGCGACGTCGACGTTCTTGTCCAAGTGGCCGATGTTGATGTGGACGAGGACGTAGTTTTTGGCGAGGATTTCTGCGTTCGGGCTCTGGCGGTAGTAGATGTCCAGGAGCTGGCAGTCGCCGCACCAGTTGCCGCCGAAGTCGAGGAGGACGCGTTTGTGTTCGCGGCGGGCCTGCGCGAGGGCGACGGTGATGTCGGCGTTGGGATCGGCTGTCTCGGAGTAGAGATTTTTGTTGGGGAGTATCTGCGCGGCAGCCCTGGAAACCGGCGCGATCGCAGGCCCTAAGAGAGTAAAGGCAAGGGCCGGAAGAAGCGAGTTGCAGAATTTCGGGATCATGGATGGGCCTTATTCGAGTTCATCGAGACAGCGCGGTGCAATCACCCCTCGGTGACGAGGGTCAGTAGAGATGATGCATGAAGTATGCGCTGTGACGCAAAACTGTGTCGTTGAAGGCGCGGCTACTTTGTGTAGTAGCCGTCGCGGGTCTGGATGAGGAGCCCCTTCTGGTGGAGGGAGAGGTCGATCTGGTGGTAACCGCTGGAAGCGGCGTCCTGGCTGGGAGTGTAGCCGAGACGGTATTGCGCGCGGAGCTCTTCGGCGATCTGGGTGTAGATCTGGGCTACGTTCTGACTTTTCTTTACTTCGAAGAGACGGCCTCCGGTCTCTCGAGCCATGCGCTCCAGGTTCTTCTTGCCCTCGATGCTGCTAGGGCGGTTGGGATAGGTGCCACCATTGTTGCCACCTCCGTTGCCACCGCCGGGGTAACCACCACCGGGATAGCCGCCTCCAGGATAACCGCCACCGGGGTAGCCTCCACCGGGATAGCCGCCTCCGGGATAACCACCGCCATGGCCGCCGTGCTGCGGATAGTCCTGGTGCGGCTGTTCGCCTTTGAAGTAGATGGCATAGATGATAGTGTCGGCGCGCTGGGCGGCTTCGATGGATTTTTCGAAGGTCTCTTTGCTGCCGTTGTCACCGCCGTCGGAGAGGATGATGATGGCTTTACGACCGGTTTGCTTGCTCATCAGTTCGTCGGAGGCGAGGAAGAGGGCGTCGAAGAGGACGGTTCCACCGCCGCGGCGCCGGCCGCCACCACCGCCGTTGTTATTGTCGTCAGAGGCGGCAGAAGTTCCTTTTCCGGGAGTGTCAATCTCCCTGAGCGCAGCTTGAAGCAAGGGGCGAGAGGAGGTGATGTCCTGCAAGAGCTCGGTCTGTCGGGCGAACTGCATGACGAAGGCCTTGTCCTTTGGCGTGGTCATCATCTGGTCAAGGAAGGTGCTGCTGGCGGTACGCTCCTCGTCGATGACATCGCGCTGAGAGAGGCTGGTGTCGACGAGCAGGCCAAGGGTGAGCGGCAGGTTGGTGTCCTTGTCGAAGTAGCGGATGGTCTGTGGTTTGCTGTCGACCTGCAGGACGAAGTCGTCCTTGGTGAGGTTCTGGATGAGTGCTCCCTTTTTGTCGCGGACGACGACGGGAAGATTGACGAGGCGAGCATCGACGGAGAGGGTGGGAGCGGTGGAGGTTGGGGTCTGGTCGGGTGCAGAGGGCTTTTGCTGCGCGGGGAGACGGGACGCGAGAAACAGACAGGCCAGAAGCAGAGGCCGGTACGAGCGAGAGGCGATCATGAAGATTTAGACGACGTTAGCTGGGCAGGGTTTCAGTTGAGGGCTAGTTTGCCGCGACGCAGCTGCCTGCGAAGAGCAGTCCGAGAGCTGTCGTCCTGAAAGTTGAGGGGATGGAAGAGGTTGTGGTGCACCGCGAGAGGTACAGGCAGCCGAATTTTTGCGACGGGCAGAATGAAGGACCGGGCTAAGCTGTTGTAGTACGATTCGCACGACGTATGCAGGGGCCAAACGCTCAACTGAAGAGCAGCACAAGGGTGCAAATGGACGAGAACCGAAGCAGTGGCGCGGGGACCCTGGAGGTATCGCAAGCCGATTGCATCGTCATGCGCCCGGAACCTTTGTCCTGGGTGCATCTGACCGCCACATTTTTTATCCTGCTGCTGTTTTCGTGGCTGGGAATCGATCTTTCGCGTCAGTCTGACGGCGTTTCGACGATCTGGTTTACGAACGGATTATTGTTTGCGCTGGTGGTCGTTCGACCACGAAACCAGTGGATTCCTTATTTTGTTGTGGGACTCTCCGCAGACATTCTGGCTGATGTCATCTACGGCGATCCTTTTCCACTCGCGTTAGGCGTCTCGGTCGCCAACTCGGTTGAGGTGATTACGTCGAGCGTGTTGCTGACCCGCTGGTTCGGAAGTCCGTTTCCGCTGACAAGACGGCGTCCGCTGCTGGCGTTTCTGGGTGTCGCGGTGCTCGGTGCGACTGCGGTGACTAGTGCCATGGGAGCGTCGTGGACTCTGCTGTTTGTGAATGCCGGGCCGTGGTGGATGCTGTTCCGTACCTGGTATCTGGGCGATGTGCTCGGCATGGCGATCATTGCGCCGCTGGTCTTCATCCTCCAGCGACCCGGGTTTTTCGTTGTGCTGCAGCGGCAGCGGCTGATGAATACCCTGCTGGTGCTTACGGTGCCGGCAATTGCGACTGCACTTGTCTTCAGCCAAAGTAAAGACCCGCTCATCTTCTTTATCTTCCCTGCCCTGTTGCTCGTTGTGTTTCGGCTGGGATTCCCCGGCACGGTGCTTTCCATCTTTGTTATCGCGCTGATCTCTATTTCGTTCACGATTAAGGGACATGGGCCGCTGATGTTGATCACCGGCTCGAATCTGCTGCATCGCATTGTGATTGAGCAGATATTTCTCGCGGTGGCCCTGTTCACATGTTTTCCCGTGGCGGCGCTGCTGGAAGAACGCAAAGAACTGCAGGATTCGCTGCTGAAGAGCGAGCAACGGTATCGCGAACTGGCCAACGCAGACGCGTTGACTGGACTGGCGAACCGGCGGGGATTCGATGAGCGGCTGGAGAAGGAGTGGAGTCGTGCGGAGGGTAGAGGAGAGTCGGTGGCTCTGCTGCTGATCGATGTGGACCTGTTCAAGTCGTACAACGATATTTATGGGCATATTGGCGGAGATGCCTGCCTGAGGTGCATCGCAAAGGTGATCGCCGACACGCTGCAACGGCACTCGGATATCGCGGCGCGATTCGGCGGTGAGGAGTTTGCGGTGATACTGCCGGCCTCGGAACTGGACGCCGCACTCAGGGTTGCGGAAAGCATTCGCCACGCCGTGCTGGCGATGAACCTGCCGCATTCCGGGAACCCGAATGGTGTCCAGACGATCAGCATTGGCGTCGCTGCTGCAGTTCCCGACAGGAAGACTTCGGTGACCTCGCTGTTGACTGCTTCAGACCATGCCCTGTATCGCGCCAAGTATCTGGGGCGCAATCGGGTGGAAGGCGCGGTGGCAGAGACGCACGGGATGGAGATGTCGGCACAGGATTAGTACTCCAAGCGACACTGATGACGAAGGGTCTGGGAGATTGGATTTTTTTCTGGTTGTGTCACGCAGGGGCGAGTATGCTGGCGGCACGATGAGACAACTTCTTTGTCTGGCAGCTGGGTGCCTCTGCGCGTGCTTTGGTGCGGGCTGTGCGTCGGTTTCTGCGACTGCCTCGACAGCGAAGACGCAGGCGCCAGCTACCGTGACGACGCCTCCCGCGGGCTCTGCGAAGACGATTGTGCTGTGGCCGAATGGGGCTCCAGGCGCGCTGGGAACCGGCGATGGAGATGTCCCAAAGATGTTTGAGTACCCGGCGGTCGGGGCAGGCGTTCATTCGGCTGTGATTGTGCTGCCCGGCGGTGGGTATACGCATCTGGTGACGGGTAAAGAAGGCGCCGCCGAGGCTCGCTGGCTGAGTGAGCGCGGCGTGACGGCGTTTGTGCTGGAGTACCGGCTGGGACCGCGATACCACTTCCCTTCTCCAATGCTCGATGCAGCTCGGGCGATGCGGTATGTGCGCAGCCATGCAGTCGAGTTAGATGTGGCAAAGGATAGGATTGGGCTGTGGGGATTCTCAGCCGGAGCACATCTGGCGGGATATCTGTCAACAGTAAACGACACGGGCTCGGCTGGCTCACCGGATCCGATTGAACGGGTCAGCGACCGGCCGGACTTTGCGATTCTTTCGTATGGGCGGTTCAGTATGGACGAGGCGATTCCACGCTCGACGAATATGGAAGGTCTGCTGGGAGACCATCCGACAGAGGCGATGCTGGATGCGATCTCCGTGGTGAAACTGGTAACGAAGAATGCGCCGCCGTGTTTTATCTACTCGACGACCGCGGACCAGACCGTGAACTCGATGAACGCAACTGCGCTCTACGATGCTCTGAAGCGAGCAGGAGTGCCGGTGGAAATGCATATCTTCGAAAGAGGACCGCATGGTACGGGAATGGCACAGGGACTGAAGGATTTGCCTGAGCTCGCCATCTATCCAACACTGCTGGCGAACTGGATGGAGTTGCATGGATGGATGCGGAATTAGGCGCGGCGAGGAGCAGATGGTCATTCTTTTCAGTGCGCGATCGAGAGAAAGCTCCCTTGAAAGGGCATCAGAGTTAACTCTGCGACTGCAGGTGAGCAAGAGAAAGCAAGACACTAAAGCGTTTTTGTTGCGAAATAGATGGATTGTTCGGTTAAGCTGGATTGGGCCCATTACGGCACCATTCAGGCACGTAGTTTGAGGTATCTCTTGAAGGATTTTGCGCTCGATTTCCCGCGACCGTGGGTATGGAAAGCGGTGTTGTCGGCGTTCCTGGTCTGGATTGCATTCGAGCAGTTCCAGCGAGTGAATCATGGTGCTCATTTGGGAGCGTTGACTACTGTGCTTGTGACGCTGGCGGGCGCGTCGGTCGCGGTGTGGGTGCTGTGGCGCGAATATGGACGTGCGGCAAAACTAAGAGGTGCGCAAGAGGCGCATTCGCAGTTTCTGGCGGCGGCTGAGACAAGCCTGGATGCCTTTGGTCTCCTCGAATCTGTAAGGAACAACGACGGCGCGATTGTCGACTTCCGTTTTCGTTATGTGAACGCAAATGCCGAGCGGCTGATAGGGCTGCCGCGTTCCGAACTGTTGGGGCAGACCCTTTGTTCGGTGACGCCGATTCGTTCGACGGGCTCGATGTTCGGCAGGTTCTGCAATGTGGTTGAGACCGGAGAGCCCCTGAACGAAGAGTTCCCCGTGACGTATGACAGCGTGAACGCGTCGTGGTTGCGGAGCCAAGTGGTGAAGCTCGGAGACGGGCTGGCTGTTACGTTTAGCGATATCAGTGAAGCAAAGGCCACGCAGGAACGATATGCGCACCTGGCCGAGTTTACAGATTCCGTCTTTCAGAACGCTCCCTTCAGCATCGTCGCGACGGATACGCATGGGTTGATTACGGCGATGAATGTAGCGGCAGAAAAACTGACGGGCTATAGCCGCGAAGAACTGGTGGGAAAGGTTCCCCTGACCACGCTGCATGATGAGCGCGAACTACTCGGCAGGGCTCTCAGTCTGGATCCTACGGCGACACTGGAACAATTTGGATTCAGCGTATTGACGGCGGGTGTGGCCGAGGGCGGAATTGAAGAGCAAGAGTGGACGCTGATCCGCAAGAATGGGGATCGCACACCGATCAACCTCGCGATGCGTGCTGTGACGACAGACCATGGCGAGGTAAGCGGATATGTAAGCATTGCGTTCGACATCACCGAACGCAGACAGATGCTGGATTACGTCACGCATCTTGCGACACACGATCAACTGACGGGTCTTGCGGGGCGGGCGCTGTTGCAGGACAAGACGGTGCAGGCAGTAGAGCTGGCGCGGCGTTACGGAACGAAGGTGGCTGTGTTTGTGATCGACCTGGACCACTTCAAACGTCTGAACGACTCGCTGGGCCATGCGGCAGGAGACCAGCTTCTGATCGAGGCTGCTCGGAGACTGAGCCGTTCGGTGCGCAGTACAGACGTGGTTGCCCGGGTGGGCGGAGATGAGTTTGTCGTGGTAATGCCGGACATTACGACCGTCGAGGATGTGGAGCAATGCGCGGCCAACCTGGTGGCGAGGCTTGCACCGGAGATCTCGATTGAAGGGCACCTGGTGCAGCTGACTGCGAGCGTCGGGGTGTGTATTTATCCCGAGTACGCGTCCGATGCAAAGCATCTGCTGAAGCGAGCGGATTCGGCGATGTATGCTGCGAAGGAGAATGGCCGGAACCAGTACCAGATCTTCAGCGAGAGCATGCTGCAGGAGACGGCAGAGCGTCTGACCATGGAGCACGCGCTGCGCCATGCACTGACCAATGGAGAACTGAGCGTCCACTATCAGCCACAGATCTCGTTGAACACTGGAGAGGTAGTTGGAATGGAGGCGCTGCTGCGCTGGAGTCATCCGAAGCTGGGATGTATCTCGCCGGAGCAGTTTATTCCGCTTGCCGAAGAGACGGGGTTGATTGTTCCGATCGGTGAGTGGGCCTTTATGACAGCTTGCTGCGATGGCAAGGCGTTGCAGGACGAGTTAGGCATGGACCTAACGATGTCGGTGAATCTGTCGCCGCGCCAGTTCCAGCAGAAGAACCTTTTGTATGTGGTCGAAAACTCGTTGAGGAAGAGCGGCCTGCCGCCGGAGAGACTCCAGATCGAAATCACGGAGAACATGCTGATGTCCAACTCCGAGGATATCCTGGACAAGCTGCAGAAGATGCGGGAGCTAGGAGTGCGCATCTCGATCGATGACTTCGGCACAGGATTCTGCAGCTTCTCCTACCTGCTGCAGTACCAGGTCGACCGGCTGAAGATCGATCAAAGCTTTGTGAAGAAGGCCGGAACCGATGCGAACGCAGCCGCAGTGGTGCGAACGATTATTGCGATGTCCCACGGGTTGAATATCAAGGTAGTGGCCGAGGGAGTCGAGACCGAAGAACAGATGCGTTTTCTGCTGCGAAGAAAATGCGACGAAGCCCAGGGGTTCTTCATTGCGAAGCCGATGGCCCCGGAGGACTTCTGCGACGCGGTGCGAGCCTGCGCCGAGAGGATGACCCTGCGTTCCATTGAACCAATGGCGAATTGGGTAAGGTAGGATCCCGAGCGCTTCGGAACTAATGGCTAGACTTTTGCCTGGGCGCGCTTGATCAGGTGGTAGATGCCAAGCAGAATGAGAGCTCCGACAAGCGACATGAGGAAGCCCGCGGAATCTTCCGGTCCGTAGTGGCCTATCGCGCGACCCAGGAATGTCCCCAGAAAAGAACCCGCTATGCCGATGAGCATCGTGATCCAGATACCACCGGGGTCTTTGCCTGGCATGATGAATTTGGCGATGGCACCGACGACAAGACCGATAATAGCCGTCCAAAGCAAATGACCCATACTCGTTCCTCCTTGTTGGTTTTCAGGGGCCCGCCAGATGCGTCTCGATTGTTGGGAAATCATACTCCAACTGAAGGCAGATACAAGAATTTGATCCGCAGGATGGAGCTTTTTTTTTTGACGGCTTCAACAGAACCGACGATGAGACACCCGCGTGGGATGGCAGCACTTGTACGTGAAGAGACGTCACGCGCTGCGAACGATCAGGTCGTTCTTCCATAGCGCCAGAACAACGTCCATCTGACTGTTATGGGGCACAGCTTCGCCGTCGGTGACCTCTGCCCAGAGGGTAGTGACGGTCATGTGAGTGCCAGCGTTGAGCAGGGAGGCGGCCCGGAGTGCGTATGCCTTGTTCTTGTTCGACGGAGCGTATTGGCCGGCGGGAATCCCCTTGACGAGGCCCGCTTCGCAAAGGCTGAGGAAGGCGAAGCGGGGACCGCCTTTGCGTTGAGCTGATGGGCTGGTCGGGTAAAGTTTCGCTGTGGCTTGCTCCCACCGGACTGCGGGGGAGATCGCCTTGCCATGGGTGTCCATTCGTGCCGCGATGAGAGCTGCTTCACCGTATTTGTTTGCCATTTTGTCTCCCATCTTTCGCCGGCAGGTTGCTTGTCGGCACTGCTATCAAACCATCCTCCCAAAGCTTGATGCCGCCGTCGATGGCATTGCTGTTGGCTCCGAGGATGACGTGGCTGGGAAGATCCTTCATAAGTTTGGCATTGCCGCCGCCGAGGAGGACAGAGTCGCAGACCATGGCGGTCTTGAGGCGCTGCACGATGTCGAGCACCGACTTTCGCCAGCGTTTTACGCCGCGTTGCTGGAGTCCTGCAGCGCCGACGTACTCCTCGTATGTGCGGCCTTTTTTGTAGGGCAGGTGCGCAAGCTCGAGTGGAATCACGACTCCGTCGAAGACCATCGCCGATCCCATACCGGTGCCTATGCCGAGGAAGAGCATACGGCCACCTTTATAGCCGCCAAGGGCCTGCATTGCGGCGTCGTTGATGAAGCGCAGTGGTTTGCCAAATGCTTTTTGATAGGAGAAGTCGATCCATCCGGCGGCGAGGTTGTGAGGCTCTGCCAGCGGATGGTCATGAACGACTGGCCCGGGGTACCCGATGGAGATGCAGTCGTACGACCAGCCTTTCGTGGCGGCAAGAACCTCCTGAGCCATCGTTTCGGCGTTCATCTGCGGGCCGGAGGGGATCTTGATTGGAACGCGCATATCACTCGAGGCGACCTTGACATTCGTTCCACCGACGTCGATGACCATGACCTTCATAATGAGCGGAATATTAGCAGCGAATGGAGGCGAGTGCGCGCTAAACCGTATTGTTGTCATTTGGCTCGCACGATCGTGGCGCGAATGAGCTTGTCGAGCTTGGGAAACTCGCGATCGAGGTTGCCGCCTTCGAACATTTCGTCCTGGTGGCCGGCTCGCATGCCTCCGCCTGAATGTTCTCCGTAGCCGCCGAAGAGTTTTTCAACGACATCCATTCCTTCGACGACCTTGCCGAACGGAGAGAAGCCGGCTTCGACATCGTTGCGGGCGGAGTTGTCGCCAAGGTTGATGTAGACCTGAGTGGATCGTGTGTTGGGGCCAGTGTTGGAGAACGCGACGTAGCCCGGTGTGTTGTGTTGCTTCAGCGTGTCGTCAGAGATGGTGATGTGGCGTTGCTGCTGAGCGATGGCGGGGTCGCCGCTGATGCCGAACTGCACCCAACGGCCAGGCACGACGCGAAAGAAACGGGAGTCGTCGTAGTACTTCGAGCGGACCAGGGAGTAGAAGCGGTCGGCCCCATGAGGCGACCAGTCGCGGTGCGTTTCGATGATGAAGTTGCCGGCAGTGGTCTCGACTTTTACGCGGAAGACCTCGGGGGCGGTTCGATGCGAAAAAGGGAGAGCCAGCAGAAGGCAGAGTAGATAGATCATTAAAACAGGTTAATGATTTTGCCTGAATTCTGCCAGAGGGCGGATAGAAGCGATTGAAAACAAAACGGAAAGAGTTAGCAGAATAATTTGTTTGACAATCGTATACTGATAAGATTATGTTGGTGACGGGCACTTTTGCCCTGGAGATTAGAAATTATGCGTAGAGTAATTGTGGCCACCCTCGCCCTGACCCCGATGCTGCTTCACGCTCAGGCAAATTCGCCTGCAAAAACCCAATCCTCCCCCACCTCCTCCACCCTTCAATCCAAACTCGTTCAGCCCGGTGAACTCAGCGGTTCCGAAGCAGCTCACGTCACTGCTCCGCTTCGCGTCTCCACCGGAGTTGTTGCGCCAAAACTGATCCACACCATCGCGGTCGAATCGGATCCGGATGTTTCGCCATGGAGCATCAATGCCGATCGTTTGACTGTTGTCGAGATGATGGTCGACAAGAGCGGCAAGCCGACAGATCTGAAGATCGTCCGTTCGCTTGGTCCTACGATGGATAAGCACGTTCTGGCGGCAGTGAGCCAGTATCGCTTCACGCCGGGCACACTGGATGGTCAGCCGGCGCCTGTTCCGGTCAACCTGGAAGTCACTCTGCGCTCGCGTCAATAGGGCTGCTACGAGCCCTCCCCGCTACAAATGAAGCACAAAAGGCCGGATTCTTTCGAGTCCGGCCTTTCTCTTTAAGCGCTGAAATGCAACGGCCGTGAATTAGCGGGGATGGAAGACCAGAAATAGAACGAAGGTTGCGACGATGATGCCAACGATGACATAGATCATGGTCGGGCTGGCGATGCCAACTCTCTTGTTCGGAGGTGGGACGACCGGTTCCATGGGAGACTTCGATGCGTGCGGAAGCCTAGGTGATAGCTTTGGACAAGAATTGTCTCATGGCGATGGCGATCTCTTCCACATGGGTTTCTAGGGAGAAATGCCCCGTGTTCAGGAATTGGACGGTTGCGTTGGGGTTGTCGCGTGGGTAAGCGTTGGCGCCGGGAGGGATAAAGAATGGGTCATTTTTGCCCCAGATGGCGAGCAGCGGCGGCTTGGATTTGTGGAAGTACTCATGGAAGGTAGGATAGAGCTTCACGTTGTTGGCGTAGTCGAGGAAGAGATCCAGCTGGATGTCCATGTTGCCGGGACGCTCGATCATGGCGGCGTCCAGGGTGTAGCCTTCGGGTGCAATGACGTTAGGATCCGGCACGCCGTCGAGGGTGGCCTGGGCGATAAATTCTCGACGGTTCATGGGGTGTCCTCCGCTGATTTTCGGGTGCTAAATAACAATTTTTTTTAGGGCTGGGTAGATGGCCATTTTAGAGGGGTTTTTTTGCAAAAACGGGGTGTCAGACCATGGTTTTTCCATCGTGAGTTTGTGGTGAATTGTGTACCGAACGTGGTTCTTAGAAGCACGTTTTTGGGTGTCGAAAATTTTCCTCTCTTTTGAGATTTATTTTTTGAGGTTTCCCGTTTTGGGAAGTGAAATTGAGCGGCCCCGTTATTATTCAGAAAAGCCCTCTTTTCGAAAGGACCTCCCGTGCGCCTATCCCGCTCGCTTGCTGCTGTCTCTCTTTTTGTTGTTGCTGTACTTCCAGCGGTGGCGCAGACGCCTCGCACCAAACCCGTCACGGACGCGGAGGTCGCCGCGATTACGCGAGATGCCATCCTGATCGATACGCATGATGACGTTACGTCGAGGACTGTGGATGGTTACGACATTGCCACGCCGAACAAGCGGGGGCAGACGGATCTTGCGCGGATGAAAGGTTTTCTGGGTGCGGAGTTCTTTGCGGTGTATGTGGGGGTGGAATATGTGGAGGGGAATCATTCGGCGAACCGCGCTCTCCAGATGATCGACACTGTTCGTACCGACATCATTGCTGCGCATCCGAAGGAGTTTGTGTTTGCAACGACGGCGGACGAGATTGTCGCGGCACACAACGATCATAAGATCGCTGCGCTGATGGGGATCGAAGGCGGGCACGCGATCGAGGACTCGCTGAGGCTGCTGCGGGACTACTATGCGCTGGGCGTTCGGTACATGACGCTGACGCACTTTAACACGAACAACTGGGCGGACTCGCAGGGTGACTTCGAAGATACGAAGGTGAAGCATCATAACGGGCTGACGCCGTTTGGCAAGGATGTTGTTCGCGAGATGAACCGGCTTGGAATGATGGTGGATATCTCACATACGGCGGATAAGACTTTTTACGATGCGCTCGAGGTTTCGACGGCGCCCATCATCGCGTCGCACTCGAGCTGCCGCGCGGTATCCAGCCATACGCGCAATATGACGGACGATATGATTCGCGCGCTGGCGGCGAAGGGTGGGACGATGCAGATCAATTTTGACTGTGCCTATCTTTCGCAGCGGTACTCGGATGCCGCGAAGCCGATTATGGCGGAGCTGCGGCCGCGGTTCCAGGAGGCGATGAAGATGGAAGATCCAGTCGCGCGGGCTGCGGCTATCGATAAGCTGGAGGAGGAGTCAACCGCGAAGCTGCCGCCGGCTACGCTTCCCGATGTTGTGGCGCAGATTGACCATGCGGTGAAGGTTGGCGGTATCGACCATGTGGGCATTGGGACGGACTTTGACGGCGTTGGGTGCGTTCCGAAGGAGCTGAGTTCGTATGACAAGTTCCCTGCCCTGACGCGGGCGCTATTGGAGAAGGGGTATTCGGCTGCGGATATCAAAAAGATTTATGGGGGAAATCTTCTTCGTGTGATGCGGGCGGTGGAGCAGCGGGCACGGGAGTTGAAGGATACTCCAGCGATTGAGACCAAGATCGGGAAGTAAGGTTTCTGCTGGCTAGGAGACTAGCTTCACGTCGCATGGCTTGAAAGCCTTCAATCCATCCACTGTTAACGTTCTGCTGCGATTTTCATGCTGACGAGACCTTTGTCGAAGTCGCGGCCGATCATCTTGTCCATGGTGGTGAAGACGCTCATGAGCTTGCCGGGGATGAGGTTCAGCGGGCCATACATGATCCAGTTGACCTGGGTTGACGAACCTTGGGGTTCGAGTACGAAGTCTGCGGTGTTGTGGCCTTCGAAGGGCTTGAGGAAGTCGAGTTTGATGGAGGTCTTTTGGGGTTCAACGGAGAGGATTTCCATGCGGCCTTTGCCGACTTTGCTACTGCCTTCCCACTCGTAGACCGCGCCGGGGCCACTGGCGGGGCCGGAGTAGGTGGTCTTCATGGTGGGATCGAGCTTCGCCCACGGCGACCAGGCGTTCCATTGATGGAAGTCGTTGATGAGGGCGGCGATCTTTTCGGGTGAGGCGTTGATAGTGATGGAGCGCTCGACGCGGAAGGTGTTCGGCTTGGTGAGGGCAAGGATGAAGATGGCAGCGATGGCCAGGACGACCAGGCCAATAAATGTGAGCATGACGTCTCCTTGGAATGAGCCGCCAGTATAGAGGCGAAGAGAAGGGTTCCGCCACCGCGAATGTGCAGTTATCCCTTGGCTATTTTTGGGCGATACGTGAAGCCGGCGAACGCTGGGTGAGGTTCGCTAAGCGATAGGCTCGGCTCTCATCTTTCGGATCCGCTACGAGTTCGGCGCGCTTATCGTCTTCGGACATTGGAATCGCCTGGCACCACACCATCTCAAAGCCGTCTGCGAATACGGTCGCTTGCTCCGGCTTTTGATACACGACCTCGAGATCGCTGCAGTGTCCGCTAAAATGCATTTTCATTTTTTCGGCCAGACGTCGCATGACCTGCTCGCCGAACGGATTGTAGAGATATACGAGGCAAGGCCCTTGAGGCCACTCCAACTCCAGGGCATCGCCGCATGAGATTCGAATGGGGCACTTTGCTTTTCCTGCTGCAGTCCACACGTCCGCATTTCCGACGGCGATCTTTGCCAAAGCTGGATTTAATTCAACTCCAACCACCTCGCGAAAGCCAAGCTGGGAGGCGAGCAGGGCTGCTCGTCCCTTGCCGCAACCGAAGTCGATGAAAGTGTATTGTGCGATGGCGTACGCGGGGCAACTTGCCTGCCACTTCGCGATCGCACCAAGAAAGCGCGATGGCGCGATCGCCGCATAACCCGCGATGAATCGGTCATTCGCGTGGCCGATTGCGAGATCGTGGCCGGGGATGAGTCCGTCGGTGTTTACCCCATTTTGTATATCGAAGGGATGCGGCGCGCGAGTCTCCGGAGGCCTGAGCTTGCGTCCGAGACTCTTGGCCGCCGAGGTCAACGTTCCGACCAGTCCCCGATGCTCGATGGACCACCGGATTTTATGTACAACTCGCAAATGGTTCCCCCGCCTGGGTTCCAAAACATCTTCAGGAGTGCATGATCGGCTCTTTGGATTGATTCGACTTTTTCTGCGCCAGAATCTCGTAGTGCGGGCCGTTGGGGGTTATGTTGCTGCGGTAGAGATTGATCGTGTCCGCGGTGAAGCTGTGCAGAAGAGACAGTGGTAGAGTGCGTTGGGTGTTGGTGAGACGCAGAGAGCCGTGGAAGCGGGCGAGCGTGAGGTGAGGATGGTAGGGGCGATCTTCGGGGGAGAATCCGCAGCGGGCCACGCTACCGGCGATTTGTGATTGCAGATGCAGGAGGTGAGGGATGGGGTCGACTTCCGCGATGAGGACACCGGCACGCGGGAACGTGTTCAAGGTGGTGAGTCTGATTGGGAAGGGCGTGATGATGAGTTCTGCTAGCTCATGCTTGATGCAGGGGAGCGTCGGTTCGGCGACTTCGCCAAGAAAGACGAGGGTGAGGTGGATGTTTTCCAGTGTGGTCCAGCGGGCCTTGGGGAGCGGTATTGTTCGCGCGTGCCGAGTGATGGCGCTGGCTAGTTTGGCGGGAATGGGCAGGCCGATGAAGAGGCGCATGAGAGTTGGATGCGGGAACGGACGGGGAACGTTTCAGCACCGTTCGGACTGTCAGCTATCGGCTGACGACATCCCACCCTTCGCAAAGTGCGCGAAGGATGGGCGGCGCCCGATCGTTTGTGGTGCCAGACGAGTTCGCTTACTGATTGGAGATGGTTGCGATGGAGCCGTCGATCTTGGTGAGGTGCACCGTGAGTTTCTCGTTGTAACAGCGGACCTTGTCCTGAAGGAAGCTAAGAGCGAAGGCTTCGCCGAGGACAATCGAAGAGTCGGTGTCGCTGCGCCAGTGAATGCCGGCGAGAATGCCGTGGCCGAAGGAGATGTTGTGGGCGAGCTTGTTCAGCTCTCCGTTGACGGTGAGGTTGGCTGCGTCGGGGCCAATGTAGCGGTCGACCGAAAGACCGTCCGGCGTGGGCACGAGCGGGTTGGGGATGATGAAGTTTCCGTCGTAGAAGAACTTCAGAATAGTGATGCAGGCTCCGGCGACGACGCCGTGGCCGGTGGGATAGGCGGGGTGCGTGGGCGATCCCTCGGGGAACGGCTGCGAGAGGAACCAGCTGTTGTTGGCGTCGTAGCAGGCTTTGAGGGCCTGCGAGTTGAGGACGTTGTTGTTGAGGTGGGCCTGGAGGGAGCCTAGCTGGTTGGTCTTGGTGAGGTAGGCGACGCCGCCGCTGGACTCCGGTCGTGGACGCAGGTGAACGAACCACTTCTGGTACCAGACGGTGTCGAGAACGCGTGCTGCGACTTCGCCGATGGTCGCGGAGATATCGGGTTGGCCGAGGGTGTCGAAGCCGTTTTGTGTGCGGGAGGTTGTGTAAGGATTGCCGGGGTTGAGCGGGACTCCGAGGGTGTTCATGACAAGGTAGGCGACGAAGTAGGCCTGGAAGAGCACGTCGACGTGGGTCCAGGCACAGAGGGCGCGGCCGTTGTAGAGGTATCGCAGGGTGGGATCTTTCTGATTTCTCAGGCCTGTATCGATGCCGTTTTGGACCTGGAGGAACGAGACGGAATCGAGCATGTAGTCGAGGCCTGCATGGTAGGTGATGTATTGATTGCTCATCGGCATCGCTCCGAAGGAGGAGGGGGCGATGATGAGTTGCGAGATGTATGGGCCGAGTGTTTCGCCAGGATATGCGCCGCGGAAGAGGAGTTGCGGGGTGACTTGACCGGAGTGCGTTCGCGGGCCGGTGTAGGAGGGCATGCTGGTGAGTTCGGCGCAGGCTGCGGCGGAGATGGGGCTGGTGGCGTAGTCGGTGAATGCTGTGTCGCGCAGGAGAGAGCACCAGTAGAGCTCGGCGAGCTCTG
>Ga0207013_1132_pt1 | contig 18247 bp, 18 predicted proteins | sample Alteio_BWMinCont_55_FD_153501 | JGI IMG/M metagenome (GOLD analysis project Ga0207013, IMG submission 153501) | Enriched cells from forest soil in Barre Woods Harvard Forest LTER site, Petersham, Massachusetts, United States -... | ecosystem: Environmental > Terrestrial > Soil > Temperate forest >...
AATCTCTTCTAGCCAAAACCCAAGAGGCTTTTACAAATAAATTAGACAGTCTGATTTTAAACACAAAAACATTTGATTCCTCTTTTTTAGAATCCCTGGAAGAGCTTCTCTATACGAGCGATTTGGGCCCTAAGACTGTCGAAAAACTACTCTTGAAAGTGAGAGAGACTTTAGGACGAGGGGAGCTTTCTCAACTTCAGAAAGTCAAAGAGGCGCTCTTTGAAGAAATCTCGTCAATATTAGATTCCGCTTCGGTCAAGTCGGGAAACTGGGCCGTCAAGCCTTGGATTGTACTTGTCGTCGGAGTCAATGGTGTCGGTAAGACGACGACCATAGGAAAACTTGCTCAATACTATTCTTCACTGCAAAGAACGGTCTTGATTGTGGCCGGGGATACTTTTAGAGCGGCAGCCGAAGAACAGCTGCGCGCTTGGGGTGAACGGGCCAAAGTTGATGTGTATATGTCAACAACGACAAAAGATGCTGCGGCGGTGGCCTTTCAAGGTATTCAAAAAGGAGTCTCTGAAAATAAAGATGTCATTATTGTCGACACCGCTGGGCGCCTCCACACCAAAGAAAATCTAATGGAAGAACTGAAAAAAGTGAAGCGCGTGGTGGACAAAGCTTTACCGGGTGCCCCCCACGAAACGATTTTGGTTATAGATGCTAATAATGGACAAAATGCCAAAATCCAAGCTCAGCAATTTAACGAGGCCCTAGGGATTACAAGTCTCGTTGTCACCAAACTCGACGGCACCGCCCGGGGCGGAATTATCGTCTCCATTGCCGATGAAGTTGGGGTCGGAGTCCAATTTATTGGCACTGGAGAGAAGATTGGCGATTTAGAGAAGTTTTCAAACCAAGAGTACGCTCGGGGTTTGCTGAGGATGTGATCCTACAATTGCATTAGTAAAACTTGACGAATGCCGTTTCAGAAGTGAAAATCGCAGATTCCACCTAGACATTCGTACCGTATCTAGTAACTTAAGAAAAAATCCGAAAGAGTTCCAGAGGATAGCTTAAGTTATATGGACATCGTTCAACATCTCGTCCAGCTAGCGGCTGGTATTTGCTTCTTCATGTACGGCATGATGCAGGCTTCAGAAAATTTGCAAAATCTTGCGGCTGATCGAGTTCGTGTCATTATGAGTCGGCTGGCTCAGCGTCCTTTACTCGCCATACTGGGTGGGGTTGGGCTCACTGTTCTTCTTCAGTCCTCAGGGGCTTCGACCGTACTCCTTGTAAACCTCGCCAGCGCAGGGGTTGTCACACTAGCTCAAGTCATGGGCGTGATCATTGGTTCGACCATTGGTACGACAGTCACCGTCCAATTGATCAGTTTTAATGTCACTCGCTACGCACTTTTTGTGGTGATTTTTGGTTTTGGAATCATGTTTTTATCCCAAAATACAAAGAGGAAGACCATTGGGAAGATCATTTTTGGCTTTGGACTTATTTTTTACGGCCTCTTTATTATGAGTGAGGCTATTGCCTTCGTTAAAGATCTTCAGGGGTTTAAAGATTTATTTACCTATTTAAATGAAAATCCCCTTGTGGCCTTCATTGCCAATACAGTTTTTACTGCCGGAATTCAAAGTAGCGCTGTGACGATTGGGCTGGCTATGACGCTGGCCTCTCATGGCATCATAAATCTTTACGACAGCCTCTTCTGGATATACGGGGCTAATCTTGGGACGACGGCAACGGCCCTCATAGCTAGTATTAGGGGGAACTACCTGGGCCGCCAAGTGGCGTGGGCTCACTTTTTTTACAAGGCCCTTTCTTGCGTTATATTTATATTCGTCAGTAAAGCCTTTGCCATTTTGGTGGATAATGTGGGGGGCGACATCAGTCACAAAGTGGCCAACGCGCACACCCTCTACAATCTTATTTCCGCGATAATTTTCTATCCTTTCATAAATTTTGGGGCTCATTTGGTGAGTACGATTTTCCCCCAACCCGACTCAGAAAGAGAGTTTGGCCCAAAGTATTTAGACGCCAAAGCCTTTGGAAATCCACCCATCGCCTTTTCAAATGCTGTGCGAGAAATGCTCCGCATGGCCGAATACACCCTGGAGCTCGTTCGAATTTCTCCAAAGGCCTTTGAAAAAGATGACGTCGACTTCCGCGATGGAATGAAAGTGATGGACAGAAAAATCGATATCCTCAATCGAGAAATAAAACTCTATCTTGTTCGATTGACCGACGAACCTCTCTCTGATGCGCAAAATGCGAGGGTGGTGAACCTTATTGCCCTTGTAAGTGATATTGAAAACATTGGAGATATCATCGATAGAAATATTCTCAATTTAGCCCAAAAGAAATCTTCTTTAAAAGTTTCTTTCAGCGACGAAGGGTGGAAGGAAGTCAAAGAGTTCCATCAACTTGTTGTGGATAATTTTGAAATGGCCCTTTCTGCCTTTAGTCTTACCAATTTGGAATTGGCGCAAAAAGTGATTCAAAATAAACAGCAGATCCGCATCCTCGAAGGAAAGCTTAGGGAGGCCCACGTTCAAAGACTTCATCGGAAGCTTCAAGAATCTTTGAATACTAGCAATATTCACTTAGACCTGCTTTCGGCGTATCGTCGTGTGAACAGTTACGTTTGTAACCTTGTTTACCCTGTCCTTTACGCAGATTCCCAAGGCCTTTTTCCTCCAACCGATTCCTCTGGAACACCATAAAATATGATTTCTTTGGGTTTCTTTCTCGTTTCGGCATTCTTTTGGGTCCTTCATTATCAAGGCATCACGCCTAAGACCCCCATCACCTGGGTCGCCTGGCTCATTGGACTAAGTTTATATTTTTATTCTCTGAAAGGGGCCCCAATAAAATCAAAGCCTAAAAAATCTACCCTTTATTTACTATTGTTTGTAACGCTCATTTATTTTACGGCGCATCTTTGGAACTACAGCATTGCCCCATGGAATACTGATGGCCTTTTCGATGACGCCGCCTGGGATCTTGTTTTTGCCAAAAATTATGTTTTCAATAATACCCCTTTTCAGCCCGTTTTTTACGATCCTCTTTGTGTTCTATTTCGGGAAACCTTCTTCCACTACTTCACTTTTTTGGCTTTTAAAGGTTTTGGCTTTAACTTGGGCGTTTTTAACTTGTCACTTATCTTGGCCGGGTTTTTTGGAATTATCTTTATAGCTCTCTTAGCTCAAGAGTTTTTTTCTCATTTTATAATTTCGATCCTTGTGGTCCTTATGGCGATTTTTCTCCCCGTGATCTTTATTCATTCTCACGCCGGCTACCGGTATGCAATGACTCTTCCTCTTATGATGATCTCTTATTATTTTCTCTCGTCAGGTTTTAGGCTCACCTCAGAGCGCAGAATCTTTTGGGGAGGGGTATTTGCAGGTTTTTGTTTAGAATGCTCAATCACCGGAAAGCAATATCTCTTAGCTCTTCTTCTGGCCTCAGGGCTTTGGTTTTTCACCCATCGCAAACTTATATACGAAAAGGCGGCGTTAACGAAGGTCTTTGTTCTTTCTCTTATTTTCACCATAGAGCCTTTGATTTTTTATATTATTTTTACGGGTCCAGCTTACTTTTTTAGAGAATCAAGTTTGACTCATACCTTTATTGTGAATTTTTTGGCCCATGGGCTTAGCGGTATACGGGAGAATTTCCAAACATTTTGCGATCTCTTTTTTACCCCCTTTACTTACACTAGGTGGTTTGAGCCGGATTTTCTTATTATCCCCCTCGGCTATTACCCCCTCTTGATCGTTGGTTCGATGGTGTGTTTTGTTAAACAGAGATATATTATTCCTTTTATTTCTCTTGTGGTTCTTATTGCCGCTTTTACTTCTACAACCAATGATTATCGTATTTTACTGGCGACAGGACCTTGGGTTTTAGCTATGGGATTTGCCTTAGACGAGGCCTTTAAAATTGTGCTTCAAAGAGGAAGCGGGTTGAAGCGAATTTCAGCGGCAGCTCTTTTTTTGAGTTTTTTGTGGGGCCTGGTTCCTTCAGTTCACTATCTTTATAGTCTTTCGTCTAATACTTTTGGTGTCTTTTATTTTCCTCACAAGGATGTGGCTCTTTCGAGATTTCTCCAGGATGTAGTAGTAGGAGCTTCAAACCCCTCGACAGCTCTAAAGCCAGATGAATTCAATAGGGCTGACCAGACCAATGCATCAACGGACTTTCTAATTTGCCCGGAAACCGCTAATGCCATTCTCCGCTTGTACATCCATGACTTTGATTCAAGCCGCATTTTATATTTTTGTGGTGGCATTCCGTACAACTTTTTAGACCCTCAAACTATTTTAGGTAAGAACTTGGAGGCCGTTCGAAACCACAGGGAGGATCAGGACCTTCAGCTCATATGGGAACTTTCAAATAAAATTGAGCCTATTGTAAAAATCTTTAGACCCTTTGAGAAATACGGACATGGCGAGATATTTACGGGGGAGGTTTCGGGAAAACAGTTTAAGCTCTATAGTTTATTCATTAAAAAAGAAAATCTAAGAGGTTTTAAAAACCAAGTTGGCAGAAGCTTATAGTCGCCCCCACCCCCTTTTATTCAAAAGGGTCATCTAATCGACCCCCAAAGCTCGTATTGGCTATTGACTATATTGCAGGGTCCCGTTATTTTTAGGGAATAATGAGTGACGAAGGAGATAACACTTAACTATGTCACAGGGTCAAAGCGGGACTAAAGCCATATACGAAGTCGTTATTGCCGGAATTCCCCTTAAATTGAAATCAGGCCACGACCCTAAAAAAGTTAAGCAATTGGTAGCTTTTGTCGATAATAAGGTGCAGCAGGCATTGCCTGCCACCAAAAGTGGTTCGATTCAGAACGCTGCGTTATTGGCAGCCCTGAATTTGGCAGAGGAGCTTTTTGAGCTCAAAGAAAGGGCCCTGGATCAACTCGAAAAAGTAGAAAGAAAAGCTCAGAGAACTTTAACTGAACTTGAATCTGCTCTACCTCCTCGGGTCGTGGCTCTTGATAATTGATATTGGATTGCCTTAAACGGGCAAGTTTAGAAAGAGATGAATAGCCTTAAAGGATCGCCTTAATCGGTTCTATAAGGGTTATAAATTAGGAAAATCGGATATTTAGATCGCCCCTTTGCAAGAGGCGCGAGATACTCCTAATATCTTCCAACTCAATTTTCTGCCATTCAGCCACTGTTGATATATTTAGAATAGAGAACAGCGGTGAAAATAGCACCTGAAAATCAAAATATAGCGACCAAGAATATGTGGCGAGCTCAAATGCTTGAGTCACGATCTCAATTAGGTCCAGATAAGATCAGCCAACTTAATAGAGAAATTTGTAAGAACTTAGGGTTCATTTGGAATGAAGCAAAGGCCCCGAAATCTGATGCTTCGGCACGTCCCTTTTGGGCGGGCTACAAGAGTTTTAGTTGGGAAGCGGACCCTCAATTAGCCATTCTGGAGGTCGCCTCAATTTTACGCTGGGTTTATCCCCGGGTCCTCAATGATCAAGAAATAGAGTTTTTCGAACCTAGTGAGTCAGTGGATGGAGCGATCCGATCGACCGCGTCACTGCCTCAAGGGGGGACCCGGTGGTTGAAGAATTCCTGGGGAATTTGGGAACCAGATCCTCAAACAGCCACAAAAATATCATTAGATGAATGTGTAGGTATCCTTGTACCGGGTGTTGCTTTTGATCGAAAAGGACATCGCCTAGGGTATGGAAAAGGATTTTACGATCGAGCTTTAGAGAATTTTCGCGGGCTCAAAGTGGGAGTGGGTTTTTCAATGCAGGTCATTTCTGAAACACTCCCGAACGAGGCCTTTGACATTGCCATGGACATGATTGTGACTGATCGAGAGATCATCCATGTTCGGAATATCAATGGCTAGAACCTAAAAGGAGCATGGAATATGGAATTAGTAAGCTTAGCTTTAGGAGTCTTCGGTTTAGCGGTTGGAACGGGGGTGGGGATAGGTTTTAAGAAATCCCAGGACCAAAAGAAAATCAAAAATGCTGAAAAAGAAGCCCAGAACTTAATCGCTAAAGCCAAAGAACAAGCTGCGGTTCTTGATATGCAGGCCAAGAATCGCGCACGTAACGCTGAACAGGCCGCTGCTCAGGCTTTAGAGCGGGATGCTCGTAAGCGTGAGAATGACGCCAGGGAGCAGGAGCGTCGTGTTCGTGAAAAAGAATCTCAGCTCGCTCAACAGATATCAAGCTATGAAGCTCGTGAAAAGAGAGTCAAAGAGCAAGAAGAAAAACTGACCCAGGCGGAGGCCAAGGTTGTAGAGACTCTGCAGCAAGTGAAACAGAAGTTAGAGCAAACATCCTCGATGACTCAAGATGACGCTAAGAAGATGCTCATCGAAACCATGGAAAACGAAGCCCGCCACGATGCTGCAAAAATAATTAAAGTTGTCGAAGACGAAGCCAAACAAGAAGCTGAGAAGAGGGCAAAAAAAATCATTGCGATGGCTATTTCTCGCTATGCGGGTGAATACAGCTCTGAGCGCACCGTTTCGGTGGTGGCTTTGCCCAGTGATGAAATGAAAGGACGAATTATTGGGAGAGAAGGCCGAAATATTCGTGCCATTGAAGCGGCGACGGGGATGGACCTCATCATTGATGACACGCCAGAGGCTGTTATTATTTCAGGATTTGATCCCGTGCGCCGTGAAGTCGCCAGGGCCTCCCTTGATATGCTTATTCAAGACGGTCGAATTCACCCTGCTCGTATCGAAGAAGTGGTTGATAAATGTAAGTCGACTTTATTTAAATCTATTAAAGAGGATGGGGACAAAGCCATGTTTGACCTCGGGGTTCATGGCGTGAATCAAGAGATCGTTAAACTCATTGGTTCTCTGAAATACAGGACCAGTTATACTCAAAATAATTATTCTCATTCTATTGAAGTAGGCTTTCTAGCAGGAATTATGGCCGGTGAACTTGGAGTGAACGTAAAGGCGGCAAGGCGGGCTGGGGTTCTCCATGATTTAGGTAAGGCCCTTGATCACAGCATCGAAGGGAGCCACGCTGTAATAGGCGCTGATTTTGCAAAAAAATACGGTGAGACCCAAGAGATTGTGCACGCCATTCGAGCCCACCACGAAGATGAAAAGCCAAATACTATATTAGCTCAGATTGTTCAGGCTGCCGACGCCCTTTCGGGGGCCAGGCCAGGTGCCCGTCGCGAGATGATGGAGAGTTACGTCAATCGCCTTGAGGATCTTGAGACTATCGGTAATAGCTTCGATGGGGTTATTAGAACGTTCGCTATTCAAGCGGGGCGAGAGATTCGTGTTATGGTCGAAAGCGAAAAAGTCACCGATGAGCAAAGTATTATGCTGAGTCGAGATATTGCTCGAAAGATTGAACGGGAACTTACCTATCCCGGGCAGATAAAAGTCACGGTCGTTAGAGAAACAAGAGCCGTGGAACACGCCAGATGATGACGGCTCAGGAGCAACTTAGACACCTCAAGAAGGGAATAGTTGATCTCGTCTCTGAGAAAGAGTTGCTCGCGAAACTTGAAAAATCCGTCAAAACGGGGAAGCCCCTTCGGGTAAAGGCTGGGTTTGACCCATCAGCTCCGGATCTTCATTTGGGGCACACGGTTTTAATAAACAAAATGCGTCAGTTTCAACTTCTGGGTCACGAAGTTATTTTTCTTATTGGCGACATTACAGGTATGGTTGGCGATCCTTCGGGTAAGAATGAAACCCGCAAGGGCTTAACTCGTGAAGACGTGTCAGAAAACGGAAAGACTTATGCCCGACAAATATTTAAGATTTTAGACAAGAATAAAACCATCGTTGATTATAATTCCAGGTGGTTTGGAAAATTTGATGTTTTTGAAATTTTCAAACTTTGCGGTCAATACACTGTGGCGCGAATGCTTGAGCGAGATGATTTTCACAAGCGGTTTAAGGGAAATAGTCCCATCAGCATCCACGAGTTTCTCTATCCACTCCTCCAAGGGTATGACAGCGTCGCTCTTCAAGCTGATGTTGAGCTTGGGGGGAACGATCAGCGTTTTAACCTTCTTGTCGGTCGTGTTATGCAGAAATCCTATGGGCAAGAGCCTCAAATTGTGATGACCACTCCTCTTCTTGAGGGCCTTGACGGCGTTAATAAAATGTCAAAGAGCTTAAATAACTATATCGGGATCGAAGAACCTCCAAGAGAAATTTTTGGCAAAACAATGAGGCTGAGCGACGAGCTCATGTTGAAATATTATGAGCTCCTTACTGATATAACTCCCGATGAGCTCCTTAAACTTAAAGGCGAGATGTCCCAAGGTTTGAGAAATCCGAGAGATGTTAAAGTCGATTTGGCTTGTCAGTTTGTAGAAAGATTTCATTCTAAAGACGATGCCGAAAGAGAAAAAAAGAATTTTTTCGAAGTTTTCTCAAATAAAGGTATTCCGACTGATTTACCTGATTGGGGCACCCATCCTCAAAACAATGTGTGGATCTGCAAGCTTCTCGTTGACTCTGGTCTGTCGAGTACCACCAGCGAAGCTAAGCGCCTTGTTGAAGGCGGTGGCGTTGAGAGGGACGGAGAAAAGGTTCATGATTCAAAATTAAAACTCAATTTGCAGATGGGTGATAAATTCATCCTTAAGGCTGGGAAGAAAAAATTTGTGCGAGTCCTTGTGAAGTGAAAAAGATTTTTATCGGCTTTACCCTGATCATTCAGTTTTACGGGGTTGCGGGATCTTGCTGGGGTAAGCGAGGCCATGAGATCATTGCATCTACCGCGGCAAGAATATTAGAAGAAAAAAAGGGGAAGAAGTTTTTAAAGCAGCACGAATTTGATTTGGGTTATTATGCTAATGTCCCCGATCTGATCTGGAGAAAAACAGCCTCCGAAATAGAGCCTCCCCAACATTATTTAGATTGGACTAAAGATTTTGAGAGTATTTTCAAGACTCCGATGGGTCTTCCCCTGGAGTTCAGAGATTTTAAGACTCAAATGGGCGCTAAATTTGATATTCACCTGGGAGTTGTTCCGTACAGAATTCATGGCCTGAGCGCACGATGTAAGTCTCTCGCTAAGAGTCTATTGCAAAAAAATCCGACTAACAAAGTATCCGAGGCCCAAAAGAAGGCATCTCAAGGGCTTCAGGGGCCACTCTTAGTTTGTTTAGGAACCTTGGGCCACTACACCGGTGACCTTTCAATGCCTCTGCATTTGAGCGAAAACCATGATGGTCAGCTCACGGGTCAAAAGGGTGTCCATGTCTATTTTGAAGCTGCGCTTGTTGATGAACTTGATCCGGACTTGAAAGTGGAAGTGATGGCTCAGTCTCTAGCGAGCTTTGAGAAGACAGATTTAAAAAAGATGAATGGGGATCAGGCCGTTCGGGCAATGATCAACGATAGTTTAAATAAAGTCCCTGACCTTCTCAAACTTGACAAATCGACGAATCGGCATGACTTGACCTTGGCCAAAAATAAGTTCAAATCCCTAATTGTTGAACGGCTCGTTCAGGGGTCTATTCTAACGGCAGTGGTTTGGAGTGAAATTCTCGAAGGGGTGAACGAGTTTGACGAAAACCATTTTTATTTTTTCGATGGATCTCCTGACTATATTTTCCCCGGGAAGGAACTATGAAAGTAAAATTTCTACCAAGTGAGAAAGAGTTTGAAATCGCTCCCAATCAAAGCGTTTTAGATCTTGCAAAGAAAAATGGCATTTTTATTAAATCTATCTGTGGGGGACTACCTAGTTGTTCTGAGTGCCGGGTTAAGGTTGTAGCCGGAGAGAATAATATTTTGCCCCCCAATTTTAAGGAAAAATCGCTTATTGGCTCTGCCTATTTCGTCGATCATTCCCGGCTTAGTTGTCAGATTAAATGCATGGGAGATATCACCGTAGATTTAGCGGAGCAAGTGGCTAAAGAAAACGCTCAACCGGCGAGTAAGAAGCCGCGAATGCCAATGCGTTATAATCGGGATCGCGATAAAGATAAGGGTGCCCAGAGACCGGTCTCGACGGGCCGCCACCAGTTTAAACCTCCCTCCACAGAAAAAAAAGATCCTCCCGAAGAAAATTAATAACCGCGTCAATTGAAATTGATGATAGCCTTAGAATCATGATCAAGACTGGAGATGTCGCCCCCGACTTTAAACTAAAAAATGAAAAGGGTGTTGATCAGAATTTTTATTCGAAGTTAAGTTCCGCGCCGATTCTTCTTGTTTTCTACAAAAACAATTGCCCCACGTGTCAATATACTTTTCCCCACCTCGCTAAGGTGTCTCGAACTCTTGGACCTGAGCATTTTCTGGCGGTGGGGCAAGATTCTGTGGCTGATGTAGTTACCTTCAAGGCGAAATATGGGTTTGATTTTGAAGTTTGGAGCGACGTCCATCCCTTTCCCGTTTCTGTCCTCTACGGATTAGATTTTGTTCCTACACTTTTTGTTATCGAAAAGGACAAGCGAATATCTCTTATTGCTGAGGGATTCGACAAGAAAGCCATCGAAGATTTCTCCAATAGGTTGGCTGCAATAAAGAATATTTTGTCTTTTCAGGCTTTCGACCCGTCTATCCAAGTTCCACTCTTAAAGCCCGGGTGAGGCGCCAGAAAAGCCTAGAGTAGGTTACTCTAGAAATGGTTGAAAGACTCCCTCCAGATCAGAATTCAAACGTTGCAAGACGTGCATTTTGAGACTGTGACTATGCCTGTGATAATAGGAAGCAAGCTAAAATTTGAGACTGAGGACGCAAGCATTAACTAGATGTTGCACCTCTGGTTGAATCACTATTGAGAAGCCAGGTTCGTTGCCGCGTTTTTCACTGAATAATTCTGAAAGTATAGGTGAAAGTCGCTTCATGGTTTTAACTTTCACTGTATCACCATCTTTGCCAAGGTATTCAATAGATGCAGCAGGATTGTGAAATGTGTCAGTTACTATGACCTTCACTTTAGTATCGGGATGAAGACGCTGAAAGGTTCTCGCTAGACTTACTTGTTCTGCTGCGGTCGCAAATGGGTCATTTGTCCCTGCAATAAACGTAATTTCAGGGATCTTTAAGCCAGGAACGTTTTTCACTGCATCGGTTGCAAATCTCATATCTTTGTACACGGTATCTTCGGCCGCATATGCTACAGGATCCAGAAGACCGTCTCTTTGCTGCAAATACTCTATTTCTATTTTTCTCCACTTCTGAAACTCTGCGGGGCGAGGGTCGACTGGACCCATAATTAATATTTTGTCAACTCTTGAAAAAATATCTGAATAAACTCCTGAAGACAAATATCTGTGAAGGGCTTCAAGAATGAGTGCGGACGTTGTTGATCTTCCTGCGATAATTAAAGGTTGACGGACGTTGGGTGCGCTCGCAATCAGCTTTGAAGTATTTGTAAGCCACTCTAATTGGCCGGATGTAGTGCTGAAGTAGCTTAACCGATGCTGCCGAATCGAGTCATTGTAAAGTGGATTTTCAAAAGCATACGGAGCAAACCCTTCTTTTATTGCCTTTTTTAGTATTGGCTCGAGCGAGGGACCTATACCGAAGGCTTTGCTTCGAGCGCCTAAACCAGCGTACACAACAATGGTGCCTTTGGGACGAAAAGCTTGATCGCCGTAGGAGATCATTGTTGTTGAGAAATTCGGTAAATCTGTTTCAATGAGGAGAGGATCCGGTCTACCGCCTATCACTACCGGGTGACTTTCTAGACCGCCAAGGGCCCAAATAGGCCATACAGCTGCCAAATACATGAACAGCAAACTCAATTTTATTGAGGCCGACAAGCTCAATTTATTCATCGCTTTATATGATCTCAAGTTTCATGCCGGTTCCAAATAAAGGGGGGGAGCAGACGGGGATTGGGAACCACAAGATGGTTCTGAAATTGTAAATGAGAACCTGGTTGATGCTTTAGACCTACGTCTACAAAGTCCCGTCTCAAAAGATTTCTAGAACCTACCGTTTAAAACTAGACGCAATTGATGTACTCAAAAGACAAGCCAAGATCGCTGGTACTACTGAGACTGAACTGTTGGAGAGATTGATTTTCTTGCAAATATAAAATAGCCAAAAAGTTTTTTGTTCCCCCGCCCCCCGGGGGCCAGGACCTCACTATTACCCACAACTTTTAGCTAAAAAGGTTTTTGCCCTCTCGCCCCAGGGATGGCCATCGTGGCTCTACTGGTATGAACTATTACCGTAGAGGACTATCTATTAAATCCTCATCAGTGAAGCGCCCCAGGTGAACCCCGAGCCAAAAGCCACCATGGCGACCAGTGCGCCTTCTTTAAGGAGCCCTGCCTTTTTGGCCTCTTCCATTCCAATGGGAAGGGTGGCCGCGGTGGTGTTTCCGTATTTTTGGATGGTGTTGAGAGATTTATGCAGGGGTATTTGAAGTTGTTCCATAACCATACTGTTAATTCTCAAATTGGCTTGGTGGGCAATCAAAAAATCGATATCGCTCGGCCGCGAATCAATAGCCGCTGAAGACTCCGTCAAGACTTCAATCATACGACACACAGCATGTTTAAATACAAACTTACCATCCATGGAAGGAAAAAAGGTCTGATCCAAATTATTTTGCCCCTTAAGAACCCTTGGAAAATCGGCGCTCGAAGGCCTGTGACACCAAAGCTTCTGAGCGAATTCTCCTTCACTATGAAGTTTCGTCACTAAAATCCCCGATCTACTTTCGGAAGGCTCGATCAGGACCGCGCCAGCTCCATCGCCAAAAATAACACTGATATCCCTTCCCTCTGGAGATTTATCTAAACCGCTAGAGTGGATCTCGCTTCCCACGATGAGTACGCATTTGTATTGCCCTGTTCGAATCCACCCGTCAGCAATTGAAAGACTATATAGAAATCCCGAGCATTGATTTCGGACGTCGAGAGCAGGAACTGTTTTTTTGAGTTTAAGCTCCGATTGAAGAAGGACTCCGCACCCCGGGAAAAAATAATCAGCACTCAGTGTGGCAAATATAATGGCGTCGATGTCATCAGGTGATTTACCCGCGTCTTTAAGGGCCGCCAATGCGGCCTGGGCCCCCATTCCCGTGGTTGTAGTACCAGGTTCAGCCCACCTGCGTTCTTCAATCCCTGTTCTTTGTTTTATCCAGTCGTCGCTCGTATTCATCATCTCTTCAAGGTCTTTATTTTTAATGATACGAGGGGGGAGGTATTTACCAACACCAGTAATTTTTGCCTTAATCATCCGTTATGCTCCTCAAGCCAAGCCATTTGAATATTTTCCAGAATTCCCTCGCTGGATTTTTTAGGATCGTCCTCAAAATCTTTGAGTTCGGTAACGTAACGATGAAGATCTGTGAATCTTACGGCAAGGGGATCTAACTCGGGGAATTTTTGGTTAAGTTCGATTCCGATATCTTCTGAATCCTGCCATTTCAAACCCATTAGAACCTCCTCAATAAGAATAGAGTATTCTAAGAATTCTCCTTCTTTTGATCAAGAATGTCTTTTATATTTTTTTGACCTAATTTGGCTTTTACCGCTTGATTCATAATCTCAGCGGCCAATGGTTTAGCCGCCTTCTCTAAGCGCTCTAAAGCTTCTTTAATGGCCACATAGTCTTCACCTTCTTTGAGAACCTTGATGTTATCCATTTCGGCTCTTATTCCATCAGTCAAAGCGCTTAATCCTAAACCCTGGCCTTCGGCCAAGATCTTCTCGGCACTACGTAAAATTCCTTCAGCTTGAATTCTCGCTTCGATGAGCTGTCGCGCTCTAAGGTCTGCCTCTCCATTTTCGAAACTTGAGTGGAGCATTTCTTCAACTTGTTTATCACTAAGCCCATAGGAGGGTTTGACTTCAATTTCAGTCTGGGTATTTGTAGCTAGTTCTCGTGCATTGACTTTAAGCAGGCCATTAGCATCGATTATAAAAGTCACTTGTATTTTGGGTAACCCGGCAGGCATGGGCGGCAAATTCTTTAAATCAAATCGTCCCAGGGACCTACAATCTGAGGCCAGTTCCCTTTCCCCTTGCACTACATGGATTAAAACATTTTTCTGTCCGTCGACGTGGGTGGTGAATGTCTCTTGGGCTATGGCAGGGATTTTCGTATTCCGGTGAATGATTTTTCCGACGGTGCCGCCGTAGGTTTCGATACCCAAACTTAAAGGCACAACGTCTAGAAGGACCATATCTTGATTTTGTCCCGAAAGAATATCCGCTTGGACTGCAGCTCCAAGGGCCACAACTTCTTCAGGATTCATGGAAACGTTAAGGTCTTTTTCGAAAAATTTCTGCACTTCACTGCGGACGTAAGGGATTCTCGTAGAACCTCCAACCATAACGATATCTTTTATATCCTCGACCTTCAGACTTGCGTCGTTTAAGGCTTGTCCCGTTATACTCAGGGTCTGCTCTACAAAGGGCCTGATTAACTCTTCAAACTCGGACCGATTTATCGTCATTTTAAAAGTCTTATTGTCGAGCAAGATTTCTGTTGAAGCTTCATGCCCTTGAGACAATATAATTTTGAGATGTTCCGCTGCTTCAATGAGTCTGGATTTGATTTGTATTTCGTGACTCTTGACCTCAGAAGGAAGGTTTTTGGAAATATAACCTACCACAGCGTCATCAAAATCATCGCCCCCTAAAGTTGTATTGCCGCCTGTTGAGAGAACTTCAAATATTCCGTCGTGGAGGTTTAAGATACTTATATCAAAAGTGCCCCCTCCCAGGTCGTAAACGGCGATGATGTCCTTTTTCTTTTTATCTAATCCGTAGGCAAGGGCTGCAGCTGTGGGTTCGTTAATAATACGAACAATATCTAGTCCTGCCAGTACCCCTGCCGCTCGGGTCGCCGAGCGCTGACTGTCATTGAAATAAGCAGGTACGGTGACTACAGCTTTGGTGACCGGTCCCTCGATACTTTTCTCTGCTACTCTTTTGAGTTCCTTCAAGATTTCGGCCGAAAGTTCGATAGCGGAAAAAGACCGCTGACCAAGCTTTATAAGAATGTTCTCTTTCGAAGACTCGGAGATATCGATCGCCCCAAGATTTAGATCTTTGATATCATCTTTACCGCGGCCCATAAATCGCTTGATAGAGTAAGCGGTGTTTTTCGCCATCTTCAAACGCCCGTTTTTGGCTTGAGACCCGATCTTAAAGTCTTTGCTTTTTTCATCCCACTGAACCACGCTGGGCACTAGGGATGACCCATTTAAGTCCTTTAAGATTCTCGGGATCCCGTTCTTGCTGATGGCGACGAGGCTGTTGGTGGTGCCAAGATCGATTCCCACAATAACTTCAGGCTTATCAAATTGGCCAAAGGTCACTTTAGCCATTTTTTCTCCAAATCCAGCTTCATGCTTTTCAAGTAACTTTTCTGCTGAAGGCTCTCGCGAGCTTTTGATTTTTCACTATCTTGAAAACTCTGGCTTATTAAATCATCTTGCTTCAAGATCTCTCTTTCTAAGAGAGTCGAAAAGTCCGAGACCAAGGTCCTACGAGCGGCAGAATCAATCTCATTTTCATCTAAGGCTTCCTGAAGATTGAAATACTCCTCAGCTAAAGTTGGCGGAAGCGAAGCTTTTTGTTGAATGGGGCTATTTTGATCCATTTCAAGTAGGTAATAGGCCCTCTCATCTTTGTCCATTAAAGTCTTAAAGGCCTTGTTCATAAGGGCCGAATAGCGAGTGACCAGAATGATGGCTTCCGGTGATTTAGTTTGAAATTTGTCGGGATGCAAATTCTTACTTAGTTCGTAGTATTTTTCCTTCAGAAGTTGTTCATTTAAAAAATAGGATGGTTTAAGGTCGAATAATTCAAAGTAATTGGGGTAATGCCCTTCTTTTGGAAAAACAAGTTCCCCGCACTCGTCACATTTTGAGAAAAATTTAAAATGAGGATGTCCACAGGTCATGAAAAGCTTTCTTAATTAAGCGGAAAAAGAACTCCCACATCCGCAGCTTTTCTTGGCATTTGGATTAATGAAGTTAAAGCCTGTTCCCTGAAGTCCGTCAGAAAAATCTAGAGTTGTACCAGCGATGTAAAGATAACTCTTGGGATCGACCAGAACAGTGACTCCCTGGTCTTCAAAGACCTTATCGCTCTCAGTTTTTTTAGTATCAAAACCGAGTTTATAAGACATGCCGGAGCATCCGCCACCTATAACCTGAACTCGCAAAAAGGAAGCTGGGCTTTCTTTTTCTCGAAGTCTTTTTATTTCTGAAGCCGCCTTTTCAGTCACCTTAATCATGACTTTGACTCTCCTCCTGCCGACTGCTTCTTTTGAAAATCGGAAATGGCTGCGCGAATAGCATCTTCAGCCAAAACGGAACAATGAATTTTAATTGGAGGGAGGGCTAACTCCTCAACAATATCGGTGTTCTTAATCTTCATCGCCTCATCCACTGTTTTGCCTTTGAGCCACTCTGTGGCAAGGCTAGAGCTTGCGATTGCACTTCCACACCCAAAGGTCTTAAATTTTGCGTCTTCAATGACATTGGTGTTTTTATTAATTTTGATCTGCAGCTTCATGACGTCACCACACTCTGGTGCGCCTACAACACCGGTGCCCACGGCGGGATCTTTCTTGTCAAGACTGCCGATGTTTCTGGGGTTTTCATAGTGATCGACAACTTTTGGACTATACGACATAAATCTCTCCTCCTAATGATGAGCGGCCCAATTTACGCTCTTAATGTCTACTCCTTCTTTTGCCATTTCATAGAGAGGAGACATTTCTCTTAGACGTTTGACTGTTTTAATCACTTGGTCCGCTGTGAAGTCAATTTCTTCTTGGGTGGTGAACCTTCCGAGGCCAAATCGAATTGAGGTGTGGGCCAAATCTTCTCCAACGCCTATGGCTCTTAAAACATAAGAAGGCTCCAAAGAGGCTGTAGTGCAGGCAGACCCAGAACTAACGGCAATGTCTTTTATTCCCATCATCAAAGATTCGCCTTCAACAAACGCAAAACTTATATTCAAATTATTCGGAAGCCTCTCGCTGGGATGCCCGTTGAGATAGATTTCGTCAAGAGCCTCGAATAATCTCTTTTGCAGTCGATCTCTTAGATGTTTCTGCTTTTCCGCATCTTGCACAAGCTCAGTCCTTGCAAGTTCACAAGCTCTTCCCAACCCTACGATACCGGGTACGTTCAAAGTCCCAGAACGCATCCCTCTCTCATGCCCGCCGCCGTGAATAAGAGGGCTCACTTTAACCCTTGGATTCTTTTTTCGAACATAAAGAGCCCCAACTCCCTTTGGCCCATAAATTTTGTGACCTGATATAGAAAGCAGATCCACTTTCATGTTTTCAACATCGACAGGTATGCGTCCCAGAGCTTGTACGGCGTCGGTGTGGAAGATAATTCCTTTTTCTTTAGCAAGCGCACCGATTTCGCCTATAGGGTTAATGCTCCCAATTTCATTATTCGCAAACATTATGGAAATCAAAATTGTTTTGTCGGTTATGGCTTTACGAATATCGTCTACGGTGATTTGTCCAAATTTGTTGACGGAAAGATAGGTTACATTAAACCCTCTTTTTTCAGCCACTTTGCAGCTATCTAGGATGGCCTTATGCTCAATATTTGTGGTGATAATATGGTTGCCTTTTTCAGCGTACATTTCAGCTACGCCAAGAATGGCCATGTTGTCACTTTCAGTTGCGCCGCTTGTAAAGATGATTTCTTTATCGGTACACCCAATCAACGAGGCGATTTGTTTTCGAGCTAACTCCACAGCCTTTTCCGCTCGCCACCCAAATTGATGATTGCGGCTGGCCGCATTTCCGAATTCTTCAATAAAATAGGGTTTCATTGTCTCGAAAACTCGAGGGTCCATCGGAGTAGTTGCATGATTATCTAAGTAAACTGCTTTCATGAAGTTCCGGTCTCCGCTTTTGCAAAAGTATTAATTTTAGTTTCTTCTAATATATTTCTAATTTTTGAGTTTAACTCCTTCATTCCTTCTTTTAATTCACACGCCGAGTTCCGCTGGCACTCGTTCCCGCTATGGGTTGCACATTCCACGATAGCTACAGGTCCTTCTAAGGCGTCTATAACCTGGGCGAAACTGATCTGGTCCAGGGGACTCTTTAGCCTATACCCACCATTTGCCCCCATAGAGCTTTCGATAAAACCCGCCTCCTTAAGGTGTTGGAGGGTTTTCGCTGTAATTTCATAAGGGAGACTGAGCCCCTCTGAAATCTGACGAGCACTTAAAGCGTGGTCCTTTTCGCCAATATATCGAAGAGCTAAAACCCCGTATTCTGACGTCTTATTAATTCTCAACATATAAGACTAATATGGTCCGATATAGGGGGTTTGTCAAGGTCT
>Ga0207013_1135_pt1 | contig 18037 bp, 16 predicted proteins | sample Alteio_BWMinCont_55_FD_153501 | JGI IMG/M metagenome (GOLD analysis project Ga0207013, IMG submission 153501) | Enriched cells from forest soil in Barre Woods Harvard Forest LTER site, Petersham, Massachusetts, United States -... | ecosystem: Environmental > Terrestrial > Soil > Temperate forest >...
CGACAGGTGCTCCAGCGGGATGGATCGGTAATCTCGCGACCGTTGGCGGTAGCACTTGCGGTTCGACGACAGGGGTTTTTGTTAGCGGCTGGTGCGCGGACGCAACCGCCACGTCACAAAGTAGTACTTCTGGCGACGGATCGATGAACCAGGGCCCCGGCGGAATTTACTACGACAGCGGTACGCACAATTTGTATTTGGCAGATTATTCAAGCAACAAAATTAATCAGTATGTCGCCTCTACAGGCGCGTTCGTCGGATGGACTGGAATGGTCGGGACGACACCAACTGGCGGCGCCGCAGGTTGTACGACGACGACATTCGGATTCCCGACACCCGGCTGGTGCACTGGTGGCGGAGCAACGGCCACACGCTCAATCAACGGTTTGAATTTGCCGAACTCAATCACTGGCGACGGTACGTATCTTTATGTTTTAGACGGCACCTACCGCGTGGTCAGATATCAAATGTCAAACGGCGCTTACATGGGCTGGACGGGTGGCGTAGCAGTGGCCGGTAGCGGCAATTGCGGGGCCATCGGCTCTTTCACCGGCGCTTGGTGCACGGGCGCGAGCACACAAGCGCTTCAGGGTAACGGTAACGGAATGCTCTCGGTCGCTTTTGAGAACACCGGCAATGCCGGGTATTCACCCACTGGTACTATTTACTACTCAGCTGCGACAAATTCATTGTGGGCCGCAGACTCCGGCAATAACCGCGTGAGCCAATATAGTACCAGTGGCGGTTTCATCGGTTGGACTGGCGCTTCAGTGACGGCGAACTCTAGTTGGCAAACAACGAACGCCTTTGGCGCGGGTGCTATGAGCGACAACTCGTTCGAGCAATGGGTCAGTGGTATTTTCACCGACGGCAGCAACCTTTTTGTTTTGGACACCCATCGAATGAAAATGTACAACGTGGCAAGCACCGCTGCGCCGGCGTACGTGGGTTGGATCGGCGGGGTCAACGAGTCGCCGACGGGCGGAGCTTCAGGTTGCACGACAACGACGTTAGGCAATCTAACGCCTGGCTGGTGCACGGGTGGTTCGGCGCAGATTGGCTTGGGCGCTATGGGCTCTTTCTATGGCACTTCAGTTGCAAACAATCCGTACACGCAACTCACCACTGACGGAACTTACGTCTATGCAGTTTATGGCCAGCAAATCTATCGCTACATTGAGGCTACGGGTGCATTCGCTGGTTGGATCGGTGGGGTCAATCAAACACCGACGGGCGGCGCCTCGGGATGCACATCGACCACTTACGGCCAAATCACACCGGGCTGGTGCACGGGCGGACAGGGTGGATATCAGGCAAGTTCTAGCGGCGGTTATTCACATGCCAACGCCATCTATACCGATGGAACATATCTTTATATCGTCGACACGGATGGCAGCGACCAAAACGGTAACGGCCGCGTCGATAAGGTTGTCGCTTCAACCGGCGCCTTCGTCGGATGGATCGGCCTTATCAGCACATCGCCGACGGGCGGCGCCACTGGTTGCGCTGGAGCCGCCGCTGGCACAATCACTCCCGGCTGGTGCACCGGTGGAACGGCTGATACGAATGGCACCAACAAAGGCGACGGCAACGTCGGTGGCGCTCTCAACATCACCGGCGATGGCACCTACATTTACGTCGCGACTTTAAATGCTATCAAAAAATTCAACGCTTCAACGGGCGCCTTCGTCGGCTGGATTGGGGCACTCAACACAACCGGTGGCACATGCACTGGACCAACCAATGCATTTAACGGTGGCTGGTGCTCAGGCGGCAAGACTGCCGGAGGGTCCGTGGGTCTTGGGGGAATGTATTTTGCTACCGGCAACGGAGTTTACACCGACGGCCTCTATCTTTACGCGACGAATAGTTGGTGGGGGAGCAACTTCAGTTATGTGACAAAATTTGTCTTGAGCACCGGCGCCTTCGTGGGTTGGAAGGGCATGATCGGTCAGTCACCCACTGGCGGCGACCCAGGTTGCAGCGGCGCCGCTGTCGGCACCTTCACACCCGGTTGGTGCACGGGTGGCCAAGCTCAAAGTAACTCGGGAGACGTACCTCTTGGTCTTTCTGGATTATCCTCTCTGGGAGCAATCACCGGCACCGGTACTTATTTGTATATTACCGAACCCGGTAGTTTCAGGATTGATCGAATCGGAAAATAGCCAATGAAAAAAGAGGACAACTCATGAAAAATAAAATCCCGGCATTCACCACTGAGATGATAAAAAAGCATCGCCTACAGAATTTAATTATCGCCGGGCTTTTCTTCTCCGGCGTGGCTTGCCTCACTTATCTTGTTGTAAAATCATTTCGTGCAAATCGGCTCAGCACTGCCGAGGGTGAGCTTTCATGCGTGCAGCAAAAGCTTCCACTCGAACTCCATGACGAGCGAATGGCAGGCTTGATCGATAGCCATCAGCAGCTAAAGGTCATGACCAATTACTTTAGTTGCAACCCGATTCGACGTGGTGAGTTGGTATATTTAAAAATTGCCGACAATATTGCTCCCGCCGTGCGAATTGTAAGGGGAGTGCCGGGTGATAAATACGAAGTCTACAAAGTCGCCGACAAGGCCGATCACTGGCGTGTCAAAATCAATGATGAAGACGTGAAGGCCGCAAACGAAACTCTCGAGCTGGTCTCGAAATTCGCCCCCGCACTAAGAACCTATCAAATTTCACGACAAGGAATTTTGCGCGAAAACGAATATATAATTTTCTCGAACACCACGCCAAGCCTCTCTGATTCGAGCGATCTCGGGCTTGTCGGAAAAGACAGAGTGCTAGGTCGAGTCTTCAAATAAATTGACGCGAAGTTATGCAAAAACATGTACGGCAGGTCAGGTCAAAAAATTTGGCGTTTCTTTAAGGCCTCTTGCAGGCCGCGCATAGCTTCAAGGTGAATGAGGCCCATTTTCTCAATGAGCATTTTTTTAAGCGCTTCTTTCGGTGTTAACCCGCCATGCAACAAATAGTGTTCAAAATCATTGGCCGCAGCTACAACCATACCGATCAGGTCTAAATCGCGTTCGAAAATTTTGCGAGGGCCGCTACCATCAAGACGCTCTTCATGCTGAGACGCAATTACGAGAATCGTCGGATCAATATGCTTAAAGGCTTTAAGACGATAATGACCTGCCATCGCATGATTGCCATGAATGCTTTTTTCTGGCTTTGTTAGCTCGCTCGCCGGCACTGTAAAATTAATGTTGTTATATATATGTTCGATGTCATGAACGAGCGCACCCATAATCATCGGGCCCATTTGAATGCCATGACTTTCAATCATCTTCATTTCTTGAGCGATGGCTAACGAAAGCGCCGCCACATTCACTGCATGATGAGAAACACTGAAATCGACATTTTTAATTTCTAGTATATGCGTGAGCAGATCGGGCTCAACAATCGACAGGCGCATAAATTTTTGTGTACGGTCTTTAATGGCGGAGTATAAAGTTTCGCTCTCGGGCAACTCCATAAAATCATCAGATGCGGCTTGCAAGAGCCCATGTACAATTTGGGCCCGAATCTCGATGGATTTCGGATTTTTACTATCAAAGGCTCGTTCTAAATTTTCGGCCTGGTAGGCCTGATAAGAAGGCTCTTGCTCAACTGGAATGTACATCTTGGTGAGCTTCTTGCCCTTAAGCCGCGCCAAACGCTCACCTTCAAAACTATCACCTTCACGACAAAGAAGTATGTGCTTGCCGGCGACCCGGACGTAGGCATTGAATTTGATTTTGACATCGCCGCGCAACGTGCTCACGCGAATCGGCATATACTTCGACATCCCTCAAGTATCTCAATCGAATCCGCGTTGATCAAACAGTTAGATCAGCAACTTGACTGGAGATCTTCAGTGGAGCTGCTCAATGGCCCAAGAAGCCAATTCCCCTAGCCGCGCATCTGTAACATAACTTGCGATTTGCTTAGACAACTCAGACAGACCAAGATTGGCGGCGACAACAATTGCATTTCGCTTCAAACCAAATCCCCGCGCGCGAGCTAGGGGAGTCATCGCCAATTCTTTCTCTAAAACTCCGTTAGAAGATTCTAAAATCCATTTCAATTCACTAACCAATTGTTGGTTATCGACCGGCGCTTTTTCGGCCGTCGGCGGGACTTTCGCGTCGGTTGTTGCAGAAAAAATCTTCTTGTTCCAGGGGCAAACATCTTGGCAAATGTCACAGCCAAAAAAATGCTCGCCAATTTTAGAGCGCAATTCGAGCGACGGGGTATTTTTGGACTCAATAGTTAAATACGAAATGCATTTACGTGCGTCCATCACCATGGGTTGAACCAACGCCCCCGTCGGGCACGCGTCGATGCAGCGAGTGCACGTTCCGCAGCGGTCGGGATGAAAGGCATCACCCGCGGGCGTTACCACCGGAATTTTCAAGGTGGTGATAATTTCGCCGAGCAGAAAGAAACTGCCCCGAGCTTGATCGATTAACATTGTGTTTTTGCCAATCCAACCAAGACCAGCGCGGTAAGCGAGATCTCGTTCAAGCACCGGCTTTGAATCGGTGGCGCACAAAAATTCTTCTTCAGAAAATTCGGCGCGCAAAATCTTGGCCACCTCTTGCAATCGATCGTACAGCCAGTGATGGTAATCAGCACCCTTTGCGTAACTTGCAATTTTTAAATTCTCGACAGGTGATTTCTGCGGATGCGGGTGGGGTCGATATTGAACGGCGACCACAATGGCTGATTCTGCATTGCGAGGCACCCCAGAATTGCTTAAAAGCGCGTCAGGATTTTTCTTCAACGGCAAATGAGTTTTCAAATACTGCATTTCGCCATGAAAATCGTCTTCAAGCCATTTCTCATAGTGGGTGAGCGATAGAGCTGGCGAGAGTCTAGCCCAGCCAAAATGGCTAAAGCCGTGCCCCTCAAGCAATTCTTTGAGTTTTATGTGTAGATCTTGTGGCTCCATCGAACTCAAAGTAAAGTATGTTACATACAGATGCGAGAATTATTTAGCCAACACCCTCATTGGAGTGAAGTTTCGAAGGTCATCGACCTTCTTCACAAGAACAATTTTCTCGCTTACATCGCCGGTGGCGCGGTTCGCGACGCGCTTTTAGGTGTGACCGCCCATGATTTTGATGTGGCGACAAATGCACTCCCCGAAGATTTAGAAAAGTTATTTCCGAATGCGCTCGATATCGGTAAGCAGTTCGGCATCATGATGCTGCCCTTTGAAAACGATGATGGCAGCAAAGGTCAAATTGAGGTGGCCACGTTTCGCTCTGATGGAGTGTACATCGACGGACGCCGCCCCGAAAATATAGAATTCTCGACCCCCGAAGGTGATGCCGAACGCCGCGATTTCACCGTCAATGCTTTATTTTATGATACTGACAAAGACCAGGTGATCGACTTTGTTGATGGCGTTGTAGACATCAAGAAAAGAATCATAAGAGCCGTGGGGAATCCGCATAAAAGATTCACCGAAGATAAATTACGTCTCTTACGAGCCGTAAGATTCGCGGCCCAATTGCAATTTGATATCGAAACAAAAACTCGCCTCGCGGTTAAAGATTTATCATCTGAACTTAAAGTTGTTTCTAAAGAGCGCATCACCGCAGAACTTGAACGCCTCATCGGCACACGTGGGCTGGTGACGGGGTTTTCTGATCTTTTAAGCACGGGCCTGTTTAAGGCCATTTTTTCAAAAATCAAATTCGCTCAAGATGAGAACTGCTGGGAGTTATTTCTTAAAGCTTTAGGTTTACTCACCGGCGTGGGATCACTGGATCTCGTACTGTCAACCATGGTTGTGCTCGAGCAGCACACCACAAAAAAGCCAGCTGTGTTGAATGATATATTTGAGTCTTTGATTTTATCGCGAGCTTCACGCAACCGTATTGAGCATTTAATTTCTGCTATTGCGCATTTTGTTGAAGATCGCGAAGATGCTCTGATTTTATTAAACGCCGAAGATGGGCCATTGATCTCTGAATTTGGTTTTATTCTGACGTCACTAGCGCTATTTCCGAAAGACTTAATGGCCGAAACTCTGACTCGCTTTTTGAGATTGGCTGACTCAAGTGGGCGTTTGCCTCAACCCTTCGTTACGGGCCAAGATCTAAAAAATCTTTCGGGTGTGATCGCAGGGCCAGCGTTTGGTAAAGCCCTTCGCCAGACGTTTAAAAAACAACTCCGCGGTGAATTGAAAGATAAAAAAGAAGCTTTGGCTTACGCGCAAAAATTAATTACTTAACAGGCTTTGACTGGGTATTGCTAGTCTTCGGCTGGTTAATGGCCGACGCGGTTTTCATGCCGGTGTGGTTGCGCCAATTGTACTCTGAGCCTTGTTGATAACGGGCGTTCCAGTTGTCCCATTTTTCTTTAGGCAAATCGTGGCGAACGGTGCCATCGCGATCGAAGATCTTGGGTGATTTTCCGAAGAGCATATCTAATATAAAAGACATACTGATAAATTGCCCCAATTCTTTTATCGAGGCAAGTGGGGCTTACTTGGCTGGTTATTTATTGATGCAGGCATCAATCATAAGATCGGCGGTGTCGGCATCTGGAGTCACACCGTGACGAGCCTCGTAACCAGCGACCTGATTGTTAATGCATTTCTCGCGCGCATCAGACTGGGCTTCGATTTTATTCGAGCCTTGGCCACTGTATGTGCCGTAACCGTCTTGAAACTTATAGGTTTCAGCGTGGGTGACTGCGCCAACTGCCACTGCTTCGGTGCTACTAAGATCTCTTGATTGCGTGTTAGTGGTGGCCGTCGTCATGTTGGTCGTGCCATGGGCTGGCAAAGCAATGGCCATTGCCGCTAAAGCTAATCCAACAACTAATAGTGATTTCATAAATCCTCCATTCATTTCCTACTAGTCAGTAGAGCAACGAAGGTGCCACATTATGAAACGTTCTGATCTATATGTATTTACTGGATTGTTTATACTTTTGGAGTGTATTTTTTGAGTTCAATTGGATGGTCTCGCCGCCGACCTAAGCTGTAGATCGGCAGGCAGTTGTTGAATTATTGGACAGCGGTGGTCGCGAGGAGTGCTTTGCAATCCGCGACCATTCGGTGAAAGAGAAGAATGGCGTTTTTGCGCAGATAAACGCTTTTGGTGAGTTCGTTTTCAGCTATACGCACGCGCCCCAAATTTGGGCGCTCAAAAGAGTCGGTTTGATTTACTTTTTTAAGGAAAAAACCAACCACGCCGCCAATGACTCCAGCCACAACTGAATGCGCAAGCGGTGCACCCGTAAAAATCAAATAGCCCATGGCGACCGTGCAGCCGGAACCCACAGCACATACAACACGCTGGCGCAATGCTGAACCAAATTCAGCAAGTTGTTTTTGGCTTATTCTTGAAATCGAGTAATTGCCAAGATCATCTAAGAATCGATATTCATAATCAATTCTCAGATCGACCAATAGTTGGCTGTAATTTTGCGCAACAAGTTTGGGCTGATTTATAAATTCGCTGATCGCATCTGAAAGAGGCTGTCTTGTGCCCCGGTTATTTTGTCGTTGCAATTCAATTTCGGCTTTCACATTCGTGACCACTGACGCGATCAAATCATCGGTTGATTGGTCAAGAATTTGATCGACGCGATCAAGCCGATCAGCGGCGCTAAAATTGCCGTCGTCAAATTGACTTTTAATCAGCGCGTGACCAAGTTGAGTCACCGCAGTAATGCTGTCGTCGTATACATTTGTTAGCTTCGCTCTCCGTCTTGAGAGAGGCACTTTGGTTGACGCTCGGCTTAATGTTCCATAGAGAGCACGTAAGGAGTTGAGAACTTGGCCGCGGTCAGTGGTTGACCACATGCTCTTCCACTCATTGAAAGTTTTCTTCACCGTTAAAAGTCGACTGCTCAACATCGCCGAATCGGCATGATATCCAGCCTCGTTAATATCTGCGATGAGCGTGCTGACTTCATTTTTAAAGTCATCGACTCCGCGCGAAGCCGGAATGCCACTATCGCCATCGTAAAGCTCAGCATGAGCTGAGTGGCTTAGGCCCAAAACTAGAATTACAGATACAAGTATTCGTGTCACAAAACCCTCCAAAAAAATTTTAATCGCCTTGAAAATGTGGATGTTGCTGGGCTGGCGGCCGCGTCGAAACTACAGCTGAAACCACAGCCGTCTGTCGAGATAACAGAGTTTTACAACCATCAATGGTTCGGGCGTAAGTAAAAATGGCATTTTGTCGAGTACCGACGTTACTTGCGAGATCTTCTTTCGCGCCAAATGCCGAGAAAAAAAACGGATGAGTGGCGGTGTCAGATTTGTTAGGCGTCCAATAAACATAGCCACCCCAAAAACCAATGATCGCAGCCGCCCATAGTGAGCTGAGAGGGCCTTTAAATAGCAGATATCCAGCGACCGCCACACACCCAGTCACAGCACCACATACTGTGTGCTGACCGGCGAGAGCTAAAACATTCTTAAGTTGTTTAATGCCCACGCGCCCGACCGCATATTCGCCAATTTCGTCTAAAAACTTTCGATCCGGGTCAAGTCCCATTCGAGAAAGTAGGGTCTCGTAGCTTTGCATCACCTTTTTTGGAGTCGCAGAAAAGGCGTTTAACATATCGCTGATCGGCGTCGCCTCACTTGGGTGGTCCTTTTCATATTCTATGTTTTTTATAATGGTCGCATTGATATCGTCGGTCGCTTTTCTCAGCAGTAAATCAACAGCCTCAATTCGATCATTGGCCGAGAAATGTGTGTTGTCTAAAAGACCATTCACAATGTCATGACTCAAGTCTAACAAGGTATCTTTGGCTTTTTCGAGAGTTTGCTTAAGCTCTAGATTTTCAGGGTAAGACTCTTGAAGATGAGACAAGTTCGAATAGGTGTAGCGCATATAATTAAGCAGAATCACTTTTTCATCAGGCGACCAGACTTCACGCCAAAAATTATAGCCTTCTTTCAAACCATTCATACGTTCGGTTAGCTGAGCGTCAGTGATCAGCGCGCGAGATTCTTTTAGAGCGCCTGAAACCGCTTTCGCTTTGTTTGCGAACTCAGCTATGGCCTGCCCAGACGGCACAGCTGCCTTGTCTTCGAATATATCGGCATGGGCGGCTTGCACGGGCAAAATTGCGCTCACACCGAGAAAAATTGACACAAGCAAAAGTAAAAATCGAGGCAAACAACCCTCCAGATACAATAGTCTTTAATTGAGTATGATATGTGATTCGCTTTGCAAGCTTGACGCCAGAATCCGGCAGGAGCATCAATATTAAGAAATGGATCAAATTCAAGCTAAAATTGTCGGCGAATTCGCAAAACTCTCTACGTGGGAAGAGAAATATCATCTGATTATTTCGAGCGGCAAGGCCCTTGAGCCACTCCCCGAAAATGAGAAAAACGAAGACTTGAAAATTCGCGGCTGCCAATCACAGGTTTGGCTAAAGGCCGAACTAACAGCCGATCGCAAAATTGTCTTTCGTGCGGATAGCGACGCTTTAATTGTGAAAGGATTAATTGCGTTGTTGCTGCGAGTGTATTCAGGCCGAAGTGCGGCTGAGATTTTAGCTGTTGAACCAGAGTTTATTAAAGAATTGGGTCTCGCCCATCACTTATCACCCTCGCGCGCCAATGGACTGAGTGCCATGGTGAAGCAGATTAAGTATTATGCGCTGGCGTTTCAGGCGCTCTGATCCACCCGAGTCAACCTTTAGGTCAAACAAAAATGGGCACTTCACTCAGCCTTAACTCGTATGAGGCCAATGTAAAATCGAGCTGACAGACTATCAGTGTGGGCATTTTAGGTATCTGAATTGCAAGTATCAAAAATACTGGTATCAAACTTGGCTTGGAGATTTTGATGAGGTCATTTATCTTTTTATTATCGTTAGTGGCCGCAACGGCAGTAACATTCGCCAGTTCAATTGCTATCGCCCGATCTGAGGCACTTGCAGGTCAGATAGCACAGATTTTCGCAGCACCAGACGGTTCACGAATCGTATTGATCAGAACTCAAGATTCGAGGTTTCCGTTACATCTTTATTGGGGCACCGGAAGCGACCTTTATCAAATTCCGATTAAATATACCGCGCCGACAATTCGTGAAGATTCACTTTCTTGGACCGCCAACTTCAACGACGCTCGATCAGGTAAAGAGCAAAGGCTAGCTCTACATGAAAATAAGATTTATTTTTTAGCCGATCGCCCCAATGAGGGTGGTTCGCTGGGGCAAACCAGACAATACGTTCCTGGCGTATGGTCAGGTTTCGGTGGCGATCCAGGTCGACTGCCGCTGAACCAAGCACAGCAGGTTTTTTCGAGAGCCAACCAACAAACAATTGCGGCCACAATTGGCGCCGTGCAAAGAGGCCAAATCCGCCTGCATCAACTACCACGAATGTCACAGATTGCTGAACTCAACGCCTATCGGCCTGCCATAGGCAAATTTGAAGACGGAAGAATATTCGTGATTACGCGGCCCCAATTCAATTTTCGTATTTTCGACGTGTTGTATTTTAAATCAGGTGGAGGCTATGAGGCATTTATCGGACAGCCAGGACATCTTTCTAAAGTTAAAATCAAATCATATTCGGTCACCGAACAAGGCGAAGATGGCCTAACTTCACTCAATGTGTTTCTAGAAGAATCAGATGTCACATTGATTTCTATAAAAACCAAAAATAACTTTATTGGAGACGACGGAATAGGAAGTTATTTTTTAGCTGGTGATGACTTTAACGCAAGACCCATCGTGAAAGGTTCGAACTCCATCGAACTCTCGGCGCGCGATAGGCGGGTGGCGGGCTTGACGTCACGAGAAAAAGTCGCCAACAACTTACGTTTTTGGTCTCGCCGTTGTAACGAGATCTTAGACCCAAAAGACTGATCGTCACTACGCTCGTTATATTATTTCGGGTGTTGGCGTTTTCGTTTACCGCCGCTGCGGCGGTAAACGAATATTTCACCGCCCCTGTGCCAGGCCTTATTATTGCAAACTCCTATAATCTTTCGAATACAGATCGTTAATTTTACGGGAGTGATTTATATGAAGATTTTAGTTACGTTTTTAAGCCTATTGTCGATTGTTTCGACAGCTCACGCCGATGATAACAGTATCGCCGGTTCGACTTATCAAATTTACGCAAACGGATATAGCAACGGCCTTACTGGTTACATGAAAAAATGCGAAGCAAAAGATCGCGTTGAACAAGCCCGAATGCAGACCTCTGTAATTCCGAACGCGACCGAAGTTAAGGTTTATCTCTATACTAAAGACAGCAGCACGATGATGGGCATACTTGCTGAAGACTATTTTGTTTTTTATAGAAACGAGAAAAAAGAGCCAATGTTCGCTAAAGTGGCCGTCACTAAAGCCAGTTGTGCAATCGTTGGACTCGATTTAATTAAAGGCTACGAAATCGCCGAGAAAAAATAATGATGCTTTGCTGGCGCTTCGCGCTCGCTATTGTTTAAACCGCTGCCATGACAGCCCTTTCGGGCTGTCTAGATCGTCGCGTGAATCCTGTGCGTATCATCAAAGTCTTCAATTTCTTGCAGTAACTCATGAATCTCTTTGAGTTGTTCTTGATTCAAATCGGTCTTGTTTTTAGCCACGTAAGATCGTTCTGCACCAGTGACTTCCCAACCTCGACCAATCAATGCTGTTCGCATTGAGTCGAGATCAGTGGGTGAGCCAAAAAACGAGTAGGTGCCGTCGGCGTTTTTCTCTACTGAATTGGCATTCACTTCGATGGCCTCTTCGTCAGGGTCACCAACGGCGGCTTTCTTGCCGGTCACAACCGACACACGATCAAACTTCCAGCTGGCCGAATTGGTTTCACCGAGCGAGCCCTTGTGATGGGTGAAAATTCGTCGCAATTCACTGACCGTTCGATTTTTATTATCGGTTTGGCACTCGACAATAACGCCGACCCCATAAGGGCCCGAGCCTTCGTAAGTTAATTCTTCAATGGCTTTTTCGCCCTCTAAAAGACCCGCGCCTTTTTTTATGGCGCGCTCAATGGTGTCGCGAGGGCATGAAACCGCACGAGCTTCGATGATCGCAAGCTTCAATCGCGCGTTGCCTTCAGGGTCGGGACCACCGAGTTTGGCTGCGACCGAAATCTCGCGCGCAATTTTAGAAATCACTTGGCCCTTTTTATTGGCCTTTTCTTCTTTCAGTGGGTTTTTCCAGCCGGCTCCCATAATGATACACTCCTCAAAATGCTTATATCGTAATTAAACGTCGTCTCAATTCGAGAACGCCCGTCACTCTATCGAGATCAAATTTGAGCCACGTTTTGCGCCAAACTGATAAAGAACAGGCACTTACGGGCAAATTGAAGGCGATATAGTTGCGAAATGCTATACTAATTGTGACGTTGATGACAACTCATAATCCACGCCACAAGCGCCAAGCTCCAACCGCCGATCAGTTACAACGGGTCGAGAAGTTGAAGCGGCAGCGTAGTGCTGGCAAGCATTTTAATTCGTTTTTAAGTGGAGTAGATCTGCTTCTACTCATATTTCTGACCTCCGGCTTCGCCGGTGTGGTCGTTATCTTTATTTATCTCTTAAAAAACTGATATCGGTTTTTACGCGTTTCGTTGATTTGCACGCCGATCAGCTCGGGGCCGATTTCTGTGGCCTTTAATTGATTAAATACATATTCACCCAAACGCTCAGCCGAAGCCGGCTCGACAAAGTCATTGAGCTTTTGACCGTCTAACGGGCGAACGATGGTTGCATTCACGATCTCGGTCAAATTTTTGCGTGCCGGCAAAACCCCATTTTTCGAGTCTAGAGCTCCACCCACAGTCACTTCGATCACAAAGTCATGCCCATGTTGCCCAGCAAATACTCCGTTGATTAAATCCGCCGCCAGCTCATGAACGAGACTCACTTTAAAAGCGCGAGCGACGGTCAGCATGCTGGCTCGATATCGACCCAAAGATCGTCAGTTTCATAGAGGCGAACTTTAGCGAGTTTGACTTGGCCATGAGTTTTTAACAGGCGATTTAAAAAATCAAAACAGTACTGGGCGATATTTTCACCTGTCGGCACCACTGTTTTAAAATACGACACTTCATGATTGAGAAATCGGTGATCAAGACCCGAGGTGATTTCTTTTAGACAGGCATCGAGTTCGTGAATAGCCATCACCATGCCCGTTTTAACGTCGATAGCGCCTTCAACATATGCTTCTAAGATATAATTGTGACCGAAGCCGTGCATTGAGGTGGCCGCATCGCCATACAAAGCCTGATTCTCTTGAAGCGTTAAATGATCTTGGTAAAGGCGATGAGCCGCGCAAAAGTAGGCGCGCCGAATGACGCGACAAACGTTTTGATAGGTAAAAATAGGGTTTTCAAAAACCGGTTTTTCAGGTGCGCTCATGACTAGCTGTGTCTTAGCGCACCTAAATGATCAGGTCAAAGTATCTGCAAATTATCCAGTCTTGCGCATATAGAGCTGATATTTTTTGTCAAAATCAGTCGGGCGAGCGCCGCGTTTGTTGATAAGACCTTCTTTGAACCAGCCAAAATGCTCAGAACAAAAGTGCATGCGCGCGACCGGCTTTTTACAACCCTCTACTGGGCAGAAGTCTGTTGGTGTTGCACCTGGAGCGCCTGGTTTATTTTCTTTTGCCATTTTAATACCCCACATTCGTTAGCGTTACGTGCTTTGTGAGCACATATGAATATCGGCGGTAAAGGCTTTGGTCTTGAGCTAAAAGTCTAGGGCAAATTATTTGGTACTTCTAGCTGCACGTAACCCAGAAACATCGAGCTGGTTGAGTTCATTTAAGCGATAACCGTCAAACTTATCGTCACGCAGCACGGTATAAACAATTCGCCCAAGTGGAATGAATCGTTTCGCTGCCATCAAATAAGTCGCAGCCGCGCGACAACGACTCATACGCTCCGAATCTTTAGCGCTTCGTAGAGCCTGAACTTTCTTGTCATACTCGACATCTTTGAAGTGAATCAGATTATTTGGATTGGTGGATTCAAAAAGTTCAAGAGCCGCTAGACATGTGGGCCGATCTAAATTCACTCCCCGGCGAAAGAGGGTAGGGGTGTTGGCCTTACGATTCGGACCAGCGACGTCACCGCGCACTAAACTCTCTAAGACATGAACGTCGTATGGGCTAAGCTCGACTTTAAGTCCGGATTTCTTCCAAGCACTTTGCAAGAGCTCCATCGTGCGACGAACGTCGTCGCCGCCTTGGCTGGCAAAACCTAAGAGAAGTTTTTTGTCTGTTTTAACGTTTTCTTTACCATTTTCGATAGCCCCCTTGTCTTCATAACAAAGATCGCCACCGGTGATTTCAGCCCGTAAACCCAAACAGTTGATGGTCGAATCTTGTGAATGAACAATGGTTCTAAATGCCGGCACTATGGCTTGCAGAGAATCAATCAGTTGCTCACGTAAATGAGCTTCAGAAGTTAACTCCGAGCCAAATCCGATATAGTCAAAACGTAAAAGCGGCTGCACAAAATATTCGGGGCTTACTTGATACTGCTGAATGTATTCAGTGGGTAATCGCCGAAGAAAATTTAAACCTTTTTTTTGAAAAAGTCTTAAAGCCGTGTCGTCTTCGGCGACAATTATAATTTCGATATCGGGTCGATTCGCAGGCTTTCTAAAAGTATTTGGCTTTAAGTATATCGAGCGATTGGGCGTAACGTTTGAAACAAAATAATAGCCCGAAGTCACTCGACCATCTAAGGGCGATTCACGACGGGGAGTGAGCGCGGTATCAATTAATCGAAATAAAAAATCACCATCATCGGCTACCAAATCAAAAGTCACACTCGTGCGCCCAGCATGAATACCAAGATTTTTAAAATTCGCCGGTTGATCTTTATTTGACCAGATTTCTCGTGCCCCTTTGACTTGCAAAAATGATTCTGCACGAACTGATTTTTCTACGAACAATGCCTTAAAGCCATTGACCACTTCGCTGGGTTTTACTTTTTGTCCGTCACTCCAAAACCAGTTGGGGTCTAAATCGCAGCGGACCTGGCGAGCGTGAATGAATGCGCACTTCTTTGCTCCCGCTGGTCGAAGTTTGCCATCAGAATAGTGAAGAAGGGGCATATAAATTGAGTTCAGTAGATACGACGATATCGTCGATCTGGCTTTGACTGGGTCAAAACTCTCAGGGGCCTCAAGTATATGAAAACGAAACGGTAGCTCTTCGGCTCGTAACATAACTAGTTGAAAACACGTAATAATTGAAAAAAGCACAGCACGACTTAAGACGAGACGAAAAAGCGTCGATAAGAGCATTATGGGTTTGTTCTTACGCCATTTGAGTCTAATTTTATTTCTCATCGCCATCACTATGCCTTTTAACAATTGTTCGCCGACGAACTCAACTGTGGCGTCACAAGATAGCAGTGTAACTAATACGGCCACGATGATGTCTATCTCGGTCAGCGGATCGACCAATATCACCGTTCCACCCAATTTGCAGGTGTTCAATTTGGTGGGCGTTTGTGCGGTCGGCAGTTATCCTGCGAGTGGCATTGACTGGCAAATGACTTCTAAGCAAGGAACTTGGAATTCAGCATCGGCGGCTGTTGCCACCGGTGTTCCTATTTCGACGTACCTAAGCTCTTGCGTCAACGGGTCATTTTCGATCACAATTCGAGTGTTTTGCCCGGGCGCAGTGAACTATACAAATGGAACTTGCACAGGCCTTCAAACGACGTGGACTTTAGTGGTCCGCATGTATGGTGAATCGGCCGACGGCACACAATCAGCCAATGCCCTTGTCACGTCGTCACCAATTACTTTAATGCCGTAATATTTTGTCTGAATACACCCAACCACATGGGCTCAAGGGCTTCATGATTCACGTACAATTCAACTCGCGAAAGCGGCACAGCCCGCACGTACTTGGCTTTTTGCAGCTCAGGTAGATCACTGTCATTTAAAGAATTCAACACGGTGGCCGTTTCGTTTGATTCGACAAGTGATTTGTTTACATTGGCTTTTAATAATGTGTTTAGCACCTCATGGGCCAAAACCGGATCTCTGACACCACGACTGATGGCAAGAAATTGAATCCATAAAATGCCGCGCTCTTTCGGTAGCACAAATTTGAACGACGGGTCGTGACTAATGAGTTTGGCAACGCGCCCTTGTTGAACTTGCGCCATTTGCAAATCACCGTTGATCAACTGTGGTCGCGGGTCGCCTGAGAAAGAGTGAATTTGATGACGAAAATCGCGAACCTCTTTGCCCAATTCTTCGGTTTGCCCCGTCTCAACCCAACTTTTAACTATGGGTTTTATCTTGGCTATGACGTTCATCACTTCAACAGGTGAGTCGAGAAGTGAAACCTTCGCCGCCGCATGATTGGTCATGAGTGTTTCAAGGCTCTCATCGGGCCAATTTGCGGTCTTCGTGTTGACGACAAACCCGGTAAGACCCCATGTGACCGGCACAAGAAAACGATCGTCAGGGTCAAAGTCAAGATGACGAAAATCGATTGAGACTTTACTAAGTTCAGGTATGTCAGCCGTCGTCAGAGGTGCTAGAACATTATCGAGCAAAAATGATTTCAGTACGTAACTTGGCAGCTCGATGACATCATAGTTTTGATAGTGCGATAAAGCTTCACGTAGCAAGTCGACTTCACTCGACTCTTCAGTGAGCAACAAATCGATATTGAGTGAGCGTTGGATTTTATTCATGACTGATTCAGGCAAAAAACCTTTTTGCATCAGCACACGAATCTCTGGGCCATGTTTTTTCTTTGGATTTTTTTGCTCGTAACTAAAAAGCCCCCACCAAGAACCCCAGGCGAAGGAGAAGAAGATCACGAGTGAAACGATTTTCCAGTATTTTGATGGCACAGCCTCTCAAGAATAGGGTGGCTGTGCGTGTTCGATCAACTGTTATTTAGACGAACTGGGCTGTATGTTTTTATGGCTACTGGCCTGTTTGGTTTTATGACTTACTGGCCATATGCAGCCGGAGCGTAACTCACATCGATGCTCGCGCCGGCAGCTGGAATCCAAGTGCTGCCGATAAAGATCACCGCATTTGAAGTTGCATCGTATGTGAAGCCACCATTATTGAGCGGATTGGTCGCTTGTGGCGGAACATTTGTTCCGTTCACGACAACTACGATTGTTGATGGGTCAGGAATACGTTGCAATGTGAACTTTGTTGAAAGCGACAAGATGCCGCTGGCGATGGCTGACAACTGAGTACCGAAGTTACCGCAAATATCGCCCTTAATACCTTGAACATAACTTGGCAAACCCGTGTTCACTTGGTCAACCAACTGATCATAACGTCGACCAATAATCGATGTACTCGAGCCCGCTTTTAGTAATTTGTTTTGACAAGTTGTATCTTGTACGGTGATCGCCGACACAATGTAATTGCGCTGACTTGTAGTTGAAGCTGTGGCTGTATCTAAGTAACTTACGTACGACGCTACGGTGTCGAGTGTTGAAGCGGTATAATTGTGATCGGTGATTCCGCCGCTATAAAGCCAACTATACTCCGGTCGTCCCGCGCCGCTAAAATCGTCTTCGTCTGAAAGAATAATGACTGACAAGAAGGCGTCTTGGCGCAAGAAACCTGCATTTTGCGAGCTTGAGAGTGCATCTCTCATACTTGAAAAGGCTCTTTCGTCACCACTACCTTGGTCACCTTCTGAAGCGTTTTCGACAAACACGGTGTTGAGGTTCAATGTTTTCGGCAACATGATATAGATACCCGATTGTTTGCAAGCTGGGCATGACGAGTACGAATTCACTCCATCACGAAACTTTGCAAAACTCGCAGTATTACGAAAATTCGCCTCAGATAAATACGCGTCAGTTGTGGTCACAGCCATTTGAAAATCAAATGCAGTCTGACTTGAATCAAATGACGTAATGAAACTGCTGAAGTTTGAAGTCAGGTTATTTGATTGGGGAGCATTGAGCCTGAGTTATCGACGACCCAGAGAATATCCATCTTTGGGTTGATAGTTGCCGTGGCTTGCTTAAAAGAATCAGCCGTCGGCAAAATGTCGAACGAGCTACCTTTTTGTCCGCAGCCAGAAGCT
>Ga0207013_1136_pt1 | contig 18025 bp, 18 predicted proteins | sample Alteio_BWMinCont_55_FD_153501 | JGI IMG/M metagenome (GOLD analysis project Ga0207013, IMG submission 153501) | Enriched cells from forest soil in Barre Woods Harvard Forest LTER site, Petersham, Massachusetts, United States -... | ecosystem: Environmental > Terrestrial > Soil > Temperate forest >...
ACGCCGAATCACGTAAAGAAATACGGCAATTCCGGCCCCGATCGCACCTTCGAAGATACCAAGAAGCGTCGCGAAGAAGATCCCTGGAATTTCCTCTTCATCGCCGGCATGTGGTTCCAGGATCTATTCAACTATGACTTCCGCCGCACAGAGATGTGCATCATTCCCTATGCCACGCAGCAGGGCGAAATCTCCTTCTGCGCATATAACACCGGCATCGGCTGGCGGAAGATCATCGAGAACATGTACAAAAACGCGACCGTCGCGCAGTGGTATCGCACTCACGGCAAACATGAAATTTATGCCAAAGGCCGCCCGGTCGATCTGCAAAATTACGAGCATTCACTCGTCATCGATGAGGAGGATGCAGCGCGCGTTCGTCCCAAGGAGCACGACATCCCGATGACCGCGGCGGAGGAAGATAAGATTCGCCGCCGTAAGGCCAACGAAGAGGCTGCCAAAGTTCGGGCCATCTACGAAGAGATGGTCCTCAAGAAAACACAGCCATCCGTGGTGCAGATCGGTTCCGTGCAACAAATCAAAACGGCCACCGGCCCAGCCCTCACTACCATCGCGAAAGCCGGCGCGAAGGATGCGGTCAAAGAAGTGGAAGAGGTCGCTGCGTCCGCTGGCGACTAGATCATTGGCAATCCAGTTGTGGTGCTACAGCCCCCGATTCTTGGGGGCTGTAGCTTTTTCAGGGCTTATCAATATCGCCCGCAGACTCGCTTGCTCCGAGCGCCAATCTATTTCTACAATATAGGCTGACATAAGGAGCTGGTTCCCATGCCCATTTACGAATACCTCTGTGACGATTGCGGTGCGCACTACGAGCAAATTGTGCTTTCCAAAAGCGCGAAGATCGCCTGCCCGAAATGCGCAAGCCAGCGCCACACCCTCCAGCTTTCCGTCTTCAGCGCGCCAGCAAAGAACGGCTCATCCGAGAGTTCCGCAAACGGGAGCACCATGCCCGGCGGTTCCTGCTGCGGCATGGGCGGCTGCGGCTGCAATTAGGTCGCGCGCAGCCACGTGTCGATGGGTCGAATCGGTATTTTAACCGGCGGTGGAGACGTTCCCGGCCTGAACGCCGTCATCAAAAGCGTTGTCTATCAGACGACGGACATGGATTATGAAGTCATCGGAATTCGCCGCGGCTGGGAAGGGCTTACCCATCTCAAACAGGGACCTGAGCTTGATTCCGAATATGTTCGCGTGCTCGATCGCAACAATACGCGAGGGATCGATCGCACCGGCGGCACCGTCCTGCATACCTCGCGCACCAATCCCCCCAAGATGCGCCGCGCGGGTTTGCCGAAGCATCTCTCTCCGAAAAAGCTTGAATCGCTGCGCGTTTCCGACGAGGTCTACGACCTCACGCCGCTTGTGCTCGAGAATATCGAACACCTCCGCCTCGATTGCCTCATCGCCATCGGCGGCGACGACACGCTCAGCTTCGCAAAGAGGCTCGATTCCAAAGGTGTGCGCGTCATTGGCATTCCCAAGACGATGGACAATGACGTTCAGGGCACCGAGTACTGCATCGGGTTTTCTACTGCCATCAGCCGGGCCAAGGAAGCCATCACGCGCCAGCGCACCACGCTCGGTTCGCACGAGCGCATCGGCATCTTCCGCATCTTCGGGCGCGATGCGGGCTTCACCGCGTTATACACGGCTTACGTGACCGCGGGCCGCTGCGTGATACCTGAAGTGGAGTTTGACCTCGATCGCCTGATCGAGATCCTGCTCGAGGATAAACGCAATAATCCCAGCCGCTACGCATTCGTGATTGCCTCCGAAGGCGCAGTGTGGCAGGGACATTCCGTTGAGGAATACGGCGAAGCGGACGCCTACGGGCACAAGAAGAAGGTGGATATCGGGCACGCGCTAGGCGAGGAGATTCGGCGGCGCACCGGCGAAGAGGTCATGGTCAGCGATCTCACTTACGACCTGCGCAGCGGCGATCCGGACGCGTTGGATCAGATCGTGGCGATTACCTTCGCGAATGTGGCCGTGGATTTGATTCGCGGAGAAGTCTATGGGCGGCTTACCGCAGTGCGCGACGGCAAATACACGCACGTGCCGCTTCCCGATCCAAAGCTTGGCGCACGCACGCTGGATATTCCGAAGATGTACAATACAACGCGCTACAGGCCCCATTACGCCGGCAGGCTCGGTTCGCCGCTGCTACTTTCCACTGTCGATTCCTGAATTTGAGAAGGCGAAAAGAGCGCTACGCCTGAAAAACAGCTATTCGAGGGGCGCTTTCAAAAGGCCAAAGGCGAGGGCCAGACGCAAGCTGGCTTTTTCTTTTTTGAGCTCTTCCAACACCTGTCGTTCTGCTTGTAGCCAATCATCCAGGTCATTTCCGTCGGCGCCGCCTCGACTGAGATAGATATCGTATGCGCGGCGCTCGATGTCTTCAGTCAGCGGACTTTTTCGCGTGGCGGCTTGCGATCCGCCCTGACCTGCGGCCGACCGCAGTGAAGAATACGAGGCTGCCAGCCGGAGCAAATGGTCAAATGCCGTGTCGCGCACAAAAGAACCCGCGAACGCATCGGCATTTGCAGGGTCGAAAGGCATGGGCTCGCGTCCCGTGCTCTGGATAAGAGAAGTCACACCCTCACGCTTCCGCAATCAGCAGAGGTATATAGCCATCGTTTGGGGTCCGGAAACGAAGCGAAAGCAAAATGCCAATCGCCTCGCGATAATCGAGAGTGTAGGTTGCCGAACATGAATCGCACAACCAATGATGTTGAACAGAATGTGAATTTACGGGCGGAGGCGAGGAACTTCGGCGGAAACGGAAGAACCGTCCATGCCCGTAATCGAAATTAGCTCCGCAATCGGGGTTTGCGCAACGTGAGAGCATGGCCATTCCTCCTTTGCTTTTTAGAGATATCTCCTCGATTGCACAGTACAGCGTCTTGTCCAGAGAATCCAACGCATTAAATCTATTGGACCAATCGAGTTTACGCCGCATTTGTGGCAACGCCTCTTTTTTTACGGTTCGCCGGGGAGCGGACCAAATTGAGGCGGCGGAACACGGCGCTTGGAAGCCGCCTGATAGGCGGAAGCGACTTTCAGGATTACGTCCTCTTTGCCGGGCTCGGCCCGAAACACAAGCGAAAATGGAAGACCCGGCGCGGGCAAAGTGGCGGGCGTGTTGTTGGCTGTCGGAATATAGCGCTTTTTATCGGGACTCAACACGAAGACCGGATCATAAACCGTGGTCACGTAACCGGCGGGGATGAGGACTTCCGTGAGGCCGGCGAAGGGGCCCATGCGCAGCTCACCGCGAATATCGCCGCGAGGTTCGGGCTGAGGAGCCAATCCGATCTTCCCGGGAGGAAGCGAGTAGTGGACCCGCACAACGGCGTCGAGGTGATTTTCGTAGATGACCTTCATTTCGACCCGACGCAGAAGTTCCCGCATCATGATGTGCTCGTCAATGCCCTGGCGGACGCCGGTATTGCGCATGTCGGTCATCTCTTCCCAATCCTTGAATGATGCCCGCTGATCGTCGCCCCAGAATTTTGAGCGCGCGTTGAGCGCGTGAAAATCGATCAAAGTTTCCACGAATCCGCGCTCTTTCCAATCGGCCGCACGCCGCATAGCGTACTGATTGAAATGAAATGTGAAGGCGTTGGATTCGACTTCTTCCTCAATGGCGCGGATATTCAGGTTCTTAGGAATGGGAACTTTTCCTTCGGCAAGGTTGAGGAAGTAATCGATGGGCTTCATGCTTCCGGTTCCGAACGTTTTGCCGGGCTCGAATTCCGTTGACTGAATTTTTGCGGCGAATTCAGGGAACTGAGGCTGACCGTCGCGCGCGAGGCGGTAAAGGATGTCGGGAAAAAATACCGGAACGAGCTGCGCCAAAGCGTCTGTGTAGGAGGGCTTCATGTTTTCGATACTGGGATCATCTGGCCACAGAGGATCGACCGATTCGACCAGAGTCGCGCCCAGGTAATCGCCGAGGATGGCCTTGATCTCCTTGGCAGCCCCTTGCGAAATCGGTTCGTCAGCTTTGACGCCGGGAAAAGTGAGCATCGATTCGCGGATGATCCCGATGCGCACCCCTTTCAGCGAGCCGCGCGTGCCCGGCGAAGCGGCGTTCGGTGCGTAGGGCTTATCGAGAATACTCGACCGGGGAACGGTGGTAAAAACGTCGCGCGGGTCGTAGTAGCCGTTGACCGGATCTTTCAGCGAATCCAGGACCTTGGCCGCGTCCCTGACCGTGCGGCACATAATGCCGGCGCGATCGTTATAAATATCCGCGCCGATGGCGCCGCCAAGAAACGAAATGAGCGACTTGTGCGGCAGAATCAGCGACACCGCGTTGTGATTGGAGGGGCCGCGGCAGGACATGCTGGTCTCTTCGCAAAGACTGCACATCGTAAGATTCGCGCTTACGGAAACGCCCGAACCGGAACTGGAGCCCAAAGAGGCGGCCCGGGTCGTATCGTAAACGTCGCTCGGATTGCCGGCCCAGGTGCTGCGCTGATAGCCCTGCGTGGAGACAAAAACTTTCGTGGGCCGATTGGAACCGCGCGATTCCGAATTGTCTTCGCCGCGAATGGCAGGAACGGGGCGGCCGTTGTACTCGGTGTTCGCGGCCTTGGCGTAAATGATGGCGCCTTTTTCGCGAAGCTGAGCGATCAGCGTCTGGTCGCGAGCCGGGAAATCGATGTCATAGCGGGCATCGGCGCCGCCTGTGCTACGCATGTCTTTGGCGTCATAGGAGTCCTTGAAGGTGAAAACCACGCAGTACATGGGCAGCTTCTGGAGATCGGGATTGCGGCCATATTGCGCATCGAGCGCGGCAGCGCGTTCGAGGGCATCGGGCTGCTTGCGGAATTCCTCGCAGACAGCAGGCGAGCCCGGCGGCAGCGGGCCATCAGAAGGACGGCGGTCACGATCGCCCTTGCAGGTGACGGAGCGTTCGCCGCGAAGATTGAGCGTGCCCAGCGCGTTCAACTGGCCAGCATTGGGCATGCCGACGGTCATGCCGTACTGCTGCTGCACGGTGGGATCGGATGCGGTCGGCTCCATCCGGCCGAACTCAATCGGAGGGCCGGCGTACTGATCGAAATTGGGCAGCAAAGCCGATATGGCGACTGTCGCAGTGGCAAACTTCAGCGGCGAACCGACGCGAACTACGCCTGGCGCAGGCGGAATGGGCGCGCCGTCTTTAGTCACGAGCTCATCGGGGACGCCGTTATAGGCTTTGGCGCGATTGATATAGAGCTGGACCAATCCGCGGCAGGTGATCTGGCCTTCGCGGATGGCGCGGTGGACGTCGTCGATGGTCGCCTCCTGGAGATGAAAGCGAAATTGCTGGGCGCGTGCGCCCGTGGCCGACGCCAGCAACACAGCGAGTATCAGAAGTGCGCTCTTAACCCTGCTCATCGGTCCTCCGAAACTCCCGTCGGGATTTGCTTCCTGAATGCCACCCACCCCTCGCGATTTTTTTGCAAGTGTTGATTCTACAGGTACTTTAAGTTCAATAAAGCCGTAAGTGCAGATTCCGCCAGAGTTGCGGGCGACTTTTGCGTATGTGCTAATCCTGCTAGCCTTAGCGGCAAAAGTAGAACCTAAGCAACATAATGACGCCTCGAGGGGGTGCCCCCCTGTGTTTTTTCGCAAGAGTATGATTCTAATACTGTTACTGAGAACATTTGTGCAAGAGTCTGATTCTAAGCGGGTTGCCCTCTGCGCGCGAGAAGTGGCGGAGCCGACAGCGCGGGAGGGAGCCGATACGGGCGGGGTTGTTCGGTCGGGCGCTGCGTCGGTCGCACGGTGAACTGAGCACAGCGAAGAGTGGCCGTGCCACCTACGAGGCACACCATGTCTGTATGCGCAAAGCTCGAGCGGACAAATTTCGAGCATGTTCTATTTTAACCCCGGCGTAAAGTCGAACAGATGCCGGGTAATAGGACATAAGTGTGTTGGAATTAGCCCACTACCAGATGCCGCCTGGTCCCTCGCACCGGCACTCGGGACAAGAAGGCGGCGCTACACAAGGACGTTCGGCTGCGGGTGCCGCCAGTCCTTGAACCGCATAATTTGTTGTAAGACAAAGAATGTTTCGTGGGTTTTCCGTACGATCTTTTTGGGAGAGGATGCCATGAAAGCCAAAGCCCTAGGTGGTTCACTGTTGCTGTTTCTTCTGTTGTTTGCTGCCAGGATGAATGCCGGGACTATTCAGCTAGACAGCCTCGGCACAGCGGCAGACGCGGGACAATACAATTCCAAAGGGAATACAATCGCTATCGCGCCAAATTCGCTGTGGGCTGCGGCGCTGCCTAGTTCATCCTGGGTGTCTTTTGGCAAAACCGGCGATACCTCGAACCCCGGATTCTTCGTTGTGCCGAATGGGACCGTTGTCTCATTCTTCGACGTCTTCAACCTTTCCGGAATTCCAAGTGGCGGAAAAATCACCGTGATGGCCGACGACGCCGCGACCGTCATTTTGAACGGTGTAACTCTGATGGCGGAAGCTCCGATAAGCGGCAACACATATAAGATTTGCTCCGATTTTGGCATCGGATGCCGAGCACCTAGCATTATCGATATACCGGCTTCGGATTTGCACCAAGGGAGTAATACATTGGATTTCGAAGTAGCACAGCGGAACGGAGTTTCTTTTGGTCTCGACTATTCGGGTTATGTAATCGATCCCGTACTGACTCCCGTAATCACTCCGGAACCGAGCACTGCGATGTTGCTCGGGCTGGGCCTTCTGGCTATAGCCGCCTTGGGAGCCAGCCGTAAGTCCGCGAACATTCCCGCCTGACCGGCAAATAATCCAGAATGGAATTGGTCGGCTGCTAAAAGATACTGCAGCCACGCTTTGCCGGGCCGGAGCCGAAGAGGTTCCGGCCTTTTTTTTGCCGCCGATTCGTCAATAGCTGGCCGGACACTGGCAGATACCTCGGAGCTGGCCCTCAGACGCGCTGATTCGGAAAATGGCTGGCATGAAACCCGAAATGATAGCCGCAGCCACCGACAAAGATGCGCAGCGATATTTGAAGGAGAACACTGCCGAGGTATTGCGGGCGCTCATTGAGGACTACGTGGCGCTGGAAGACAAAGTCGGCCGGCTAGAAAGAAGAGTCGCCCAGTTAGAAAAAGCAGGCGGCCCGCCGAGCCCCGATGACGGCCCGCGTTTTGTACGCCAGCGCGAAGTCATGCCCAGAAGGCGGTTCTGAGGAGGCCCGGCGATGAAATGTATGCGTTGTGGCAAGTCAGACCGTATAAGCAGGGTGAGAGGGTTGTCGCTTCAATTTCAGGAAGAGGATGTACTCATCAACTCTGTGAGCGTCACGGGATTCCACTGCGGGCACTGCCAATTCCTGATGCTTACCATGGATTCCGGTGCTGTGCCCGACGTAGCGCTTGACCCCGTGAACGAGTGAAGCAGAACGGATGCCGCCTGGAAGCCACCCCAGCACACGCAAAAACGGCGAGTGCTGGGGACCCCGGTCAAGGCGGCGCTACACAGACCCGCCCGGGACGATTTCATTAACCTGCGAAAGGCTCCGGCCTCTTGCGTTGCCGCTGAAACGCCAATAGCGGGGCCGACACTGGCGGATGCCACGGCGCTGGCCCTCCGGCGCGCTGATTCGGAAAATGGCTGTCGGGGGGAATCGATGCTGACTCTAGTAAAGGTGCAGATTGTCCAAGTGCCACCGGAGCAGAGGGCGCAAGTTAACGGCGCGACCCACGCATGCAGACATACCGCGGACAAGCTGAACAACGGTGAACAGGTGGCGGCGGGTAAGGACTTTAGCGGCGGAATGCAGACCGGAGACTGGGCAGCGACGTGTCGCACGTGCGCCGAATACCTCCGGAGCCGCGAAACTACGCGGACGTATTTGGGGGCTTCGGAATCCGCCGCGTTGTGGAGCTGAGCACGAAAGGAATGGCAAGCTGGTAAAGAGGCGGACGAGAATCTAGATGATGCTTACCGGCCCGAGAAGTACGAACTCTCCTTAACTCCGACCGGGTACACGCTGGACAGAAAATTCCGCGGCTTCGCCTGCAAGAAGAACATTCCCAAGCTGTACGTTGTGGCTGTTGAAGCGTGTGTCGTCTACGTGGGGATTACCCGCCAATCGATGAACAGCCGCTTGCGGTATGGATTCAGCGCAAAAGGCGAAAACGGATATCACGGATATGCTTGGCGGCACAAGCACACGCAGGCGACGTTGTATGTATGGGCAGCGCAGGAGGACGGTTCTTCATTGTTGGACGTTGAAACGATAGAGGCAGAAGTTGTGTTTTTGGCCCGGCACCTAACCGGCACGTGGCCACCTTGCCAGACCGAAATCCATTTTCATCAGGCTTCTGACGCCCATAAGGCAGCCGCCGTCGCGATATGGAAGGCAATCCCCTAAAAATGTAAGGGCTGTGCCGAGGCCGGAGCCGCTACCGGCCTTTTATTCTTTGGGTGTAGAATTCGGCGCGCGGAGGAATCAGTAATGGCCGATATTCCAAGAGAGACACAATGCCCGCGTTGTCATGGAACAGGAAGACCCCCCGGCCAACCCGAAAAGACGTGTGATACGTGCGGTGGAAGAGGAAGGATTCCCGTCGAACGCCTTCCACCCGGTACAAATCCATATGAGTGAGTCCGTCCGGTTACAGCCCGTAATCCACGAGGTGCTCGCCCGGCATCATCACGTTGGGGATTGACACGGAGACGTGCTGATGTACTTGCTTGAGCCAGTTCTCGGTGTCCTCGGCCGAGAATCCCAGTTCAACGAGATAACTTTCGAGGGCAACAGGGCCGACTTTTTTGTTGGGTTGCTGTGCGCCATTCCTGAAGCCCGCATACCTCGCGAAGATGAGGTCGTACTTCGGTGTGGCCGTTGTCTCTGCATTCAGCCACAAGATGTCCAAGCTACCCTCGACCGTCACGCTATTCATAGGAAAAACTCCTTTCTGCGGAAAAGTGTATCACCAAGTTTGGTAAGCCAACTTACCGGCCGGGTTCACTCTTTGGATACGGGGCCGCGCGCCGAGCCGTTGCATACGCTTTGCAGTCTCTCAGCTAAACCCTACAGGAATAACTGCGCGAGTAATGCCAAAGCTCTCAAAGAGCAAGAACCGGACGCGGCAGCATGATCCATCTTGCCTTGGGCTGCATATCCGCAATCAGTTCCACAGAAACAGGGACAAACCAAAACACAAGATAATCCAACTCACCAAATTCCATCCGCTACTAGACCTGCTGCGCCTGTCTCCGTTCCTGTGACAGAGCCAAGCCCAAATCCACAAGCTAATGACGGCGCCCAGAAATTTAAATGGCCGCCATTCTCCGACATTTTTTGGCCGAGTTGGGCCTTGGTCATCGTCACTGCGCTGGCGGTTCGCTATGCCGTTAAAACCCTCCGCGCTATAAATGCTCAAGTTAAGGAAATGCAAACCACGGGGCAGCAGACGGACAAGCTGATCCAAGAAGCTATTAGGCAATCCGAAGAAGCTGCAAAATTGGCCCACGCTATGGAAGCTACGGCTAAGGGCATCGATGCTAGCACCAAAGTTGGAATGGACAGCGTCGCTATCGGTACACAACGTAGCGCCCAACAATTGCGGGCTTATATATGCGTGGCTGTAGGTGGCGCTTTTTATCAAGAAAGGGCTAAGAATCTTAAATTCATTGCTCAAACTCTGCTGATCAATACTGGAAACACTCCAGCGCACAAGCTTGGGTTCAGGGTCAAAGCCGCCGTTCTGCCGGTCCCACTCCCAGAGGATTTTTCCTTCCCGCTCTCTAGCACTACGGCTGGATCTATGGTTGTGGGACCAGGGCCTCAGCAGGGCATTACTTTGACCGCAATGGTCGATGATTTTGTTCCGGATCAAGACGTGGACGCTATCAAAATTGCCGACGGGCGTGCTCTCTATATATGGGGAATTATTGAGTATGAAGACGTCTTCAAACAACAGCAGACCACGAGATTCTGTCAGCTTCTTCACTGGATTGGGGATAGGGTCATGGGCACTTACATCCCGCGCCATAACGATGCCACATAGAACAAATAGCCCTGTCACGACAAGCAAAAGAATAGCGTCGGCTATGCTATTTACTCGTGCGGTAAATAGATCGCCCTGGTAGGAGTACTAAACTACGATCGCCGGAGGCCGTCGCGAGTTGGGTTACGAGCACTCGCGACAGCCGCAGCTTTACGAGTTAGAAATAACAGCGGCGGTCAGGGATCAGATGCTCGTTTTTGGGCTGGAAGTGAGGCGCTGATACAGCAGAAGCGCGGCGGGGAGAATGCGCGAATCCTGGCCGAGGTCGGCGGTCAACTGCAAACCGAGAGGGAGGCCGCTCGCGATGGGCATGGGGATCGATACTGCCGGGGTTCCCAGAGCCGTCCAAGGCGCGTTCATTCTCACTACCAAGATTTGAGGATTAGTGCCGAGGCCAGCCTGGATGAGCGAGGGAGCTTGTGAAAAGCTGATCATCAAATGGCTCTGGTTCCTTCCCGATATGGAAAGAAAATTGAGTTACTAGTGAAAGTGTCTTCGGTGCTGAATATGAGTCGAATTTCGTTTGTCTTTGAAGTCACGGACTTAAGGCTTAGCAATTTGCCATCCTGAAACTCCGCAATTTCTTAAAGTTGCCTTTGGCACAGGCTGTGCACGTATACCCCCCTGAATGATAAAGAAATCGAAACTCAGTTTGCGCGTAGTTGAATAGAGGAAATTCCCGGGCCTTCTGGCATTCACGTCCTGCGCCGTGAAAGCGAGAGTCTTTGTGTCGCCAACGATCCACCGGCGTCATTTGGCCGCGTCGGTGGGGCGTCGAGAGAACCGCAGGGTAACGTCATTTCAACGATTGAAGAGGAGATACTGATGCGTCAGGTAACGGTAGGAAAGATGTGGATGCTGGCGTTTCTCATGGCAGGTTTTGTCGCCGGATGCGGCTCGACACAAACTCCGACCACCGCCGGCGGAAACCCGGTGGCTCCGCCTCTTGGCGTCACCGTGACTTTCGGGTCTTTTGGAGGCGGCTCCGGCGCCACCAATCAGGGAATCAGCACGGTAGTTAACGGAGATCTCGGAACCACCGCAGCTTCGACCTCGGTGACTGGATTTCACGATGCGGGACCAGGCTGCACGTACACGGAAACGGGAAGCAATGTGGGAGTGGTCAAAGGGAAGATATACACCGCTGCCCCGCCACCGACCGTCGGATGTCCGTCGGAAGGCACCGGTACCACTGCCGCGACCGCGACTCAGGCCTCAGTCGATGCGATCGCCGCATGGAACAATCTTTCACCCGCTTCGCGGCCCGGTGGAACCGATCCAGGCGCGGGCCAGCTCGGCTCACACGTCCTCGCTCCCGGCACCTACAAAGCCGCAGGCGGTTCGTTCCTGATCACCGGAACGGATCTGACTTTGGATGCCCAAGGTAATGCGAACGCAGTGTGGGTATTCCAGGCAGCCGGCAGTCTTACCGTCGGCGAAGCTGGAGCACCTCGCAGCGTCATCCTCGTCAACGGTGCGCAGGCCAAGAACGTGTTCTGGTACGTGGGCAGCGCGGCCACGATCAATGCGGCAGGCGGCGGCACTATGGTGGGCACCATCATCGCTAAGTCGGGAGTCACGTTCTCCACTTCCGGTGTAACAGCCATCACCACGCTCAATGGCCGAGCGTTGGCACTCAGTGCGTCGGTGACTATGGTGAACACCGTGATTAACGTGCCCGCTCCATAAAGCAACGTTCCTTGCCGAATTTATGAAAGCGGTCAGGCGGGGGATGTTTCGGCGGGGTGAGGCGCTGCTGGGCAAGCTAACTCAGAGAGATCCCTCGCTCCGGTTCGTCGCTCGGGACGAGCATCTTGATCAGATGCTCGTTTTGGGGCCGGGGGTGAGACGCCGATACAGCAGGAGCGCGGCAGGAAGAATGCGCGCATCCTGGCCGAGGTCGGCGGTCAACTGCAGACCCAAACAAGTCAGCAACTTTCTGCTACCCAGGTGCAATCCGCTACCGCCGAGGAAATCCCAGAGGAGTCCCAACTCATTGAAATGGTCGGTGGGCCCGCTAGGATTTGAACCTAGGACCAACGGATTATGAGTCCGCTGCTCTAACCAGCTGAGCTACGGGCCCCTCATCTGCAAACTATAAGGGAAACAACAGCTTATTGCATCAGGGTCAATCCGCACGCAACCGCACGCAAGTCGAATCCAAAGCGGTTGCCCACTAGCGTTTAGAGCCCATTCTCCTCAAGCACCTTTCGCAGCCGGGTCGGGTATCTCTGCATATAACCAGCTAGAGAGAACCATACTCTAAAAACTTGTCCGGCGGTCTGGGTGGGGGGAGTTTCATGAGCAAGCGGCTGTTGATCATTCAGCCTTCGCACTACCTTTCCAAAGAGAATCACACGTTGCTGAAAACGGGGATGAAGCCACTCGTCCCGCTCACTCTGCCTTATCTGGCGGCATTAACGCCGGAGGGGTGGGACGTCACGCTGGTGGACGAACAGATTCAAGACGTGGATGTTTATAGCAAGCCGAGGCCGGACGTGGTGGCCATCACGACGTGGACGATCCATTCCATTCGAGCCTACGACATTGCCGACGAATTTCGCCGGCAGGGCGTTCCCGTGATCATGGGCGGGCCGCACGTGTGGTTCGACCCACAAGAGGCGGCCCGGCATTGCGACGCCATCGGAATCGGCGAAGGCGAGCCAATCTGGGCGCGCATGCTGGAAGATGCTGTCAATGGCCGCCTGCAGAAGGTGTACCACGCTCCGCAAATGCCGAATCTGGCCGGCTTGCCACTGCCGCGCTGGGACATGCTGGACCTTCGCAAATATGGGCCTTTCAAGACATACTCCCTGATGTCTTCGCGTGGGTGTCCGATGCAATGCGATTTCTGCTCCGAACGGCTTTACCTCGGAGGCGGCTATCGCGTTCGGCCAACCGCAAGGTGATCGAGGATATCCAGCATACCGGCGCAAAAAGCATCTTCTTCGGCGACAGCGATTTTGGCGGCAAGCGCGCGCGCGCGATGGAATTGATGGAAGCGATGGTTCCTTTGAAGGTGCGCTGGTCGGCGCTGTGGACTTCGAACTTGTGTAGCGACGCCGAATACATGGATCTGGCCAAGCGCAGTGGCTTGTTGCACTTGAATATCGGAATCGAGAGCATCAACGAAGAGACCTTGAAGGAGATGAACAAGAAATTCAACAAGGTCAATCGCTATAGCGAACTGCTGGACAATCTGCGGAAGCGCGGGATCAGTTATTCACTGAACTTCATATTCGGCTGGGACAACGGAATTCCGGATGTATTCCGCTCCACGCTCGACTTCCTAGAGCAGGAGAAAGTGCCCGTGGCGTACTTCAATATTCTGACTCCGGAAAAGGGCACCATGTTTTACGAAAGGATGAAAAGCGAAGATCGCATCCTGAAGCTGGATGAGATTGGCCGCTGGCCCGGGCATACCTGCTACATCAAGCCTCGATATTGCACCCCGGAAGAGATGGTCAACAAGGTGCAGCACATCTACCGCGAGTTCTACAGCTGGAAGTCCATAGTGAAACGGCTGCCGTTGCCGGTGACGCAGGCTAACATCGCATCCTGGGTGTTAAACCTTTCGCAGAGAAAAATGGCGCAACTCAGCGATGAGGAGAATAATAATTTCGACGCCTTTTAGGACCTGACGCCTTGCCCACGCGGCATTAATGCCTTCGATGCTGCAACGCTTTCAAAGCGTCTCGGGCCTGCTTGTTATGGGGATCCAGGTTCAGAGCGGCGTGATACTCCTGCTCTGCCCGGTCGAAGTGTCCTTCATCTTCATACACTCTCGCCAGCCACTCATGCGCGGTGGAATGGGATGGCACGTTATCGTTATCTGGAACCGTATCGAGATAATGGCTAAGGTTCTTTTCTGCCTCCATGGCTTCGTTCATTAACACCAGGACGATTCCGCGATAATAATCGAGACGTCGATCCGACGGAGCCAGCAATGCGCCTGCCTCAGTAGCCTCGGACATTCGCGCGGCATCGCCGCGATCGCGATAATACTCGGCAATTTCAAAGTAAACGCCTATGCGGCCGGGCTTGCTATCCAAAATGTTCCGATACTCCTGATCTGCCTCGTCGAATTTCCTTCGGGAAGCGAATAGCCCAGCCTGCGCCAGCGCTGCTTCCGCGGAATCGATCGCGGCGAGCGTATGTATGCGCTGCTGTGCCTCTTCTTCGCTTCCGCCGGCAATGCCCGGTGCCGTCATCAGATACCGGATCAAGTCCCGTTGCGCCTCCAGATTATTCTCGTCGAGCCGCACGGCGGTCTCGAATTCGCGATGAGTTTTGTGCGCGAGTGAAAACGCGGAAAAGGGAGTGAATCGGCTTGTCTCCTCCGCCTTGCGGCCATACGACTTTCCGAGCCAGTAGTGATAATCAGAGCGGCTGGGTTCGAACGCGATGGCGCGTTCCAGGCTGGAAATTGCCCGGTTATAATCGCGCAGCTCAAAAAAACAGCGGCCCTGCCAGAAATAGAGCGAAGATTCCTGCGGCTCGCGCTCAATAGCCGGGTTGAGTGCTTCCGCTGCCTGGCGGTAAAGGCCGCCGTCGTAGAATCGGGCGATGTCGGGGGGTAGGTCGCGGACCGTGGCAGATAGGGATGCGGACGCGGTCATCAGCCATCCGGCCGCGACGAGAAAAAGCGGGAGGGCAACTCCGATCGACCGCATTCTCATTCTGATTCCGGACACGGGCAAGCGGGTGCGAATTTCCGACCCCGTCCTCATCGAAGGCTCCTGCTTAACATTGCTGTCGCCAGCTAGCCCAAGGCGACCCTCGCGGTTATTGCCGGCGGATAAGGTATGGCCAGCAATGCCGTGTTAGTCTTGCAAAGTACAAGTGACAGAGGAGATTATCGCCTCGGGCGCGATTTTGGACTTCCACTGGGGCCAACACCTTGACAGAGGCCCATTCATTCTGTTAACCGTCATTTAATCAATAGGGGGAAGCGATGAAGCGTGCAACTTGTGGACTATTTGCGGTTGTCGGTTTCCTGATGGCTGGAATGACCGCCTGGGCCCATCATTCGGTGCAGGCGGAGTTTGATCTAAATAAGCCACTTACGATCACGGGCGTGGTCACGAAAGTGGAGTGGATTAATCCGCACTCCTATCTCTATCTAGACGTTAAAGACGAGAGCGGAAACGTAAAGCATTGGGCCTTAGAGATGGCTGGGCCGGGCGCGCTGCGCCGGGCGGGACTGAGCCGGGCGGACCGGGGCGGACTCAAGGCTGGCGACACCATCACCATCAACGCAGTGGCGGCCAAAGACGGAACCGATTCCGGATTGATCAAGGACGTCACGCTCCCGGATGGCCGCAAGTTCACGATCTGGACCTCGGACCCGAACGCCAAGTAGGAAGGCCGGAGGGAAGCGATGAAACGAACATGCCTAGGCTGCGCCCTCGTGGGCGTCGTGCTGTGCTTGATTTCTGTGAGCGCCGCGGCCCAGGGAAACCAGAGCACACCGCGAGCGGCCGATGGACATCCCGATCTGAGCGGGGTCTGGATCGGCCAGCGCGCTCCATTCGTTGAGGGCACGGACCCGTTGACCGCAAATCTCGCGTCGCGAGATGGCACGCTGCTGAATTTCGAGCGGGACAACGCGATGATTCGCAGATCCGATCCCAATAAACCGATGTATAAGCCTGAGTTCTGGGAAAAGGTCCAGAAGCTGGATCAGAATGGCAACACGGAAGACCCGTCGTTTGGCTGCAAGCCGGCGGGCGTCCCGCGCATGGGACCACCTGCGCAGCTCGTTCAAACGCCCAAGCTGATGGTTTTTCTTTACATGAGTCCCGCTGCCGAGGGCTGGGGTGATGCTTACCGGGTGATTATGACCGATGGCCGGGCGCATACTCCTCTCGATGATTTGGACGGCACCTGGAAGGGCGAGTCGATCGGCCATTGGGAGGGAGATACGCTGGTCATCGACACGATCGGGTTCAACGACACCAGTTGGCTCGACATCACCGGCTATTTCCATAGCGAGAATATGCACGTCATCGAGCGCATGCATCGCGATGGCGATACGCTCACCTGGCAAGCCACAGTCGATGATCCCGACGTGCTGGTCAAGCCTTGGACCATGAACACCCGCACGCTAAAACTGAACGCCGATCCCAAGGCGACGCTGACGGAAACGCTGCCGTGCGTTGAGCATGATTTGTCGCATCTTGTCACCAAAGAGCATCACTAGAATTTCGCTAAACTCAATGATCATCCGCCGCCTCTTTTGCTTCGCCTTGATTGCGGGAGCGCTGGCTGCTCCGTGCGCGCGCGCACAGGATGCGGCCACCGTTATCAAAAATGCCGAGTACGCGCTGGGGATGATTCGCGGCCCGCAGCGAATCGACGCCATCAACACGCTCGAGTATTGGGGCACCGGATCCACCTATGCTTTCGGGCAGGCGTATCATCCGGGTTCCGCTTGGCCCGAATTCAAGGCGACTTATCACGCCAGCTTGAGCTATGCGGTTCCGGCGATGCGCGTTGACGTGACGCGCTCAAATCCAGGTGGGCTCATCCAGGGCGGCGGAGGGCTGCCGCTGGCAGCACCTCAGCGGCAGATTCAAGTCGTAAGCGGCAAATTCGCCTGGAACGAGTCCGTGCCGGGGGCCGGTTTCACCGCCGGAACCACGGCGACTCCCACTCCGGATGCGGTGAATGATCGGCTGCTACAGCTGTGGATGACCCCGTTCGGAGTGCTGAAGATGGCGGTCAAAGCTGGCGCGGCTGCGAAGGTCAGCACGGAAGGCGGAGCAACCGTCATCACGTTTCCGCTTTCCGGAGCTCTCGAAGGAATCGCCGTCAAAGCGACGCTCAACGCCAAAAACCAGCCGGAGCGCGTCGAGACCCGCACGAACGACCCCGTGCTCGGGGACATGGTCACGGAAACAACGTATTCGGATTACAAAGATCTGAGCGAGATCACCACCGACGTGCCGTTCCCATCGCACATTGTTCAGAAGCAAGGCGGATTCCCGGTGCTCGACCTAACCATCACCAAAGCCGACACCAACAATCCCTACGTCGTGTTTCCCGTTCCTGACAATGTGGAGAAGGCCCCGCCGCCCGCCGTGAAGGTAGAAACGCAGAAGGTTTCGGAGGGCGTGTGGTACCTGACCGGCGGCACGCATCACAGCGTGGCGGTTGAGTTCAAGGATTACGTCGCGCTCGTCGAATGCCCGCTGAATGACGCGCGCGCCTTGGCCGTCATTGAGGCCGTGAAGAAGACAATTCCCAATAAGCCCATCCGGTACGCGGTGAATACGCATCATCATTTCGATCACTTGGGAGGGCTGCGGGCGTGCGTGGCTGAAGGAGCTACCGTCGTGACGGGGGCCGAAGAGAAACTCTACTACGAAAAACTATGGGCCATGCCGCACACCATCACCCCGGATCGGCTGGCAAAGGCTCCGAAGAAGGCGGTTATCGAAGCTGTGGCTGATAAGCGCGTGCTCACCGATGGGACTCAGACGTTGGAACTTTATCGCCTGCAAGGAACGAATCATGCCGATCCGATGTTGATCGGCTATCTGCCAAAAGCTAAAGTGCTGATCGAAGCCGATGTGTACAACCCCGCGCCTCCCAACGCCGCGCCTGGTCCCGTGGTGAAGGAGAACGTCAACCTCTACGACAACATCAAGCGACTCAATCTGGACGTGCAACAGATCACTCCGCTTCATGGACGCCTGATGACGATTAGCGATCTGCAGAAGGCCATCGGCCAAAACTGACCGAAAATTTCGACGAGCTTTGCCCTGGAAACGGGCTTTTGCGCTCGCAAGTTCCGGTAGCACACGCTCAACTGGCGAGTCTTGACGACCGCCAAGTGTAGGAATATGGTTTCTCACATCACTCCAAAGCCAAATAGGGAGTATGCCTTTATGAAAAATTTAATGCTCGTTGGGGCCGCACTGGCGGCACTCGTAATCGTTACGGCGACGCCTTATAAGGCGCTTGCCCAATCGCCGGCTGG
>Ga0207013_1141_pt1 | contig 17515 bp, 18 predicted proteins | sample Alteio_BWMinCont_55_FD_153501 | JGI IMG/M metagenome (GOLD analysis project Ga0207013, IMG submission 153501) | Enriched cells from forest soil in Barre Woods Harvard Forest LTER site, Petersham, Massachusetts, United States -... | ecosystem: Environmental > Terrestrial > Soil > Temperate forest >...
AGGAAAAACAAAGTCTTGATATTCTTGTACCGACGGTTGCTAACGTTTTTAATTCGCGGTTGTTGGCCAGGGTTGAATTCGGCGACATAAAAAATCTGCCTGTACGTAACCTGCGAATTAGTGACGCAGGACTTAAGCTTTCGTCTTTCATCAATCTGTTTGATGGGGATCTCAGCGCATGCGCGGAAGTATTAATGGAACGTTTTTGGGTCGATTTGATATTGGGGCAGTCAACCGGCACAAGGAAACAGCGATTTGAATTTAAAAAGTTTAAAGAAACAGATAGTGGGCCTGTCGAAGAAACTTTCTACATCGAAACTGGCATCAGCAATATTCATAATAATGATGGCACCTTTAATCACCTTGACATTGAGGCAGAGCGAAGACTCATTTATCTTGAGCATGTAACGGGTATCCGCGAATGGCTTGTGGCCGAAGGATTGAATTACACGGATAATGAGTTAATCGATTTTTTAGCGAAGTCTGCCAAGGATGACTTTGAACGTGAAATCGACCCAGACCTTCAATATTTGACTGACCGCGATGCCCTTTTTATAGGTATGAAGGTTAAATGCCCGCATTGCGGTTCAAATACTTGGTATCCCTTGGTCGATCTTAAAAATAAAATGAATTGCAAGGGATGTTTGGAAATCATAATTCCGTTGGTTGAAAGCCGGTTGTATTATCGCTTTAACGATGTTGTTTACAATAATTTGTCCAGCGATCCGGTCAAACGTGAGAAAAGTTATCACGGCAATTATATAGTTCTCCGTACGCTCGCTTTTTTTGAGCGCCACTATGCCGCACATGGCAGTTTCCAATGGTCGCCAAGCTTAGATATTGGGATTCGATCAGGCAATGGGTTCGTGGGTACTGATATTGATATTGCCATTATCCGTCAAGGAAAACTTATTATTGGCGAAGCCAAAGCTTCGGCTTCAGACTTCAATGCTAAACAATTTGAACAATTGCGACTTATGGCTCAGTCCATACAACCTGATCAGATCATACTTGCTTACATGAACGGCAATATTAACCCAGATAGGTTACAACGACTGAAAGATGATATTTCAAGTTTTGGTTGTGAGGTGATTACACATCATGTTGAAACACCACAATATTATATGGGACGGATTAAATAAAAATCATCTGAAATATATCTTAAGAAGCGTGTGGTTTCTGCTCCGAAATTCTACTCGCCCATCGTATATTGTGTTTTTTGTCTCCGCAGGGTCTCCAACAGGACCCTGCGCCGCCATGCTAAGTTTGTATATTTTCGGATTTGTTGTTAAACGTTTTACCACACTGCCCGCAGACTCCAACAACGGGGCGGATTATTCCTCACCTAGCCCGGTCTTCGTAGATGCCGATCATCAAGAGCCATGCTCCCGAAATGAGGAAGGCGAATAAAACGACAATTGCGACGGCTGCGATGTAAAGCCCTGAGCTATAGCCGAGAATAAGGAAAATTGCGCTTATAACTTCCGCGAGATAACATAGCGTACCACCTGCAAGGCGCGGCAGGGTCAATCCAATAGAACTCATACCCGACCGGATAGCTATAACATAGCCCCGGATGAAGACGATTGTTGCGATAAGCCAGAGTACAAGCCACTCAAAGCCGAGCGCTTCAAGACATTGATTCCCCATAAGCGCCAGACCGCTTGCCATGAAAGCTGCGGTGAAGCCCGTCAGCATGTTAATTGCCCGGTTTTTATGGGTTGTATTTCGCAGAATGATGGCGTGATTGGTGGACATCGCCACGAAAATCAAACCGGCAAGCGCCGCCGCGCCGCCACCCACCATCACGAAAAAGTTAGTCCATTGCTCTGGCATAAAAATATTTCTTTACAGTTGTAATTACAGTAAGTTCAATAAACGAGGTGTTTACGTATCCAAATATAAGTTTTCTTTGTCTCCCTGGAGACACTGCGCTGTCATGCTAATTTTTTTAATCTGTCGCTGACCTATCCCGTGTTTGTATTGCGTGAGAACTGCTGATCCGCCGGGCGGCGGACAGCATGACTTGTCTTTTTTAACAAGCTATGGCCGGGGCTGTATCAAAAGGGTATGAGTAAAAAGCGTGATAAAATAATATTTGGTCTTTGTGACCTTTGTGCTCTGCTTCGTGACCTTTGTGGTTAATTTTTAACACGAAGGACACCAGGGAATGCACAAAATGACACTAAGAGTTAGTCATTCAAAATATAATTCTGTTTCGATTTTTGTAACCGAACTCATGATACGGCCTCCTCACCGGATACTCAGGCCAGGACGGCAAAATAAACAATTTGCAAAGTGAACGATACGAAAGTTGGAGGCCTGCCCGGCGTATACTTTGCATGTGGGGTGCCGATCTTCGGCATGACTTGTCTTTTTTGTGGAATTTTGTTCCATTTGTCCCAAACTGTTCCACGGAGGGGTGTTAACCCGCTGATTATCAGTGATGGTTTTTCAGCTGTTCCGGCTGTTCCATTTGTGTCATGTATTTGTGAAACAGTTGCGCCTCACTGCCTCACCCCGGCCCTCTCCGAAGGAGAGGGAGCAAAGGATCTTACCGGTCAACTTCGCCCAGCACGAAATCAATGGAGCCTACAATGGCAATCAGATCGGCGATCATTACACCTTTTGCAATTTCGGGCAGTACCGATAAATTATTAAAGCTTGGGGCGCGGGCCTTTACCCTTGTGGGGATCTCCGATTTTCCGTCGCACATAAAATAAAAACCCAGCTCGCCTTTGGCGCCTTCGCAGCGTACGTAATAGTCTTGTGCTTTGGGTATGGTTTTACGGGGCAACTTTGCCCGCGGATCGAAATCGGGGGTGCGTTTTAATTCATTTTGCAGGCGGTCGAGGCATTGTTCAATCATACGCAGGGATTGTTCTATCTCGTCCACACGTACTTTGTAGCGGTCCCAGCAATCGCCTGTGGTGCCCATCTCGCCTTTGCCAACGGGTACATCAAACTCCAGTTCGGGATAAACAGAATAGTTATCTATCCGCCGCAAATCCCATTTAAGACCCGATCCCCGCAGCATCGGTCCAGAGCAGCCGTAATTGATGGCTACATCCAGCGGCAGCACGCCCACATTGGCCGTGCGGTTAATAAATACCTGGTTATCAGTTAAAAGTTGATTTAATTCAACCATTTTGGGTTTAAAATAGTCCACAAACTCCCGGCAGCGTTCTTCAAAACCAACCGGCAGGTCATAGAACAGTCCGCCTACCCAAATGTAGTTATACAACATCCTCGACCCGGAAGCCCATTCCAGCATACCCATAATGTGCTCCCTATCGCGGAAGCACCATAAAAATGGAGTGAAAGCGCCAATATCAATGCCATAAGTGCCAATGGCTATCAGGTGCGATCCGATACGATTCAGCTCGCAAACCAGCACGCGTATATACTCGACCCTTTTGGGGATTTCTTTGTCGATGCCCATCATCCGCTCAACACCCATCACAAAAGCATGGCTGTTGTTCATCGAGGCCAGGTAATCCATCCTGTCGGTAAAGGGAATAGTTTGCTGATAGGTTAACGATTCGGCATGTTTTTCAAAACAGCGGTGCAGATAGCCAATATGCGGTATTACTTCCTTAACTATCTCACCATCCGTTATCAATTCGAGCCTTAAAACCCCATGCGTGGATGGGTGCTGCGGCCCCATATTGAGCACCATATCTTCGGTCGCGGCAGCCGCAATCTTCTGGTTATAGTTATTTAAGGATTCTTCGTATTTTGAGATTTTGATGTTCAAGTTATTTCGGATTTCGGATGTTCGATTTCGGATTTATTTAATATCGCCGATCCGCCAGTTGGCGGACGGAATATCGATTTCAAATTTATTCAATTTTCGATGCAAATCGTTAATTTCCGATTTAAACAATAAAATTAACGTGTAAGTGATCCGCTCATTAAAAATAAAAAAGCCTGCAGTAATTAAACCGCAAGCTCGTCTTTGTTTGTATTTATATTAATTAGGCGTAGGTAAGTCGAATCAAAACATCACACCCCTGACCGGTCGCTCATTTTACTGCTCTGGGTAGCCAGCCAGGCGTAGCTGTACATGGCAACAGCTTTTAGCTTACTTTGTCGGCTTTTAAATGTCCACACATCGTGCATAAATTCCTTATGGTTTTTATTATTGAGGGTATCAAAAGCTACCGAGATGGTGGGGGTGAGCGAATAAGCGGTATGCCAGGTGCCAAACGGTATAAAAAGGGTTTCACCCGGACCAACAACAAAGTTTATAGGAGTTGCATCCTTATACTTTGGATGTTTTTCATAGTCGGGTTCAAAAATATTTAACTCTGAGCGCCATGGATCATCAGCACGTGGGTAAAGCAGGTCTTCCTGTCCGCGCGGGAATACGGTAAATTGTTTTTCGCCATAAAGCTGGGTTATCCATGCGTTTAAATGATAATAATCCAGATGCAGGTATGGGAATTTGCCACCCGGGCCGCCAATAAATAATTCGGTAGCGCCGCCCCATTTACCAATACTGAACATCTTATTTTTCAGCCAGTTTGGCGATGCATAGTTAAGGTCGAGCGGTTGTATTAGTGGCATTATCTCCGGTAAAACTGCCGGTATATCGAATATAAAAGGGTAGGGCGCAGGGTTTTCTTCGGTGCTGGTTTCAACCATATCCATTATTTCCTTCATGGTATAGGTTTTATCCCGGCAGTCGGTAGTACGGTTGGGATAATTGTCTCTGAACCAATCAGGACTGAAAAGGCCATTTGCTTTCCAAACTTTGGCAGCGCTTTTAAACACCAGCGGAATGCCCGGTTTATAGTGCTCTTCAATAAATTCTTCGTAAGAAATATTATCTCTTCTTATAATATCCATATTTCGTATTAACGTGGTTATTAATACGAAAATATGGCCCTAAAGGTTGGGCCGGATACTTGCCCTTATAATGTTATTAAGTTAGAAATCAATATTTTTGAGAAATGTCGAACATCGAATGATGAAGTTACTTCGGTGTTCGATATTCGAAATTCAGTATTCGATATTATTATGGTTTTTTTTTGGGGCTTAATGGCATTGCTCCCCCTTGCGCCACCGCTAAAGCTAAGGCGGCACGCGGTCAGGGGTCCGGGGGGTTAATCGATCTTTATTCCTTTATAGTATTCGGCGGTTTTATAATCTTTTCGAAGTGGGTAGCCTTCCCAATCGTCCGGCAGCAAAATACGCCGCAGGTCGGGATGGCCCTCGAAGAATATTCCTACGAGGTCGTAGGCTTCACGCTCGTGCCAGTCGGCAGTACGGTAAACTGATGTAATGCTTGGGAATGTCGGTAATTCTTCCAGATTCCGGTCATTTTCAACACTGACTTTTAAAGTTAACTGTGTTTGATAGGGTATAGATGCCAGGTGATAAACCACACCAAATCGGTTTATTTCAGGTCCGTAATCAACACCGGTAAGGGATGATAGAAAATCAAAGTATGTTTTTGGGTTATTGCGCAGTTCCAGGCAAACGTCGGCAATGCGGGCGGGTGATATCAGCAACGCAGGTTGCAGGCCGCCGGTTTCTTCGCCGGTAATTACTTCGCTGCCAAACTTTTCAGTCAGCAATAATTTAATATCCTCAAAACTCATGGAGCTAAACGTACTTTTTTCCAGTTTTTGTTATCTATCTTTTTGTACAGAATACGATCATGCAAACGGCTTGGGCGCCCCTGCCAAAACTCTATCAGTCGTGGTTTTAAAATATAACCACCCCAAAAGGATGGTTTCGGAACTTCTTTATCGGCATATTCAAGTTCCAGTTCTTTCCACTTTTTTTCTATTACATCGCGGTCAGCTATTTCCTGGCTTTGAGGCGATGCTACGGCGCCGATCTGGCTATCTTTTGGGCGCGAATGAAAGTACTTTTCAGACTGCTCTTTGCTAATCTTTTCAATAGTGCCCTCAATGCGGATCTGCCTTTCCATTTCAGGCCAAAAGAATGTTAAGGCCCCTAATGGATTTTTAGTGATCTCTTTACCTTTACGACTCAAATAGTTGGTGTAAAAAATAAAACCGGCGTCATAAAACCCCTTCAACAACACAATCCTTGCGGACGGCCTGCCATCATAGGTGGCCGTTGCCAGCGTCATGGCATTACCCTCGGGTATTTTGGCGTCCTGCGCTTCATTGAACCAAACCTCAAATTGTTTTATCGGATCGGCTTTCGTGCTGTTTTCTGAAAGTTCGGCTGCGGTATAGTTTACGCGTAAGTTTTCTAAATCTTCCTGGTTCATCGGTGCAAACTTACAAATTAATTATACCGTATATAGTTAAAAGTTGAATGAGGAATCAAGACGGTAAGAATCAGGATTCAAGACTGTTAGAATCAGGAGAAAAAGGTAGAATCAGGCGTCAAGTCAATAAGAACCAAGATAAAGAAGCTTCCGTCCTGATTCTTGGTTCTTGCCTCTCGGTTCTTTATTCTAAAATTGTGTTTCAATTGAAACCGTATTTTTAAAATACTTGTTATATTGACGAAAAATTTTATCCGTATGCTAAGTTCTATTTCTGCGGCCGCAGGGCGCCTATTAATATCGGAGCCTTTTATGATGGATCCGAATTTTAAAAGATCCGTAATCTTATTAACAGAGTACTCTGAAGATGGCGCTATGGGCTTTATTTTGAACCAGCAAAGTGAATTTTTGCTGGGCGATATTTTGCCTGACGTAGCCTATGCCGAGATGCCTGTATTTATAGGCGGCCCGGTTGGATCAAATACCTTGCATTTTATTCATTGCTGCCCCGAAAAAATTGCTGATGGGATTGAAATAGGCGAGGGTATATTTTGGGGTGGTGATTTTGATAAGGTAAAGGAATTGATCACCAACTACCAATTAACTGCCAAGGAGATCAAGTTTTTTATGGGGTATTCCGGCTGGACATCCCAGCAACTTGACGATGAGATAAAAGAAGACAGTTGGATCGTGGCCGACAAACTGAATACCGGGACGATATTTACCGAAGATGAAGAAAACCTTTGGCGGCAGGTGGTAATTAGCCTGGGCCAGAGGTACGCGCACATTGCTAATTTCCCACAGAATCCGTCGTTGAATTGAGGTGTAGAGATTAGAGGCTGGTGATTAGAGGTTAGTTTGAGTCCGAAAGACGGGAAAGTGTGAAAGTTGGTTATGGGGACACAGCAAACGGAGATGAAAATGGAACCCATAGAACCAAAGACGTACGAAGCCTAACTAATCTCTAACCTCTAATTCCTGATCTCTATTTCTCCATGCTTTCAGCCGACTCTTCAACCTTCTTCTTTAAATCTTCTTTAAAGGCGATGAGGTTTTGAGTTAATTTTTCGTCGGCGGTAGATAATATCTGGGCGGCCAATATACCAGCGTTTTTTGCTGCATTTAGAGCGACAGTTGCAACCGGAATACCGTTTGGCATTTGCAGTATGGAAAGTATTGAATCCCAGCCATCAATAGAATTGCTTGACTTCACCGGCACGCCAATAACCGGCAGATGAGTTAATGAAGCCACCATACCCGGCAAATGAGCAGCGCCCCCGGCACCGGCAATAATTACCTTTAACCCACGACCAGCTGCCTCGCGAGCATATTTGAACATCCGGTCGGGCGTGCGGTGCGCTGATACTACAGTTATCTCGTAAGCTACGCCCAGCTCTTTTAACACATCGGCAGCATCCTGCATTACATTCAGGTCAGACTTGCTGCCCATTATAATTCCTACTTTTGGTACACTCATATTTCAAAAATTTGTCATTGCGAGGCACGAAGCAATCTCTTCGCGTATCAGTTATGTATAGTTCGCGATTGCTTCGTGCCTCGCAATGACAAGATTGTTATAGTTAACTTATTACCCTCAACGTCTCCTGCACAAATCTCGCTTTTTCAATCGCTTTTTCCCTGTCTGCATCCACAATAGTTACGTGCCCCATCTTTCTAAATGGTTTAGTTAACGCCTTGCCATATAAATGTACATATACACCGTGGCATTTTAATACTTTTTCAATGCCCTGGTAAACGGCGGGCCCTTCATACCCTGCCTCGCCCAAAACGTTTACCATGATGGCGTTGTTCAGGCACGAGGTGTCACCCAGTGGTTGGTCAAATATTGCTCTTAAATGCTGCTCAAACTGCGATACTACGTTCCCCTCAATGGTTTGATGCCCACTGTTATGCGGCCTTGGGGCCAGTTCGTTAACCAATATTTTACCATGTTTATCCAAAAACATTTCTACCGCCAGCAAGCCTACAATTTTTAAGTCTTCGGCAATTTTAGTGGCTATCTGTGCGGCTTCCTGGTGCACTTCGAATGGAAGGGTAGAAGGTGAGATCAAAAACTCAACCAGGTTAACTTCCGGGTTAAATTCCATTTCAACAAGCGGAAAAGTTTTTACCTCACCGCTTTCATTACGGGCAACTATTATACCTATCTCTTTTTCAAAATCAACCCAACGTTCAACCAGGCTCGGTTCGGTAAAGGCGTTTGTTAAATACGATTCATCAACAACTTTATAAACACCCCGGCCGTCGTAGCCATCGCGCCGCAGCTTTTGTATGTATGGGAATGGTATGTGGCTTTCCTTTAATTGCTTTGGCGAACTTATTACCTGGAACTCAGCAGTAGGAATATCGTTTTCTTTGAAGAACTGTTTTTGAAGGCCCTTGTCCTGTATCAGCCGGATGATCCGAGGCTGCGGGTAAACCAAAACCCCTTCTTTTTCCAGTTGCTCGAGGGCATCGACGTTTACTTTTTCGATTTCAATGGTTAGCAGATCAACCTTTTTTCCGAATTTATATACGGTTTCGTAATCACCTAACGATCCAACGGTAAACTCATCACATAATTTGCGGCATGGGGCCTCGCGGTCGGGGTCGAGCACCTTTACGGTCACATTATAATTAATAGCCTGTTGTATCAGCATGCGACCTAACTGGCCGCCGCCTAAAATCCCTAGTTTCAGATCTCCGTAGAATGCTTTCATTTATATGTATGCAAGTTTAGCCTAAATCTTTCAAAAAGCATAACCAATTTGGTTTTCGGTACAGCAACTTCACTATCTGAAAGTAGTTTCAGTGGAATTCCTGACGAAATTTGGCGATAAAATAAGCTGTATATTAGACAGGAGCAGTAATCATTTCGAACCGGATACCTTATTCTTTCGCGCCGAATTAAACCTATCTGCGACAAGTGCAACCGGTAATCCTATGCAAATTATTAAAATCACCATCCCCGCTATAACATAGCTGAGGTGAAGCGGTCCGCGGCCTATTTTGCTGAACGGCACAACCAGCAGGTTCATGATCATCCAGGCGATCAACCCATATTCAGCTCCAACAATATATTTATTCCGGAAAAGGGAATAAAAAAAGGGATAGGTAAGGTAGAAAGCAGTGGTAAACAACAGAGCAATGCCATAATGAAGATATATTCCCCACAGCACCATGTTCGCACCACCTGCAAATGCTGCTTTGCCGAAGATGCCGCTTGCGATAAACTGGAAAATTATAACAGCTTTGATTTTATAGTTCCATAACAACGCAGCAGTGGCATCCAGTGTGCCAGTTAGTAGCGCTGTTAAAAGGATAATTACAAATTTACTGTTGCGTTTATTAATGCTCCGGATTAACACTGTTTAATTTTTAGGTCAAATAAAAATAAAATTATCGGAAAAATACTATGATTGTTCGGCCTGTTTCTTTTTTATTATTAGCGCGGCGGGGATGGTACATATAGCCGACAAGAGGTATTTTATGATTTTCTCTAAAACTATTTTACGTAATTAATAGTTATTAAGTAATAAGTAAAAGACAATTAACAGCGCTATTTGAATTTTATGCTTGAAAATCGACGTAAAAATATTAACAAAATAATTAAGCATGAAAAAGTCAATTTTAATCGCCGCCGTTTTGATAGGTGGTTTATGTTTGAATAATTTATTCGCTCAAACTATGCCGCGTGATACGGCAAAGAAATCCAGTACGACAACCGTACCAACCCCCACCACCACTAATATGGCGCCGGCCAAATCAGATAGTACTGCAAAAGATGTGCAGGCTACTTTGGCAAATGTTGCCGACCTTACCAGTTTTGTTGCGGCAATTAAAGCTGCCAGCCTTGAAGTAACATTGCAGGGCCCCGGACCATTTACTGTGTTTGCACCTGATAATACTGCTTTCAGCAGTATTCCGAAAACCAGGCTTGATAGTTTGATGAAGGACCCGGTTAAGCTTGCAACCCTGGTAAAAGCACATGTTGTGGCGGGCAGGTACGATAAAGCCGCCCTTATAAAGGCTTTAACCGCAGGCAAAGGAACTGCCACACTAAAAACTATCGACGGACAGACCCTTAACATATCGGTAAAAGAAAAAAAGCTGACCATTACCGACGCCCAAGGGAATGTTGCCCAGGTGACCTCTTTTGATACACCTTGTACCAATGGGTTGATTGATGGCATAAACGGTGTGTTGATGTATAAATAGTTAAATGTATTTTTTTAACGGCCCGGCTCCTAAAAAGAGCCGGGCTTTTTATTTTACTAATGACGTTTAGCTTGCTACCGGTTATTGTGAAAATAAGAAGGAAACAACAAAACCTGGCAGAATTTAGAGCATATTCAGAAACAATTTTGCGATTTGTGGTTTATTATCTAAACATTAATTAAAAATGGATACTGAATCTGACGATAAACTTTCGGGCTTTGAGAAAGTAAGCAATACCATCACGACCTATAGCGGCAGTTCCCCGGTTTTTATTATCGCGGTAGGCCTGATTGTTTTTTGGGGTATAACAGGCCCTATTTTCCATTATTCTAATACCTGGCTGTTGATCGTCAACACTGGTACGTCGATCATTACTTTTTTGATGGTTTTTTTAATCCAAAAATCGCAAAATAAAGAATCGATAGCTGTTCAGCTTAAACTAAATGAACTAATTGCTGCCAGCAGCGCGAGTAACCGGCTTTTAAATATCCAGGACCTTAGCGAAGAAGAATTAAAAAAACTGTACGAGCACTATAAAACATTGGTTGAACTTACCCATGCCGAATCAAACACCGAAAGTCATTCAGTAGAAGACGCCATTGAAGCCGCCGAGGAGATGATAAGGGAGGATTTGGAGGAAGAATAGCATTGATATGTTCAGGTTATATTACAGAATTTGGGTTGACGCAATTGTTTTTGAGCAGTCAAAAAAGTCTCAAAAAAGAAGCTTTAAATTTTATACCCTTATTCCCATTTCGTTACTACAAGGTATAAACCTGTTCACTTTTTTTTATTGGATGAAAGTTTTGGTTAACCGGAACCTGCCCCTTTTTTTTGGTGTTGATATTTTCAATGCCCGGCCAATAAATGGTTTCATTTCTATCCTGCTCACGCTTTTTATCCCCTTCGTCATTTTGAATTACCTATTGATATTTAGTAACGACAAGTATGTGGATCTAATAAAGAAATACCCTTATCAAAAAGGGAAATTGTACCGTAGATATGTTTTAAATACAATGGGGATATTTATTATTCCGATAATTATTCAAAAGATGTTTTTTTGAACGCTTAATAAACACCTTTCTAAGCACCAGTTACTTCCGGACTTTCGGTCTTTTCTGACTTTCCGACTCCCAACAAACTTTCCCCTTCAATCTTCTTCTGCAATTCCAAAATTGCGCCGATCAATGATTCCGGCCTCGGAGGGCAGCCTTGCACATAGATATCAACAGGTATTACCCTGTCAACTCCCTTTACAACATGGTAGCCATGCTGCCAGTAGGGGCCGCCACAATTGGAACATGAACCCATGGAGATCACGTATTTAGGCTCCGGCATCTGCTCGTAGAGTCGTTTTATGCGCTCAGCCATTTTAAACGTTACCGTACCTGCAATAATGAGCACATCAGCCTGGCGTGCAGACGGCCTCGGGAAAACACCGTAGCGGTCGAGATCGTAGGTAGAAGCAAAGGCGCCCATGAATTCGATGGCACAGCAGGCAATGCCAAAACTTAGCGGCCACAGAGATGATAACCGTGCCCAATTGAGCAAATCGTTCATTTTGGTGACTACTACACCGCCGCCTTCACTGTTTATATCGTTACTCATTGCCGGGCTTTTTAAAAGTTGGTTTAAACATAGGTTTTCTTATCGGAGGAGGGGTGGAGGTAGTAGCAGTTGTTGTCGTAGCAGTGGCAGTAGTCTCTGGCTCGGGAAGAGTTTCCAAAGCAAATGCTTTCACTTTATAGGCGCTTTGCTCCAGGTTCAGCTTATCGTATAGTGATGATGGGATATGGATATCTGTTGATGGTATGATAGGTTTTGCTTTTATCCAGTCGAGATCACCTTTGGCCCATACATAAGCCAGGCCCAATATAAGTATGCCTAAAAATACAAACATCTCTGTTAGGGCAAGCCATCCCCAGCGTGAGTCGACGCCATTTAACTCGTGACTGCCAAAAACTATTGCCCATGGGAAAATGAACACCATCTCTACATCAAACAATAAAAAAACCAGGGCAATCACATAAAAACGCGAATTAAAGGGGAGCCATGCGTTGCCGGTTGGCTCTTCGCCGCATTCGTAGGAGGTTAGTTTTTCAGGATTTGGCTTGTGGGGGGCAATTAACTTATTGATAAAGAAGGCCACACCTACCATTATTATCCCCGTAATTAAAAAGATAAGTATCTTTCCAAATTCTGATATTTGCGAAACACCTGCCATGACAGCAAATTTAACAAAACAAACAGATTTTGATGCGATAATTATTGGCGGCGGCGCCTGCGGACTAATGTGTGCTGTGCAAGCGGGGTTTTTAGGCAAGCGGACGCTGGTATTAGAGAAAAACGACAAAGTAGGCGCAAAAATACTCATTAGCGGCGGCGGCCGCTGCAACTACACTAACCTATACGCCACAGCGCGTCAGTTTATTTCACAGAATGAACATTTTTGCAAATCGACCCTGTCACAGTGGACAGTTGAAGATACGATCGGCTTTTTTGAAACTTACGGTATAGAAGGGAAAGAAAAAACGTTAGGACAGCTCTTCCCGGTGAGCGATAATGCAAAAGACGTGGTAAACATATTTACTGGCCTGTGTGCCGATCTTGGGCAGGAAATATGGTGCGGGGCAGATGTTAAGGATATTGAAAAGACCGAAAATGGGTTTACTGTATCACTGGAAAGAAACGGAAAGTCAGAAAACTTATCCGCAAAAAAAGTAGTGATTGCAGCTGGCGGCTTACCTATACCAAAAATGGGAGCTACGGACTTTGGACTGCGTGCTGCACGTAAATTTGGTTTAAAAATTAATGACACTGCGCCTGCTTTGGTGCCGCTAACTATAACCGGGAAGGACCAGCCCTGGTACGAACAGCTATCAGGCAACAGCATTTTTTGCAGGGTATGGAATGACAGGATCAGTTTTGAGGAGAATATATTGTTTACCCATTGGGGGTTGAGCGGCCCCGCTATTTTGCAGATATCGTCCTACTGGAAGCCTGGCGAATACATTTATATCGATCTGCTGCCTAATCAAAACATTGCAGACATGATACAACAGGAAAGAGAAGCCAACGGTAAAAAAATGCTGCTGGCTTATCTTGCAGGTTTATATACCCGCAAGTTTGCAGAGGCATTAAGCAATTACCTGCCTGTTGAAAAAAACCTGGCATCCTTAAGCAAAGCGGATATTGAAAACATCGGCAGCCTTATCCATGAGTTCAAAGTAAAGCCGGCAGGGGATAAGGGATACGACAAAGCAGAAGTAATGCGCGGTGGTGTATCAACCGATGAGTTATCCTCAAAAACGCTGGAAGTTAAAAAAGTGCCCGGCCTCTATTTTGGCGGCGAATGTGTAGACATTACAGGCTGGCTGGGCGGCTATAATTTTCAATGGGCCTGGGCCAGCGGGTTTGTTATAGCGCAAAATCTGTGGTAGTAGGCGATTTCTTACATTATTTCTGAAGCTGTAGATAATTATCAAAATTTTATTAATTATCAAAATTTATTATATTTAAGGCAAGAAAATTGTCGTTAAATACCATTTTTGAAAAAAAAATAAACAGCAAGCTTATGAATAAAACGAATTCTAACGAGGTTATTGAAATATTTACACGGGATACGATCGATGATTTTAAGGGACTCCGGACAAAAAAGGGCTTCTTACCCCACGAAAAAATTTTTAGAGTAGCAGGAAGAATTGTAGACTACCGAACCAAGCGGACGCTGCAAATTGATAATGATGTACATATTGATCCTGTTGATTCAGACGGGAATCCGGAATTAGGTTATTATTTAAACCATTCATGTGATCCCAACACTTATTCACTAGTTCTTGAAGTTTCTGATTCGACGCTACCTGTTATGGAAATATTCGCTTTAAAAGCTATAAAAGAAGGTGAGGAAATAACTGTTGATTATGCTTTTATGGAAAGTGAAATTGCGAACGAATGCGCATGTTTATGCAATTCAACCAATTGTCGCGGTAAGATAATTAGTTTTAAACAATTGGATATAAAAGAAATTCAAAGCTACCGGGATAAAAATATACCACTGTCAGTGCCTTTATTAAGGTTATTTGAGCAATGGAAGTCGGTTAATTAGTATGTGATTTTTTAACTTGTTTAAAATAAGCCACCAGCTTTTCAATATTAGCCAGTACATATACCTTGGCGTGGATCTTATCGACCACATCAGGTTCATCACCCATTATATCCGACATTGTATCTTCAAAATTTTCGTCAGTTAGTCGCTGCATCTTGGCTGTATTGGCGCCAAAATACCAGGTTGTTTTTTCGCTGCCGCCGCCGCCACCAATTGGGATAGAAATACCGCCTCCGAGGCCGCCGCCATAACCCCCTGTGCCGATTCCGCCACCCACGGCGGGGGCAAAGCCTATCCCGCTTTTACCGCCGCCCCCCACATAAGCTTCGTATAATTTTACATCTTCATTTAGCACCACTTTTACAAATTCAAACTCCCTTTTTGCCCAGTTTTCATTTGCTGGTGCGTGAGCAACTATAAAACTGTCCCGGCCAACAACAAAAGACTGCAGGTCGCTTGCGCTTAGCTTAAAAGGCTCCGTTTTGCTGTCTTCTTTGAATTCAATAAATGCTTCGTTCTTTATCGGTGCCTTGCCGGATGGGCTAATTCGGATCAACCCGGTTTCTTTGTTGCCTTTTACATCGGTAAAATGGCCCGGCTGCCATTTTTGGGCGCTTGCAGTTATACAAACGGTCAAGAGAAATATCAATATAAATAGGGGCTTATACATAACCATCTATAACTTGTCTATTTGGATTTTATTGTATCGGGATAAAACTCAATTCATTCAAAAATAGCACTAATAATCGTTTATTGACGGTAATTTGAAGTATAACCTACCTTTTACCTTTCGCCGTTAACCCTTCACCCCTTTCCTAAATAAAGATTTAAAAAAATCATTTTTTTATGATTACTTTGAAAGTTCGAAGTTTTCAGGAACACCAAGATATAAATGCAGCTTACCCGGTTAGAAATCAAAGGATTTAAAAGCTTTGGCGATAAGATCACCATTAATTTTAATGAGGGAGTTACAGCTATTGTGGGCCCGAATGGCTGCGGGAAATCGAACGTGGTTGATGGTATTCGCTGGGTGCTCGGCGAACAAAGCACCCGGATGCTGCGGTCGGACAAAATGGATAACGTTATTTTCAACGGGACCAAAAGCCGTAAGGCAGCCAACCTTGCCGAAGTTTCACTTACATTCGATAATACCAAAAACATATTGCCTACTGACTTCTCGCAGGTTACATTGACGCGCAGGCTTTATCGTACAGGAGAAAGTGAGTACCGTTTAAATGATGTTCAGTGCCGGTTAAAGGATATTACCGATCTATTTTTAGATACAGGTATTGGTGCAGATTCCTATTCCATTATCGAGTTAAAGATGATTGATGAGATCATCACCAATAAGGAAGGGTCGCGCCGAAATTTATTTGAGGAGGCCTCCGGTATATCCAAGTATAAACTCCGTAAAAAACAAACTTTTAATAAGCTAAAAGATACCGAAGCCGACCTGGAACGCGTGGAGGATTTACTTTTTGAAATAGAAAAGAACCTGAAAACACTGGAGAACCAGGCAAAAAAAACAGAACGCTATTATCGCATTAAGGAGCAGTACAAATCGCTCAGTATAATGCTGGCCTCCTTCCGGATAGTTTCATTTAGTGAGTCGTTAAGCAAAATTGAAGGGCAGGAGCAAAAGCATAGGGAACAGAAATCGGGCATTGTAACGCAAATAGACAGTTTGGAAGCCATTGTTCAGCAGCAAAAGCTGGACAGTCTCACCAAAGAAAAAAATCTGTCGCTGCAGCAAAAAGCTACTAACGATTACGTGGCCAAAATAAGGGCCTATGAAAGCGAAAAAAAGATAAAAAACGAGCAACTCAAATTTCAACAGGATAAAGAGACCCGTATAACTGAAGAACTGGAGCGCGATAAAACCCAGCTGAACCATGTGCTTTATAATTTAAAGCGGCTATCGGAAGAAAAGGCACAGGAAGATGTGAATCTGCAAACCGTTCAACTGCAACTGGCTGAGCTGAAAGCTGCGGTTGATGAATTGCGCTTAAAGCAATCATCATCAAGAACTGAACTGAACGAACTGACCACCGCTAATACCAATCTGCAAAACCAGGCCTATAAAGCTGAGAAGGACCTGGATATTTTAAAAATACAGCAACAGGCGCTCGAACAGGAAAGCCAGCGGAACATGGAAGATACCACCAATAAGGAGGTGGAACTTTCGCATTTTAACGAGGTAGTTGCCGGGTTGCAAAGTCGTGTGGAGTCAGCCGATGGAGAGTATCAACTGATGGTTGAGTTTGAAAATAATCTGCAGGAACAAATTAAAGTAACTGAAACGGAACATAATGCGGTGCAAGAAACCATCATTAGCGAAAGCCGTAAGCTCGATGCCAAACAAAACGAATATAACCTCACCAAAAGTATGGTGGATAACCTGGAAGGTTTTCCGGAATCCATTCGTTTTCTGAAGAAAAATACCGAATGGGCCAAAAACGCACCGCTTTTTAGTGATATATTATTTTGTCGGGAAGCCTATCGCGTTGCAATAGAAAACTACCTGGAGCCGCTGATGAATCATTATGTGGTTGATACTTATGATGAAGCCATTAGGGCCATCAACCTGTTAAGTACTTCATCACGCGGCCGCGCACAGTTTTTTGTGCTAAATAATTACGAGGATTCTCCAACTAAGGTTCCCGCTAATGGAGGAGATTTAGAGAAAACGGGCGCCATACCCGCTTTAAACGTGGTTGAAGTTGACAAACATTATCAGCCATTATGTGACCACCTGCTAAGAAATGTCTACCTGGTTGATGATGGCAATGAGCACGCACTGAATAGCGCCGAGCTGCCGGAGGGTGTGGTTTTGATTGGGAAAAGCGGCAAGTTTAACAAATCAAAACATGCTATGGCCGGCGGTTCAGTTGGTTTGTTTGAAGGCAAGCGGATAGGCAGAGCAAAAAACCTGGAAGCACTGT
>Ga0207013_1143_pt1 | contig 17305 bp, 20 predicted proteins | sample Alteio_BWMinCont_55_FD_153501 | JGI IMG/M metagenome (GOLD analysis project Ga0207013, IMG submission 153501) | Enriched cells from forest soil in Barre Woods Harvard Forest LTER site, Petersham, Massachusetts, United States -... | ecosystem: Environmental > Terrestrial > Soil > Temperate forest >...
TCTCGCGCTCGGCCACCCCATCTGTAAATTTTTGTAACTAGGCCGATTCTTCCTCTAGACGCTCAGCAATCCACATCTTCAGAAGGGTTTGGTAGCCGATATCGCCCTTACGATGAGCAATACGCTTTAACTTAGTGATCATACCCTTTGGCAACCTAATACTGGTGGAGATACCCACAGGTCGGCTTTCCGGAACTACTCCGACCGACTTGGATTCATCCCAGTCTGAAGCTCTGTACTCTTTTTTTCGACTTTTAACTTTCATAATCCCATCCTGTTATAATTTTGGCATAATTGCCGCCACGATCTTCAAAGATCAATCTTAAACCCCTGCCAGCGTCTGTATGGCCATCAATTCGGTAACGATGGGGTCCGTGCTTCTTCTTATTGGGGGTAATAATATAGGGGTTAAAAAATACTTCTTCAGCTTCTTCTGGTGTCACCTGATGCATTAAAAGGTGGTCGACTATTAAGGGCACTTTGGTATCGCTATATTATATCTCTTCGGAATCTTTAAAAGGTGGCGTTGATTTTGCATTTTTAAATAAAGTTATTTTTTGAAAGGCAGATTAAATGCGTACCATGGTTTTTATTTTTTTATTTTTCTTCGGTATAAACTCTGCCTTGGCTCAAGATATTCCAAAAGATTCTGTTCGACTCCAAGAAACTTCTCGATACGTCCCTCTTCCAGATTTCCCAACTGCTCCAATTGAGTTTGTGAGAGATGGCGTTGAAAACGATTCCCTCATGGCTCAGTATCTACAACCACACACCATTAAGTTTGTTAAAAGCCAACATCTTCACTGGCTTCAAGTTCGGGATGTTTACATTGATAGGCAGGGGATATCTGTTTCTAGCCAAAGCATTTTAGTTCCAGTTATAGCGGGGGTTAGGTATCAAAAGCGTACCAACATTATAGATGGAACGCTCAATGGACTATTTCGCATCAGTGTTAACTCAAATAACCAGGTCGCGGCTGAACTTGTTGCCGTAGATGATAACGCTTTTATTCAGGCTGCTGGCAGAATATTTTGGCGTATTAATTATAAACAATTCGTTAATGATGTGGCTGGCGACACGTTAAGAACTTTCTTTACTGAGCCTGATTCGGTTAAGGGTATTTTATTTATTGCAAAGCCATAATCGAAGAAGGTGTCTAAACGTTGGCGTGGGGGCCATTGAAGCTGCCGCTTAGGAAAAAAAGTTTTGAACTATTACTCAAAAAATAGCGCAAACTTTTGATTTGCGCTATTTGATGTGTAACCCTAAAAGTTACTGGATTACAATTTGAGCGTCGGCCCTAACAGGCTTTACGGATTTTCCGTCGCTAGTGACTCCGATTAAAGTAACGGTAACAGGAATATTATAAGTAGCAAAAGGATTTGGACTTACCTTAACTTGTTGCCCACTACATACAAAAGGCGCACTCGTAAAAGAAGTGTGGGGTCGAATTTTAACACTGCCAGTAAACGAAGCATTCTTGAAGAAGATTTGACTCATGTCTTTAGAATCTGCGTAACAGGTAATACTGTGATTTAATCCCTGACTTCTAAGAAGTAATGCTTCGATCTTCAGTGCTTTTTCGCCATTCCATGTTCCCCCTACCGAACTAACTATAAAATAAGGAGCATCTGGGCCTTTATCGACCAATTTTGTAATAAGAATGGGATTGTTTGGACTAGCTGTAATTTCCAAATCTGCTGCAAAAGTAGATAAGCCGAATAAAACAATAGCGGTGGAAAATAAAATCCGTTTCATATTCTCTCCTTAAAATTGTGAATGATGCTTTCATCAAAGATTTGATAGGAGATTTTTTGAAAGGTCAACATCCTAGTTATTTCTACATAAATGCCCCTCTAAAACGAGCTATATAGCGTCCCTAATACTTCCAGTGACCTTAACGACCACCTATTGGTCGGCTTTAACCCAACTCCAATCTTATCGCGGCGATCTGCCCTTAAAGTGTGGTATCTAAAGATATAGGGAAAACTTAATCAAATCCAAAATGGAGTTATCGCACCATCGGGCATTGCTTTGCGTGAAAACTCAGTTGGTAGAGCATCAGCTTCCCAAGCCGCAGGTCGCGGGTTCGACCCCCGTCTTCCGCTCCACCTAAGAATTAGTCCCTTATGACTCTCTATTCATACGATAATTTTACTCTATTAAAAGGACCCAAGATTGAACTTTCGCCATCTTTGCGATCACCTGTAACGAGGCTCGGAACTAGAGAGTGGATTTTGGGCCTAAACCGCCTTGTTCCGGTATTTATTATGAGTCTCTGGGGTCATCTAACAGATAGGCTAAATCCAAGATTAACTGTAGTTGCTCTGGAGATCGCAGCGGCCCTCACTTCTTTTGCATTATTAAAAATATGGACCGGGTCTACAACGAATTATCTATTATTTTTGATCGTGTGCGTAACCCGCTCAACTTTGATGAATTTTCAAACGGGCAGTCGTGGGAAAATATCAAAAATCTTATCCGACGGTTCTTATGGGTCAAACGCTAAACATGCCATATGGCAAATGAGGTCAACCCAAGGAGCTACACTTTTTGCCGGGGTTACCGGGCTTTTTTTGGTTAAATTTCTATCTATGAAATTGGCAATTATTGTCGATCTCTTAACCTTTCTTATAAATGGTATTTTGATGATTACCATAAAGTTCCACAGTGAAGATGTGGAACTTGCAGAACCCTCTCTAGGATGGAAACAAAAATTCCACGATCTTTTTAAGTATAATCCACAAGCTGCGGCTTTGGATATCATGCTAGCCATTTCAATTGGTGGGCTGATGTCATTTATGGCTCGAGTTGCTGACGGAAACCATGTTTGGAATGCGATTTTTTTAACAAGCTATGGTTTATCCGTATGGGTAGCAGGATTTCTTGAAAGTTCCTACGCTAAAAAATTTAGCAGCACACCTTTCTGGATTATTCTAGGCATTAGCTATTTAGTAATCGGAGCCAGTCATAGTCCGGCAACCTGGGTACTTGCATTTATGTTTTTAAAAGATATCTCGTATTGGATTATTTTACATAGAATATCAGGGTACATTCAGGCAGACACACCGACGAAACTAATGGGAGCAGTTCCTAGTGCCCGATTTAGTATTATGATTACTGTGCTCTCTGTAGGGGAAATTCTTGTAGGGGCGTGGTCTCCAGTAGTCTCCCTGAGTATGGAGACTGCTCTGAGGGCCTTCGTTGCCATTGGAGTTGCGCTTTATTTGTTGAATAGAGGTGCTTTAAAAACGAAGGAGTTGGCCCATGATCGCCCAGCACTATAGAGTCATTATTTGTATATTTTTAATCGCCGTATGTGGTTGCCATCAAGAAAAGGAAAATAGAATGGGCCTCAAAGTTCATATACCAGACGTGAAGATTCAAGTTGATCCACAAAAAATGGAAGACGCCTAAACTCGGTACCCCGTTCTTATCAACTTCGTCCGGCCCTCAAATTTCTTAACCCGAGCTTCGGCGACCGCCCACCACATAAGCCGCTTTCGGCATTGTTCACCGAATCCAGCACCATTATTGTGTATTCACGACTGTTCTCGATGAGATTACCGCCATGTGACCCTGCGCCGCCATAACTCTGGTACGGCAAACAAACCACCGACATCATTAAAACTAAAAACTTCGATAACTTCATAGGCGACTCCTTTTAACTATGAAGCAAGTCAACCAATAACGACCCTTGTTCGATAGCCAGGGCAAATCAGATAAGCTATTGACTTAAGACCTTAGTTTTTGGGACAAGACGCCTTTTTCGACAGGGGCCAAGGCCCCGGCGATTATATTGATTTTTAGGAATTGTGATCGTCTCTCATCAGAAAAAATTTTGAAAAATTTCGTTTAAAACCCGAACCATTCCCGCCATTCAAAAATCTAATAACCATCTGAAGATCCGATCAAGTCCTTCATTTCCGAATACCCCCCCCCTCTGGGTCAACATTCGGGTTCAATCTTGGCATTTGTAAATTGCAAGGATTGACGGATGGTTTTCAGGGACTCTCGCATTTTGTTCAAGGCCGATCAGAACCCTATGTCAAATTTTTAAACTATTCTGAAAAATGTTCCGACAGAACCTCAATTTAAGAGGCATAGACAATCTATACCCGCTAAATACAACCTAACTGAACTTCAGTCCGGCATGAAAACTGCTCTCACTTCAACCCGTACACGAAACTGTTTAAAGCTGGGGAGTAGTTTCCCACATAGTTTCGGATGGAATTCAAAATTATGAAAACAATTATTTTAGCTCTTTTCATATTCGCAAGCCTTTTTACCAACTGCGCCATCGCGAAAGCCGACGCCGAGGACTTGCAAATTCAGCAGATCGAACAATTGTCTTGGTATGACTGGAACAGTAGCATAGGAGTCGATTATACTCTACAAGCTATAAAGTCTCTTGAATCAATTAAACCTACAACTTCGCACGTTCAAGAACTGAAAATTCAAGTGTTAACGAAAGCTGCCACCTCGACAATCAGTAGTATCAGAGAAGCCGCAGTTCAAGCTCTTAACGATAAGTCTGGTCCTCAGGCCATCGATGATTCTCCTCAAGTTCGGACCATTGAACAATTAGCATCGTATGACTGGAATAGCGGATTAAATCTCAATTATACGTTGAAAGCTCTTCAAACTCTTCACAATATCGTTCCGTTGACAGGTTATGTGCAGAAGTTGAAAATTAATCTCTTAACAAAGGCGGCTGAATCTTCAATTCCTAAAATTAGAGAAGCCGCTCAGGTCACCAAAGCTGATTGTCCTGGCCTTCTAATGGTCGACTAGTTTGAAAGATGCGGATCACGGCTCTCAAAGAGACTCGATTTTTTTCTGAGACGTGGTGACGATCATGGACGAATGGTCTCGTTCATCCGCTTGGGTTTTGTCGAGGGCCACAAGTGAGCAGCGTTAAAGGAGCCGTCTTCGGTTTGGTTGGTGGCTTCTTGAGCGGAACAGTTAAAATATTGACTGATTGTTTCCGCTTTGAGTTCGAAAGTTTTAATTTTTGGCCTGAGCCAGATTTTCGAATTGCTGGAGACTTACTAAAAAGACAAAGTCCTAAACTAGACTATTATTGTGGGTAGAGGCCTCGAAGGAGCATAGCTGCGCTCACTCGCTTCACAGCGGTGCCAAGTGCGGCTTTTCTCATATCAGCTTTTTCCGCCAAGGAGTGGTCTAGAACGGTTCTAAATGTTGAGGTCATTATTTCTCTAAGCCTCGAATTAATTTCCTTCTCACTCCAGAAGAAGTTTTGAAGGTCTTGGACCCATTCAAAATAACTGACGATGACACCTCCAGCATTGGCTAAAATATCTGGAATAACAAATACTCCATTTCCAACGAGTTCATGGTGAGCCTGGAGTGTTACGGGTCCATTGGCTCCCTCGGCAATGAGTTTCGCCCTAATTTTCTTGGCGTTGTTCTCATTAATAACTCCATCAACAGCGGCGGGAACTAAAATATCACATTTGCTTACAAGAATTTCATCATTGGTGATGGCGTCGGCTTCCTTATATCCCTTCAAAGTTTTGTTTTTAGAATAGTAATCTTTGATCGCGGTGACGTTGAGTCCCTTTTCATTGATGAGCCCGCCGTTGACATCACTTATAGCCGTTACGCAAAGACCTAGCTCATGGGCGCAGGTGGCTGCGGCGGCACCGACTTCCCCAAATCCTTGAACGGCTACTTTGACATTAAAATCTTGTTTGATCTTAAGATAATTGCAAGCCTCTTCAACGGTGTAGATGACGCCTCGACCGGTGGAGGTACTTCGTCCAAGACTGCCCCCAATTTCAATGGGTTTCCCAGTAACAACTCCGGGGACCGCATGCCCTTGCTCTTGGCTGTAAGTATCCATAATCCAGGCCATTGTTTGGGCGTCTGTTCCTATATCAGGAGCGGGAATATCTTTTTCAGGTCCAATGAAAGACGAAATTTCACTTGTGTATCTTCTGGTGAGGCGCTGCTTCTCTGAGCGAGAGAGTTTTGATGCGTTGACTCGGACCCCACCTTTGGCACCACCGAGAGGTAGGCCTGCAAGGGCACATTTAAAAGTCATAAGCATAGCAAGGGCTGAAACTTCGCTCAAATTCACGGACTCATGGTATCGAATACCCCCTTTGCAAGGGCCGAGTGTTGAGCTGTGCTGAACCCTATAGCCGTCGAAAACTTTTACTGTGCCATCGTCCATACGAGTGGGGACGCTGACCATAATGGCTTTCTTCGGTTTCTTGAGGCGCTCCAAGATGTTCGGATCTAGTTTAACAAGGGCTGCAGCTTCGTTCAGTGCAGCAAGTGTATTTTGATAAAGATGGCCATCGATGAGTTTTTCCATGACGTCCATTCTTAAATCAACACTTTGACATTGCAAGGTTTTTCTCAAGGGATTTAAATGGCCCCATGAAAGTTTGCTTTGCAAGAGTGGATCGTATTGGTGATTTCATCTTGACGCTTCCGTGTCAAAGAGCATGGCTTAGTGTTCGCCCAGGGGACTCTGTTGAGTGGCTTTTATCAGAGAAAGTTCGATTTGTAGGGGAACATATTTCTCCCGCTATTTCCGCAAGTTACATCAATGAACCTCAAACTTTTTGGAAAAAGATTCTTGAAAGTTTCAAGCTTTCTACAAAACTGAGATCCAAAGGGTATGAGCAAGTCGTTGCCATTCATATTCCGTGGTGGGTGGCTGTCGCATTTTTTATGGCTGGAATCAAGACTCGGACGGGTGTGGCCTCCCAATGGTTTTCTTGGATTTTTTTTAATAAAAGATTAAGGCAAAAAAGAAGTTTGGCTGAGAAAAATGAAGCCCTCTACAACTTAGACCTTATTAACTTTGCCCTTCAAAAGGGAGTAAATAATCTTCCGATCGTCCCTGGCCGAATCACTTCTAATAAATCGACAGCTATGGCCTGGGCACAAAAATTAAAAAAAGAAAATATTGATCTAAATAGGCTCGTCGTTATCCATCCCGGAATGGGGGGGAGCGCGCGCAACTGGCCTCCGGAAAATTATAAAAAACTGGCCGAACTTCTTAAAGCTGCAAAGGTTAGCGTTGTCGTCACTTGCGGTCCCCAAGACGACCACTTTGTCAGAGAGACGGATATCCTCAACGTTAAAGATGTGGTGGCAGTCCGAACTGAAAGCGGAGAAGAGCTCTTAGGACTTCTCTCCTTAGCTAAGGCGGTGGTGGTTCCAAGTACCGGTGTGGCCCACTTAGGGGCGTCACTAGGAGTTCCCGTAATCGGGCTCTACAGCCCCGTGCGAGTGCAGTCTCCTAAGCGCTGGGCACCTCTGGGTGACAAAGTGCAAGTTCTTGTTCCCAACGTGCAATGCCCCGGCATTTTTAAGTGTTTAGGAGAAAAATGCCCCCATTACGACTGTATGGAGCAAATTACTGTGGATTCTCTAATGTCGTGTGTTATGGATAAATTATGACTCCGAGTTCGCAGCACCTTTTAGGTGAGATTGATAAGATTAAAGGCAAGAGAATCCTTATCGTTGGTGATGTGGGCCTTGATGAATATGTTATTGGTTCAGTTAGAAGAATAAGTCCTGAGGCGCCAGTCCCGATTGTCGAAGTCAGTGGGGAAGACATGCGTTTGGGCCTCGCCAGCAATGTGGCTGCTAACGTGGCCAGTCTCGGCGGCGTTGCTATGCTAGTTGGGGTGGTGGGCAGAGATGAAGCTGCAAATGTCTTTGCCGATCAGTTAAAGAAATACAAATGTTCTCCAGAGTATCTTATTGTAGATGACGAAAGACCAACGACCAGAAAATTAAGAGTTATCGCCGGTCAACACCACATAGTCCGTGTCGATTTCGAACGTAAGAAGTTTATTACCGACGAAGTGGCAGGGCGACTTTTGGAGAGAGTTCGCAATCTTATAAAATCATGCGATGGGGTTATTTTAGAGGACTATGCTAAGGGAGTTTTGACGGCCGACCTTATAAAAGCGGTGATCGACGTGGCTCACAAAAATGGAAAATTAGTGTCGCTAGATCCTAATAGAACAACTCCGGTGGATCTTTATGCTGGTGTGGATTATTTCACACCCAATACCGATGAAGCTATTGCGCTTTCTGAGCTGAAATTAGACGACCTTCGAAGTCCCTCCGATTCATTGCATGAAGTGGGTTCTAGTTTGCTGAAAAGACTGAATGCTCAAGGGGTGATCGTTACACGAGGTAAGGACGGAATGAGTGCTTTTACAAAGTCAGGAGCTCCGCAAGGACAGCACTTTCCGACCTTTGCTCGGTCGGTCTTCGATGTGACCGGCGCCGGTGACACAGTTATAGCCACTCTGACCATGGCTCTGACGTCAGGTTTGTCGTTAGAAGATTCTTGCTTGCTTTCAAATTATGCGGCCGGCGTAGTTGTCGGGAAAATCGGTTGCGCTTCTACTTCGATTGACGAACTTAAAGAATATATTCTTAGTCATACTCAGTAAACACGGGTCAACTGCCCGTCATTTCGCTCGTTTCGGCCCCCGCCGTAAATACCCTGTTGTTCGGACCCAAGATATGGTAATAATCACCCTTTAGAGATTTTCAAACATGATGAAAAATTTTTACGACCTTACCTTAAACGAGCTTGAGGACTTCTTCAAAGTCCAGGGTAAACAGCGCTTTCGGGCCGAACAGCTCTTTCGTTGGGTTTATCAAAAGGGCACGACAAATTTCGATGAAATGTCGAACTTGGCAAAAAGCTTTCGTGAGGAGGTCAAATTTCTTCTTGAATTTCAGCTTCCAAAAGTCACCCAACAATTAGATAGCGTCGATGGTACGAGAAAATTTCTTATGGCGGTTGAAGGGGCCAAAGAAATTGAATCAGTTCTTATTCCCAACGGTGATAGATTGACCTTGTGTGTTTCAAGTGAAGTGGGTTGCGCCATGGGATGCAAGTTCTGTTTTACTTCAAAGATGGGCCTCATGCGAAGACTTAGTGTCTCTGAAATCGTAGGGCAATATCTGAATGCTGCTCAGAGTCTCGACGACGGCCGGCGCATAACCAATATCGTTTTTATGGGGATGGGCGAACCCTTAGATAACGTTCAAAATGTAACAAAGGCCATTGACATCATTCATGATCAAAGAGGGATCGGATTTGCAAGACGAAAGATTACGGTTTCAACGAGCGGTCTAGCTCCTCAAATAAAACACGTTGCCGAATCCGGGGTGCGGCTCGCAATTAGCCTGAATGCGACCACAAACGAAATACGGGACACTATTATGCCCATTAATCGCAAATATCCCCTCGAAGTATTGCTTAGAGCTTGTAAGGAGTACACTGACGAGACAAAAGAAATGATCACTTTTGAATACGTCCTTCTCAAAGGTGTTAACGATAGCCGAGATGACGCCCATCGCATTGTGAAACTCACTCGGGGAATCCCGAGTAAGATAAATCTTATTCCGTTTAACGAACACCCAGGTTCAGGATTTAACAGACCTGCCTCAAAAGAAGTTGGCGAGTTTCAGAAAATTCTTATGAGCCTAGGTAAGCATGTGCTTGTTCGAAAAACCATGGGGAGAGATATTTTCGCGGCTTGTGGCCAGCTTCGATCCGCCATGGAAGCTCACCCTAAGAAGATGGCTATCAACTGATGGGCCATATTCTCGTTGTTGGAAGTCTGGCCTACGACACGGTTAAAACTCCTACGGGAAAAATTGAGGGTGCTTTAGGGGGAAGTGCTAACTACTTTGGCGTAGCAGCGTCGCTCTTTGCTTCTGTTCGGGTCGTCGGTGTTGTCGGTGAGGACTATCGAGCTGAAGATTCTGAGCTTCTTTCCAAAAAAAACATAGATATTTCTGGGGTAGAGCATACGTCAGGAAAGACTTTTCACTGGGCGGGAGAGTATGACAACAATCTTAATGAAGCGAAAACCTTGCGCACTGAATTGAATGTTTTTGCTAACTTTCACCCGAAGCTTCCTGAGTCATTCAAAGATAGCGAAATTATTTTTCTGGCCAATATTGATCCTGCGTTGCAATTGGAAGTCCTTAACCAGGTGACCCGGCCCAAAGTGATTGCCGCTGATACGATGAACTTTTGGATCGGAAGTAAGATGAGCGATCTTTTGGTCATATTAAAGCGACTTGATATTTTATTAATTAATGAAGCAGAAGCCATTCTTTTGACTGAGACATCCAATGCCATTCTTGCAGCAAGAAAAATATCGACTATGGGGCCGAAACATATTGTGATTAAACGAGGGGAATACGGCGTGGTTATTTTTTCAAATAACAGGTACTTTTGCCTTCCGGCCTATCCCGTAGGCGAGGTCGTTGATCCTACCGGCGCCGGTGATACCTTTGCTGGAGGGTTTTTGGGTTATATCGGCAAAAGTGGACAACCTCTTAGTCTGGATCTTTTGAAGTCCGCAGCCGTTTATGGGACCCTTTTGGCAAGTTTTACAGTTCAAGACTTTAGTCTCAACGCTATCAAAAATTTGACGTTTGAGCAGGTCGAAATTCGTCGACAAGACTTTCGACAAGTCGTCTCCTTTCCCACTTAAGTCCTTAGAACTCCTGCCCGATAAGAAAACTGGATGAGTAACAAGAAGAAAGATTTGGCCGAAGAACTTGTCGATTTCTTGCTCAAAGAAGATGAACTCAAGAAAGCGATTCATGGGCCTGATAAATTGGATGATCTTGACCGCACCAAACCTATTTTGGTGCAAGAGCAGACTCTTGTAGACCTTTCTTCTTCAAAAACTCTACCGAAGACGGTTTTGATCCCCAGTAACGAGCCGGCTCCGACTCCGTCCCCACCCTCTCCTCCTTCAAAACAATTTGTGAGTCAAAGAGCAAATGTTGTATTCAACGAAGTAACTCAGCTTATGGCGGGAACAGAAGCTGTAAAAGTGGCTCAGGCCAGAATTAACACACTAGAAAAGGAAAAAGAAACTCTCCGCACGGAAATCGATCTTTTGTTGACTTCAAGCGAAACCATACAGAGGAAGTTTAACGAGCTCAAGACCCTGCACGAGAACCTAGAGCGCAAACACCGTGAAAAAACTGAGATTCTCGAAGATGAAAAGGCGGTTATTAAGACGCGGTTGAACGCGAAGGAGGCTGAGCTCAGTGCTTTAAAAAGAGAAAACGGAGATCTACTTTCTCGTTTTCAAAGTGATTTGAGAAAAATTCGCGTGCGTGAGCGAGAGCTTGAGCACAGGCAAGAAATTATTCGGGCCGAGATGGTCACAGTCGTACGAAGCAAAGATGAAGTTATAGTCGAGCTCAAGCGGCAATTAGAAAAACTTCATTTTGAACTTGATAATTTTAGAGCGAAGTCTGCCGATATGAATACAAAGTTTAGCGAATTTAATGATCGAAATCACCGTACGGTTAAAGCTCTCCGACTGGCCTTAAGTGTCTTAGAAACAGGGGATGTTGACGAAAAATGAAAACGAGAGTCATTTTTTTAGATGACGAGCCCAAAACAGCCCAAAGGCTCCAGAGGATCCTCGAAAGTCACGGGTATTCTGTTGGAACACCAGGAACTCTTGAAGAAACATTTAAAGAGGTCAATGCGAACGGAGCTGAAATCCTCATCCATTCGGCTCATCGTTCAAACACCTACAGTGAATTGTGCGAGGGTTTTTTTAATCAATACCCCCAATTTCCAAGTCTCCATTTGGGGACTGGGCCATCCGCAGAAACCTATGAAAAAAATCTAAAGGGTGCCTTTCATTCTAAAATGAGACCCCTCACTCCGCAAAGAGAGTTCTTAACCCGGGTGAGGCGACTTATCTTTCTCGGTCGACTGAGTCGTCAGAACTATGCCTTGTCGAGAACCGTCAAATTGCAAAATAAAATTGATCAGTTATTTGAAACCTTGGATGCAGGTGAGCTTAAAGAGCGCACCGTAAAATTTTTCGATGAGGAGTTTAAAGCCAAGAACGTATATTATTTAAGTGTTGGAGGATATGGCCACTTTTTACAAGAAATGTGGAAAGTAGCTACAGTTATGCCTTTGGATCAAAATCCGTTAAAGCATCAACTTTGCTCTTCAAAGAAATCCTCTGAGACCGAACTCAGCGGTATCTTGGCCAGAATTTCAGGTCGTCTCCCTCCAGGATGGGAATTCAGAAACAGCCGAACCTGTTTGGACGATATCGTCTTTATTCCCCTTGTGGGGAGTGCTTCAAAAAAAATCTGTGGTCATGTCATGATGGTTGAGCCGACATTATACGGGGATCAAGCTTTAGATAAGACACTTCCTTATTTAACGCGGGTCTTGGGTCGCCATTTCGATCATGCACAGAATTTTGCCAATGCAAAAAGCCTCAATTACATGGACGACCTTACGGAACTCTATAATCAACGCTATCTAAAACTTGTTCTGGATAAAGAGATCAATCGGGCAGCCAGGACAAAGACCAGCTTTTCCGTTTTGTTTATGGATATAGATCATTTTAAACAAGTTAATGATACAAAAGGGCATGTGGTTGGGAGTAAGGTCTTAGTTCAAATGGCTGAGATCCTGAATCAACATATTCGAGCGACAGATTATGGGTTTAGATACGGTGGCGATGAGTTCATACTTATTTTGGTAGGCTCAGAAAGCCAGCAGTCTCTAGGTGTTGCAGAAAGAATAAGAAAACAAGTTGAATCCAGCGTTTTTCAAATAGATGGAGTCGAGATTCGATTGACGCTCAGTATTGGAATTGCCACTTATCCCGATCACGCTCACACGAAAGAGGAAATACTTGAGCTTGCTGACCGAGCCATGTATTGTGGAAAAAATAAATCTCGCAATGTTGTCTATGTCGCAAGTTAAGAAATATGAAAAGACTCAAGCTCGTCGTAAGTGATTTTCACCTGGGTAAAGGCCACATCCTTTCCGACGGATCTCTGAATATTCTTGAAGAATTTTATTATGACGATAAATTTATCGAATTTTTAGACTACTACTCTACCGGGGAATTTACAGACGTCGAAGTTGAAATCATTATAAATGGCGATTTTCTTAACATGCTACAAACCGATTATAAGGGACACTTCACGACTGTTATCACTGAGTCCATTGATTTGTATAAAATAAAAACCATTGTTGAAGGGCATAAGGGAGTATTTGATGCTCTGAGAAGGTTTGCCTCTCGCCCAGGAAAAACTCTGACCTATATTGTTGGAAATCACGATCAGGGAATGCTGTGGCCGAAATGTCGTGAATACTTTGATGAAGTTTGTGGGAGTCGACTCAATTTTAAAAATATAGTCTACTTTTTTGATGGGGTGCATATCGAACACGGGCACCAGCATGAGGCCGCAAATAGAGTCAATCCGAAGAAATTCTTTTTAAAACAAGATCTTCCTGAACCTATTCTAAATTTGCCATGGGCTTCATTCTTTTTTATCAATTTTGTTTTAGATATAAAGACTCAAATGCCCTATATCGACAAAGTGCGTCCCTTTAGCTATTTCATACGTTGGAGTATCGTCAATGATTTTTGGTTTAGTGTTAAAACGATCGGACGACTCGTTTGGCATTTCTTTGTTAAAGGGTTTCATAGAGATCGCAGAAGGCCTCTATCGTTAAAGACAAGTCTCCAAATTGTCAAAGAAAGCGCCGTTTTTCCAGACTTGGAGCATTCCGCCAAGCGAATACTGACTGACGACAGGGTCCATACCGTCATTTTTGGACACACCCATGTTTACCTTTATCGTCAGTGGGGAAATAACAAAGAATATCTTAACACGGGGACGTGGACTGAGCTTACAAGTCTTGATATTGCTAGTCTTGGCAAAATTACAAAACTGACCTATGTTCTGATAGAGTATCCTGCCGAGGGCGGTCGTCCTCGGGCGCGATTAAAAGAGTGGCGGGGACAATATCGCGTCGAAATCGATGTCGCCATAGCTTAAGTAGAGGAAAAGGCATATGTTTTTTTCTAAAGAACACCAAATGTTGGCTGAAACAGTACGTGATTTTTCTTTAAAAGAAATTGCTCCCGGCGCCGCAGAGCGGGATGAAAAAGAAATCTTTGATCGAAGTATATTTTTGAAGCTTGCCCAACTTGGTCTTCTTGGGATCACGGTGGCCGAAGAATATGGCGGATCGGGAATGGACTGTGTCGCGGCTACCCTTGTTATGGAAGAACTCGGAGCCGTTTGTGCATCCACGGCCCTCTCTTATTTGGCCCACAGTATTTTAGCTGCTCACAATCTTTCTACTAATGGGAACGAAGCGCAGAAAAAGAAATACTTGCCTCGTCTTTGTTCCGGTGAGTGGGTTGGTGGAATGGGAATGAGCGAGCCGGGAGCTGGAAGTGATGCCCTAGGAATGTCAACCAGAGCGGAAAAAAAAGGCGATGGGTATATTCTCAACGGAACTAAAATGTGGATTACCAATGGAGTTTACGGAGATTTTTTTCTCATCTATGCTAAAACTGGGTCGTCTAAAAAAGATATAAGCACTTTTCTTGTTGAAAAAACATTTAAGGGCTTTAGCGTGGGAAAGAAACTTCATAAATTGGGAATGCGCGCTAGTCCTACCACTGAACTTGTTTTTGAAAATTGCGAGGTGCCTCGAGAAAATTTGGTGGGTGAAGAGGGGCAAAGTGTTTCGCATATGATGAGAAACCTCAATATAGAGCGAGTCACCATTTCTGGAATCAGTAATGGATTGGCTAGGGCCTCCCTGGATTATTCCAACAAATATGTTACTGAGCGAAAACAATTCGATAAACCCATCGGGTCCTTTCAGTTGGTGCAAAAAATGGTGGCGGATAACTTTGTCAATTATCGAGCCAGCCGAGCCCTGACTTTTGAAGCCGCAACTTTGATAGACCAAGGTAAGGGCGATAACAAAATGGCATCGGCTTGTAAGGTTTTTTCTGCCGAAATGGCTACCCAGGTTGCGTTGAATGCCATACAAATGTTGGGTGGTTACGGTTACACAAAAGAATATCCAGTTGAACGCTATATGCGCGATGCAAAACTTATGGAAATTGGCGCAGGCACTAGTGAAGTTATGCGACTCATTATTGCCCGGGACCTTCTCAAGGACATCCTTCCTAGTTTCAACTGGTAAAACCTTCTAACTCTTTCTATAATTAAAAAATATGCGATCTGGGGATGAGACAAATGCAGATAAGACGAGCGTGGTTGATGGAGACACGCTAAAACTTCGCCTTGACGAAGCCGGTAAAGCGCCGCCAGCGGTGGTCCTCCTTATGGGGCCTCCAGGTCTTATGGGGAAGCAATGGTCCATCGATAGAAAGGAAATCATTATCGGTCGTGCCAGCTCCTGCGATATCTGCGTGGATGAAAAAAGTATGAGTAAGCGCCACGCTAAACTCGTAAGGGACGGTGATGAAGTTCATATTATTGATCTTCAGTCAACCAATGGAACTGAAGTGGCCAGCCAAAAACTCCAATCAGATGTGCCCACTCAACTCGTCAATGACGATCGAATAAAGTTGGGCAATATTATATTTAAGTTTCTCAGCCAAGGGAATATTGAAGTGGGTGCTTTAGCTTCGGCCAATGACAGAGAGGCCGTGGATGGCCTCACTCAAATTTTCAACAAGGCCACTATCACGAAAAATCTTATAGATAGTTTTAAGAAGGCGAAGGTGACGGAGACCAATCTTTCACTCATTGTTTTTGACTTAGATCATTTTAAGGTCGTTAACGACACCTACGGCCACCAAGCGGGCGATTATGTTTTAAGAGAAGTTGCAGATGTCGTGAAGAATCAGCTCATCCGATCTGGAGACGTCTTTGGTCGATATGGTGGCGAGGAGTTTGTGATTATCTTGTACGGTAGCCCCCTCCAAAGGGCATGCGATGTCGCCGAGCGGATTAGGTCAACCATTGAACGTCACCAATTTTCTTTTGCGGGAAAAGAGCTTAAAATTACGGTTTCGTTAGGCGTGGCCGGAGTGAATACCGGTGTGGCCACTCCAGAAGCGTTATTTGAAAAAGCCGATCAGGCAGCGTATCAAAGTAAACGCGACGGACGTAACCGTGTCTCAACCGTTTGAGCTTCCACCACTTTTTGAAAGTTATTTGCAAAAGAGATTGCTCGTAGCCGGCCACTCCCTTAAAGAGCCCGAAAAATTAGCCCATGCCATTCGTAAACTTTCAAATTTATTTCTTAAGGGAGAAGAGCTTGGAGACTATTGGAAGGACTCAGACCACCGGGCAGCCTATATCAGCTATTTTTCGGTACTCAATTTTTTAAGGGCCCGTGCCGTATTTGAAGAATCCCGCCGAAGGGGATTTTTAGAATCCACCAAAGTTCTCGCCGACTGGGGTTGCGGGGTTGGAGCCGCGACCTGGGCTTTTTTAGCCGAAAGTCGAGGAGCTGAGAGCCTCCCTCAAGTCCAAGGGTATGATCAGAGCTCTGCAGCGTTATCTGAGTACAAAGAATGGCTTAATCTTTTTGAGATAAAATCCAAAGTGGAACAGCTTGCTCTTCGCGATCTCTCCAAAGCTAACGCCGACACGGTGGTGATGAGCTATATTCTTAACGAAGTTGATCAGTGGCCGGCCATCCCGGACTTCATACATCGCCTGGTGATTATTGAACCTAGCACCCACCAAGCTGGCCGGAGACTTCTAAAGTGGCGGGAGGAGCTCTTGGCTAGTGGACAGTGGTATGCCTGGGCCCCTTGCACTCACCAGAGGGACTGCCCTTTGCTCATCCAATCAGGAAAAGATTGGTGTCATCATCGCATTCACTGGAACAAACCTGATTGGTTTTATGAGATTGAAAAATACCTTCCCATGAAAAACGAAACTTTAACTTTAACATACCTTCTACTAGCGAGGGAAAAACCCAAGCAAAATTTAGAGGGACTCGCTCGGGTCGTAGGCGACGAGCAAGAAGAAAAGGGCAAAACTCGTCAGATGGTGTGTCGCGGACCGGGCCGTGAATTTCTTAGCTGGCTTCATCGTGATCAAATCTCCCTTAAACTTAAACGCGGCGATCTCATCGAAATCGGTGACACCGACCCCAAAGGCAACGAACTCAGAGTCTTGCTCTCGGAGAATATCCGTAAAGTTAAGGTTTGAAGTTCAATAATTAAATTTTAATACGGTGTCTAAAGTAGTGAAAAGCGCTTTGAGTGACTCAGCGTTGGGGATAAGCGGTTCGAAGAAAGCATCAAAAAACTCGTTGGAAAATCCAGTAAAGGCTATATTAGAAAAAATAATTTGAGCCAATACTATAAAGCCAACCAACCTCGAAATTTTCATTCAAAAAACCTCTTTGCACTACTTTTGTTAAATGATTGCAAATGATCTAAATGCGCATGAAGAATGCCATTCTTTCAGAATCTTTAAGTCAACGTAT
>Ga0207013_1144_pt1 | contig 17247 bp, 15 predicted proteins | sample Alteio_BWMinCont_55_FD_153501 | JGI IMG/M metagenome (GOLD analysis project Ga0207013, IMG submission 153501) | Enriched cells from forest soil in Barre Woods Harvard Forest LTER site, Petersham, Massachusetts, United States -... | ecosystem: Environmental > Terrestrial > Soil > Temperate forest >...
ATTAAGGAAATGCATGGTAACCCCAAAAAACATCAGTTCACTAAATACGAAATTCAACTGTTACAAAATTATGTGGACGAAGAACTTACAGAGCGAAATTCAATTCAGAGGCCGGCGGTAAAGTAACCACTCATCTATATAGAATTTTACGTCTATCTGAATGAAAATCCTTCTAATTTTGCCTTTCAAAATATCTAAAGTGAGGATAAGGTTAGAAAATGATGTTATGAAGATTCTCATGGCCGTTTTTGTATTTTTGCAGCGGCTTCATCGTCTGGGGGAGATCGAGATATATGAAGGCTTTTCTTATCCTCTTCTTTTCAGTTTTTTGTACGCCGCAAGTCTTCGGGGCCGCCAGTCCCATTCTGAGTTGTGCAGATTCGTTCAATAGCATCAAGATCGATAGCAGTAGCATTACGATTGCACGTGACGGAATTACTTATTCCTTTTTAGCCATAGAAAGCTTCTTTGGATTGATCATCAAGCCGGTGAATCCGAACACTGGGGTCGCTGATATGAGTTGGGCTGTCCGTATTTTTGGGGTCATGGCAATTGATGATATAAATACTGCGGTCGGTATCACCCTCGATACAAACGGCGGAACGGTCCACAGAAAACTTTCATGCGAGCTAATTGGCCAATAAGGCATTTGTTTCAAAAAATTCCTACGACTTCCCTCATTTCAAAAATGTGGTCATTATCTCCAGTCTTTTTGTTCAAGGTCGATCAGAATACTAATTAAAATGACATTATTTTTGTTGCTTCGAGATTTGCTCCATTGTTTCTCTTAACTGTTGAATTTGTTGTTTTAAGGTTTCGCGTTCCCGTTCGCTATTCACATCTTGGCTACAATTGCAGCCAACCTAAAATGCTTCCACCTGCGTGTCTGGTTCCGACATATCGAGGCTGCGCAGAACAGCGACCTCTGTCGTCCCGACGTTTTTGGGGTCATGAAGTGCTTTAGTGAAAGAGGAGTAGGGAAATAAAATATTCGGATAGAAACCGACATCGATCAAATATTCTAAAATAGATCCGGCTCTGGTTTTCACTGAGATCTTATTTATGACGTGCCCTCCGGCTGAGGTATCACCTTCGGCAAGACTCACTTCAGAATGGGGTATCTCCAAAGCTTCAAAAGCGAGCTTAAACGTCCAAGCATTGGCCTGGCAAGCCGTTACGTAATCTTCGATTTTGGCGGTTAAAATTAAACTATGAACACCGTTTGATACACAATTGATCTGGTGCCATGGCTGATTTCGAAACTGAAGTTTGCAGTTATTAGCGACTTTTTTAGCACTTTGTTCCTGGCTAAATCCTAAAAAATGCATGTTCCAGATTATTTTTAAAGGCGTTCGATCTTCTAAATACGAAAGAGCTCTTGCATATACAGGAGCATCACCTCGGGCCTTGTAAATTTTCAATTTTGTTTTCGTTGACCATGCTGGCCCTATCTGAAATTGATCGCTACCAAATCCATTAGAAAAAGTGAGAAGTATAGTGGCAATCAAACAAGATGCTTTCACGCATTCTCTTCGGCATTATTTAGAGTAGAAATAATATTTAAGACCAAAGTCCTGGCATTTAAGCACAACGTAGCCAAAGCTCAAGATCACTACAATTCTTTAAGTTAGTTTCCCGTGATGTTGTAGAGAGATTTTATTCCCTCCTTTATCTGAGGGTCTTCTTTCATAACATGAGTTATCGGGTAGGGCACTTCAATATCCGGCTTTATCCCTACCTGTTCGATGACGTTGTCGTCGAGTTGGATTTGAACCGCTATTTTTGATCTAAAAACCAATTAAATGCTCATGTGGTCTCCAGGCCTTTTTCATTAGGTTAACGGGCAGATCCTTCGGAGTTCCCGCTAGGAGAAGTGGAGTTTGATGAGTTTGTACAAGTTGGAAACTTAGCTTTGAAGGGGTCTAAGGGGCCACAATCTAGAGAGAGGTAATCAGGGTCCAGAGCTTTCCCATCAATGACGGCTTTCGCATGGGCTGATCCATCGGCGGGATTTATTTTGATTTCAAGGCTGTTATTTTTATCTTCGTTTAGAAAAGTTATTTTAAGCTTACATAAACCAGGTTTGCCATCTGGCTCCATTTTGAAGGGTTTTTTCCTTACTAGAGGAGTAACAGGACTAATTCCCTGTTCGCCAATAGAGACTGTATTATCAGGAAAAAAGCGGAAGATATAGCCTCCATCCATAACATTATCCGACGTACAATTAGGATCGACTTTGTTTCCCCAAGACGGAATGTAAAAAAGTAGAAGAGCAAAGACGCTTGCAAATTCAACTCTCATTTTGCATTTTTCGATGGACGCTCAAATTTCGGTTCCTCTTGAGCTGCCTTCCACCACCCCGCAGTTTGTTCTTCTTCATCGCAAACCCGTATACCATCGTCCGTTGCCTGATCCCCCTTGAGCCGAACTGGATCTCCTGTTTGTTCCGACTTTTTATGGGCCTCTTTAAGTTTATCAGGAGAAGTTGCTTTCTTTTTGGCCGTTAGATATTTTACCCATCTAGCTCTTGCGGGAGATACAGGTCATGGCAATGATCCGATGAAGGATCGATATATTTTAGGTAGGAAGCGAATCGTTGAGATTTATAAGAGTGACGTTTTAAAGAAGTATTTTACCCGAGATGAGCGGCAAAGAATGGTAGCTAAGCTTCTTACCCCGGACCCTAAAGCTGACAAAAAGAACTGTTTCGAGCAAAAACTTTGTTGGTACAATACAGATCCTACTAACCCACAGCAGCCTTTAAAGGCGGAGCTTTATGGAAAACCAATAGATCCGATCCTTTCGACGGACCCCGATGTCTCGGCCTTAATATTGATCGATATTGACCGCGCCAAGGCCCTTGGTATTTCCGACGAACTTGCAACCGTCTCAATCGGTCACGAAGCCGGTCACGCGATTGGGCGCTCTGACAACTTAGAAGTTGATAAAATCATCATCGATTATTTAGAAAAACACTACTCGTCTCGCATTAATGACCAAGCTCCTTCGCCTAAACAGGTTGCGACCGTTTATTATCCGTCTTCTGGGGTAAATTTCGGCGACTTAGTCAACCAGTACCTTGGCGATCAACTTGATGGGTCTGGGGACGTGAATTTTAATACCAATGAAGAGATTTTAAAATCAAATGAGGCTCAGTGTATTATTTCGAATCTCAAGGCTAGGGTCGCTCGAGTCTCTTTCGAACACCGACGGCGTCTTAAGAACGGAATATCTATTTGTCCGGTTTACGAGTGTCCGTTCGGATAACCGGATAAAAAATGACCAAGACGCTTTTGCTTTTCTTCTCTCCTTGTATGAAATTTGCTTTTTACTTTTCAATATGGATCTTATCTTTGACAAGGGAACAATCCTTTTGCAAAATCCTCCGCCTCGCCTTGATCTTTCCAAGATTTCAGGGCTCAAGTGGGACCCGAGGGTCAACTCCTATCGCTCCCCTGCATATAACCTTCCCACAATTCAACATTACATTGCTCAAAATGATATTGAAATTAGCAAGACCATTTGGAATTTCCCTCCATTCCCAGGTCAATGGAAACAAGTAGATTTAAGACCTTATCAAGAAGCAGCCCTCTGTGCCTGGAACCTGGGAAGTCAGAGAGGTATTATTGTCCTTCCAACGGGTAGCGGAAAAACTCATGTTGCAATTGCAGCGATGGCCCGAAACCCAAGAAGAACCTTAGTTCTTGTTCCAACCCGGATATTGCTGCAGCAATGGCATCAGCAACTCATTCATTTTTTTTCTGGCCAAGTTGGGGTTTACGGAGATAGCTCTCGTGAACTAGGCCCTGTAACTGTAGCTACATTCGAAAGCGCCTACCGTCATATGTGTCATTTTGGAAATCAGTTTGAGCAGCTTATTATTGATGAAGTTCATCACTTCGGGAATGGAGTACGCGATGAAGCATTAGAGATGTCCCTTGCTCCCTTTCGCCTCGGACTAACTGCAACCATGCCACATGATACCAATCTTATAGATCGAATGTCTCAACTCGTGGGTCCTCCAATCTATGAACTAACCGTCAGTGATCTCAGTGGTACCTACCTTTCTAACTTTGATCTCATTAAAATTCAACTTGACCTTACCCCTGCAGAGAGGAACTGCTACGAAATTCACATTGGGGTTTTTAATGAAGTGTTTAGTTATTTTAGAAAATCTTTTCCAGAGGCATCATGGAAAGATTTTGCATGTTGGGCATCCAGAACGGACCAGGGCCGTAAAAGTCTTCAAGCATTACATCAAGCGCGATGCATTATTAACTTTGCGGTTAGAAAGGAGGAGATTTTAGCATCTATGTTGGCCCGCCATCGGCACAATAAAATCTTGATTTTCACCGCTGATACGAACACCGCATATAAGATATCAAAAAAATATCTCGTCATGCCAATAACGGCCGATATTAAAAGAAAAGAACGTGAAGAAGCCTTACTGCGATTTCGTAGTGGCCAATTGAACACCCTTGTTTCATGCCGCGTTCTAAATGAGGGCTTGGATGTTCCGGATGCGGAGGTTGCTATCATAATTGGAGGCATGCACGGAGAGCGGGAACATATCCAACGTATCGGACGTCTTTTAAGACCGAAGCCGGGTAAACGGGCGTGCATTTACGAACTTGTCTGTAACGATACCGTAGAGGTGCGACAATCCCAAAAGAGGAGGAAAGGTCTTGGTTCCAAAAACACTTTTAACTTACAGCCTAAAGAACAATCAGATCCTGCCGCATTTTTTGGATGAAAGGGATCATCCTTGGATTAGACTTTTATTAGAAGAGTATAAAAGCTTTGACAAGCGTCCTCGACATGAATTTAGACAAAGACTTGAGCAACCATTTCCTTTTGAAAATCCAACAGGAAAAAGAAAATTTGCTCAATTTGTTTTAGATAAATTAGGACGGGATGAAATTAAAGCAATTCTTTCTCCTAGGCGCGCCAGGAGCGCAGTTTTTATGGAGGCTACTCGGTCAATTAAATCGAGAGCGGATATCCTATCGAACGTAGCTCAGACCCTAAAAATAAACCCAATGGCCCTTGACGATTCTCTATTTGCTGATCTACCGGGGGAAAGAATACTAAATTTTCAATCACTCTCCAATTTGTCTATTCAAGAATTTACGTTACGTGCCAATTTAGATCTCATCAAAGGTTTTCTTTTCAGAGCATCGTCCATTGAAATAGAATTATTCGGCAACAGTCGACCTGTCGTACGCCATGCGAAACTTCATGGATTGATTTGCACCGTTGCCGGCAATAATCCTAAGAACTTTACCACTGTAGATGACGCCAATATCTGTCTAAATATCTCTGGGCCATATTCAATTTTTCGACGAACCTTGCTCTATGGTCGTGCCCTTGGGGAACTCGTTCCCTTTCTCCAAAACTGCAACAGTTACAAATTAGCGGCTAAAGTTCACTTAGGCGAGAGAGAATTTATTTTAAAACTTCAGTCAGGAGATCCCATTCTCCCCGCACAAAACCATAAATCCTACGATAGTTTGATTGAAGAACGTTTTGCTCTGCAGTTTCGCAAACTCGCAACCGAGTGGGACCTTATCCGTGAACCAAATCCAATCGAAGCTTCGGGAACCTTGATTTTTCCGGACTTCCTAATAAAACACAGATTCGATCATTCTCAGGTATGGTTTTTTGAGATCATTGGCTTTTGGACTGCTGACTATTTATCAAAAAAACTTGAACGACTACAAAAAGCTAAGATTAGTAACTTAATCTTATGCATTAATGAAAAACTAAATTGCACTCTGTCTGAAGGCCTGGTTGAGAGCCATAAGGTTATATTTTTTAAAAATAAAATCGATCCGGCGGCAGTTCTAAAAGTAATCCAACAATCTGACATTGAATATTTAGGTTAAGAAAAAACAGAGCAGTTCTCACTAAGCGTCTGGACTTGAACCCTAGACATGGCAAGTACTCCATCGACTTCACCTGACTGAACCAAACTGGTGGGTGGCTGTCCCTTTTGCGCATAAACTTACAATCCAAGATCAAAGTCTCTCAAGGTATTCGAAAGACTCTCGAGTCTGGACCAGACCAAAGTGCCAAATGGCTCTATCAGAGGGCTATCCCTAAAGACTGCAGGTCCCCATACCGATGAGTTTTTATGAGGAGCAATCTCCGTAAAATCAGTGTGAACTCCAATATTTCAAAGAGTTTTGAGGAGTGGAAAGTCGCTAGCCCCTGGCTACGAATACTCGCTCAAATTATAGATCAGGGTTTGGTCACTTTCGTGGTTATTTCAGCGATGGCCCTCTGGTTTCCGCAACGGATCGGCACGCCAAGATGGTTTGTCACCCTTATTCTGGTTTGGATCTTTGTGTCGATTTTAATTCAAACTCTTTTTATTTGGCTTTATAAAAATTCTCCTGGAAAAAGATCCTTAGGGTTGACTTTGCAATCGGCCCAACCTGGAGCCCATCGACTTCGTCTCACCCAGATTGTGGTGCGATCCTTCACCTGGTGGTTAGGCCTTTTAACCCTAGGGGCAGGTTGGAGCACAATCTTAAGCCGGCCTGACAGACGGGCCTGGCATGATGTGGCCGCTGACACGGTCGTAGTCGCAACCTCGTACGCGCCTCAATATCCTACAGCCACACAAAAAAAAGCCGGTGAAGCCTGGCTTGGATTTTTATCTCTATTTTTCACCTTTTTTATTATGAGTTTGATTTTCGTAGAAATGCGAAGTTTAAAGCGAGAGAACGGCGGATTTTATAATACTTTTGAGCAACTCTCTCTTCTTGACCAGCAATCCTGGCTTGTTGTCCCGGGTACAAAAGTGACGTCTCCTGAGGCCATACTCCTCGGTGACGACGCTAAACTTTCTCGACTTCTTATCCAATTTTCAGAGGCGCGGCTGCTTCCCCTTGGAAGTCGTTATGCATTTTACAAGTCAAAGATGGAACCTCTCGAAGATGAAATTTGTAAACGCGGGAGCGAAACCCTACCTCAATGTCAATCAGCTCGCCTTATGGTCGAACTCCTCACACCCGATCCTGAAAAAGAGAACTATCCCAAGGCCCTCCAAGGTTTGAAGGTTCTTCAAAATATCGAGAGCTACCCCATAATGATCGACCAGATCGCTTTTATTGAAAAAGAAATCAGAAAATCTCAAAGCGGGTCCCCTCAATATCTGGCTTTGAAATCTGCAAAAGCAAATTTATACCTGAAGGCAGGTCAACTAACAGAGGCCCAAAAAACTCTGCAATCTGATTTAAAAAAGATTTCCGGAAATCAGAGTAAAGTAAATAAAACCTTCGAAAGTACTTTTTTGGAGTCAGCTTGCGGAGTCACGGCCCTCGCGGACTGCTCCCTTATTAAAAATCAGATATGTTATGAAAATAAAAAATTTCAAGAATGGGATGCGGGATGCCGTCTTGAACAGCCCGTCCTATTTACCTCAAGAGCACAAGCTTTGGGGTATTGGTGGCACCAAATACAGCTTGATAAAATTAAAACTCATAGATTTTCAGAATGGGAGAGCGTCCTAAGCTTAGAACCCAAGCTCCAAGATTCTTTTGAAAGCCCTGTGGAACTGGCCATGGATTTTATAATAAATATTCAGACTCAACCCAAAAGTATTTTAACAAGAGAAAGAAGGCTATCCCCTGAAAATCCACTCTGGGGCTGGGTCCACAAAGAGGCGCTCAAAGAATTAGGAAGCCAGTGGGGTTATGTCATTTATCCAATTGAAAGAAGAATTTTAGAAAAAAGCAGCATTCTCGGATCAAAAAACCACCGCTCTCCAGCTTCTCTCTCAACCCTTTACGAGAAAATACCGGTTCTGACACCTCAGCTCACGATAGAACGTTAAGGTTAAGGTTTTGGTCTTGTGGGTGTTCCCGTTTGTCCCGGAATAATATAGTCTTTTGTTAAAGGAAAAAACGCATCGGCAGCCTGTTGCATTTCACTGCTTGTAGCTTCGGGCCAAGCCCAAATCTCAGTCCGGCAGCCCCTTGATTTAAGATACCAAATCAGTGGGAGATAATCTTTATCCCCTCCTAAGATGATCACAACGTCCAATTTTTCGGCCATGGTCACGGCATCGATGATAAGAAAGCAATCCGCATTCTTTACGGGACGTTTTGTTTCCCCGCCCATACGAGACCAGAAAATTTCGAATTCGTTCGAAATCTCTTTAAACTGAGGTTTGTAATAAATGATTCGAATTATCTCGCGATCGCCAACGGCCTCTAGAATTTTCTTATAATCGGTGCGTCCGTTATGGTGTTTCCAACCCGACGTTTCTATATTTTCGGCGTCGACAAAAATACCGACCTTTTGAAAAACAAGACCTTTTTTTTCTGCTGACATTCTAGTAAGCTCCAACGAAGAAGTAATCGCCCGTCCATGGGCACCAAGGTATCTGGAACCTTGTAACCCCCCTCCGTGTAGTTTCGTGTGAGCTTTAGTTATTTCCGCCCCATACAAAATATTAGAATGGGTTCCGAGCGAAACGTAAAGCTTATTATTCAATATTTTCTTTAAACTTCAAGGGCAGCCCCTTTCAACTATAAGCCTTGAAACAACCCCTCTGGAATGACACCATAAGCCTGTATGATTCTTAGGAAATTTAACGGGGCGTATGTTTTAGATAAGCCGGCGGGAGCCTCCACCCACACCCCCGATGGAGGAGTAACAGAAGGCTTCATAGAAATGGCGGGACGCCTTCTTAAGTCCCAGCTTTGGGCCGTACATAGATTGGATAACACGACTTCTGGGTGCTTGCTCGTCACCACCAGCAGTCAGAATGTGGATTTATGGACAAAGATTCTCTCTAAAGGAAAAAAGAAATACGTTTTTATATCACCTCGAAAGTCCAAAGAGAGCGTATGGTCCTTTAGCGGGAGAATTGAGAAACTTGGCCCTCACAAGTTTGACCTCCTGAGCGGAGACCCTAATAGCCACACCACTTTCGCTCGGCTTGCCCCCTGCGGACTCGGATTTCTCTACGAAGCCGAAATTTCAACGGGCAAGACCCATCAAATTCGCATCCACGCCCGAGCCTCCGGGATACCCATTTTAGGGGACGTTGAATATGGTGGTATGCCTTTTTCTAGAATCATGCTCCATTCTCACTGTCTTGAATTGGATGGAGACAAGACCATTTCGCCTCTGCCTCGAGTTTTTGAGTTAGGAACGAAGAATCCAGAATCAATGGAAAATCTGGATACGAACTCAAGCCAAAATACACTGACAAATCAAAAATTCGATGAAGGTTTTGCAAAGTTTTTGATCAGTCTAGATCGCCGTCGTTTTCTTTTGGATTATTATAAAGACCAAGGAAATGCCTTTCGCCTTGTTCACAGGGAATGGGTTACAAAAAAGGGAGTCCGTCTTTCTGTAGAGAAACTTGGAGATGTGCTTCAAATCTTAAGTTATTTTGGTCGCGATCCTGACAAGAATTTCGCCGAAGCTTTGGCCCGTGAGGCGGGGTGTGAACACTGGTTTGTAAGACAAATGTTTGACCGTGGAAAAGGATTGAGTGGCAAGCGAGAAAATATCAAAAGCTCTTCGCCAGAACTTCCTCTCCAGTGGACTGTTAGAGAAAGCCGAATGAAGTTTGATCTTAGATACAATCAGGGCTTAAGCTCGGGGTTATTCTTAGACCAGCGCCTTAATCGCGATAGGATTCTTAAAACTTCGCAAGGTAAGAGAGTAGCCAACTTTTTCAGCTACACCTGTGGATTCAGCTTGGCCGCCGCCCTCGGTGGGGCCCACGAGGTCGTAAGTATCGACACTTCGGCTTCAAGCTTAGAGTGGGGAAAAGACAATTTTAAACTCAACGGCCTAAATCCTGAGAGTTATGAATTTTTCAAGGCTGATGCGCTTTTTTTTCTTAGATCATCTGCGAAGAGAAATCGAATTTTTGATATTATAATTCTCGATCCTCCAACATTTTCACGGAGCAAACACGGCACTTTTAGCGTCAAAGAGAATCTTTCAGAGCTTCTGGAGTTAAGCTTTAAATGCCTTGATAAAAAGGGAACTCTCCTAGTTACAGTGAACGATGAGAATGTTTCCTCAGAGTTTTTGAGTCGGGCCATTGAAACGGCGGCTCTAAAAACCCAGTTTTCTCCTCTCCGTGTGGAGCGAGTTCATATCCCTTATGATTTCGAATTTCCACTGGAAAGAAATACTGTGATGAAGGGGTATTGGGTTTCAAAGCTTTGATCGGTCATCGGCCCCTTCGAATGAAATCCCGCACGTTCCATTTGCCGTTGCCCTAATTAAATAAAATGAAAGCAGTCTGGAAATTTCTAGTTAAACACGATGATATCTCAATTTTTGCGACCCACGAAAGAGCTCGATCTGCAGCGGTTGGAGAAAATAATTTTCGCTCACCCAATTATTAAAGCAAAGACGGGCTGTCTCCAACGCCTCACAACTAAGACGACGATCGCAGATCCTTATTGCACGCCGGATTAAAAGTCCTATAGCTTGACGAGTCATCGCTCCCTCGAATGAAATCCGGCATGTTGTATGATTCTTCTTTTCTATTTTCCGCTCGAATGGGCCCCGCTTGAGGACGCAGAGTTTTCCTCACTATAGGCTTCGAGATCAACATCAAAATGACTGCAATGACTCAAGTGCGAAGCCACTTCTTGCATAGACTTGATTTTTGCTTTGAACATCGCAGAAGTTAAGCAGTATTTTTTCTGAATCTCACAAAGTTCGCTGAAAAGTTTTAGGTACTTTTTGCACTCTTCAGGTCTGTTAGTGTCGTTACAATTCGGTAAGCGGCCATTGTAAGACTTCTTAAATTCAGCATCACCTATATTAGCTTTAAATTCGACGACAAGGGGATACACCTCTGGCGATAGCCAGTCCAAATCCTTTGGTTTTGTAGTTAGGATATTGTTATTTTTTGCAGCAAGACATAAGTTTTGATCATAATACAGTGTCGGTTGATAAATTTTGGGACTGGTGTCAGTATTATAATCTTCAGTTGTGTTGACGGCATCTTCATCTTTTTCCAGCGACTGAATGAAACACGAATTCTTCGTTGTCCATAGAATATTTACGTGTCCTAATGTAACGAGCCAGCTGCCATCAATTTCCAGCGAATCGGCGGTGGCTTGTTCACGTCCCCCTTCATTATATACAATTTTCTTATGGTGGAAACTATATGCGATGTATCCCGTTACGCGCTCTTTACTATCAAATGAAAACTCAAAGCAATCGGCCTTACTGAAAAAGCGTGCACTCAGATCTTCATTTTTTTTGCAATAAAGTTTGTTGGTTCCTTTTGCTGGGCGCTTCTCTACAAGGATTCCTTTTGGATCAATAGAGAGCTTTCCATTTGGCTCAATACTGAATGGATTGTGAAGTAAATCTAAACAAGGACGAATAGGGGCGGCTACCCCACTTGCCTGCATCACCGAAATAACTAGAACCACCAAGTATGTCATGGGCACACTCCCAGTTAAGATTACCAAGGCCCAGCTACTTGGGGAAGTCTAGGCCGTGCTTCAAGACTAAGATCCTTTGCCTGTTTGTGTTCATCTGCCAACCACATGTCCAAATTCTAGACAGCCCGTTCTTTCTTAATGGTCTTTCCATGTCACTTTATTTGCAGTAAAGTAAAGCGTGGGGGCCAAAAAAATATTGAAAATCTCAGCTCATTTGCTGGCAACATCCATCTTGTTGCTCACGACACTTTTAATGGATGGTTGTACGCAGTCCATGCTGAAAATCACGACTGGACCAACCCAAACCCAACCCCAACCCCTTGGGAGCTTGCCCAGCCAAGTGTCCCTAACTCAGCTCACTAATATCGGCCCTTTCATATCGGCTCATTCCTTAACGACCGGAACAGTCATCAACGATCCCCTCACCAACACGGCAGCTCTTGCTGTTGCGGGATACACACACGCCGGCACATACCTTGAGATCATTAATCCCACGACTGGCAAAGGGGAAGTTCACCCAGCGCCAGTGCGTCTTCAGGGATATAATTCTTGGGCCATACTTGGAGTTCCCGCTCAAAATCTTTTAATTCTTGCCTCTTCAGAAGGGGCCTTCAACGTTTTTGATCTTGATCCTTCCGCCCGCAAGTTTCTTAATTCTACTCCGTTAACTCCTGATCTTGTTCAAAGATACGCATGGTCCCTGGCCATTGGAGGGGACGGCCGTGCTTATTTAGGAGCAGGACCGCCGCTAGCTCTTTTAGCTTTAGATTTTTCTCAAGCAAGATCAGGAAAATTTAGCGTTGAAAATATTCCTTTGCCTCCAGAAATGGCCACCACTTTTAGCTCAAATGAATATCTCCATTATGTCATAGCTCTCCCGGATGGTCGTCTCCTTTGCCGGTTTACTCTCGCGGGTTCGGCCAACTACATCTTTGATCCCTCGACAAAGACATTCACGACAGCTGGGCTACCCCCAGAACTTGAAGCACCATTTTCAGTAAAACCTGCCCCCGTCTTAGCCCACTTACCAAATGGTTCAACTGCAATTATAACAACGTCCACGAATCCATCGCTCCAGCTCAGTGCTTATGACCCGATCTCTCAAAACCTTGTTACATCTTACGGACTCAGTGGCCTTTCGAGCGGAGCCAGTTTCTCATCCAACATCGCCCAGTCAGGGGAATACCTCTACGTTGGAATTCAAAATACTTCCGCTCAAATAGCCCAAATCAATCTCTCCACAGGAACCGCCACGATGATCACGCCACCAACGCCAAACTTGGCCGCTGGTTCCGTCTTGGGCCACCTCCAGCGCATTTTTGCAAATAGCGACGGAACCTTGACCGTATCTTATCTTGTCAACAATTCATCGTTTTCAAGTTATACATTTAGCCCTGCGTTGCAAACTTTTACATCCATTGTAAATGGTGGACCCCAACCTCCTCAAAATATGACCTCTGGCGCTGTTTTCGGAGGACTCTTTTTTGCGGGAAATCGTGTTTTCCAAGTCAATGCTGACAAGAGTTTGTCAGTGGTGTCGCCCTCTAATCTTTTGATGAGTACCCCTTCCGGAATGTCATTGTCTTCACTGCTCTCAGAAAATTCCTTGGGTCAACTGTTTTTAAGTTTCTATAATCCCGCAGATAAAAAGATCCACGATTTTGCTTATGATTCTCCAGTAGCCACGCCAGTGGAGATCCCCGTTGCTCCACCTCATAGCGGCCAGAGCTTTGGCTTTGGAAGTGATCACACCCAATATGGTGTTATGGGTGAAGACTTTTATACCCTTAGCCCCATGGCCTTTAATGCTCAACTCAACCAAATCCTTAAACCAATTCAAGATACACCCATTTTTAGCTCCAGTGGCTTCTTGTGCCCTGACCCAGCTCGCAATAGCCTCTGGGCGCAGCCCGACATTATCACCCAGTCCCTAACGTCGCTCAACTTAAGCAATCTTCAGAGATCAGTGACCCAACCTCTCGTGGAAACAGATGGAGAATCTTACGGAGTCACTGTTCTTACAACAGCTCAACCCTCATCACCTCCTGCAACGGCTGATATTCAATTCGGCGTTCCCTATCTTTACAATGTCACTTACGCAGGCGGGCAAATTACTCAATATAATCCTGATGCGCCCTGGGATGCCACTTACACTACAAATCCCCGGATCCTCACCAATCTCGGATCTTATGTGAAAGATGCATCGGGAAATTATATCCAGGTGCAATCGTATAAGCGTTCTGTGCCTCTGAATTCATATGTGAGGCCCATGACGGGAATAATAAGCTCTCCTGATGGAACGGCCCTCTATTCAGGGTGGGGGGCAGCTTACGGAAAAGAAGGTGGCGCTATCGCCATTACTGATCCCGTACCCGGTCCGAAACAAGTCAACACGACATTAATCGAGAATCCTTTTGGCGATCAATACCCTTATGGAATCATCGGCTTAGCAGCCAGTTCGACCTATCTTTTTATAGGAACAAGCCCCTACGTCAACGGCCTTCCCGCTCTCACTTCAGCTATGAAATTTGGCGTCGTCGATCTTTCAAAAATCAAAGTCGGAGCATCGAACTATCTAGTATATTCTAAGGACTTTACTCCCAATGACGCCGTTGAAAAAATTATTTATGATCCGGGAAGAAATCGAGCCCTGGTGCTCCATCACTTGGGAACCCTCGATATTTTTGATCCGCAAACAATGAGTTGGCCCCTGACAACCACTTCCCTTCCCAAGGCAGCACTCAATGGTGACGGTTCCCTCCTCAACTCAGCCGTTCTGTGTGCGCCGGGATTTATTTGCTATTCTTCAACAAATTCGAGTAATCAACCTCTTATCGTTATTGTGAATATGAACAACGGAAACTTTACTGAAACGGCAACCATCGGTACCGCAGGTACGCTCATCAATTCAATGACCGTTATGAATTCGAAACTCTACGGCCTACTGGGCACCAATCTTTTTAGTTTAAGCCTTGTGAGCTCTCCCTAAGCCAAAAGCTGCTTTTTACGCCCCAGGCTTTTTGTGATGAGCTTTGACCACCGTATGGATATTACCGCGGACGTTGAAATCACCTATGACTTCTATTTCCCATGGGTCTAACAATTTAATGAGATCGTCCATAATGTTATTGGTCACATCTTCGTGGAAGACCTTCTTGTCACGAAAAGAATTGATATAAAGTTTTAGACTCTTAAGCTCCACACACTTTTTGTCTGGCGAATACCTGATATGAATGGTGGCAAAGTCAGGAAACCCACTGCGGGGGCAAACGCAAGTAAACTCTGGACAATCAAACTCAACCCAGTACCTCCGCACCAAAGTCCGATTATCAAAGGACTCTAATCGGCTATTCTTTATCATTTCTTCACCGTGGAGCATCTTAGAAACCTCGTTTTTTAAATACCTTCTTTAGAAATACGATGATGGAGAAACTGACTGCTGAGGTGAGAAAACATCAGTTGAGCGTCTTCACAGATTCCATAATTATGGGTTTCAAAATAAATGGGTACATCAGAAAGGGGCTTAAGTTTGCCTCCCGCAAATCCGACTAAACCAATAACCCTAGCGTTATTCTTTTTTGCATACTCTACGGCTCGGACCACATTTGGAGAATTTCCACTAGCCGAGATAGCGATACACACATCTCCCGGATTAAGAAGATTTTTAAGCTGCTCTTCAAAAACAGATTCATACCCGCAATCGTTAGCATAAGCACTTAATAGGCTCATATTATCTGCTAATCCCAGAACCCGTAAGCGCTTCTTTCCCTCAACAGCACTTCCTTTAGAAAGGTCATTCACCATATGAGAACTCGTACCCGCACTTCCCCCATTCCCAAAAATAAAAATCTGATTGTCATTTAAGTAGGCCGACCACAGCAAATCCATAGCTCGTTCAAAAGCAGGCATCTTGTAAACATCAAAAATTTTGTGAGCTTCATTTAAATAAGTTTGCACAAAGTCGTTTGGATTCATTCTCACCCCATAAAAATGATTTTGCTACCTTGGGTATCAAAACCACAATCAAATGGTTTAAGTTCTCTCAATTCTTGCCTCACTCTATTTTTCAACTCCGGCTTACAAAATAACATAAGGAACCCGCCACTACCAGCCCCCAAGATTTTCCCACCTAGGGCACCCGAGCTCAAGGCCCTAGAGTACCACTCATCGATCTGGGAGGTGCTTATATTAGAGGCGAGTCCTTTTTTCAATTGCCAGGCCTCATCAAGAAGACGACCGAAGTTTTCTAAACTCCCGTCTCTTTCCAAGACGATCTTCATTTTTCTAGCAATATCGACCATCTTGCGCAACTCTTCTCGCTTAGACCTTGTATTATTTTTCTGTTCGGTTAAAACATCCTTTGACTTTCGAGTAAGTCCCGTAAAGAAAAGTAAAGAGCTGGCCTCCAGCTCCCTTCTAGTATCACTTGTACAAACAATGGGATCCACAAAGGTCTCACCGTTAGGACGAAATCTTATAAACTGCAGTCCACCGTAAGCCGCTATGTATTGGTCCTGCTTACCAATAGGCTCATAAAGTTGGTTGATTTCTATATCGCAGGCCTCTTGAGCCAGATTCTCCGCAGTTTGAAAAGTTCCGAGAAACCCCTTAAGAGCATGAAGAAGGCCCACAGTAAAACTGGAGCTAGAGCCCAGACCTGACCCAGAAGGAATATCGGCCATGGATATAAGCTCGATTCCTCCTGCAGGTAAATATTTTGACAAGATATTTTTAAAAATCTTATGTTCTATTTGATCGACGCGATCATGGATTTCCGTTTTCGAATAGCTGAGTCTGATGGTTTGATCAAAACGGCGGTTGGCGGTGATGTACATATACTTATTTAGCGCCGTAGAGAGAACAGCCCCTTCTTCTTCTTTGTAAAATTCCTCAAGATCAGACCCCCCGCCTGCAAAACTTAAGCGAAAAGGAGTGCGGGAGATGATCATGAACTTATCCCCATATTTCCATCACTTAAAATGTCGTCGATGGATTTTCTTACGGCGCCAACACTATCGAGTTTCGCCTCGAAACCCAGTTTCTTAATTTTATTCCCGTCTAGATGAACTTGGGGAACATCTCCCTTCCATCCTCTGGAACCGCCGGTAAAAACTTTCTTGGCTTGGGGACTTACTTTTGAAATCACAAGATCCGCAATTTCTGAAACCGAACAAACGCCTAGGCCAGCGAGGTTAAAGAGGTTCACCTCTTCCTTTGATTTCTCTACTCCATAAATCATGCCTTCAACGCAGTCATTGACGTGAAGATAACTTTTAGCTTGTCGACCATCTCCTAAAACTTCCAAACTCTCAGGACGTTTCTTTAATTTCTTAATAAAATCATGAATTGCCCCGTGGGTCGTGTGGCTCCCGACGACATTTGCAAAGCGGAAGATCCACGCTCTATACCCGTAGTTGTGACTAAATGCCGTGATCAAAGCTTCACAGGCGAGCTTACTTGCTCCATAAAAACTTATGGGTAAAAGTGGACCGTAACTCTCGGGAGTAGGCCTTTGGACGGCTTCCCCGTATATTGCACTGGTCGAAGAAAAAACAATCTCCTTAGTCCCAGCAAATCTCATGGCTTCCAAAACATTATATGTGGCAATAGTTCCCAATTTAAGATCGATATCGGTTCTTATTCCGCCTGAGGCGATGTCAGAATTTGCAGCCAAATGCCAAACCCTATCTATACCCAGGCAAGCTTTCTTAGTCTCTTCTAAATCGAGAAGATCTGATTTTATAAATTTGAAGGTCTTGAAGTCCCTGCAAGGATTAAGGAACTTCTCCTGGCCTAAACTTAAATCATC
>Ga0207013_1145_pt1 | contig 17221 bp, 15 predicted proteins | sample Alteio_BWMinCont_55_FD_153501 | JGI IMG/M metagenome (GOLD analysis project Ga0207013, IMG submission 153501) | Enriched cells from forest soil in Barre Woods Harvard Forest LTER site, Petersham, Massachusetts, United States -... | ecosystem: Environmental > Terrestrial > Soil > Temperate forest >...
CTATCCGTCAATAGCGCTGGGTTCGTTCAACGCTTCAGTGTTTGATATGACCGGTGCCTATTCGGTATTTGCTAACCATGGTACCTGGACAGAACCCACGTATATATTGCGCATTGAAGATAAAAATGGTAATGCAATTTATACTCACACCCCTAAAATTGTGCAAGCCATGGATGCACAAACTGCATACGTAATGACTTATATGTTGAAAGGCGTAATTGAAGATGGCACGGGATCGAGGTTAAAGTATAAATATGGTTTAAATAACCCTATTGGCGGTAAAACAGGCACAACCCAGGATAACTCCGACGGCTGGTTTATGGGTATAACACCGCAATTGGTTACCGGCGTTTGGACAGGTTGCGAAGACCGCGACATCCATTTTCGCTCAACCCATACGGGGGAGGGAGCTAATTCGGCTTTACCTGTGTTCGCTTTGTTTATGAAAAAGGTATACGCTAATCCTTCGTTAGGCATAAAAAAGGATGTTGATTTTGACGCTCCCAAAACGGGCCTAACCATTACACTGGATTGCAGCGCCTATAAACAACAGCAGCAAGGGACGGGGGAAGTGGATAAGAAGCTGGGGTTTTAAACGCTTTGTCATTGCGAACGAGGAACGAGTGAAGCAATCTCGTCGTCATGCATTAGCGTAATTGCATAACGAAGGGATTGCCACGCTACGCTCGCAATGACAAACCGGAAACGAGTCCCATAAAGAAGATGGCGAAGCAAAGTCAATGACTAAATGGAGAAATTCGATTATAGAGCGGTTCTAAAAAACATTCCCCGTAAACCGGGTGTCTACCAGTTTTGGGACGATGAGCAGGAGTTGATATACATCGGCAAAGCTAAGGACCTGCGCAATCGTGTTACCAGCTATTTTAATAAGGATACCAACGTAAATGCTAAAACCCGGGTGTTGGTTTCGAAGATCCGTAATATCACTTTTACCATTGTTGACACCGAAATTGATGCCTGGCTGCTGGAAAACAGCCTCATAAAAAAACATCAGCCACGGTATAATGTAATGCTGAAAGATGATAAAACTTATCCCTGGATCATCATTAAAAATGAACGTTTCCCCCGTATATTCTGGACCCGGCGCATCGTGCGAGACGGCTCGAAATACCTCGGGCCTTATGCATCTGTAAGTATGATGCATAATATATTGGGGCTCATCAAAGAAACCTTTCCACTACGTACATGCAACCTTGCACTTACCAGGGAAAATATTGATAAAGGAAAGTTTAAAGTTTGCCTCGAATACCAGCTGGGAAATTGTAAGGGCCCCTGCCAAAACTATCAAACAGAAGATGATTACGATCATAGCATTGAAGAGATAAAAGATATTTTAAGCGGTAAGATTGGGGTTGTATTGCGCAATCTGAAAGCCGATATGGAACAAGCGGTGGCCGATTTAAATTATGAATACGCTCATCGCCTGAAAAGGAAATTTGAGCTGCTTGAAAACTACCAGAGCAAATCAACCGTTGTTAATTCGTCCATTACTGATGTAGATGTTTTTAGTATTGCGTCCGAAGAAAAGTATGCGTTTGTTAACTATTTAAAGGTAATGAACGGTACTATTACACAAACCCAAACTATTGAGCTAAAAAAGCGCCTGGACGAAAGTGACGAAGAATTACTAACCCTCGCCATATCCGAATTCAGGAGCCGTTATGAGAGCCATTCAAAAGAGATTATTGTTCCTTTTGATATTGATATCGATGATACTTCTATAAAGTTCACTGTACCCAAGTTGGGAGAGAAACGAAAACTACTCGACCTGTCGCAAAAAAATGTACAGTACTTTAAAAAGGAAAAGATAGACCAGTACGAAAAATTAAATCCTGAGATAAGAACAGAACGTTTGCTGACCCAAATGATGAAGGACCTGCGGATGAACCAGCTGCCCCGGCATATAGAATGTTTTGATAATTCTAATTTTCAGGGTAAATACCCGGTTTCGGCAATAGTAGTTTTCAGGGATGGCAAGCCTTCAAAAAAGGATTATCGCCATTTTAACGTGAAAACCGTTGAGGGACCTGATGACTTTGCAACCATGGAGGAAGCCGTTTTAAGGCGCTACAGGCGTATGCTTGATGAAGGTGGCGAATTACCCCAGTTAATAGTTATCGATGGGGGTAAGGGACAGCTATCATCGGCATTAAAGAGCCTTAAGCTTTTAGGAATAGATAAACAGGTTACCGTAATAGGCATTGCCAAACGGCTGGAAGAACTCTATTATCCCGGGGACCAATACCCAATGTACCTTGATAAAAAATCGGAAACGCTAAAAGTAATACAGCATTTACGTGACGAGGCCCACCGTTTCGGGATTACCTTTCATCGTAAAAAACGCGACAAGGGAACGCTGGTAACCGAACTTGAACTAGTTGAGGGTATCGGTAAAACTTCCGCTGAAAAATTGCTTAAGTATTTTAAATCGGTTAAGAAAGTGCGGGCAGCAACACAGGATGAATTACAGGAGGTTGTAAACGCCAAGCAGGCAAAGGCTATTTTGGAATACTTTGGCGGCCAGGCGGTAAACGGTTAGGTTGGCGCCCATTTGTCATTGCGAGGAGGAACGACGTGGCAATCTCGTAGCCCATGCCTCGCAAACTTATATGTCGGTTGTGCAGGCGACGAGATTGCCGCGCTCGCAATGACAAGTTTTTAGGGTAAAAACAAAAAAGCCCTGATGAACTAACATCAAGGCTTTCAAATATTTTTCTTTCGGTCTTTCCGACTTCCGGACTTTATTGACTACCTATTAATACTGCCACAAATTGATCTCCCAATCCATCAGGGATTTCTTGATCTTCTCTGATTCGTAAAGTTTGTCTATGCCAACAGCATAATCCTTTATACGCTCGTCCTTATCATTTGATTGTTTAACGATATAGCTGGTAAATATCCTTTTCATAAATACATCATCAAAACTTAAACCGGTGGCATCGCTGTTACGGCTTACGGCTTCTTTTGTAGCCAATATTTGCCTTGCATCAGGGAAATAAATCCAAAATGCCGGTTGATAGTCAAGGTCAATGCTGCCTGCTTTTGGTTTGATCATTGGCGCTATACCAATTATGCGAGGTTCAAATATGGACCGCTGCCTGTCAAAGATCCAATCTTCTTTGATACGGAATTTTACAACGCTATCAGGGTTAAACTCTCCGGCCTTTAATGTAGAACCGATTTTGTTGCCGTCTTTGTCAAATTTATCTACTACGCTGCTATCGGCCATTCTTGCTCTTGCAGCTCCCGGCGATAATGGTCTTGAAAAGCCGTCGCCGTTGGGATCGTTTTTAGGGTCAGGGGTAGGATCGTAGGCGGTTAATTCGCCGTCAGCAATGGCATTCATCAAAATATCAATTAAACGCTGCTTAGGAGACGCCAGATACTGGTTCATTTTTTCGCGTACATCAATTTCGCGCCATACACGTTTTGCAAACGCCACATCAGATTCGCGCAGGTTTGGATAAGGGGTTACCTTAGCGCTTAAAATATTGGCCTTTTTGTAATAGCCATCCAGAGGCCTGTCAAATGGCTTAGTTGGTGCTGCTGCCACTTTTTTGGTGGTATCAACTACCGGCGCGGCACTTGTGCCTTTATTTGACGCTACCTGTTTTGTTGTAGGCGCAGGTCTTTTAGTAACCTTTTTCTTGCCTTTTTTTTGTGCATAGGATGCTACGCAAGCCAGGCACAGTATAACAACTAAAATTCTTGTTTTCATAATCCTTTAATTTGCACTTATTACAATCGGGTCGAGTCCTCTTTGTGTTCCATCGGGTCCAACTGCAATAATGTCTTTAAATACAACCGTTGTACCGGGCGAAACAGTATTCATTACTGCACGCATTGCGGCAGTTAATTCATTTCCGTTTGCTGATAATATAATTACATCCTGGCGCGGTTTAGCAATTAATAAGGTGAACCGCGTTACATTAAATTTAGCATCAAAATCAAAATTATCCAATTTCGCAAATACCCTGTCCTGCGCCCTTATATTAGCAGCGCTTGTATTTCCACCGCTTTTACCCGCAAACTGTGGTTTTGGATCGGGGATACGTTTAACACGAAATAAGGTACTTCCTAAAACAGATGTTTTGCCTTTGGTAAGCTCGCCAGCTACTGTTATCGTAGATGTTCCAATGGCTGAAACTGTAGCCACGTAGTGCCCTGCAGATCCGCTAATGGATCCGCCGCTTATGCTTACTTTCAAATCCTTTGTAGCAATACCGGGTGCCGAAACCGAAACCGGGTTTGGTACACCAATATACAATACGTTCATTTTATCTGGCGATACCACTGCCGAGGGTTTTGCAACCATATAAGTTTGTTGCGGAAGCGGATAATCCTTAAACGTACCATCTGTCTGCCTTACCCGTATATTACCGCTCCATGTTTTCTCGCCTTCTGAGCTTGTGTTGCCATTATATTTGCCTTTACCCGCCTCTACCGATATGGGGCTGCCATTTACCATGATTGTTGGGGATAAATGTGAATCATAAGCCGTCAAAAACACTTCAGCTGTATAAGGTTGTCCAACCAGTACATAGCTTGTAGGTGCTACTGCAACTGCAGCAAACTGATCCAGATTTACTTGCGCCTGGTCTACTTCGCCTAAAATCTTTTTAACCACTTCATTTTCCGCATTTTTTGTATCTGCCTGTATTTTTGCAAGTGTGGTTAATGTAGCTCCCAATGGAATACCATCACCAAAGTAAGCCTCTTCCCATGTTTTTTGTGGGCCTGTGGTTTGGTGTGGGGCGTCTGCATTCAATGAAAAGTTGATCCCTTGTCTTTCCTTATCATTTAACAAAGCAAGGAGCTGCGAACGTGTAGCAACAATTTTTTTGCGCAGTTCATCGCCTTTATTCTTTGCAATCATAACGTGCGGAGAAACATCGAGGTTTTCCCTTTTATCAACATCCCCGGTTTTTGGATCAATGCCTCCGCCTTCCTTAATTAATTCACCTTTAACCTGCTCAACGTAATCATTCAAAGTTTTAGCTATAGCACTTGCGCTTTTGGCTTTGTTATAGATGGGCTGTGCCCTATCGTGCTGTTGTTTTAGCTTGGTAGCTTCAAAAGTTGTATAAGTAGTTTCGATTCCCTTTTGAACGTTGGCGGTAGAAGCATCCAAACTCCTTTTTATATTTTTGAATGCATCCATCAAACTATCCGGTACACTTAAGGCTACTAAACCCAATAGTACCAGGTACAGGATACCCATCATTCGTTGTCTTGGGGTTTGCTTACCTCCGGCCATGTGCTTTGTAGTTTATATTTTTAATTATAAAATCGTTATTAATTAACACGTGGCTGATTCATTGCTGAAAGCATGTTACCGTATATAGAATTTAATGCTGACAAATTTTTAGCTAAGCGGCCAACCTCTTCCTTAAACTGTTTTGAATCATCCAATGATTCATTGAAGTTGTTCATGGTTAACGACAAGTTCTGATAAAATTTATTCATTGCTTTTAAATGCGCGCTTGAATCCTGCAATTCCAGTTCATAAACAGCATTTAAGGCTGAAAGATTTTTTGCCATTGAATTTATTTGGTCATGATAGGCCTTTGAATCCAGGTTTGAACTGGCCAGTTCTGATAAATTAGCCGATGCTTTATCAAAAGCATTGCTTAAGTTATCATAACTTGCAGTAGCCTGCTTTACTTTACTTGTAAATGCAATAGTTGCATCGCCGGCATCAGTAACCCGGGATATAGAGTTTACTTTGTCGCCAAAGGTTCTTAATCCGTCGGCAAGGCTGCCTATTAACTCAGGGCCGATTTTTGCTTCCGCTAACATCTTATCTAAAGCAGCTGTATTTGAAAAGCTGTCGCCGCCTGATAAGGCTTTTTTTGGCAATTCGCCTTTAAAATCTTCATCCAGTTCAGGATAGGCGCGTCTCCAGTCTATTTCCACGTCGTCTCTTTGAAATCCTAACAGGAAGAATAATATAGCTTCTGTTGTTAAGCCGCCTGCAATAAAATAGGTAGCTCCCGGTAAGTGTAATATTTTAAACATCAGCCCCACAATAACCACTGTAGCGCCCCATGATACGATATTATTAATTCCGTAAGGTTGTTTCTTCCCAGTCATAGTAATTTAGAAAAAGAGTTATGTATAATTTTGTTTGTAATAATTTATCGTTTGTCCTTAATATCGCGGCCCAGGTAGCTGGTTACACAACGAAAACCAATATACGATTTTGCTGTATCCTGGTACTCATAGGTCCGGCTTGAATTTTGCAGGAAATAACCAATATCTTTCCATGACCCGCCACGAACAACTTTACGTTTCAATACCGGAGCATCACTTGGTTTTGCTTCATAACTAAATGTTGGAGCCAAATCGTGAACAAATGTAGAGGCTGACTCATCAAAAGCTGAAGATGTCCATTCTGCTACATTGCCGGCCATGTTATATAGGCCATAATCGTTTGGAAAATAAGATTTTACGTTTACTGTATATGCGCCGCCGTCATCGGTATAATTACCTCTGCCGGGTTTAAAGTTTGCCAACAGGCAACCTTTTGCATTTTTTATGTAAGGGCCACCCCATGGATAATCTGTACCTATTCTACCACCCCTAGCTGCATATTCAAATTCAGATTCAGTAGGTAAGCGGTAAGGCAGGCGATGCGGTAAATGACGGGCATCTTTATAAGCATCATTATACCTGGTACGCCATACGTTGAATGCACGTGCCTGGCGCCATGTTACACCTACTACAGGGTAGTTGCGATAGGCAGGGTGAGAAAAATAACCTTCAACCATTGGTTCATTGGCAGCGTATGAAAAATCGCTCAGCCAAACCAGGGTATCCGGATAAACGGGAACTGTATCCCGTAAAATGAAATCAGACCGCTTTTTGGTTTTGTCATTCTTATAGTCTGAAGCGGTACGAAGTATTGGTATTGCATAATTATATTTTAATTGGCGTACATCCAGATCATTATGATCAAATATGCGATCATCTCCCTGGTAATACATACCCTGTATCTTTGCCGAGGCCGCCGCAGATCCAGCTCCTTTTTTCGGGCTCATTACCGGGAATTTTTTTACGTAAGCCCAGTTAATATATTTTTTATTGTTCGGATTTGGTGTTGCGCCTTTTCCGGGTTTCAGATAATATTTATCATCATTCAGATAATTGGTAATAGCGATAGAGTCACGTACCCAGTTTACAAACTGCCTGTACTCGCTATTGGTAATCTCAGTTTGATCCATAAAGAATGCAGGTATTGTAACCTGCTTTGTTTGAGCAATTTGTGCGAAGGTGACATCCTGATCTGTTTGCCCCATAAGAAATGAACCGCCCGGAATGTAAACCATTCCAAACGGAACCTCTGCCCTGAATGACTTGGCTGGGACGCCGGTTAATTCGCCCCGGTCTCCGCCTTTGCTACAGCCGCTCAATATTCCAACAGTTAAAACTGCCATTAAAAAGTATATCTGCTTCATTTTAATCAAAATTCAGTTATAATAAATATAACACATGTGATCCCCGAATATATTAATTTTTGCTGCACCCAAGTGCAAATAACGTTTTTTATCAACCAAAATTACACTAATTTAAGTAGTAATAACATAAACCAATAGCTAATAAACGAATATTTTTAATTAATTCAACACTTGCGATCGTGCTAAATAGTTGAGATTTATACGCTAAACCCTTAAATATAGTTGCAGCCAAGGTTAAATAAATTATGAATTAATGCTGTTTAGTTAAGTAAATTTTTTGATTGATTAAGCTAATCACTCGAATGGTTGATCAGGTAAATATAATAATTTTTAATTAATAAGCATGATCAACCTATTCTGTTTGGTTAACTATAAACTAAACTGTGTTGAATAACGAAAGGATTATTTATTAACCTGTTTAACATACTGATCAATAGCCATCGTCATGGATGGTGCTGCCGGTGTTGGGGCCGGAATATCTAAAATAAGGCCTGCTTCGAGCACAGCCTTATGGGTTGTTGCGCCAAAAGCAGCTATTCGGGTATTGTTTTGTTTGAAATCAGGAAAATTCTTGTACAAAGATTGGACGCTTGAGGGGCTAAAAAAAGCAATTACATCATAAAATACTTCGGCCAGATCAGACAAGTCGCTGCACACGGTACGGAAGAGTACGGCCGGGGTAAAATTATAGCCATTTTCCAGCAAAAACTTTTGTGTTTCTTCGGCAGCAACATCAGAGCAGGGGTAAAGAAATTTTTCGCTGGAATGTTTTTTTAATACTTCGGCCAGGTCAGAAGCGGTTTGCTTACCAAAAAAGATCTTTCTTTTTCGATATTGGATATATTTTTGAAGATACAGTGCAATTGTTTCAGACAGGCAGAAATACTTCATTTCCACCGGAACTTCAAAGCGCATTTCCTCACAAATTCTAAAAAAGTGATCTGCGGAATTACGGCTGGTGAAAATCACGGCGGTAAAATCCGCAAGATTTATCTTTTCCTTGCGGAAATCTTTAGCAGGCACACCCTCAACATGAATAAATGACCTGAAATCAATTTTCAAATTAAGCTTTTTAGCAAGCTCTGCGTATGGATTTTTGTCATTTTCGGGTTTGGCCAAAGTAACTAAAATACTTTTAACCTTTTTCTTTCGCTCTTCCAAATTCAAATCGTGTAACTGCCTAAAAGTTATATACTAAGTGCCTTAATCAAAATTAAAATAGGACAAATTTCGAGGGCACAAAGATAGACAAATAAATAAAATTTATGAAATCGAAAATTAGAAATGATATTTACGCTGTTCCGCACATATTGCCACGCAAATATTATTATTATAAGTACCAGCATGCAAATTAATAAATAACGTATATACTCATCTGCAAGTAAACTGAAACATATGGTAACGGATAAAAGAACAAATGCTATATTGAAATAAGTGAGATTTAGTATGGCTATGTATTGGCTTACCAAACGGTTTATATCAAAAATAAACCCGATGAATTTTAACATAAAGAATTTTAGCGCGAATAATACGCCGATCGCTACCGATAACGAGACAAAAAGCTGGAAGCCTTCGATACTGTGATAAACATGGTAATAAACTGTAAGCTGGTATAAAACCAGGCCGAATGAAAAGCTAAATAATATAAATAATCCTATAAAGGCCCACGAATTGATAAGGCCGCCTTCTTTGTCGACCTGCGACAGTGCATGCTTATCATAAAACGATTGAACAACACTTTTTACATCCTTACTTAAAAAAATATTTAACAACGCTGTATATATTAATAATCCAATGATGGTTATAATAATCCATTGATCGCGTGCATTACGTACCTTTCCGACTTTTAAAATACCCTTCGGCTTTAACCGAACAGTTAAAAGTGAGTTGATATCCGCTAAATTGTTTTTAAACATTTGCGTCAGGAACTTATTCTCCCGTAATGAATCAGGGCTAAGGCAGAGCATGCCTAAAGAATCGGCTATAAATTGCTCGCGGTTTGCTTTAGCTACGGCAGCCGAATCCGGCGCTTGTTTAGAGGACGCCTGTGCTGTGATGGAGATCAAACTGTCACTTCCCTTTGTTGTGGCAGAATCATGCTGAGCGTAAGCCGCAACGTGGCTTACTAAAATGATCAGAAGGCAAAAAACAATAAACCGCATTTGTATTGGATACGTGCCAGGATGATTCCTGCGGCAAAATTACAATCTTTTTTTGGTTGAAGTTGTAATTGTTGATATACCTTTAACGAATTTTAAACCCGAAACTTAACGATTAATCCCATAAATACTTATTTAAGAGAATCATTATACATTGCCCGGATATTAGATCAATGTTTACCGAGGTATAGTAAAAGGGGGTGTTGAAGATTAATAAAACCCCTTGCTGCTCGTTGCAGCAAGGGGTTTTATAATAATTTAGTGCATTAACTATTATTTGTGCAAATATCCAAATAGGCCATGTGATTCGTCATCCGGACCAGCGCTAAAATACAACCATTGAGTGGCGGTCCCTTTTCCCAGGACATTACCGTTGAAAAAGTCGATACCCCACAATCCATCGATAACTAAGGCATGCGCTCCGCTTTGCAATTCTCCAAGATGGTTTCCGGTTAAATCAAATACGTTAATCTTGCCGTCGCCAAAATTACCTATCAGAATAGTTTGCTGAGCATCAGCAAATCCGGCCGGAGCAAGGGTCATTCCCCATGGAGAGTTAAGATCCCCCCGCGAAAAAAAGCGTTTTACAAGCGTGCCGTTAGTTTTAAAAACGTCCACATATCCGTTACCAAGCCCTGGCTGGTCATCCATATCAATCGGGGCTTTTTGCTTGGCGTAAGTGACATATAAATTATCGCCAATTTTTTGGATATTAAATGGCCCGTAACCGGCAGGTATAGTAGGATCAGAAAATGGTTTGGTAGTGACATAATTAAAATTCATATCAAAAACGTCAATTTTCCCACCTCTAAAATTAGCCACATAAAGGAACCAGGTATTACCACCACCGTCAGTAGCCATTGTTAATCCCTTATAAACTGCATTGAACTGCGATCTGTCTGCAACCTTTACAGCCGCACCGCCTGATTTCCACCCAGCAATTATACCGTCTTCTCCAGCAAATATGAACTTATAGCCTCCAAAGAAGGGGGTACTATTGAATATAACGCCGGTAGGTGCTCCGGTTTGACCTGTCATTGCAGCCGGAATAGTAACAGGTGCCTTTAAAGTTTGGCCTGTTGTTCTATCGTAAATTGTACTAACACCCTTTCCATTTGCCGAAATCCATATAGGGCCACCCGGAGGCGTCGCCATTCCCCAGGCATTAACAAGATTAGAATCGATAAGGGAGGCATTGAACCCGGCCGTATCAGAAACAAGATTTACCTGTGCACCGGCAAAATTGGCAGTAAAAAAATCACTGGTAATATTGTTATTAGTACCGGGAGTTTTGCTGCCGGATGAAATGTCTTTTTTACATGCATAAAAGCAAGTAATTGTTAAAATCCCTGCAATAAGGATTTTGATATTGGTTAAATTTTTCATAATTATTAAATAATTTAGGTGTATAAAATAATTTAGAAGATGTTCTGTTTATTAATTTCTTATTTACTCATAACTAATTGTCCTCCTTTCATTTAAAGCCCATAGAAAATGAGATATCATCTTTTTGTTAATACAGATAATTCGATAAAAAGTTGCCTAATAATAAAAAAATAATATTTGCAAAAAGATGCCGGGATTAATTAGGAGTTATGTCGATTTTGATTTCCTCTTATGACTACTTTTGTACCGTTAAAAAAACTAAAAAATGGCCGGCATATACCTTCATATTCCTTTTTGCAAACAGGCCTGCCATTACTGCGATTTTCATTTTAGCACCTCACTAAAGTATAAGGATGAACTTTTACAGGGGTTGATAAAAGAAATACAACTGCAAAAAAATTATCTGGATGGCGAAACCATTGAAACCATTTACTTTGGCGGCGGCACGCCGTCTTTATTGGAAGCCGATGAAATAAATTTATTGATAGATAAGATCACCGAAATTCACGCTGTGTCGGCAAATGCCGAAATCACAATCGAGGCCAATCCGGATGACCTTAACAAAGCAAAATTACAATCGTACCTACAAACAGGGGTAAACAGGTTCAGCATAGGAATTCAATCTTTTTTTGATGACGACCTGGAATGGATGAACCGTGTACATCGCGGCAGCGAGGCGGAAGCATCGGTGAAAAGAACCCAGGATACGGGGTTTGAGAATATCACCGTCGATCTCATCTACGGCTATCCCCTTTTAAGTATGCAGAAATGGAAATATAATTTAGATAAGGTATTTGAATTGGGCGTGCCACATGTATCCTCCTACTCCATGACGGTTGAGCCTAAAACCGCGCTGGCATCATTCATCAATAAAAAAAAGCAGGCGGCTATGGATGATCAACAAAGCGCCGAACAATTTATTTTATTGATGGATGTTATGCAACTGCAAGGCTTTGAGCATTATGAAATATCAAACTTTTGCAAGCCCGGGTATTATTCCAGACATAACTCCAACTATTGGAGAGGGATAAAATACATGGGCATCGGCCCGTCGGCACATTCGTATAACGGTGAAACACGGCAGTGGAATGTTGCAAATAATGCGAAATATATTCAGGCCTTACTATCAGGACAGGTCCCTGCTGAAACGGAGGTGTTAACAGAATCAAACCGATTAAATGAGTATATCATGACCTCGTTAAGAACCATGTGGGGCCTTAACCTGGATAAACTTAATTCGATAGCTGCGGGTTCCCCGGCTCAGCTGTTAAAAGCTGCCCAGTCTTTTTTTGATAGTGGCTGGATCCACAAGAACGATGATACAATTTACCTTACCCCGACCGGTAAACTATACGCCGATAATATAGCTTCAGGATTATTTTTCTGATTGCGGAGGTTGGTGCGTTTTCCGTAACGGCTGGTGCAGCAAAACAAGGATGATCAAAAAATATGGTTTATAAAAAAACCGTAGATTTCTTTACCCCGTATCTTCCTTTAAACAATCCAAAATCAAAAAAAATGAAAAGATTAATTATCGCGGCCCTTGCAGTAGTAGCTATTGCAATTGCGCCGAAAGCAAATGCACAAACTAAAATGGTAGGCGGCGCCGCCATGTATCCAACCAAAAACATTGTAGAAAATGCTGTTAATTCAAAAGATCATACTACGCTTGTAGCTGCTGTTAAAGCAGCAGGTTTAGTAGAAACTTTAGAATCTGCAGGGCCTTTTACCGTATTTGCACCAACAAACGAGGCTTTTGATAAACTGCCGGAAGGAACTGTACCAATGCTGGTAAAACCTGAAAACAAGGCCACTTTGACAAAAATTTTAACTTACCACGTAGTACCCGGCCGCTTAAGCTCTGCCGACCTGTGGGAAAAAGTTAAAGCCGGTAATGGAAAAGCTGAATTAACTACCGTACAAGGCGGTACTTTAACTGTTATGGCTCAAGGGAAAAAATTATACCTTGTTGACGAAAAGGGTAATAAATCATGGATCACTATTCCGGACGTATTTCAAAGTAACGGCGTTATACACGTAGTAAATACAGTGGTGATGCCTAATTAATAAACATCCTACACTGCCGTTATCATCAGAGAGACATTTACTTACAACAAAAGAGCCTTTTTAACTAAAGGCTTTTTTGTTGTAAGTTTATTCTTTTGAAATAACCCGCAACCCGCGCAATGTCAGAAAAATATCAAAAACAAAGTTGAGGGTTTTACCGTTTTTGGCTTTTACTTATTTTTGGAAGTTAACAAATTGTAAAGATGAGCATAATACTAAGCCCCATAGACAGCGTTGACGACATAAGCCGGGAACACTTTATTAACAATTACTTAAACCCACGCAAACCTCTTATCATCCGCCAGGCATCCCAAAGCTGGCCGGCTTTGCAAAAGTGGACCTTTGACTATCTGAAGGAAACTGTTGGCGACCAGGTGGTTCCTTTGTATGACAGCTCAAAGGCTGATCCCTCAAAGCCCATCAACGCTTCAGCTGCCGAAATGAGATTTGGCGACTATATAGACCTGATACAAAAAGAGCCTACGGATTTGCGCATATTTTTATTCGACCCGATAAAACACGCTCCTAAATTACTGGCCGATTATAGGTCGCCTGAAAACCTGATGAACGGTTTTTTGGATAAATATCCTAACATGTTTTTTGGCGGCGCCGGGTCCGTAACCTTTTTACATTACGACATAGATTTGGCGCATATATTCCATACACATTTTAACGGGCGCAAACGCGTCATCCTGTTCGACCAGAAATGGAGCGAACGGCTTTACTGTATACCCTTTGCTACTTACGCGCTGGAAGACTATGACATTGAAAACCCGGATTTTGAAAAGTTCCCTGCCCTGGACGGTGTTGAAGGCCAGGAAGCCTATTTAGAGCACGGCGACACCTTATTTATGCCCACCGGCTACTGGCACTGGATGAAATATCTCGATGGTTCTTTCTCCATTTCCCTGCGTGCCTGGGATAAGTCGTGGGCAATAAAAGCCAAAAGCCTGTATAATTTAACTATTCAGCGCAAGTTTGATAACGTAATGAAAAGGAATTTCAGGCAAAAATACATGGGCTGGAAAGAAGAATTAGCCATTAGACGAGCCGAAACCGCGTTGGCTAAAGGATTACCGGAATAGTAGTCTCAAGTCGAAAGTCTTAAGTCAAAAGTAAAGAATTTGAGAAAATTGACTTAGAACTTTCGACTTAAGACTGTCGACTCAACAACATTAATCTCGCCTTCCAAACGAAAAACTATGCGATATGCGCAGCGCCAATACGTTAAGCGAGGGATCGCCAGATACAAATGTGTGCTCATAACGGATGCTTATGTTAAATTGGATCGGTCCGGATGGTTCAAATAAGTACCCAAAACCCAGGCCTGCCGTTGCACCTGTTACTTTTTGATCAATTTCGTTGCCATTAGGATTAAAAATGTAGTTCCCCGCTGCATCTGTTTTTTGGATATCTGTCGCTCCAAATGAATAGCCCAATACCGGTTCGACATAAAATCCATAGTCAAGGCCGGTCAGCAGGCGGCGGTAACCAGCTAAAACAGGTGCGATAGCTACATTATTGCCGCTATGCTTAAAATAATAAAAGGCGCCTTCAGCAACTACCGCATCGTTTTGAGTTATAGGAAAACTAAAATTTAAGAAGGCGCCAAAACCGGTAGCTGAAAAGCCCTTACTTTGCAATTGGACAACTTCTATCTGTGCATAAGTAGCTGAGTATATGCCCATAAAAAGGACAAATGAAAATAATTTTTTGATAAGGTTCATACGGTTGTTATTATTGTGACTGTCAATTCAAAGATAATAAAGGCCCATTGTCAAACAAGAGTGCCAGGTAATTTTTTTAAGGATGCGGGTAAGATTTAATTAATAAGCAATGTGAATAGGGAAAGAATAAATTGACTGAGTTAATTTTTTAACAATTTATTAATAAACTTAGCAGGTTTATTTCGTTATTTTGTTTGTTCCCGGTGGGTAGGTTACGATAGGTATAAGTTTTCGTGTAGCTTATGTTAATCCGGGAAGCGTTTCAAATATGAGTTTTAGCCTTACCCCGATCGATACTGTCGAGAATATTAGCCCTGCAGACTTTACTTCGCAATATTTAAGACCGCGCCGCCCCATAGTAATTAAAGGATTGACTGAAAACTGGGCGGCGCGCGAAAAATGGACCCCTAAGTATTTAAAAAGCGTAGTGGGAAATAAAGTAGTTCCCTTATATGACAATTCAAAAGCTGACCCTTCAAAACCGATCAACTCGGCAGCCGCGGAGATGCCATTTGATGCGTATATCGACCTGATCATGTCACAACCTACGGAGCTGAGGATCTTTTTTTTCAATATTTTTAAGCAGGCTCCGGAACTGCTTGATGATATAGTTTTTCCGAAGGACCTGATGGGTGGTTTTTTAGAAAGCATGCCATCCATGTTTTTTGGCGGGTCGAACTCGGTTACATTTTTGCATTATGATATTGATCTTCCGCATATTTTCCATACCCATTTTGGCGGGCGAAAGCATGTGATATTGTTCGAAAATAAATGGAAACGCCGCCTATACTGCATCCCCAATGCTACTTATGCGCTTGAGGATTATGACGTGTTGAACCCCGACACGAAAAAGTTTCCTGCACTGGATGGCGTGAAAGGTATTGAAGTTTTTTTGGAACATGGCGATACGCTGTTTATGCCGACAGGCTACTGGCATTGGATGAAATACCTGGAAGGAGGCTACTCTTTAAGCCTGCGTGCATGGGATGCCTCGCCGGCGCGTAAAGCGGCGAGCCTGTATAACCTTGCCGTAAAAGGCGGTCTGGATAGTCTACTCAAAATGACCTTTAAAGCTAATTATGCTAAATATCGCGAAAAGCTGGCGGTTAAGTGGGCAAACAGGGAGCTGGCGGCAGGGAAGCCTTTTTGAGTTCTTTTTATTGTCTCAAATCTCATATCTAGCATCTCAAATCTAACTCGTATGGTCAACCACAATTTTCCATTCTCCTTTGATTTTTTTAAACCATAAGGTAAAATATCCTTCAGGTTCATCATGGTCGCGTTTTAAATGCCATGCGCCCAGCATAAAAGCGTTCGTTTTATCCAAAAGCTCAACTTTTAAAATAGTAAAGGAAAGCCTGCCCATTGCAGTCTTGTCCGGGTATTTATTTTTGTAATGATCTGAGGTAGTTTGCCAGCCGTAAGTGGGCGCAACGCTGCCAACAAATAAAAGGGAGTCAGATTTCCAGTAACCCTGCATAAAACCATCAATATCGCCCCTGTTCCAGGCATTTTGCTGGTTATCTATTACTTTTAAGATAGCTTCTTTATCCTGGGCATAGCCGCGGCTAAAACCAATCAGCAGGAGGACTATTACAATGATCTTTTTCATAAATTAAAGGTAAGGCTCTTTCATCATTAATAGTGTGAGTTAGCTATAAGAAAATCTGTGCCCCATCGGGGCCACCCATTTGTAGAATTAATTTCCATCGTTATGTTTTGCCCCGTCAGCGGGGCTACCCAATTCGCGAAGGGTAGCCCCTAAAGGGGCTAAATTTGTTTTTTGTTTTTTTACAAAGGGGTAGCCGCTACGCGGCATATTACGACCCTGCCAATTCCTATATCGAGCTCACGTTAATAGTACCAGGCCGCGTTAAACAAAATAAAACACTGGTTGTTATTAGCTATATGACGAAGCCAGCAAACTCACCGGATAAACCATCGCCAGCCGACACGCCTACCCAAAGGCCAAATGATAATGGCGGAAAAAGCAAGGTTAGAAAATCTGACAGGGAATATAGTGCAGACGAACCTCATAGGGGAGAAATTGCAAAAAAGCATGAAAATGAGGAGCAGCCGGTTCAACCCGTAAAGCGAGCACCAAATGCTTAGCGCGATAGGCAGTTAAATTACTCCCTGATTATTCCTGTAGAATTAAATTGCAGATCATATAGCTTACGGTAATAACCGTGTTCTATACGCAGTAACTGCTGGTGAGTGCCTGTTTCCTTTATTTCACCGTGATCAAGCACGATAATCTTATCCGCATTTTGTATGGTGGATAACCGGTGCGGGGAAATCATCGACCATAAATATTTTGAACCGTTTTTATGAAATTGGCAAGGGCAGTGTTATGATTGATGGCCGGGACATCAGGGATTACGATGTCGATTATTTGCGCTCA
>Ga0207013_1147_pt1 | contig 16994 bp, 12 predicted proteins | sample Alteio_BWMinCont_55_FD_153501 | JGI IMG/M metagenome (GOLD analysis project Ga0207013, IMG submission 153501) | Enriched cells from forest soil in Barre Woods Harvard Forest LTER site, Petersham, Massachusetts, United States -... | ecosystem: Environmental > Terrestrial > Soil > Temperate forest >...
ACAGCCTCGAGACCGATAAACGTGGTCTTCCGCCCATTGTTCCAGAGGCGGAGCGCCTCTTGTCCAGCGCCGATCGCACCGGATTCGCCGCAGTGCTCATGCACGATGATCTCCGGCTCTTTGCCATTTGCCCGGAAGCTGGATTTGATGAAGTCCACCTCCGCCTTGACTACGGCGAGGTTGTTCTGTGTGCCACCCTGCAGAACAAAGCGTGTACCAAGGGCCGCTAGATTCGGAATACTGGCAACATAGAGGAAGACATTCTTCGGAAGAACATCCGCGAGGCCTGCGAGAATCTCCTCCGACCGCCAGCCCTGGCGTTGGAAGTTGACGATGTCGGACTGCATGAACACAGCGCACCCATAGCCGAAGGACGGCATGGATTTGGCGGCGAAGGCGATGTCGGCAAACTCCTCGACCTTCATACCGAAGCCTTCGGCAGTCGATTGCAGGAAGTATCCGTTGCCCGCGGAGCACTGCGTGTTCAACTTGAAATCTTTAACGCGGCCATCTTTCAAGACAATGAGCTTGATGTCTTGCCCGCCTACATCCACGATGACATGGGGGTCGTCGTAGAACTTCAGCGCCGACTCCGTGTGTGCGACTGTCTCAACCAGTGCGACATCGGCGTTCAAAACATCCTTGAGAATGTCTTTGGCGTAGCCGGTAGTGCCAACACCCAGAACCTCGAGCGACGCACCCTTCGATTCGATCTGAACTCGAAGCTTCTCGAACACCTCGATCGTGTCCTGAATCGGATTGCCGTTCGAAAGCTGATAGGTCTTACAAAGAATGTTCCCTTCTTTGTCGAGCACAGCGGCTTTGGTTGAAGTCGATCCAGCGTCAATTCCAATGAAACCGGAGACGACCTGCCCAGGATAGAACTCTGCAGGGTTAAACTTCTTCTTCGCGTAGGCCGATTTAAAGGCGGCAAGTTCAGCATCCTCCGCAACGAGACCTTTGCCACCAGAGGTTGCCTTCTCCTCGGCCCGGCCAAAGTCGATGTAGTAAAGAAGCTTCTCCGTACCCAAATAGCGACCGACCGTCGGCTCTTCCTCTTTGCCGAACTCAACCGATCCCAGGGCGGCGAAGTATTGGGCATTCTCGGGTACTTTGATCAATTCCTCCGGGGTTGCCCCTTCCGGAATCTCGACTTTGCGCTCCTTCCACATGCGCGGAATGTTGGCTTGCCATGCCTCACGCATGCCACGGATAAATCCGTTCGGGCCACCCAGCAGAAGAACGTGAGGGCGAAGCGTATGCCCGCGAGTCAACACACTGAGATTCTGCAACACGATGGCCTCGAAGAGAGAGGCCATCAATTCATCGGAGGGTGTGCCGGTCTTCTGCAGCCCATTGATGTCGGTTTCAGCAAATACGCCGCATTTGCCGGCGACCTTATGCAGCTTGACGTTGTGATAGCCCTGATTCGAAAGCTCCGCAGCGGGGATCTTGAGCTTGGCGTTAATCTTGTCGATGACTGCTCCCGTGCCGCCGGCGCACTTGTCGTTCATCGAGGGAATTTTTTTCTTGCGCCCAGTCTCTTCGTCATCCTTAAAGACGATGATCTTTGCATCTTGCCCACCCAACTCAATGACGGAGTAGACCTCTGGATGAAGTTTCTCGACCGCAAGTGAAACGGCATGGACCTCCTGAACGAACTTCGCGCCGATCATCTCGGCGATGGTTCCGCCACCTGATCCCGTGACGAATATGCGTGTGTTTCCCGCGGCGATTCCAGCGTCGGCTTCCATGCGTCGCAAGAACTCGAGGACCTTTTCTGGCTGACGAGTCTCATGACGCTGGTAGTCCTGCCAGATAGTCTTATCTGTGGCAGCATCAACCACAATCGCTTTGACGGTAGTTGAACCAACGTCGAGGCCAACCAAGAATTGATACATTACCCTCACCTCAATGACTAATCCTGAATACCGGAAAGAAAAGCTGGGCGTTTAATTCGTTCCTTTTGGCCAACGCCAGCATAGGGTCCACTCTCTGGGATAGACTTTCCTCCTTGCAGCTTGATCAAATGCGGCAGGGAGGATCGCAGCAGCACGAAGAACAACGCCGCGAGGGCCATGCCCAAGGTGAAACAAGCCCCCAGGAACAGCCCCGAAAAGACGCGCATTAGGCAACCCGCTGCATGCGTGGCATGGAAACACGACTCCCGCGACGATAGGCACTATCTTTATTCATTAAATCGCTCACGTGCCAGGCAAACTGCGCAGCGGTCCCAGCGATACCTTTCCGATGTGGAACCCGGTAAAGGGCCAGTTTCAGTTTCGAATGCTGCTCGACGTAATCGCGCAGCTCATCTAAGGATTTTCCAGTCTCCTGCAAGACCCCATCAAACTCGGAGCGCGCCTTGGCCTTTGCTTCTGCCAGTGCCATCTGGACCCGGCTGTGCGCATTTACTTCGCCTTCACCGGAGGTCTCAATGGGTAGGAAGATCATGTCCTTGAATTTATTGACAACCCGGGATTGGACACCGTCCGATTGTGTCGAGGGCATGCAGCCGAAAGGTTTCAGCGCCAGGACCATGTGGCACAGATGGTTCACGGTGTAGTAGACATTCTTGCCGACCTCCATATGGCCCTCTCCGCCGCGCGCGAGCTGATGGTAGAAGGGGTGTGCCAACCGCGCGAGCTCCTTCTGCGGAACCAAGTGGTGAGCTGTATCTCCCATATGCTTGATTGTGCGGTGATAGAAATAAGTCCACATGGCGCTCCCAGCGCTGAGCCCTCCGGTTTTCTTGAAGATCTTTAGTTCGTTCGCAAGACGTTTCTTCACCTCGTACCACTTGGGATCACGATAGGGCGCCTCAGCATCCGCTCGCGCTTTGGCGCCCTCCTTGGCAACAAACATCATGTAGGCGATCCATGTTGCGATCGGTTCGACAAGCACCTGTGCGCCTTCTTTTTCGAGGAAGGCAAACATATTGAAGTTACCGTCGCCCTCGGTCGTCTGCGCCCAGAACTCCCCGGTGATCTTAATGACGGGTTTCACACGCAAGCGGTCGACTTCGATCGCGTTGATGCTGTCGCGGCAGGCGTGCAGCGCATCCACATACTCTTTGCCGTAGAGGTTGTCGCCGATCTTCCCGAGCGTGCAACTAATTCCCGTGAGTTTCTTATTCTTATCGAGGAATGGTTTTGCCCAGGAAGGAGCAGCGTCCATGATGTGCCAGCGCTTCCGGTCGCGCAGCGTATCGGTGAGTGTCTTCACCGATTCCTGGATGACGCGGTCGGTCTCACCCTTGTTTACTTCAAAGGGGCGAACCTGGTACACAAGCTCATTGATGACATCTCCAAGATTCAGCGCATTGAGCATGCCCATGCCGAAGTCAACGGAGAACTTCAATCCCGGCTCTCCGCTTGCGGCCTTGATGCCATCGGTTTGCTGGAACAGGAGAACCCGGAAGCCGTCGAAGCCAGCATTCTGCAGGGCGAAGCGGTATTCAGCTTCGTACATCCCGAAACGACACGGACCACAGGAACCGGCGGTGAAGAAGACATAGTTGTCGATGATCTGCTGTTTGGTCTGTCCCTCTTGCTCCAGCTTCTGGAGGTAGCGCACGAGATTGCCGACCGTGAAGTAGGTCGGGTTGCACTGACCGTTGTTTCCGAACTCCTTTCCGGCCTGGAAGTCATCCACAACCGGCGTCGGAATATTCTCGCAGTGATAGCCGCTGCCGTGAAAGACGGCCTTGATCATCTCTTCGTGCTTCCAGGTGAGACCGCCGAAGAGAATCGTCACGTAGTCCCGTTCCGCAGCAGTGAATGTGCGCTCCACCGGCTTCTTGAACTCGCGCATGCGCGCCAAGCCGGCTTCCGCGCGAAGGCGCGCCCGTTCGGCGTCAATACGAGCCTGGATCTCTACTTCGAAGTCTTTTTGAACGATCTCTTCGGTTACAGGCATTTGCGTCTCCTTGTGCTCGATTGCGTGCGAGTTTTCGATCGGTTCTGCTATCAGGGATAGGCCGGCGTTACATCTGCCCGTTCGCTCCCTGGAAGCCATGAGCGAGTTGCTTGAAGAAATACTTGATGACACGCTGGTCGTTGTAGCACCAGCCCAGGATGTGATTAAGCGTAGAAAAACAGTGGGTCTGGCAGGACTCTTTCTGGTGATCCAGTTGTTTAGTATCGAACTTGTGATCGCCGACTACGCCCCAGTCATAGCTCGCCGTATACATCGGAAAGCACGGTGCGAGCGTTCCATCGACGCGGATGATCATGGAGTTCTGACCGGCACGGCAGTTCCAGGGAAAGTGTTTGCCTTTCATAAAGTCGACCATCTGCCATAACCGGGTGTTTGAGTTCACCATTTTGTATCCGGCATCTTGCTTTTCGGTCAGCCACTGAATCGTGTCCTCCACGGCCGGCCAGTCATCCTTCGTGATGTAGGTGACGTTGTGGTCCGCATGCTTGAAGTGCTCGTCCTGCTCAAGCAATGGGGACTCATTGATGTGGTAGTCGGTTGCGATGCCGTTGTCGTGGGCTATCTCGGTAAGCTCTCGCACATCGTCCAGGTTATTGCGGCAGATATTGATGTTGAGGAATACCGAGAAGCCGTATCCGTACTGTTTGCGGATGAGGTAGTCGAATTGCTTGCGGATGGGGACCAGGGCCTTAGGCAAGCCCGGTTTCAGATCGACAGCATCCACGGCTATATTGAAGGTGGAGATACCCGCATCAGCCAGCTTGTCGATTACGTCGGTGCGCAATAGTCGCGCGTTCGTCGGCAGGTAGATCCAAAAGTTCTTTTTAGCGGCATAGTAGGTGATTCGATGAATAAGGTCGGGGCGCAGAAGCGGCTCTCCGCCCATGTAGGCAAGCACCCGGCAGCCCGTTCCGTGAAGCCAGTCGACGGATCGCTTCGCCGTATCCTCGGTCATCCCCTTGACTTTGTTGTCAAAGGCCCAGCAGTAATGGCAGTCGAGATTACACTTAAACTCCGTAAAGAGGTAGGCGATGAGTGGATGGAAATCTCCGGCTGTAACCCTTGAACGGATGTAGGGAAATAGCCATCCCTGCATCGTGTGGTAGATCTGCCCCGGTGTCCAGCTGCGTTTTTCGGGCGGAACCCAGCCGTCAGCCTCATCGATTGGCCCCAACAGTTCGGGATGTTGGGGAAATACGGGTTCGGGAAATGTCTGAGGCTTCCCACTGGGCAGCAATCCCGGCGCAATCGCCTTGGATTTGGTGAGCAGATCGTGAAGCGGGACATCGAGGCGAAAGCTATGCGGTTGTTCAGCTTGCTGTTGTTCCAAATGCATCCGGGCCCCCTCAGAACAAAATAAAAACGCGCCGTTCCGCAATTCTCAAAGGATGAATTGACGATCCTCGCAGTCCAGCAAGCAACTTTCGGGCCACGAGCTTAATCTTTACGAGTTGTTATAAGCTACTCATCTAAAAGGAAGTTTGTTGACTCGCTTTGCGACAACCCGCCTGGAATAAGCCGCTGCCTGCCAGCCTATTGACTGCCTGCCAAGCACTTGGCAGTCAATAAGGACTCGCAATCGTTTCAGTATCCGGACGTCAAAGCAGGTTAAGACCGCACGATCGTTGCCACCTTCAGGCCCGAAACTTCATCTATCAGTTATCCGATGGAAGGGGACGTTAATTAACCGGTCATGAGATCGCAACCCCAAGGTATTCCTCTGACAGATAATGGGCTGTCGACCGAACAGGTCGAAGAACTTGTGCGCTTTGCACGCAGGTTGGATGCACATCCCGATCCCAAACAGCTGATGCGTTACCTGCCTTCCGAGCTTTCCAGTCTTGTCGTCTCCAATACGGCCGCCGTGGTCCTTTCGAATGAGATTGCCCTATCAGGGTATGTAGTTGACAACGGAGGGCTTGCAATCATCCCAGAGTCCCCGAGGGAATCGTGGCAGGATGAGATCTGTCAAGTGATCTCTGAGCAGCCGCATCCTTTCGTCGTTTTATCCCTCGACCAGGAGATCACGTTCAATGAGGTGGTTCGGTTCTTCCGTGAACGCGGAAACCAATCCCTTTGTGTTCTTCCACTCCATACGACGGTCCGTCAACTAGGGGCACTTTGTTTTGCGAGAGCGTCCCGAAACGCCTTCTCCAAGAACGAAATCGACCTTCTGTGCCTCATTGCCGATTACGTCGCGCTGGCAATCGATGATCGTCTGAACTTTGCCCTTTCGGAAACCGTGCAAACTCAGCTGGAGAGCGAGCGGAAGAAGTTGCAGCTCATCCTCGACTTGACCAACAGCGTTGTATCCAATCTTGAGTTGCGAGAGGTCCTCCGGTCTGTCTCTCCTGGCATCCGCAAGATCATGCACCTGGACGGCGTGGCCCTGATCCTGCCCGATGCAGCGAACGGACAGCTTCAACTATATGCGCTCGATTTTCCGAATGGCAGAGGCATCGCGCATCAGAACATGTCAAGACCGCTCGACGGTTCGCTCGCCGGGCAGGTCTTTCGTACTGGAAAGCCATGGGTTGGCAATATTGAAGATCTGAACGGATCCGGCGTTGGCAACTGGGTCATCTCTGGCGAAGGTGTCGAGACGCTGTGCATGCTCCCGTTAATCCGGTGCAACAGCACCCTCGGAGTCCTCTGTCTGGTGAGACTGGAGAAGAACGCCTTCACTCATCCAGATATCGAATTCTTGACGCAAATAGCCGGACAGGTCGCGATCGCCATCGACAACGCATTTGCCTATCGACGCATTACGGAGCTCTCCGACCAGCTCAAACAGGAGAACCTGTATCTCGAAGATGAGATCCGCAGCGAGCTCAACTTCGAAGAGATCATCGGGAACAGCACGGCGCTCCGCCGGGTGCTGCGACAGGTAGAAGCGGTTGCCCCCACAAACTCAACTGTCCTGATACAAGGGGAGACTGGAAGCGGAAAGGAATTAATTGCTCGGGCCGTTCATAACCTTAGCCGTCGGCGGGAACGTCCCTTCGTCAAACTGAACTGCGCGGCGATTCCTACCGGTCTGTTGGAGAGCGAGTTGTTTGGGCACGAGAAGGGTGCGTTCACAGGTGCAATCGCGCAACGGATTGGACGTTTCGAGTTGGCGTCCCAAGGGACCATCTTCCTTGACGAAATCAGCGAGATCCCCGTTGACCTGCAGCCGAAGCTTCTGCGCGTTCTGCAGGAACGGGAGTTTGAACGCTTGGGCAGTTCGCGTACCCTTCGCACCGATGCCCGCCTCATTGCAGCCACCAACCGGGACCTGAGCGCGATGGTGGAGGAGCAAAGGTTTCGCTCTGATCTGTTTTACCGGCTGAACGTTTTCCCGGTCTATGTCCCCCCTCTCAGGGACCGGAAAGAGGACATCCCATTCCTGGTCAGGCATTTCGCCCAGCACTTCGCCCGCAATATGACGAAGGACATCGACACGATCTCCGTCGAAACTATGAACACGCTGACCCACTATTCGTGGCCGGGGAACGTCCGTGAATTGCAGAATGTTATCGAGCGGGCGGTGATCCTCTCGAAAGGATCTGTTCTAAAGGTGTCCTTAGATGATCTGAGATCAAAATCTTCCGACCCAAACGGTCACCTAAATGGAGCCGCGACTCTAGAGGAGATCGAAAGAAGGCACATTCTGTCGGTCCTTGAGCAGAGCAACTGGGTCTTTGCGGGCCCGAACGGAGCGGCTGCGAAGCTTGGAATGAAGCGGCCAACGCTACAGTTTCGGATGCAAAAGCTCGGTATCTCCCGTCCGCACAGATCCTAGTTCACAAAAGATGCGCAATAGATCACCCCGTTTAGCGTGAGTTATTCGAGTGCCAACTGTTTGGCACGCTGCCAATCTGTAAGCATCTCCGAGAACGTCTCCCTATGGATATCACCATCTTTTAGGCAAAAGTTAGCCACTGGAAAATGACTGTACGTTAGGCATGCCGATTGCTCGTATGTTAGCCAGGCGACAGATATGGACGTTGAGACAGATGGAAGAGAGGAATTGGCCGGCTCTCGATGCCCGCAGATGCAGCCGTGATTGACGGGCTAGCGTCCAATAGCAAGGTTTGTCTCAAGGAGATACGTCGACATATCGGATTGTAAGGAACGAGCAACATGCTGCGAATCACAGTGACTGAGAGTACATCCGAGCAACGATGGATTCTTCAAGGCCGGTTGACAGGATCAACCATCGAAGAGCTGATCACCAGTTGGCGTGCACACCGACGGTGCCAGCCATCTCAGAGCTGTGTTGTAGATCTCAACCAGATCACGTCCATCGACAAGCATGGCGAGCAGGTCCTCCTAATGATGATTCGGGATGGAGCAAAGTTTGTAGCGACAGGATTGTATACGAAGCATCTCTTGCAATCGCTCTCGGCACAAGACGTACCAGGGCGAGATTCATTTTGATTTCAGAACTGACGTCAATCACAGGCTATGATCGGCTTCAGGAGGCGGGCGAGTGCATACGCGATTTCGCGTCAATTGGTAAGACTCTTGATCACTACTATCTTCTTTCTCAATGCTGATTCCGCGCTGTCGGGCCCCGCAGAGATCGACCGTTAGCGTTTTCCAACTCCTGCAGGATCGTGTCGGTGCTCTGACAACGCGCGGGATAGCCGCCGAAGTCCAGCCATTTGCATCCCAATATCCCGCGAGTGAAGATTTCGTGTCGCGAACGCAGCGTCGTTCCAGTATTGAACCCCAGAAAACTCCACCTCTGTTTGCGGACGCATACCCCCGCTCTCTAACCCCTAAGAATCCGATCGATGCCGCCCCTCGGGCTGCAGGAACCTGAAGGAGAGGACGATCGCTGGAATAAGAAAGACCAGCGATCCAACCACCCACATCACCACCGCGCCCGCTCTCTGATCTGAAAGTGGCGAAACCAAGAAAGCGTTTGGTTCTCGGAGATAGTATCCATAGACAGGCCGGTCGCAGAAGGCCAGAAACGCCGAAAGCACTGTGTTCACAATATCTGCCATCACCAGGTACGGCAGCAGAATCCATCCCGCGAAGCTCTCGCGCGAAGGCCACGGACGAATAACCGGCCACCAGAACAAAATCGACGTTCCCAGGAAACACAAATGCTCGAACGCATGCCAGCGCTCATGCTCAAGAGCGAAGTCATATGCCGTCGGCACATGCCACCCGAGAAAAACCAGGTTCATCGCAAGCCACGCAACCAGGGGCATGATCAGAAAACGGCCCAGCAAGCGAAGCGCTTTCACCCGAATCAGGGGGCCAAGGACGTAAACCGTAACCCATCGAGGAAGCCCCCGCAGTAGCGGAACCATGGGATAGCCGAGAAGGAGAAGCGGTGGTGCGAAGGACATCAGCAGAAGATGCTCCACCATGTGAGCGCTCAACAGCGCATCGGCAAATCCATCAAGTGGTGAGGCAATCGCAAGCCAGATGACGGAAAGCCCAAGCAGAAAAGCCCCCAGCCGCCATACAGGAAACTGAACCCGACGAGTCCCTCGAATAGCACACCATCCCCGCGCATAGACGACTCCACAGACGATCAGAGCCCCCGTCAAAACAAGCGGCGGCGACCACTCGGCAAAGATGGCTCGATACGCAGGAGGCATGCAATCAGAGTAACCGCAGCATCAATGTTCCCTCGGTGGCGCTGCAGGTGACTCGCTCGAAAGAACCATGTGCCGCGACGCATCAATCGCAGGCGACAGATCATGGCCCCGAAGCGTGGTAAGAAAACGCACGAGCGCAGTCGTCTCCGCAGGATTCAGAGCATTGCCATAAGCCGGCATATTTCCGCCGCCCTGCAGCACCTGCCGTATGATCTGGTCCTCCGTCATGCGCGCCGCAATGGAGTCGAGCGCGGGTCCGCGAAGCCCTCCCTCCCCACCGATGGAGTGGCAGTTGCGACACTGTTTGTTCTGCAGAACGATCGCGCCCTGTCTCTCCAACGGCGTGCGGTCATGCAGATAGGCCGGAGGAATCGAATCGCTGGTCCACGCATCCATAATCGGGCTCCACGGCGTGTATGTTCCAAGCCGCGTGAAAATCCCCAGCGTAACGGCGATCACAGCGACCATCAACACAGCAACCGGACGCCGCGACCAATGTTTCTCTCCCTCGCCCGCGACCAGGGGAAGCAGCAGCATCGCACCGATCGCAAGGACAGGTGCGATAAACATCACCGGAGTTTCCAGACTCGGAGGAAGATAGGCAAGCACCGCGTAGATCCAGAGAAACGCAAAGTCAGGCTTCGGCGCTGTTTGAATGATCGTCGGATCCGGCTGCCCGGTGGGGCCGAACGGCCCGAAGATCAAGGCACAGGCAACTACCGAAAGCATGATCGCACAGGCAAAGATCGCATCTTTCCACGCAGCGTCAGGAACAAAAGCAATCCCAGTCTCTTTCGTGAGTTCGTGGTACTCGCGTACATACGTGCTCTTGCGCACGACGCGTCCCGGCATCGGCCAGTCATTGATTCCAAGTTTCAGAACCATCCACAGATGCAGCCCGACCATCCCAAGCAGTATTCCCGGAATGACAAACACATGCAGCGCAAAGAACCGAGTAAGCGTTGGGCCGGCAATGATCGGCCCACCCAGCATCAGGTCCACCAGCCATCCGCCGAACAAAGGCACACGGCTCACGATCGACGCTCCAATACCGAGCCCCCAATACGCATCCTGATCAAAGCGCAAAACCTGGCCGGTGAACGCCATCCCCAACGTTAGCAACAGCAGAAAAACGCCAATGATCCAAGTCAACTCCCGCGGAAATTTGTACGCACCAAACAGAAACACTTGCGCCATGTGGATCAGCACGATCGCGATCATGAAGTCGGAGCCCCAGCCATGCACCGCGCGCAGAAACCATCCGAGCTTCACATTGTGGTCCAGAAACTGCAGACTGTTCCACGCATGACTGGCGGTAGGCGCATAAACCAGCGCCAGAAGTATCCCCGTCATCACCTGCAACACAAGAAGCACCGTCGCCGCGCTGCCGAAGACATACCACCAACTCGCGGTATTCTCCGGCACCTCATGCTCAGCCATCTCGATGATCGGCGCCCCGAGACCGAGTCGCTGTTCGAACCATCCATACAGCTCGATACACCGCTGTTTTAGCCCTGGCATGATCCACACCTCGGTTCCGGTCGCTCAACCGCGGTCAGCCGCTTCTCCGCCCCGGCTCCCACAATCTGTGTCAGTGGAAGCTCCACGCTCGCCTGGTTCGCCAACGTCGGCATCTTGCCCGCGCTGATCATCAGAGTGCCTCCGTCGATCTTGTGTTCATACTCAAACAACCCACGCTCCGGCGGCCCCGAAGCGCGGGAACCATCGGCGTAGTAGGCTCCCCCATGGCAGGGGCACAAAAAGAGTTTCGACTGCGCAAACCAACGCACAGGACATCCTAGATGCGCACAATTAATCGCGAAGACTTGAAACGTCGTGCCAGATACTCGCCTTACCCAGCACGGAACATCCCCTGTCTGCCCGTCCCACAACGTCGTCGCCGGATTGCGATAGTTCACTAGGCGCGTCTCGCCCTCAGGAAAATCACTCAGCGACCCAAGCGTCACCCACGAGTTCTCGCTCGAGCCCTTCATCGCCGGCCCAAGAAGATACCCAATAACGGGTACGGCAAGCACAGCACCAACTGCTCCGTTAGCCCACAGAGCCAACTTGAACAAAAAAGCGCGCCGCGAATGTTTCGTACTCCGCACACTCTCTGGCTCGCTCTTCAGTGACCGTTCCTCTTGCGGGTTTTGTTGGATCGCGTCCATAGCATTTGCTCCTGCGATCTCTCGCCTTTTCAATTCAATTTCATCAGGGTTGCGTCGCATAGGGCTGACCAGGATTGGCAGAACGTTTCGAGGCAAGCCACGCAACAATGTCGGTAATCTGCTGGTCGGTCATCGGCTGCGCAGCGTCGGTGCGCCAATCCGGCATTCCCTCATCCGGCCGTCCGGCAATCGTGATGCAGCGCAGGCCCTGATCACTGATCAGCGCAAGATACGAGGCGTCGACGATGGATCCAATCTTCCCTGCACCGCTCTTCGCATCCGCAGCCGATCCTTCACCCGCAGCCCCGTGGCATCGCGCACAAAACTCGCCGAAGGCTTGCTGACCCCGCGTAACATCGCCCGGCAACATAGCCCTGTAAGGTGGGAGGCTAAACCCTGCGGCCACATCCGGGCTGCTCCACTGCTGCATAATGCCGTGCGCCAGAACATTGATCTGCTGGTCGGTCAACATACCACCGGCACTCTTCGCAAAAGGTGGCATCAGCCTGCCGGACACTCCCTTCGCAGCAGTCTCGCGCAGATTATCTTCTCCAACAACCGCGAGGTACGTGGGATTAGCCAGTGAAATCGCTGCGCCATTCCTGCCATTCTCTCCATGACAAGCTGCGCAGTTCCTTTTATATAGAGTGGCAAAGTCAAGAATCTCATCGGGCCGCACCACCTCCGGTCCAGGGCCTGGTCGTCCCGGAATGCGACTGCACCCAACCAATGCGACACCAGCAGTGACCAGACACAGAGCGTTAAACCTGATGAGGCGCACCCCGGCGACTCTCATGGAACCTTGTCCTCTTCGTCTCCCAAAGTGTGAAGCCCAGCGCGAACCGAAAATGGCAGCGAGCGAAACTGCGGAGTCCGCACCTTCACCTGGAGGTTGACAACGAATCCGGCAACCAGCCCGAACGCAATCTGCGACACAACAAACCACCACCAGTCGATGCGTTCATCCAAAATCGGACTGATCACTCCAAGCGCCGAATGGAGAATGCCCGTCCACAGAAACGGCGCAAGAAAACCAGCGGTTAAGATCGGCTTCTTCGGGTACATCGGCAGCATCGCCCCATAGAGCAAGCCGATCAACACCGACGTCAACCCATGGATCGCCGAAGCAGCCAGCAACCCCTGCAGATGGAACTGCGCGAGAAACTCATTGCTCTCGCCCGCCCAACTGACAAAGCCGCCCGCAGCCAACAAATTCGCTGCATACCACACGCTGTGATATCGAATGAGACCATACAGGGCTGCCGGCACAATCATCGCCAGACCGCCGGCTATCCCACCCTTCACTCCGGCCATCACACTGAAGGTCTCAAGAGGCAGCAGTTTGCGGTGTCTCTCATCGAGCGGCAAATACGCCTGCGTATCCCGAGTGCTCTTGATCTCAAACACATCCGCATGCACATCAACAGGCACGTGATGCTCGTGCGGCAATACTTGAAAAAACCATCCGACAATTGCCGGCAACGCCATCACCAACCCCAGCAAACTGATCGCCCAATGAGTCACCATCCCGGCCACCATCAGCGCAATCCCCAGGGCAAGCACCATCGGCCAGGCCGTCGGGGCAGGAAGTTGGACGGTCCCTGTCGGCTGCGAGAAATCGTCCCTCGGTCCCTGGTCGTGCGTTACGCCGATCTCTGCCATCGATTCCTCCTTTCTCAGCGCTCAGGAACTCAAAACTTATCTGCCCAGAACGTACACAACCAGAAACACAACCACCCACACGCCATCGACAAAATGCCAGTAGAGCGACAGAACCTCCAGCCGCTCAGCGTGCGTCTCTTTTACGCGTCCACTCAGCGACAGAGCAAGCGCAACCGTCAACATAGTCACCCCGATAACCACGTGAGTCGCATGCAAACCAACCAGTGAATAAAACGTCGTACCAAAGAGATTCGTTCGTATCGTCAACCCAAAATCATGAATCAGGTGATACCACTCGCGAGCCGTCGTCATTAGGAAGATCGCTCCCAGCAGAACCGTGCCCGCAAGCCCCAGCGTGCAACCGCCAATATTGTTCTTACGCAGCGCACTCACCGCATGATGAACCGTGAAGCTGCTCGAAAGCAGGCAGATGGTGCCCAGAATTGGCAGGTCCAACACCTGCGCCGGCAGCGGCCCACTTAGGCTCTTGCCGATATAGTAGATGTACGCGACCACAAAAATCAGAAAGATCGCCGACTCCGCCAGAATCAGGCACATCATCCCGACGATGCCACGACTCGGCAACTTCCACGGTGGCTCAACCTGCGCGTCGATAGGAATCGTACTGGTCGTCTGCATCATTCGTAATTGAAGTCCTGATCTTCCGGATGTTTAAGATCCCACAGCGGCCGACGGCTCGACACTGTCGGTTCCACTGCAAAGTTGTAGGCCGGCGGAGGAGACGGCGTCGCCCACTCCAGCGTCCAGGCGTCCCACGGATCATGCCCCGCGATCTCCCCTCGAAAGTAAGACCGCACCAGGTTGTAGACGAAACACAGGATGCCCGCCACTTGAAACAGAGCTCCAATTCCAACGATCAGGTTCCACCACTCCCACCCGCGCCCCGCCTCATAGGTATAGATCCTCCGCGGCATGCCAAGCAGTCCCGGAACATGCATGAAGTCAAACGTGAGATGGAACCCGATGATGAAGAGCCAGAAGTGCCATTTGCCCAGACTCTCGCTCATCATCCGTCCCGTCACTTTGGGATACCAATAATAGAAAGCACCGAAAAGCGCAGTGACAATCGCTCCAACCAGCACGTAGTGGAAGTGAGCCACGACAAAGTAGGAAGCGCTCAGCTGCCAGTTGAACGGTGCCGCCGAAAGCATGATCCCCGTCAGTCCCGCGACAAGAAACTGAAATAGAAACGCGATGCAAAACATCATCGGAACCTTGAAGATGATCTTCCCGCCCCACAACGTCGCAAGCCAATTGAAGATCTTGATCCCAGTGGGCACAGAGATCACCATCGTCGCAAAGACAAAGAATGTGTTCCCCGCCGGCCCCATCCCCACCGTAAACATGTGGTGCGCCCACACACTCAGGCTGATAAAACCAATTCCCACTGAAGCCGCTACCATCGCCGGGTAGCCAAAGACGGCCTTTCGCGAGAAGACCGGAATAATCTCGTTGACGAATCCAAACGCGGGCAGCACAAGAATGTAGACTTCAGGGTGCCCGAATATCCAGAAGAAGTGCATCCACAGCACGGCCGAACCACCGGCCTGTGTGTCAAAAAAGTGCCCCCCAAGATAGCGGTCGATCGTCAACATGATCTGCGCCGCTGTCAGCGGGCTCACCGCAACGAACACGATGCCGCTGGCAACCACCATCAGCCACACGAACAGCGGCATACGCGACAATTTCATTCCTTTGCAGCGCATGCAGATCGTCGTCGTCACGATATTCAGCGCCGTACCCGTGGACCCGATACCACTCAGTAGAATTGCCAGCGTCCAGTAGTCCGTACTGTGCCCCGGCGAGAAAACCTTCGCTGTCAGTGGCGCATATGCGAACCACCCCACATCCGGCGCAGAACCCATGCCGTACAGCCCGTCACCGCCCAAATAGCTGAAGTAAAGAAGAAACCCACCGAACGCCGATATCCAGAAACTAAACGCATTCAGTCGCGGAAACGCCATATCGCGCGCGCCGATCATCAGGGGCACCAGATAGTTCCCAAACCCAAACAGAATCGGCATCCCAACGAAGAACACCATCGTCGTGCCATGCATCGTAAACAACCGGTTGAAGACCTGCGGCGAGACAAAATGATTATTCGGAACCGCAAGCTGAATCCGCATCACCACGGCCTCCAGGCCTCCGATAACGAGAAAGATCAGCGCATACACGATATACATCAAGCCGATCTTCTTGTGATCGACCGTCGACACCCACTCATACACCACGTCGAGCGGTGGCCGCCGCTTCACCTCCAGCGTCTGATCGACAGCTTCCAGTACAGTTCCATTCGCCATTGCTGTGCTTCTTCCCTAAAGCATCAGTGACCAGAGCCCATTAGTGAAGCGTTGTCAGATAAGCCGTAATGACATCCAGATCGTGATCGTTCAAATGCATTGACGGCATCAACACTCCAGGCTTCATCGAGTTCGGATCAGCAATCCACTTTCTTAAATTCTCCGGAGTGTTTTGAACCGGGCCGGCGGCAATCGTGTCACGGCTCGCTAGATGCGTCAAATCAGGCCCAAAACGCCCTGTTGCTGCCGTGCCTGCGATCGTGTGGCAGTTGATGCAGGCGCTATGCATAAAAACCGTCTGCCCCTCCGCCGCCGCAGCGTTGCCCGAGAGATCCTGACTGGCCGACTGCCGCTGCTGCTTGATCCATGCAGCGAAGTCCTCCGGCGACTGCGCATACACGCGGAGCAACATCTTCGCATGCTGCACCCCACAATACTGAGCGCACTGCCCAAGATAAAGTCCCGGCGTCTGCGGATCGATCCACATCGTATTAAGCCGATTCGGAATCAAATCCATCTTGCCGGCAAGACGAGGAACCCAGAAGCTGTGATCTGTATCCGCCGACGACATCTCAAGATACGTCGGCGTCGGCTTCGCAGGATCGCTGATAGGAACATGCAGCTCATTCGCGGTCACCACCCCCAGCCCGGCATAGCGATACTCCCACCAGAACTGGTGTCCGATCACCGTCACATCCAACGCACCCGAAGGCTTCGGAGCAGCCTCTGTCTCCAGAATGATCCGCGTCGTCGAGAGGAACAGCATCACCACAATCAGGATCGGGATCACCGTCCACGAGAGCTCGATCTGGTTGCTCCCGTAGATCTGCGCAGGCTCCCTCTTCGAATCCGCCGGCCGTTGCCGGAAGCGAATTAGAGCATAGAGCAAGAGTCCCGCAACGATAAGAAATATGGCCAGTGTGATCGACAACACCAGCATCGAAAGCCCGAACGCCGAGCGGGCCGGAGTCGCCGCAGGGTCAAAGATAGTTGTCGGTGATTGCACAAACCTGTTATCCCCCAAGCGGGAGTAGTTGAACGCCACCGCAATGACATTCAGGTCTGTAATACGCTCACCTCGCCGAGGTCGACGAACTGTACGGGCAGAAACTACCGAAATCTTACCACTGCCACTTTGCTTTCAACGACCCTCCCGCACATTCCATTCTGTCAATTTTCATCGCGACTGATTCTGTTGAACGAGTATGGAACTACCGTCTGCCGCTGTTCGCCAAGCCCCTCAACTGCAAGCCGCATCACGTTACCCGGACGCAGATAGACCGGCGGTTTCTGTCCCA
>Ga0207013_1148_pt2 | contig 16798 bp, 8 predicted proteins | sample Alteio_BWMinCont_55_FD_153501 | JGI IMG/M metagenome (GOLD analysis project Ga0207013, IMG submission 153501) | Enriched cells from forest soil in Barre Woods Harvard Forest LTER site, Petersham, Massachusetts, United States -... | ecosystem: Environmental > Terrestrial > Soil > Temperate forest >...
AACTGTTCCTGACCCTGGCGAGAACGGTTGCGCCAGCCGCTGCCATCTCAAAGCGCGCACTACTTCGTCCATGCGCCGCTTTGCCCGCCGCGGACCATTAAAGAAGAGGTCTGTGTCCGGTCCGGGGCGCAGGCCCTCGAGCGGATAACGAAGGATGCCCATCGTGCAGCCAAGCACGGCGGCGACGTACACTTCATCTTCGACGTTGAGCAGGCTGGATACTTCGGGGTGACCCTCTGCCCCTTTAAGCATCTCTGCGACTCGATCAAGAGTTGTGGGTAGCGAGAGGATCGAAGTTACGTCATAAGTGCGGTAGACGTCGGTGTGAGCGAGAATATTCAGACGCCGCGAGCCCCATGGCTGCGAGCCGAAGCGACCATCCTTGCGCCAGTCTCCATTCACAGGCAACTCGCCGTGCACGTGCTCCAACGTTAGTGGAAGGCGTGTCTCGTCACGCAGCGCGGTTAGACGAAAGGATGGATCGCCAATGTCGATCTTCCAGTAGCCGATATCTGCCTTTGCGCTCCAGTCTTCGAGGCGCCTGTCTGCCTCTCCCCCGGGTGGGTTGCGACACCACAGGGCTATACCGCGCCATTGCTCCTGGCGAGCCTTGCGGTTTAAAGCAGCCAGCCGCTCCGCTGGCGTTCCGGAGAAGGATGGAAATTTCTCCGGATCCAGTTCGAAGGTGGCGGTTCCGCCAGTCTCCCATCCATCATCGAGCAGCAGGTAAACGTCGCTTCGTGCCTGCCTATAGAAAGATTTCGCCCATCCCTCGTCGCCGAATAGCTGATGCTCGCTGATTGCTGCGCGTGCCAGTGCAGCGCCTGCGTCTCCTTCGAGGAGAGAAGGGGCCAACTCCGGCAGGTGGTGACCGTACACATAGTTCTGCGCAGCCCACGTACACCAGTAGTTCGGAGCCTTTCCTGGCTGCGTGGGTATCAGGCTGTCTTTGCGTTCTGACTTGCGCTGAGGCGCACCGAGCGCTTTGCGGCCCGTCATCAAAGTGGCCGCGGCTCCTGTCAGAAAGCTCCTTCTGTCCACCATAGTGCGAGTTCCTTCCGTAGGGCATCTCGCTTCAGCATCGCGAAGGCAATCGTTAAGCGGGATGAAGAGTATGGAGCCCATCGTTCGTCACGATGCGTTGCGCGCTTGCTGCCGTCGGAGTTAGAAGGTGAGATGGGCTCCCAGCTGGAACTGCCTGGGGTTACCGTTGGCTCCGCTGATCTGTCCGAAGTTTGAGTGCGAGAGGTTGGTATCCGGATTGGAGTAGTGCGGGGTGTTGGACATGTTGAAGGCATCGGCCTGAACGGTGATCTTCACTTGTTCGTGAATCGTCTCAGTCTTTGAGAGCGATACGTCCGCGTTGTAGAAGCCCGGACCATGCACCTTTCCCGATCCGGAGGTGCCCAGCTGCAGTGGTCCGGGCGTTGTGAAGCAACTTGTATCGAACCACTTCGACACGGAGCCGAAGGTCCTTACCGAGGAGCAGGTCACATTGGCGCGGTTGGTTACACCGCTGCCCAGGTTGTCGAATGCGGCGTTGAACGTTAGCGGCGTGCCCGATTGTAGCCTGGTGAAGGTGCTTAGCTGCCATCCCCCTGCCAGGATCTGTGCAGGCCGCGAGGCTCCCGCCATCCAGCGCTCGCCACGGCCGAAGGGAAGCTTGTAGACAAGACTGGCGATGAAGTTCTGGGGGATGTTTGGGGCTTGGTTGGTGCCTTCGCCTCGGTTGTAGCGGTCATCAAGAGGCCACCACACGTTCATGTCGTCGATCTCCTTCGACCAGGTATAGTTCACCCGGCCAGTCAGACCGTGCATAAGGTTCATCTTGAACTCGGCCTGAAGACCCTGGTACATGGAGCCGCCGTCGGCCGTTGCATATCCGATGTTGGTCGCGTACTGCTGGCCCGGGCTATTGAAATACTGGTAAGGTAGCCGGGAGTTGAAAGGCGTGTTTCCTGGCGGAGGCGTGTTGATGTTGTACCGGCGGAACAGGTGAACGCCGCGGGTTCCGACATACGTGATGCTGAACGAAGCTGAGTTGGTGACGCTCTGCTGCACACCGAAGTTCCAAGCATACGCCACGTCAGGCTGCATTTTCTTCGCCATAAAAGAGACGCCAACACCCGGCGGGGGCTGGACAGGCGCAGTAATCGGCGTCGGTACATATTGAGGAAGGCCGGTTACGCTGATGGACGGAAGTGGAACGTTCCGCTGCTGCGCGGGAGAGGTGAACACCTCGAAGAACGGAAAGTTACGCTCGAGGAATCCGCCCATGGCGCCGAAGTTTCCCGGAAAGTGCGTGACACCAAATGCGCCGCTGATGATCGTATTGTTTCCGCCCGGCGTGTACGCGAAGCCGACTCGAGGAGAGTAGCCCCCATAGTAGTTATCGACGTTCGGCGCGCGGTTTCCATCGGTCGCGAAATCAAGCATGCCCGTAGTCAGGTTGAAGTTCGACTGTTTATTGTTCTTGTCGATGGCGGCAGTGATCAGATCCCAGCGAAGCGCCAGATTCAAGGTCAGATTTCTTCTGATGCGGTACTGATCTTGCGTGTAGACACCGAGCAGGGTCGCACGTGTCGCTGGCTGTGTGGCAACAAATCCGCGATCGGTGTTTGATGGCATTCCGAGCAGAAAACTGGCGAACTGATTGCCTCCTGTTGGATTGGAACAGTTGGGCTGCAAGGTGCAGCTGCTGGTGTAGTCGGAGATATAGGTGAAATCGCCGTTTTTGTTGGCATCGGAGTTTGTAAGCGAGGCCTGCAACCGACGGAAGTCTTCACCAAAGGTAAAGGTATGCGAGCCCCACACCTTGGTGAGGTTGTCCGTCAATTGGTAGGAGTTGCTGATGCGGTGGGAGTTGGTCCATCCCTGCGAGCCGGTCTGTACGATGTTGCCGATGGAGAAATTGCCGAATCCCGTGGCTCCAAAGGCGGCATCGTTGCCGTTCGGGATACCGACTGCGGTGTTCTCGTTGGTTCCGTAGTCGTTTCCGAAGTCAAGGGTATAGAAGCGGTTGAAGCCGAGCCGCAGCTCGTTGACCATGCTGGGCGAGAAAGTGTGGCTGTAGCCGATGGCAGCATTGTGGTCGCGCGTAGTTGCATTCACGTCCCCGATCTGTACGAAGGGTGTTCCCGGTGACGGCGCAGTCAGGTCACGGCGCTGGTAGGATTCGCGCACGAAGATACGATCGCTGGGGCCGAACTGATAATCGCCCTTCACGTCGAACTGGTGGTTGTTGTCTGGTTCAACGGTGTTGGCGTTGAAGTTGTTGCTGATGGCGTTCTGGCTGGTCGCCGTCGGCCAGATCGTACTGCCATTCAACATGTTGGCGGATACCTTGTCGAAGCGCGACTGCGGAATCTGCCAGGCATCCCCTTGCGGCGTAGTGACCGTGGGGAAGGGAGCTCCGGTTGTTGGGTCATAGATCGCGGCTGGGAACTGGCTCTTGAGGAAGGTTCCCTGTTTCATCAGATCAGTGGGAACCGTCAGAATGTAGGTGATACCGTTGCTCAGCAGGAGTCCCTGGTAGTCAGCAAAGAAGAATGCCCTGTTGCGAATAATTGGACCACCAATCGAGCCGCCGAACTGATTGGCGCGATAGGGGGCCTTCGAGGTGGCCCTCCACTTATATGCGCTTAAGGCATCGTCGCGGAAGAACTCATACGCCGAGCCGTGGAATGCGTTGGTACCAGATTTGAGAAAGGCGTTTACCTGCGCTCCTCCATAGGTTCCTACAGTGATGTCGGCGTTGTTGGTTGAGATCTTCAGCTCCTGGATCGCATCAAGCGGCGGAGTGACATTGATAAAGGCGTTCAGCAGCTCCATATTGTTCACGCCGTCCAGCGTGTAGGTTGTTCCTCCCCATGGCATTCCGTTGACGCTGGCTGTGATCGAACCTGAGCTTCCGGCTCCAGCAGCCGCCTCGGGCGCGCTGCCAAATCCCGCTGCGACTGATCCAGGAACGGTTTGAACCAGTTGCGAGAAGACACGTCCGTTTAGCGGAAGGCTTGTGATGTCGTTGGCATTGAGAACCTCGCCCATCGAGGAACTCGTTGTATCAATGAGCGGACTCGCTGAAGAGACAGTCACGGTCTCGCTGGTGGAGCCAGCCTTCATGGTCATATCCACGACGGTTGCATTGTCGACCGTGACCACATTGCCGTTGGAGACGATCGTCTGCAGGCCGGCAGCCTCGATCTTTAGCTGGTAGTTGCCTGGGCGAAGGGTATCCGCCCTGTACTGGCCGTTGCCGTTGGTTATCACTTTGGTGATGGCGCCTGTGTCCTGATTCGAGATGGTTACGGAAGCATTGGGGATTACCGCACCCGTTGCGTCCACAACTGTACCGACAATCCGCCCGCTGACACCCTGAGCCATCGCAACCGGGATCGCAACGAGCAGACAGATCAAAAGCACAGCCTTTGTTGTCTGTATCAACGTGGTCGACCACTCGGGGAAAGTGGTTTTGTTGTCTTGATATGGGTTCCGCATAAATCAGCCTCCTCCGGAATGCCTTTCGTGTTGGTCCGCCTAATGCAGTGGCCCGTACTTCTCAACTGTTGCTATACAGGTTGGGCGGCCTTCTGTTTCCTTCAGCGCTCGCCACCCTATTGAAGAGAATCAACGGATGCCTAGTTACGGAAGGGATACAAATAGCTGACACGTAGGTGTTTCTCCTTCGATGGAGGCGTGTGTCAGCCACGTTACATCTGGTGTTACATGATGTTTTGGAGGCATTTGGGCTGTATTTGCAGCAGCCGTTCCTGAAACAGGTACGGAAAGGAGGAAGGCGCGAGCTCAAGGGTGAGTCCGTTTACCCTGGGGACAAAGGCAGGCTTTCCGCTTAATCAGACAGGAACTTGAGAGCTCAGTGGCTTGATGGGGTGGTGGAGTTGTCTTTGCTTTGCGAAGCGTTTGACGGCACGAGAGGTCGCACCGCGACCAGTTCTGCGCCCAATACCTGATAGCCCTTGGCCAACTTGACTCGCACCAGCACTTGAAAAGCAGTGGGATTTTCGCGATTGGTTGAGGAGGGTGCAGCCAGTGCCTTTTCGATCTGCTCGATTCCGGCCACTGAAGTGGCAAACAAGGTCGCTCCCTGAGTCCCTTTGGTGTCCAGGCCGCCAAGAAATGCGATGTGCCGTCCCTGCGTTACTCCGGAGGTGATTGTGATGAGGCTATAGTCAGTCGTTAGCATGCGTGTGGAAACATCTCGCTCAGTGGTATAGACAGCCCTGTTTCCAGCTGTGGGATGGGTATCGATAATCTGAGCTCTCCACTGTTCGTGCCGCTCGTCGGGGTTCCTGAAAGAGAAATCTCCCACGGTCAGCAATTGAGCCACCGCGACGTTTTGAAAGGGAGACCCCAGAAGAATCACATTATGCCTGTCCAGATCGTCGGGCGTGATATCGCGCGATGCTTTGATGATTGGCTTCGCACCGATGCGGTTCAGAAGTCCGGATAACATCGCGACGGATTCAAGCTCTCCTGTTCCGGTGTAGCCATTTTCATAATAGAGGGGGCCAGCCATTCCAACGAGCTTGGAGTTCGATGCAAACTGGCGCGCGAGATGTGGATCTACGACCGCGCCGCGGTTATCGCTGGCTCCGTGTCGGAAGCGGAACAGATCGTTGGAATCGTCGAGCAGGAACACCGCATCGGGGTATCCAATCACTGGAGATAGATCGTTATCGAGAAATTTCCACCAGAACAACTCGGCTGAATCGCGAGACTTCCGATCACCCGAAGGCGAAGTGGACACCGTGGAGAAAGCTGATTCCGTAGGGCTGTTTGAGCGCAAGCGTCCGAACCAGAACCCGGCGACTGCAAATGCCGCCAACATGGCTGCAAGGAATATCGTTTGCATCCGGGTCCATCGTTTTGCCGCACCTCGGTCCGTCCAAAGAGATCGAGGACTCGTCGTCCGGTGGTGATTGCCACCATCTCCGTCCGCCAGAAGATGATCAGATTCGACGATTTCCGAGGCGATTGACCCCGTGCGCGTTTGAGTTGACGAGACTACCTCGAAGGTAGGGAGGTAATGCCCTTTGGGGATCTGGATCAGGATGGGATCATGCTTTCCTTCAACCTCGTAGTACTCCTTAAGTTTGACTCTCAAGCGATGGCTTTGCACCCTGACGATAGGATCGATCTTGGGATCGAAATCGCTTTTCCGACCAAGCGCTTCCACTCCAATCGTGTATTCTTTGAGATTTTCCGCGGCTCCTGCGATCGAACGGAAGGCAAGAAAACTTAAGAGCTGTTGCAGAGTCGTAGCATTACGGAAAGTGGTAGAACGGAGCACCCGGCGCACCTGGTCCTCACACTGCTCGACACTGGGAGTGCTTCCTTGGATATTCGTTGAAGAATCAGTATGTTCCAAGATGGGCCTGTCTTTCACCGAGGCGCCATCATAGCAGTCTGAAGAGTCGCCGAACAAGCGGACAACCGGGTCATGAGACGACGGCAATAGCGGCTTGCGCGAGCGTGCCGGTGCATCTCTTCTACTCCATCCTGCTGACGATGACAGTAGTGCCAGGGGATACAGTGGCCGTAACCGAGCTCACTGCAATTCCGCCCGGCAAGATGTCATGCCTGGCAAGTACTGCCTTTCCATCCACGTTGAGCTGACGCACTGTTCCCTGGAACACAGCTTGCCAGCGTAGTGCCGGTCCTGAACGGTTGCTGAGACTGCTGCTCAAGGATCCAGTGTGTTTGATGTCAAGCAGGTTGTTGCGAAAAGGAAGCGACTGGAGTGATGCATCGTCACCAGCACTGGGAAGCTGTGCCAACGTTTGAACATCGAAGGGCTCTCCAGATCGCGACGGTACAACCCCCATCGTTCCTCCAACCAGAGCCGCGATTACAGCGTAAGAAACCTCGGGGTATTCCCGGCGCGGTTTTTCCGGTCTGCCCAGATCAAACAGGATATGGTAGGCAGGCCCGGTCCGCCCATAGCGGAAGAGCAAGAGCGGGGCATAACTCTCTTCTTCGATATTGATCTTCTGCCAGTACTTCGGTGAAGAGATATAGTCAAGCGCGCCACGCAGGTGATCAGGATCTTTTGCGGCGCCAAAATACAGTGTCATCACGTCTCCGGACTCAAAGCCGCTCTCATCCTGTCGAATGACGCCAAGATAATGTTGTTCACTTTGCGACCATGCGATGCGCTCAAGCAACTGCTGTATTTTTTCCGCCGCCGACTGTGCGGAAGCTGCGAGAGCTTTGTCCTCGGGTGTAACTGCAATCTGCTGAAATGAACGAAGAGCGCGGTACTCTGCCGCCAGAAGATCGGCACCGAAGATGAAATCCTTCGGACCTTCCGTATAGCTTGGTATGCCGCGCGAATGGACGAATTGCCCGGTCTTCAGGCGCTGGTTGGCGATACGTGGGCGATGAAGAATCTTCTCAGGCTGAAGCTGCCAGCGGGTGACATAGTCGGTGACCGTCCTGCGGAAGAACTCGCGAAACCGGGGATCGTCGCGATAGGTATCATCGCCAGTCCAACGCCACATACGCACAATAGCGTCCAGCACATCGAAGTTCGCCGGCAGATTGAACCAGAAGTCGGCATCAGAGATGTAGTCCGCAGGGGAAGGACGCCCTTCGCCATCAATCTCCCAATAGCCGGCCCAGTCTCGTTTTTCATCAACGGATGCCGCGAAGCGTCCAAGCATATTGCGGTTTGCTGCCGCGAGCCCAAGCACAACAGCACCCTCTGTCTGGTGAGAGACATCCCGCATGCAGAATGCATTGCGGCCTGGCAGAGCGGCGTCGTACCAGGGACCGATGGAACTTGACGATGGAGCCACGTAAGCAAGTGCCTGGCCGCGGGCCCATCGAAATATCTCATCAAGCGAAGAGTTGGATGAATGAAATTCGAGCTGCGTTGGGTGAGATGCCTGCTGTGCTCCTGCCATAGCACCGGCAAACAGTGTCGCTGCTAACAGTGATCTTTTTAAGAGTTTCGCCACTTTATCTGCGCCCTGCCAGAACAAACGCTGCGGTCTAATGTAGCATCCGGTGCACTGGAACGGTTCATTCATGGGCCCAGCTGTTCTTGGAACAGTACCCATCGACAATAATCACTACAGTCGACCACACCTCTACCGTTGGACAGTGAGCCTACTTCCTGAGCAAGCGTCTTGGCCATACATGGTAAACAACCCTACTTTCGCCACTCTAAGCCTCTAACAATATGGAGAATATTTGCTCTGCTCACGGAGCACTCTTAAGCTTCTTCATCATTTCGCGGGCATTTGCGTTCTCTGGGTTTAATTCCAATGATTTCTGATACGCAGCGAGCGCGTGCTGCTTGTCTTGGGCATCGGCGTAAGCTTCGCCAAGGCTGTCATAGGCGTTTGCCGAATGTGGATGGGTGCGTACGTTGACTTCGAAGATGATGATCGCCTCGGGCAGACGCCTGGTTGTGATCAGGGTATAGCCAAACGTGTTCACGCGGGCCTCGGTGTCGGAGACGAACCTGTGCGTGGGCTCGGCGACGTAGGTCTTGTAGGCTGCGAGTGTAGCATCGATGCCGGACGGGAGACTTCGCTGCAAGGCTTCTTCGATCGTCTCCGGCTTCGGCGCCGTCAGTGCGTATTCGAGGGCGGGGTCAGCGCCGGCCACATAGTCGCGGAAGGTTGGTTCGATAGCGACTTCGGGGAATGTTGCTGTTCTCTTGTCGCGCGGATCTTTGTCCTGCCACCAGAGTTGAGAGACGGCCGCCTCAAGATGGCTGTGGGGCAGCGTGATTCCAGCCGGATCGCCGTAGAAGTTGACGTTTTCGCTGGTAGGCTCTCCGACGTAGATTACGTCGGTGTAGTTCTCAAGCCGATTGACAAAGTTCTGCGCGGCGGAAAAGGTTGTCGGGCCGGTGATAGCGAATATGCCGCCGCGGTGGTTGACCTGGGATCGGATCAAGGCAACCAGTAGTGACCTGAGCAGGGTGTTGTCTCCGCCGGTGTTGTTGCGCAGGTCGACGACGAGCCGCTCGATGCCGGGTTGATCGAGCGCTGTGGCCAGGCGTGCGGCAAAAGCCGCGAGCATCTCTCCCTCGCCGTTGACGACAAGGTTGAACTGAAAGTAGACGGCGTGCTTCTCGGGAAGTGCGGTGAACCAGTAAAACTTGTCTTCGTGCTGATGGGATAGCGGCACGGGCGCGGAGGCAGGGCGGGCGTCTGTCCAGCCCACGGGCAGGGTATTGAGATACCACTCGCCCATAGGAGCGGTGGCTTTAAAGTGGAAGGTCCGGCTCTGGCCGTTCTTCTCGATCACGAAATCGGCGCTGTCGGGGGAAGAACTCAGGTCGAGCCCATGAAGCATGCGCGGCCAGTTCAACAGAGTCTTTGCGCTCCAGGCCAACTGTTGGCCGTTGTTCCCTGCATCGTGATTTTCAATCGAGTCTACGCGCCGCATCGCCTCCTGCCAATCGGTGGAACCCACTTTGATGACTTTGCCTCCGACCGCATCGGCATATTCCGGTGCGGATGCAAGCACGTAAACTCCGTCCGCGTACCGGACGAAACGCACAGGAATGTGATCCTTCTGTTCGGAAGACGGAAAGGGGCGGGTGTCGAAGCCGCTGTGCCCATCCTGGACCATCTCCATGATCTGCTGAAGGCGCACGAAGATCTGATCTTCGTTCAGGCGCGGAATATCGGCCTCCAGCTTCTCGACAGCCTGGTTGAACTGCGCCTCGGTCATCGCGTGAAAGAGCGACTTGTGCTTCAGACGCATCTGCGCGGCGAGAAACTGCAGGTCGTCGCGCCAGTCCTGTGCGGAGAGGGGCGGCTGCGTCTTTTCGATTGCGGGGGACTGCGCCGATACGGGAGCCGGGTTGACACCGAGCAGGCAGGACAACAAGGCAAAAGAAGCGAAGGGTATTTTCACGGCATTACGGAGCAGCATGCCGTGGGTACGGTGGCTATCTCAAGCGTGTTCCACCAATGACAAACTCTTTACAATTTGGCCCCAAACCTAGACCAGACAGCATGCTCACGCTAAGCGGAATCACGAAAAGGTACGCCGTGCCTACGGTCGCTTAGTCGATCTCGTAGGAGTTTCAGTTCCACGACTTGTCCAGAGAGCGACGACAGACCGAGAACCCACCCTGTAGGTACGGTCCAGAATTGCAGGTGCTTGTTGCCACTCTACGATATCCTGCGGCGAATCCAGGTAAGTATCGATCCATCGGTGCCAGAAGGTCTTATCGTCCGCAATTACTGGAAGTTCAAATTCGAGCTGCTCCCAATAGGCATTGAAGATCATATAGACAAGTAGATTCTCTTCGGGCAGCTCTACGTTCAGTGCGAGACTATGCGAAAAATCGCTCCAATCCGGCTGGTCGAGTTTTACGCCATGCCAGCCCTTCAGGCCTCGGCTAATCAATTGTGTCAAAGACATTCGCTGACGCTCGGGACCCATATCTCGCATTAGCCGTCGTTGTATCAATAACTTCATGAACCGGTGCACATCCGCATGCGCTTCAAGGGATGTCCAATCGAACCACGCGCTCTCGTCATTGTTGCAATATGCATTGTTGTTGCCATGCTGGGTACGCCGGACTTCGTCCCCCATCGTGATCATGGGTAAACCTAACGAAAGCAAATTGATGATCAGAAAGTTCTTGGCCTGCCGATTTCTGAGTTTCTCGATGGCAGGATCATCGGTAGGGCCCTCGATGCCGCAGTTCCAGCTCCGGTTATCGTTCGCGCCGTCACGGTTGTCCTCACCATTGGCTTCGTTATGTTTCCGGTCATAGGAGACCAGATCGTTAAGCGTAAACCCGTCATGGCACGTGATGAAGTTCACGCTTTGCTCTGCTTCACGGTTTTTACGGCCATATATTTCGCCGCTGCCGAGCATCCCGTCGGCGAAATGACGAACGAAGCCATTCTCGCCGCGAAAGAAACTCCGCATGTCGTCACGAAAGCGTCCATTCCATTCTCGCCAGCTATCTCCGACAAAGCTGCCCACCTGGTAAAGTCCGGCCGCATCCCAGGCTTCGGCGATCATCTTTGTCCCGGCAAGAGCCGGATCCGACTCGATATCCCAAAGTACCGGTGGATTGGACATCAAGTTCCCGCTGGAATCGCGTGCGAGAATGGACGCCAGATCGAACCGGAACCCGTCCACGTGCATCTCTTCAACCCAATAGCGAAGACTATCCACGATCATGCGGCGCACGATTGGATGATTGGCATTGAGCGTATTTCCAGTCCCGCTGTAGTTGGCATATTGTGAACCGCCTCCTTCGAGGATGTAGTATGCGTTGTTGTCGATCCCGCGAAAACTGAGCGTCGGCCCGTCGTGCCCTCCTTCCGCGGTGTGATTGAACACGACGTCGAGGATGACTTCGATACCTGCCCTGTGCAGTGCTTTCACCATGTCGCGAAACTCGTTGACTGGGCTTAGAGGGTCCTTGCATGAGCTGTAGGCTTGATGTGGCGCGAAGAAAGAGACGGGTGCGTAACCCCAATAATTGACAAGCCCCGGTGGACAATCCCGGGCATCGAACTGGAACACAGGCAACAGTTCCACTGCGGTGATCCCGAGCCCTTGAAGATATGGGATCTTCTCAATCAATCCCTTGTACGTGCCACGGGTCTTCTCATTAACCCCTGAGCTGCGGTGAAGAGTGAATCCTGCTACATGCATCTCATAGATAATCGTCAATGTCGTTGGATGGCATAGCGGTTTATCGCCCTCCCAGTCGTATGCCAACGGATCGACCACAACGCTCTTCATCGCGGTTGCGGTTGTGTTCCCTGGATGGCGTGCAGCCTCCCGGTTGTAGTTTTTGGGGACAACCACGCCGCGCCCATAGGGATCGAGAAGAACCTTGTCGGCGTCGAAACGCAGACCCATGTCAGGATCGAATGGACCGTGGACTCGATATCCGTAGAGTTGTCCAGGTTGCATCCCGGGCACAAAAACATGCCAATAATGATAGGAGCGGTTGGCATACGGATCGAGAGTGATCACGTTTGTGGGCTGCGCGTCATCTTCCCGGTTGAAGAGAAGCAGTTCGACAGCTGTAGCCTCGCGGGAGAAGAGGCTAAAGTTCACGCCCTCGTGAGAAACCGTGGCCCCAAGAGGGGCAGCCTTTCCGCGGGTTGCAGCAATCAAAGAGGAACGCAAGACATTCGATGACGATACGGTCGTAGCCATTGTTCGGCTCTGCCTTTCTCGTCATTGTAGCGCCGACTCGTGTCCCAACCGTCAAAGCGCCATTCATCATGAGCTTCATGTAGTTCGTGCCACTTCGCCAAAAGGGAAGAGATTCGTGCCAGACAAATGCTGAATGCATTCCGACTCCGCATTTCGCCTCGCCCTCTCCCCGTCACCCTTCAAACATTTATCCTGATAGCAGCCTGATCTGCATCAATGCAAATCAGGCCGCGGGGTGAGACGATTTCAGCAACTGGCGAATGGACTCCCGAGCACGAACAGTGGCTCCGTCAACGCGCCGCAGACGCCGGCTTCGACACTGCAGGCATCGCCTCCGTCGACTCACCCGACTCTACCCAACTTGACGCCGAGCGTTTCGCCGCATGGGTCGCCGCCGGCCGCGCCGGTGAGATGGACTACCTTAAGCGCCGCGACGAACAAGGCGTCCTCCTCCGCAGCGCAGTCCAGATCGCTCTCCCATGGGCCCGCTCCGTCATCGTCTGCGCCCTAAACTACAACGCCGCCGGTCCCCGTTCCATCGACCCCGCACCACCAGACACCGGATGGATTGCCCGCTATGCATGGAGCGGCCAAGCCGAAGAAAATCCCGTAGCAAATCATGAAAACGCAAACCAGGAGAACCTAACCCCCACCGACTACCACGACCAACTCCTCCATCGCCTCCGCCAAATCGAGTCCGCCCTTCACGAGCGCTTCACCTGCGAGACCCGCTCTTACGTCGACACCGGCCCCATCGTCGAGCGCACCATCGCAGCCCGAACCGGCGTCGGCTGGATCGGCAAAAACACCTGCGTCATTAATCAGGGGCTCGGCTCATGGCTCCTCCTCGGCGTCATCGTCACCTCGCTCCCCGTAGCCGAGGGCGTGCAATTCGAAATCGCCGCCGACCGTTGCGGCACCTGCACCCGCTGCATCGACGCCTGTCCCACCGACGCCCTCGTCGCCCCCCACCAGATGGACGCCTCCCGCTGCATCGCCTATCTCACCATCGAAAAAAAAGGCACCATCCCCGAAAACCTCCGCGCTCCCATCGGCCGCCAGGTCTTCGGCTGCGACATCTGTCAGGACGTCTGCCCTTGGAACCAGAAAACTTCGAACCGGCGCGCCCCCATCTCCACCATCCCCGGCATGTCCCCGCGCCCGCAGCTCGTCAACCCCGCACTCGACTGGCTCGCCGCCATGGACGCCGCCGAGTTCAAGCGCTGGTTTGCGGGCTCGCCCATCGAACGCACCCGCCGCAAGCGCCTCCACCGCAACGTCGCCATCGCCATGGGCAACAGCGGCGAATCACGTTTCACCCCACAGCTACAGTCCTGGGCCGCCTCCGACGACCCCATCCTCGCCGAGGCCGCACAATGGGCCCTCAATCGCATCGACACTCTCAATCACCCTCCCAATCAAGCCGAAGCAGCCACAGAAAACGTATCCAGCCACGCCGCTTCCCAATAACCCAATACACCATCCCCGCTCTGCTAGCATCGGAGTAAGCTACCGCGGTCTCGTGGCGTTGCGTCTTCTTCCTATGTCCCTTATCGTTCCCGATTCAACCGAAACACCCGAGTCGAATCAGCCCGGCTCCAGCCAACCCGAACTGCCGCTAAAGGGGCTTGAGGACCTCAAGCCCGTCGTCCATGGTTACGGCTTCGGCGCAGATATCGTCGCGCTCGCTCGCTACATGGCCCGCACCGAAGTCCACACCTACGCCTTCTCGGTCGCCGCCAACACCATTCTTTCGCTCTTTCCCTTTATCGTCCTCATTCTCACCATCAGCCGAAACGTCTTCCACTCCCGCGAGATGGAGCAGGTCGCCGCCGACATGATGAAGAACCTTCTCCCCGTCGGCAAGGACTTCGTCATTCGCAACATGCAGTTGCTCACGCATCCGCACAAAGGCACGCAGGTCTTTTCCGTCGTCATGCTGCTCATCACCTCCACCGGCGTCTTCCTGCCGCTTGAGGTCGCCCTCAACGGCGTCTGGGGAGTCCGCAAAAATCGCAGCTACCTGCACAATCAGATCGTCTCCCTTGGCCTCGCGCTCGCCGTCGGCATTCTCGCCATGATCGCCGTAGCATCTTCGGCCAGCCAGCAGACGATCCTCTCATGGATCTTCGTCGGCCACACCGACAACATTGTGTTTCGTTCCATCTCCTTCTTCTTCCTGCGAATCTGCGCCGCCCTCGCCAGCATCCTCATCTTCTTCCTCATCTACTGGGTTTTGCCCTATAGAAGAATCCCGCCGCGAGCCGTCGTCCCCACCGCCATCGTCGTCGGTCTCCTTTGGCAACTCGCCAAGGTCCTCTATATCAAGGCACTACCCTGGCTCGACTTCGAGTCCGTTTACGGACCCTTTTATATTTCGGTAGGCTTAATGATGTGGGCATTTCTCTCCGGTCTGCTATTGCTCGCCGGGGCCCATTTTTCCGCCACGCGCTACACCTTGAAGCTGGCACGGCAGGTTGAGGCCGAGGAGGCGGCAAGCGATGCAAAATCCGAGTAGCCAGGCTACCTCAGGGCTCAGAGCACGCCTGCCGACAGGACTTGCCGGCGCCGCGTTCTGGCTCGCCCTCTGGTTCTGCGCGCTCTTTCTCGGACGCTTCTTCTCCGGAGGCTTCGGAACGTTTCTCAGCATCCTCCAGATCTTCATCGGCATCGCGCTGGTTTGCGTTGCGGTGCCGTTGCTATGGCGGGTGGTGCGCAAATACATGCTCTGGAGCCTGCGCAACAAGCTCGTCATCACCTATCTCCTCATAGGCCTCGCACCCGTAGTCCTCTTCGTCACCCTCGTCTCCGTCATGGCCTACGTCGCCGCCGGACAGTTTTCCATTCATCTCGCCGACAGTCGCCTATTAACTGAGCTCAGCCAGATCTCTGGAGAAAACGAACACCGCACCGATCAGATCGCCGCCGCGCTCGAGCGTCACATGCCCGGCCCTCTTGACCCGCCACTGGTCGCCCCCGGCGCAGCCGAGGCTCTCGAAATGTCGCGCATCAAGCTCCGCCGCGAATCCCAGGCCTTCCTCGACGGCGCGCCCACAGGACGCCCAGGCACCCGCGGCAGGACTCCTTTCGGCCTGCCCCCCTGGGCAACCGAACTCAACAAAGGACAGTTCTCCGGACTCGTCCTCGACGGAAACGAACTCTTTCTCGTCGCACTCAATCAGCGCAGATTAAACGACGGCCACATGTTCACCCTCATGACCAGCCTTCCCGTCGACGGTGCCGTCCTCAACATGGTTGCCGAAGGACTCGGCCACGCCAGCATTCTGCCGGAGCGCGCAGGCAGCACCGCGAGCACATCAAGCACACCAACAACGGGAGGCTCCGGCAACCAGTCAGCCCCGGCTACGCAAAGCGCCGTCCCTGCGACCCAGCCGTCCGCCGCGGCAAACGCCCAGCCCACACAATCCACCTCTAAAGAGGAACCACTCGTCATCGGCCCCGGCGTCGTCAATGGAAAATCGTGGATCGTCGGCGGAACCGAACCTACCGCAGTCAACGTTGTCGACCTGCCCGTGCGATTCACCTCCACCGAAGGCGTCACCGACTGGGAGAGCGGCCTGCGCGACAACATCCTCATCGCCGTCGAGTCGCGGCCATCCGTCCTCTATAACCAGCTCTTCGGCGCCTCAATCAGTGGCATCATTACCAGCCTCATCCGCGTCACGATCTTTATTCTCTGCCTGCTCTTCGCCATCATCGAACTGCTCGCTCTCTGGATGGCCGTTCGCCTCAGCCGTACCATCACCACATCTGTCGCCGATCTCTACAGCGGAACCCAGCACATCGACCGCGGCGATCTCGATTACCGCATCCCAGTCACCCGCGAGGATCAGCTCGCCGAACTCAGCCGTTCCTTCAACACCATGGCCGGCTCGCTGCAGCGCCTCCTGCATGAGCAGAAAGAAAAAGAGCGCCTCCAGAACGAAATCTCCATCGCCCAGGAGGTCCAGGCCAACCTCTTCCCACTGCGCACAGAAGGTCTCGAGACGCTCGAACTCCACGGAATCTGCCGCCCCGCACGTTCCGTCAGCGGCGACTACTACGACTTCCTCATCTTCCACGAAGAAGCCCACAACGGTGTAGCCGCGCGCAAGGAGACCGGAGTCGGCATCGCCATCGGCGACATCAGCGGCAAGGGAATCTCCGCCGCGCTCCTCATGGCCACGCTCCACTCCGCCGTCCGCGCCTACCGCTTCGCCAGCGAAGAACTCATCTACAGCGAATCCAACATCGCTGGACTCACCGCCAGCAGGGAAGAGTACGGCCGCGATTGCGACGAGCTCTTCCAATCTCCCGGCCGCATTCTCTCCTTATTGAACCGCCACCTCTACCGCAGCACTCAGCCGGAAAAATACGCGACCCTCTTCCTCGCCCACTACGACAAGAAATCGGCGAGGCTTACCTACTCGAACGCCGGACAGCTCCCTCCACTCGTCCTCGGTCAGGACGGCAGCATCCGCCGCCTCGACCAAGGCGGAACCGTCGTAGGCCTGATGGACGGCATGCACTACGACGAAGACAGCTTCCACATGCGACGCGGCGATATCCTCGTCGCCTACTCCGATGGCGTCACCGAACCCGAAAACGACTTCGGCGAGTT
>Ga0207013_1152_pt1 | contig 16754 bp, 23 predicted proteins | sample Alteio_BWMinCont_55_FD_153501 | JGI IMG/M metagenome (GOLD analysis project Ga0207013, IMG submission 153501) | Enriched cells from forest soil in Barre Woods Harvard Forest LTER site, Petersham, Massachusetts, United States -... | ecosystem: Environmental > Terrestrial > Soil > Temperate forest >...
AGACAGCCCCCGCAATCAGCAACACGCCTAGATATAGGTACCAGTTTTTTCCTGTATCCAGAGACTCGTCTCTCGGGGCGCTGCTGCCTGAATGCCCCACTTTGTCATCCACAGAAACAGCACCATCAATCCCCATAGGTGGTATCCAACATTCGCTCGTCTCTCCATGTGATCTTGAATCTGCCTCTCGATTACGTCCTGCCGGAAAAGCTCCCCGTGAACTGACACACCGTCCATCAAAACTTGCTGCATGAACGGGCGCAGACAGCCTCGAAGCCAATCGTGCGCCGGAATATCGAATCCGACCTTCTTCCGTCGAAGCACCGATGCCGGCAGTTTGTCGCGCATTAATTCCTTCAGCAGAACTTTCTGCCGCGAACCGCGAATCTTCAGCGATGCGGACAGGGAAGCGGCAAATTCGACAATCCGGTGATCGAGGAACGGCGGCCGCACTTCCAGCGAATGCGCCATACTCATGCGATCCGCCTTGTTCAGAATATCGTCAGGAAGAAAATATCTTTGATCGAACCACAAAAACGGCGCCAGATCATCGTGCGCCGGAGACCGATCGCGGAGTTCGCCCAAAATACGGCCGAGTGCGGGCGGGAGTTCGGAGCGCAATAGATTGGCCTTCTGCTCCTCGGAAAATGTCCCGTTCCAGTAGACGTGCGCGCGATCGAACGTCATCAGCGAACCTTCGAGAAATCGCTTCAACTGATATTCGAAACTGATTTTCTCGTCGGAAGCCGGCCACATCTGCAACGCGTCGAGCACCAGTCGTAGAGCTTGTCGAGGCAATCTTCTAGCGAGCGCAGCCAAACGGTTCGCTCGATGAGTGAGATAGCCGCCAAACAGTTCGTCGGCGCCCTCGCCGCTCAAGCTAACCGTCGTCTTGGTCCTGCTCAGCTTGGATAGGAACCAAACGGGAAGAGCTCCCGCGTCTGCGGAAGGTTCATCCGAGTAGTAAGCAAACTCTTCGATCGCACTCCGCAGGTCAACTTCCGGATTGAGATCCAGTTCCTCGTGCTCCGTCTGGTAGCGCTGCGCAACCTCGCGAATGTATGCAGTTTCGTCGAAACTCCGCCCTTGAAACGAAATCGAGAAGGTCTTCAGTGGCGTACTCGATTCAGTCGCCGCGTAGTGCAAAATCGTAGACGAATCGATGCCTCCGCTAAGCCACATGCCCAGAGGGACATCGGAAATCAGGTGCTCGCGGATCGACTGCCGTAAAAAACCGTCGAGTTCCTCCTTCGCAGATTCCAGCGTCCGTTCACGAACGACGCCCAGGGGCAAACGCCAGTACGGTTGGGAAGAAACTTTGCCATCCTTCCACTCCAGCCATTGCCCGGGGGGAAGTTTTTCGACGCCCTCGACCAGCGTCCACGGACACGGCACATAATTCAACGACAGATAGCAATCGAGTCCGTCCAAGCTCAACCGCCGCTCAATCTCAGGATGGATCAGGATCGCCTTGAGTTCGGAACCGAAGAATAAATCGTCTCCGCGTCGCGCGAAGAAAAGCGGCTTGATCCCCATTCGATCGCGAGCCAGCACCAGCCGCTTGGTCGATTTTGTCCACAACGCGATAGCGAACATGCCGCGCAAACGTGCGAAACATTCTGTATCCCATTCGAGAAATGCGTGAAGAACCGTTTCCGTGTCGCAGTGCGAATAAAAACGGTGACCCAAGGCTTCTAGTTCTTGCCGAAGCTCTTGGTGGTTGTAGATTTCGCCGTTGAACACGATGGCTACATCGCCATCTTCTGACAGGATAGGCTGATCGCCGGAGCCGAGGTCGATAATCTTGAGTCGCGTCGCCCCTATCGAGCACACGCTCGATTGGAGCACGCCTTGCTGGTCGGGGCCGCGGTGAATCAGGGTAGCGGTGGCCTTCCGAATACGATCGGGATCAGGCGCCCAACGTTTGTGGGTGAAACCGACGATTCCACACAAGTGCGTGCACCTCTCCCATTTCGTGAAATCAGCCTGCAGATCGGCCCGCGAAGTCCGCGGTTCCGCAGAAACAAGGCATCGCTAGCTGTTTAGGATGAAACGCAATCCTACCTTTTTTATGATGCACAATCAAAAGTCCGAGCCTACTTTACCGCCGGCCCATGATCACCAAGGCCACGCCAACACACACCAATAGGACGCCCGCCCATCGCCTGCGGGTGACCCGTTCGCCAAGAAAGAATTTCCCACCCAAAGCGCCGCCAGCGTAGCTCAGTGCCGTAACCGGAACCACTAAACTGACATTTTCCATCGATAGAACAGCCAACAGCGCGAAGAACGCCGTCCCCATCAGCGTCACCCCGACCCACATCCACGGGACTCGCAACGCACGCGCGAAAACGCCAATCAGCGCCGCCGGCCGAAAGTCCTTGACCTCGCCCACTGCTTTCATGGCGCGGCTGATGCAGAGCTCGCCTCCGGTCCCGGCACCAATGATCAGCAGATAAAAAATAACCTCGCGCACTTAGCTGGACTCCGTAGTGCGCGGCGGCGTGTGTCCAACCACCAGAACGCCAAGACAAATGACCAGCACGCCCAGCCAGCGCATGGGAGTGACTACTTCGCGCAACATGAAATGAGCCAGCAGGGCAACCATTCCGTACGCCACCGCCGACGCTGGCTGCACGTAGCTGTAATCCGCCCACGACAGCACCAGCGTGTACGCCACAAAGAACGTAATCAGAGACCCGATGCCCAGCCAGATCGTGCCCGAGGTGAGCACGCGAGCCAGCAGATCAATCGTCTCGGCCGGCGTTCCCAAGCTCGTCGGGCCAATCCGCTTCATGCCTTTTCCCAGCAGCACATTACCCAGCGGGCCAAAGATCACCATCAACAGGATCAACAGGTAGGTCTTGAAGTGCAAATTGGAAGACTTCATGCGGGATCACGACCCTCCGCATGATTGAGACAAAAACGATTGGGCATTTATTTATGTTACTTGATTTTCCGCGAAGGCCCAAGCTCCAGCGAGAATGCCGAGGGTCCTTTGTGTAACTTCGTGTCCTTTGTGGTTGACGAATCTGGTGGAGGCAATAAAAATCTGGAGCGGGAGACGGGATTTGAACCCGCGACTTCGACCTTGGCAAGGTCGCACTCTACCACTGAGTTACTCCCGCTCGGCAGCCTCGATTATAAACAAGGCGCCACTTCACAGCAACGGCGGCCTCCTTCCGAACCCTGGTTCGAAATTCAACCCTGAGCCACTTCGCCATAAGAAGCGAGAAACTCCGCCACGTCTCGGCTGCTGGTCAATCTGCAGACCGGCACGTCCGGTCCATAACGAACTCTAAGCGCTTCAATGCGCGGCCGGTTGACCCGGTCAAATTTCCGGATGAAGGCCAGCACCTCGCCGAGCTTGCCGACCCGATGCGCTTCACCGCTTTTCAACACCCGCGTGATTGCACGCCACGCACAAGACACTTTTGAACCTTCGAGCCAAATCACCAGAGTGGCCCGCGGCAATCGGATATCGAAGCTCGCCACAGCAAAATTACCGTCGCTAATCCACTCATCTCCCGCGTGTGCTTTATCCAACAAGGTCCGAAAAGCCGGAACGTCCTTCTCGTTCCAATGAGGTTGCCAGATGCCATCCAGGCAAATAACGGGCGCGCCTGTTCGTTCGCCAAGCTGTCGCGCCAACGTAGTCTTGCCGCTGCCTGCGCAACCCAAGATGACGATTCGCGCCATGACCATTGGCTACCACAGAATTTAGTACGCGCAGCCCGCCTTAGGCTTCAGCATGGCTTCGTTCGCCTTGGCCGTGATCTGGTTTCGCACATCCCAGAGTTCTTTGTAGAAAAGGTGCTCCATCCTTTGATGGAGAACCTCGACCGGCGTTCCCATCGTGCCGATCACGCCGCCGCCGATAATTCTCTGCGCCAGTTTGAGATGATGAAAGCGAAAAAGGTGTATGCGTTCGTCAAAATCCAGAAGACATTCCGCCACATCGTGCAGGCCGAAGAATTCATCATGCCGCCGGTAAACGTCATCCACGCTGAGGTTCGCTTTGCGCAGTTGGGCATGGAAACTTTCGCCAAGCCGAGGGCCAATATGAAGCATGGAAAGAAACCCGGGCGAATCCAACCCACTCCCGTGTCCTAATCCAGCGCGGATAATGTGGTAGTCATAAGGGGTGATGGTTTCCAGCACGTGCAGCATGGAAATCGGATACTCCAGCATCTGGTTGGCGCGGCGAATCAAACGCGCAGCATTCGAGAACTCGCCTTCATCGATGTGCAGGCGCGCCCGGTCCAGTTCCCAGGCAACCCCTTTCAGCAGCAGCTCAGAGGCTTGATGCACCACCTGAAACGTCATTTCATCTTTATGCAGAAAGTCTTCGGGAAGCTTTTGCAGCGACAGCAATTCGTCGGTGTGCAGATAACGCTCGTAGTCCGAAGCCCCCTTGCCCGGCAATATCGGTTTTTTCAAATCGTCCATGCTACTTATCTCCAGATAACGGCGAACCAACTTGCGTGACTGATTAGTTCTTTGCTCCGGTCCACTGCGGATCTTTTTCCGGCGTCACGATCTCGCCATCGCGCATGTGAATAATACGGTCCCCATAGCTGGCAGCCTCCGGGTTATGCGTTATCATGAGCACGGTCTGGCCGAGTTCCCGGTTCGAGTGCCGCAGCATATCCAGGACAATCACCGAGTTCTTTGAATCCAGATTGCCCGTCGGTTCGTCTGCCAGCACGATCGCCGGCTTGTTAATCAGCGCCCGTGCCAGCGCGACCCGCTGCTGTTCGCCTCCAGACAGCTCCGAGGGCCGATGCTGCAGGCGTTTCTCCAAACCCAGCAGGCCAACGATCTTGTCGAAATACGCCGCATCGCAATTTCCATTCGCCCCGGCAATGTCCACCGCGATATTGATGTTCGAACGCGCATCGAGTGTGGGCAGCAGGTTGAACTTCTGGAATACGAATCCGATTTTGCGTTTACGCAAGCGGGTGCGTTCCGCATCAGAAAGTTGCGCGAAGTCATCTCCATCGATGATTACGTGGCCCGAGTCAGCGCGAGCCAGACCACCCAAAAGATAAAAAAGCGTCGACTTGCCGCTACCCGAAGGGCCGACCACGCTCACGAACTCACCCTTCTGCACGCTGAAGGAAATCCCGCGCAATGCGGGCACTTCCACCTTGCCCACGCGGTACGTCTTGTGCACATCCACGGCTTCGATGAGAACTGCCATCCAAATAATCGATATTACACGAAGCCCGAGTCGCCAGCAGACCCTCGCGGCATAGAGTTTCCTTAGCTGGCTGAGATTGTCATCGCGACCGGAGCCTCTGATTCCCGAAGGGAATGAGTAGCGGAGTGGAGGGACTTCCTATTTTGCGCACGCTACTTAAATACCGAAAATGTCTGGCAAGAAGAAGTTCGAGAGTTACCGGCGCCGCTTCTCTGGTCATGCGCGAAGGCCAGGAGTCAGTCCCTATAGGACAACCAGATATAAGATACCTTCCCGTTACGTATCCCAAACTTGGCTAAGCTGAGATCTCCCATCGCCGCTCCCGCCCCGTACTGCAGTTCTTTTTCACCCAGGTCTGGCAACGTGTCGACCTTTTGGTAGCCTTTGACAAGCTCCCGGTACGTCTTGGAATCCGGTTTTCCCTCCCGCGAAGGCTTTCCGTAGGCGTGCAAGACATCTTGCTCCGAGCTTCCAAGCCCGATTCCTTCGGGAGTTCTCCATCGGTTCAGATTGTCGGCCGTCGACGCTGTCGCCATGTGCATGCAGTTTGGAAAATCGGAAAGTAAAGCGGCGTCGACAGTGGGAGGAACTCCCTCAGCGGACTGTAAGTAAAGAAACACTTCATGATCCTGAGATTCGTAACAATACGGCGCGAATTCAGAGTTCCTTGGCGCCGGCCCCAGTTGCTTGATCAACTGGCTGATCACTGCGTCCCGGTTGAGGCAATAGGGCCCAAGGCATCTTGGTCCGGTGTATTTCTGAGCGCTGGCCAGACTGGAAGCCGAAAGCGTCGTGATCAAAAGAATCGCTCTAAGCACGAAGCTCCCATTCACTGTTCAATTAGATCAGGCTGCGCTGGTTTGAGAAGGAGATGGCGCTATTTGCGCGGGCGCACGCTTCGGACCGCGCTTCCGAACCAGCAATAAGCGGATGCGCTCCAGCAACTCAGCGGGCGCGTACATTCCTTTCGGCAGAAAAACGTCAGCCTTGCTGTCACGATCGTAGATTTTGACCTTGCCTGACAAAAGAATTACTGGAGTCTGTGGCGAAAGGCCTTTGATCTCTTCGATCAGCTTGGTTCCGTCCAGCCCAGGCATGATCAGATCGGTCAGGACGAGGTCGACACCACCCTTCTTGAATCGCTCCAGGGCTTCCTCGCCGCCGGTGCAAGAGACCACGCGATAGCCCCGCGTTTCCAGCATAACCTTACGGATGGAGAGCGACTGTTCGTTATCGTCGACGCAGAGGATGGTTCTTTTTGGTTTCATTCTTGTTTCCGAAACGACATGCCAGTCCAGCCCGTGAGCCCGGGGAAATCCGAAAACTTTCCTGATAGAGAATTCAGAGCGAGAAGAATCGTAAAGGCGAACTCATCAGATGTAAAGTGCCGCCGATGCTAATGGGAGAATCGAACCATTGAAAAATCTCTGCACTTGTGCATGGCGTCATTTTTCCTGCACATTTGCGCACTGCGCTCTCAGAAAGTAACTTCTCCGCGGATCACCTCGACAACATTTCCACCGACACGCACATTAACCACTCTGTCATCCCGCCGTGACGCGCGCACAAAAATTCGGCTGGGACGTTTCATCTCCACTCCTTGTTCGATCAATACGCGCTCCTCCGGTTGTGCGACGCCATTCGCGACCATCCATGCCGCCGCGCATCCCGCCGCGGATCCCGTCGCTGGATCCTCGCCGTTGTAAAATATCATTCGCGCGTGCAGTCGGGCTGCGGGGTCCACCGTCTCACGACTGACGAAGTAGAAAAACTTTCCTCCCGAACGCTCCAGATATTCTTCTGAGCCTTTTATGTCCACACGGAGATTGCGCATGATCTCCAGCCCTCGCAGCGGAACCACGGTGAAGGGCAGGCCAGTGGAAATTGTCTCAATGGGCAGGGAAGGGTCGGTATCGCCGTCCCGCAGACCAATCGCACGCACCACGGCTTCGCGATCATGCCGCGGACCGAACTCGGGGTTGACCTGGGTCATCTCGCCGAAAACCGGCTGTCCCGGCTTTTGCTCAAACTGTATTGGAACCTTGCCCACATTGAGGTCGAGCACAATTTCCCGAGCACCCGTCGGCCCACGCAATTGAAACGCGGTTCCCAATGTCGGGTGACCAGCGAATGGTAATTCCTCCTGCACGGTGAAGATACGCACTCGCACTCCGTGTTCGCGCTCGACCGATGGCTCGCGCGGCAGAATAAATGTGGTCTCAGACAGATTCATCTCCCGCGCCAGTGCCTGCATTTCCTGGTCGCTGAGGCCGCGGCCGTCGAGAAAGACCGCGACAGAATTTCCCTCAAAAGCCTGCGTGGTGAAGACGTCCAACTGCACGAACTGAAGCCGCCGTAGTTCCGCCATTGTTCGATAATTGTACCGTCTGGCATGAATGTAGACTTGCGGCACTTAAGTTTTCCTTTGCGGACCTTCATGTCCTTTGTGGTGGCTGATGTTTCCGCAGCCGTTGACTGGATTCTAGCTGCCGCGTATCCTGATGAGTGTATTAATGTATGAGCTTCCGCTCCACGCCTCGGCCTCTTCGTTGTTGTGTGTCGGCCTTTGCGTGTGGGTAGTGCGGACTGGTTCTCTCACACCCACCTGACGAACTGAAGGTGGGTTTCCTTTTTATGACTGAGACACTACCTTAAAAGCCGCGGCGGGTCCCGACTAACCCTATTCACTAAGGAGAGATTAATTATGAGCACAGATACTTTGACCGAAACTGCAACCAAGGTTCTTCGCATCAACGACACGGCCCCCGATTTCACCGCCGAGACCACTCAGGGCACCATCCATTTTCATCAATGGATCGGGGACGGCTGGGCCGTCCTGTTTTCGCATCCCAAAGATTTCACTCCCGTCTGCACCACCGAACTCGGCTACATGGCCGGACTTCAACCGGAATTCGCCAAACGAAACACGAAAATCATCGGACTCAGTGTCGATCCCGTGACCAACCACGGCAAGTGGGCCGCCGACATCGAGGAGACCCAGGGGCACAAGGTGAACTACCCGATGATCGGCGATACTGAACTCAAGATCGCAAAACTCTACAACATGTTGCCGGCCGAGAGCGGGCATACCTCCGAAGGGCGCACCGCTGCCGACAACGCCACCGTGCGCACGGTCTTCGTCATCGGTCCCGACAAAAAGATCAAGTTGATGCTCATCTATCCCATGAGCACCGGCCGCAACTTCGACGAAGTCCTGCGCGTCCTCGATTCCATGCAGCTCACCGCCAAACACAAGGTCGCTACGCCCGTGAACTGGAAGCAAGGTGGGGATGTCATTATTCTGCCATCGGTCTCGAACGATGAGGCCCAGCAGAAATATCCCGGAGGCTGGAAGTCGCCCAAGCCCTATCTCCGAATCGTCCCTCAGCCGAAGTAATCTGAGAGCGTGTGGCGTGACACTCCCACTACGCGAGGCTTGTTGCCGTGGAATAGCCCGGATAGATGGGGGTCAAACATCCAGGCTGTGGGGTTGAGGCCTGAGCCCTGATCCGTGAGAACCCGGGCTCATCCGTGCTTTTCACCCCTTGGATTCTTTCTGCTCGTCCAGCATTATTCTGCGCAACGCTTGATTGATCCGCGTCTGGTAGCCGTTTCCTTGCTTCTTGAACCATGCGAGCACGTCGGCATCGATACGCAGCGTGACCGGCTTCTTGATCGGCCTGTACCACGTTCCCACCTCGGCGCTTACGTCGTGCGCCCGCTTCGCTTCACTGGCCGACGCTTTCAACCTGGCAATCTGACCTTTAGGTACTCTCGTCCGTCGTTTCATATAGATGTATGTATATAACCGCACATATAAAATCGCCAGTACAAAATGTTCCACGTGGAACGTTTTGCAGCCAACCCCTCGCCCAGCTAACATGGAAGCACGTCATAAATTGGCCCGCGGCACGGAAGCGCATGTGGTCCGGTGATCGTCACGGTCTTCAAAACCGTTGGGCGGCATCTCTGATGTCGCCGGTGGGTTCGACTCCCACTCGCTTCCGCCACTTATCAACGAGTTGGAGCGCGGCACCTGCCGTTTACCTGCCGTTAAGAGCTAACCCTGCGACTCTTGAGTTGGCTTGGGCCATCTCGTCCGTGACTACATCGCCGTACCTGTTCATCGTTGTGCGAATATCGGAGTGTCGCATGAGCTTTTGCTGTACAGCTATGGGCGTCCCCACCGCGTCCAACCATGACCGGTAGCTGTGGCGCATGGTGTGTGTGCCCACCTTTCCGATACCTGCGGTCGCTCCTGCCTTCACGAACGAGCGCAGCACTTGATCGAATGACCAAGGCTGACGCCCTAGCTTCGCAGGGGAGGCGAAAATCCAATTCTCAGGGGATGAGAACTGAGTCGCTTGCTTCCACCGCTTCAGCACTTCGAGCATCTCCGCATCTATCGACATTTGCCGTCGCGAGTAGATCGTTTTCGTATCATCCACTCGCTGCCGAACGATCCCACGTTCAACGCGCACCTTGCCGTCGAGCCAATCGACATCGGACCACTTTAGAGCCAAGCATTCACTGATGCGAAGTCCAAAGCAGATGCACATGAGCGCCATCGTGCGGAATGGTTCCTGAAGTTGCCGGATGAACTTCTGGAACTCACCCACAGTGAGGCTACGCGGTTGCTTCACTCGCTTCGATGCGTCCTTGATGGTGACGAGTCCCATCGGGTTTCGCTGGACTGGTACGTCGTCCCGCCACATGGCAAAGTCCCACAGACGGCCAATCATGCCCCGAATCTCGACCCGACTCTTGGGAGAGAGTTCCAGCGATTGCAGCCACAGTTCTACCGGACGTGCCTGCAGGTCTGTGATTGAGCAGTCACGCCAGCGCGGCAGAATGCGATGGCGCAGCCATACTTCGTATGCGCGTCGCGTGCTATAGCGTCGCGGCATCTTTTCATTCCGATACTGCTCGACCAGTGTGCCCACGGTTGGTGCCGAGTTGCTGGCCTGCTTTTGATCTTCAATGGCATCGCGCAGCGGCTTGGCTTCCCGCCACGCGGAAGCCTTCGTGGGAAACTGGCTCACCGTGCCGATTTTCTTAGACCGCCGCTTGCCGTTCTCCCACCAGAAAAAATTCCAAGTCTTGATCCGTTTATCCAGTACAACACTACCTGTGTTTATCCGTGCTCGTTTCATTGGTCTCCTTTCGTGTTCAGAGCACCGGATGGCCCGGTAAGCATAGCATCCAAGTCCTCACGCAGGAACCGCCAAACATGACGCTGAGTGCCCGACAGCGGGTACGCCTTCACCTTGCCTTGCCGCGCCCAGCCGACCAGTGTTCTACGTTTCACCTTCACGTATTCAGCCGCTTCAGTGGCTGTCAACCAACGGGATGCCTTCATTCAGAGGGCGCGACCAGAGGGACTTGTCCGGGAGCGGACTCAAGGTAGGCAGAAATCGGAGAGTCCTCCAGTCCCCTTTTCAGCCCCTCTTCAGTTCACCCATTCCCAGTCATTGCATTACCCCACGACTAACGCGCGCTGGCGGCGCACTTCCTTTCTAACTCTGCACCCACCCGACGCCAGAGGGAGATGTCGTCCGGCTTGCGTTTCCTCTTGACTCGTTTGCGCTCCAATAACGCCCGTACCGTAAGGAGGGACATTCGCATCGCTTGATCCAGTTCATCCGCCGTTAGGCCTCTGGTCGCCTCTAGGAATTCCGCGTACTGCTGCGGGTTGGTTTTTAGGATTTCAAGGAGATCCGATGAGAGCCTGCCTGCACGAAACAATAAGTCTGACGGTGAATGCGCCAGCGCGTTGGCCAGGTTGATGAGAATTTCCTCTGTGGGCCAGCGTTGTTCACCACGCTCGATCTGTGAAAGGTAGGTCGCGCTCATCTGCGCAGCACGAGCGACCTGACGGAGCCCTAGATCTTTCTGCTGGCGATGATTCTTGATGTACTTGCCGAATTCTTTCAGCAGCTCTGGTTCGCGTCGCATTTTGCTTGTCAAGTGTACGCAGACATATTACAGTATCCAAATTCTGATGTCCACACGTCAAATTCCATTCCTGTGGGTACTGTTGCTGAGATGAAGGATCATGGCAAGGTCGGAGGCTTGTTCACTTTCCGGACAAGGCTCCTGCGGCCAGCGCATGATGTTACACAGATACACAGGATTCACAGACACTCAAGATACACATCGATACTCATAGAAACCAAGGGGTCGATCGTGGATCGACGGCATGGTCTTTGAACCCTTTACACAGGATGGAGGAGAACAAGAAGGGATTAAAAGCAAAACAGAGGAAACACCATGATTGACCACCACCCTGAAGTAACTTCCAAGAACGCCCGCGACTCGATGACGCTGAATAAATACTTAGACGCCGCGTGTGAGCGCAACCGCGAGTTGATCGAAGGCCGCGACCACAACGATCCCTGGCTGTCACCGTTGTTCGAATTCACATGGCTGACCAAAGGCCATCCACAGATGAAGAATCTCACAGCATGCCAAGCGCTGAAGCACGTCGAAGCTTGGCTTGTGAATGGGCGTAGCGGGAGCAGAGATGAGATGTGGGTAGACAAGTTCTCCACTGTAGGCGTAGATGACGCGGAGGACGCCCGCGCGGAGTTTATCGACCTCTGGGGCAAGATTAAGTTTCCTCCCGGATGTTCGCCCTTGGAGACTGCCTTGGCGCGTGCAAAGGAGCGTAGGTTGGTGCCAGCGGACTGCCCAACCGATAGTTACGCGGACTTCATCAGCCTGGCTGGTCATTTACAAGCTCTGCGGGGTGCAAACATGATCCTGCTGCCATGCCACAAGCTCGCCGAACTCCTAGGTCTGAGCCACATGACGATTGCGCGGTATCGAGAGTGGGCGGTGAAGGATGGCCATTTGAGGATTACCCGCGCCCATAAATTCGGCAGTCATGAGGCAACTGAATTCCGCTTCGATCTTAGTCGGTATCCGGCGTCATTGGGAAGGTGACGTAGCGCCCTTGGATAACTCAAAGCGGTGATTTTAGATTCGTTTGAGGATTTCCGATACCTGATTGAGCTTGACCTCCACATCTAGCGCCGAGCGACGAGCCACCTCGTGCAGGTCAGCAAGTCTCTGGTAGAAACGTTCGCCAAGCGAAGCTGCCAACTGAAAAATTTCGGTATTGGTCTTGTCGGTCATCGAAAAAGCAACCCGCTCTTCGTTCTGATATTCAAATCTTACGATCCTAAACGTGAACTCGCCCTCTAGCACACAAATGAAAGCATTTTCCTGCCCCGTGGGACTCCATGAAAGTTTGCCTTGTTCAGTCTTCTGCGCAAGGTTGTCTATTATCTCTTCATAATTGATGGGTCGAGCCATTAGAGTTCCTCCCTACTTTCGATTTCGGCAAGCATCTTGGCGGACTCAGCGTTCAGCGATTGATTCACCGAATGACAGAACGTTAAGAGTCTCTGCTTACCCTGGGGCGTGTCGGGTATTCCCTTTGTTGCGATTTGTAAGGAAATACCTTGGACTTGGGCAACCGCTTCCGCTAATGCGGTTTTCGACTCCGGTGAAATGAACCTTTCCCATCTGAGTCTAGCGCGCACGAGATCCGATGTAAGGTCTCTCCCTCGGAGAACAGCAGCAGCGGCATCATCACCTTCGACTAGCGCTAGCAGTTCCGTTGCTCTCACGCCGAGGCTGTTCAACTTTTCGGCCGCATCCCCGAGCCTTACAGCCTTACGAGCGTCTATCGCCGCCTTCTTGGCTTTTGAGGCGGAGCACCATGCAGCAAGACTGGCGAAAAGCCCGATAATGGTAGCGATATTCGCGAGTAAGGAAAGCACTTCGCGCGCACCTACTCTCAACTAGACAGAGAATTCTAGCATCCCCCGCTCAGTAGGCTCCACGCTGTCCAATACCGCATCGCTGACTAGCGCAAAACCGTTCACACCGCTACAATTCTGACACGCCAATGTCCAGCGACCGGAAACCGACCTGTTTCGTCATTGCTCCTTCTGGAGTTTTAGCTAGGCCAGTCGGCGAATCAGCGTGTCCTTTGGCACATTCATCTCGGCAGACATCGCACGCCATGACATGCCCTTCGAGCGGAGCTTACGAGCGCGATCAACATCCAGTTCAACCTCCGGCCTGCCAAACCGCACGCCGCGCCGCTTGGCCGCCCTCTGGCCCGCGATGACACGCTCTCTAATAATCGTGCGCTCCAACTCAGCGACTGCGCCCAGCACCGTAAAAACCATCTTGCCAGCCGGAGTGCTCGTGTCGATCGCCTCCGTTACGGACACAAAGTCGATGCCCAGCGCGGAGAACTCTTCTAGGGCCTTCAGGAGATGGCTGGTAGACCTCGCAAACCTGTCGAAACGCCACACGACCACGGCATCAAATTTCCCACGCCGCGCATCGGCCATGAGCTTATCGAGGCTCGGACGTTTATCTTTCGCGCCAGTCATGACATCGCTGTACGTCTCCACGACCTGCCACCTGCGCCGATCGCAATACTCGGGCAGCTCATTCCGCTGCAGGTCTGGGTTCTGATCGCCCGTGCTGATTCGGATATACAGTGCAACTCGCTTTGGCTTCATGTTGCCTCCATTCGCAAACTAGCACGAGTGTCGCGCAAGTGTCGCAGAACTCGCGCAACCGCATGACAGCACGGTAAATTTAGCCCTTGACAGGTGTCGCATAAGTGACAACATGTGCGACACTGAATTCTGGTGAAACCAGCTCAACGAAATCAGCTACTTGCCGAGTCGGCTTTAAGCAGACTTTTGCGACAGCCCTTAACTCGGCCTCAGCGAATCGATCTCGGCTATTGGCATCCTTCACGATGCCCTCGAAGTTTGGCGGTTCGGGATTCGTGCCCTCGCTCGGGCGTGACGACTGGGAAACGTGTTGCTGATAACTGCGCTGTGGGTGGGCTGATACTACTTTACGATTCTGGAATCGCTGGCGGGTGCCCTTTCCCCCTCGCACGTGCCAAGCTACCCGGCATCACCTAGCAAAGTGGGCATCTTTAAGCTGCGTTATCATCGGCGCTCTTGGCACAGGGAATACAGTATGGCAGGGCTGCGGAATGCGCGGGCGAACTGACAGACGCTGGGAAGACCGCGTGCGCTGGTGTCGAACGCGCAGATTCGGGCTCTGATGGCAACAAGTTGGGGAACAACGGAGTCTCCTGCAACCGTTTGCAGGCGGGCGCGGGTTAAGCCCATCTGTGCCGTGATAGGACCTCCCGATTTATTGGACGACGCCTCGTGATACACTTCGCTCCAACGACATGCCGGACTCGCTGAAAGATCAAGTGATCGAGGTTATGGAGCGGCTCGGGATTACTGGCCATCAGCTTCAATCGATCACACTAGGTCCCGGCGTCGTCGGTCGTAACTCTTCGATTGCATTTGCTCTGCTTGTTGTTATGGCGGCCGGAGTGATCTCTGGTGCCTTCCTGCATAGTGAGCTGCTGGTTGGAATGTCTGTTGGCGGCGCGATTGTCGTGTCTCTCGTAATTACGTGTCTAAACGTCCATTTTGGACAGAAGAATGCAGCGGCTGCGATACTTGAAGGTGCTCAATTCATCGAGTATGAGCACATGCAGCTCACCGCGAGTAAAGGTGCACCGCCTACTTTGCAAGCCGGTCCTCCCGGTCCTCCGCCACCCATGATCTCCAATGGAGGTCGAACTTCGCTCCCGGAGGTGCGGGAATGAAACCTCGCCTTGTTCATCTGGGGATTAACCCTGTCGGAGCAGTGGCACACCTACCTACACCCGCATCGTGGCCGGTCAACTTCTTTGGACGACTACAGGGCCTCTTCGACACTCACGCACTGAACTGGTATCGCTACGGCTCACAAAACTACGTCCTCTTCACGAGCATCAGCAAAGAGGAACTGACACAACTGATTGCAGGGATGCCCGGATTCCAGAACGTTTATGTTCTCATGTCAGAGATATCTGATTTGAACGCTTTCTACGGTTCGATGCCTCAGCAGTTCTGGAGCTGGATAAACAACCTACGCAAGTAGATGTGGTGGTTCTGTTTTTCCTCGCAGTTCTTGGAATAATGTGTACTGACACACGGCTATCATAGTTCCGAAGCGCCCCGAAAACTGGCGTCAATGTGAAGATCATTCTGCTTGGTCTAAACCACGATGTTCAATGGAAGGATCCCACCGGACATCTCCGGGAGATCATCGCCGAACAAATCAACAACTCTAGTGTTGATCTTGTCGCTGAGGAGGCCACCGGCTTACCGACAACAGTCGCACAACGCCTGGCGTGCAAACTCGACAAGCCGTGGATAGAGATCGACATGAGTAAGACCGATAGGAAGCTGGCCGGAATCGATGACGCCCTAACAAATCGCCTAACTCATCCGATCGATCCGTTTGAAAATATGGGTTCCCGGTGCTTGTACCTACCTCAAGAAGATGGGATCAGGGAAGCTGCATGGGTTTCGCGAATACTGAAACAGCGTGCGGAGGTGGTGCTGTGCCTTTGCGGGTTTATGCATGTCGATCCATTCACGGAAAAGCTGGAGAAGAAGGGGTGCAGTGTCCAGCAGCTCGGAGTGACCAACCTGCCGTGGTTCCAAGATCTCTATGGCAAGTACAGCATTGTCGAAGAGAATGGCGAACGATGGTGCGAGATGAGACGGGAACGGCTCTCGTAATTATCCTGAACACACCTGCCATTCACCTGCCGTTACGACTCCCTTGCGCTGCTCTACGTGGGTAAAACTGCCATCCGTTGCTCTGTATCGTGCTGAATTGACGTTTACAGGTGCTTTCGACTCCCACTCGCTTCCGCCATTCTTCGCGGATCACGCTTGGGGCTAGACGCTTCTTGATCGGCTAGGACGATTCGAGGAATCGGGCTGGGCGGAAACCGAAACTGCGGCGTCCGTTTGAAAACGGCCGGGCCTGCTTGAGTAGTTCGCGGATAGCCACATCCAGTGCGCAGCATTCTTCATCACGCATTTCGGTGAAGCGGAAAGGCTGCAAATATCCCTGCGTGGCCCTCATGGGAAACAACATCGCTGCTTTACCGCGCACCGGCCGGGTGCCCAGATGCAGGGTCAGGCTAACGGACACGCCCTCGTCCAGGCAATTGGGCAGCTCGAGCAAACCACCGGTGGTGGAAAGCCGAAGCGTCTTGGCCCAGCATTGGCGTCCATTTTCGAGCTGAATGCTTGCGGAAACATTTCCCCACAGATTGACGCGAGGGGCGCGGATTTTTCTTCCGGGGTGGGGGAAGTCTGCCATTACGCTTCCACTATCTCACGCGGCCCGAGTCCCGCGCAGATTACGAAAGCAGTTCGCAGGTCTGAATTCAGCGGATGGAATCCGTACAACACCTTTCGTAATCTCCCGCTCCCCTCCAGATGGGGACGATACTGGCATGGACATGAACGGCCTCTCCCAACTGCACGCTCAACTGCGCGCACCGCGAATCAACCTCGCAGACTTCACTCCCGCGGTGCTTCGATTTCAGGATGGTCAACGCGCTTCCGGTAAACTTCAGGTCCTTTCCGTGAACGGTGGATTGCTTTCCCTACCAAGGCCGATTAATCAGGGCTCGCAGGTGAAGGTG